>Ga0209395_1002437_pt1 | contig 24319 bp, 28 predicted proteins | sample GOMGulsemesocosm_3_FD_184635 | JGI IMG/M metagenome (GOLD analysis project Ga0209395, IMG submission 184635) | Methane-oxidizing microbial communities from mesocosms in the Gulf of Mexico - GOM9D Gulf of Mexico (SPAdes) (version 2) | ecosystem: Environmental > Aquatic > Marine > Cold seeps... | reverse complement strand
GGGTAAAAATTCTGATATATCTGCTTGGTAGGTTTGACGAAAACATTTTTTAACGGCCTGTTCAGCAATTTGACGTTGCCGTGATTTAGGCCCATAAACAACGAAATCATTCGACGGTATAACTAATGAAGTAGGTTTACGATAATTGTTCATTTGCTGATTCATAATATCACCATGCTGGAAGTAAACTTAATAGGCATGATGAAAAAGTAGCAAGGCTTTCTTAGGTAAAGCTTAAGGTTGTAAAAATATTATAAAATACTTTTTCTCCTGATAAATTAAAATAATATTAAGTCTCTTTTTTTATCACTTTGTATTAATTTGAATAGCTGTACGTAGCATATTCACCTCTTCATTTATATCTTGTAAAGCTCTCGTTAATCGAACTAATGAGTCTTTCGAGCAACAACCTTCACCAATAACATTTTGTAATTCGTCTAGTGAGTATTTTACTTTTTTAACACCACCGTTAATTTTTATTTTACTTTCCATAACCTACCTTTTTGCTTATCCAATAATTCAAGCTTCTAAATATAGACCAATAATTTTAATTATCAAAAAAGTGCTTGAATAAACATCAAAAACGATATACTGTACATACATACAGTGTATCGAGGTTTTGAAAATGAATCCAATAAATCAGATTAATACCAATGAGTTAACTTTAAATCAAAGAAGTTTGACGATTAAAAAAGCTAACTGGTGTGATGTTAGAAGTATTGCTAATAAAGTTGAGCTTTCAGAGCAATACACTGAAATCTTCCAGAATCATGATTTAGAGAACAAGTGGATTCTAATGATAAACCCTGATGAAAAACCCCTTCAGCAGTTGTCTAACCAAGGGAAAATCGATCCACGTAAAATATTAAAAGTTAACATCCAGCAACGAAATATATCGCTAAAAACCATTGAACATGCGCTAGAGAAAGGTCATTGCTCAGCGGTAATTTTGTGTGACGCAAAATTAGAAAAAGCACAACTATCACAATTAACTCATTACGCAGAAAAAGGCCAAACCAAATGCATTATTTTGAAGAAACAAACGCAAAACATTTTCAATCAAAGTCTACTAACAAATTGTTTAGCTATTTCGGGATCTTCTTTGTTGTTGCATTAATACAGTTTGAAAGGGTTGCACCGTTTTTAAAGCAGATAATTAAGTTTTGCTCTGATAAAATAGATCAACTGCTTTTTTAAGATTATACCTATATATGAAATGTCCATGTGGTTCAGGTAGTAGTTTCAACCAATGCTGCTGTTTACTAATAAATAATGAGAAAAAATCTCAATCACCGGAACAATTAATGCGCTCTCGTTATAGTGCATATGCAACGAAGGCTGCGGATTACATCTATAAAACTTATGCAGAATCTAGCAAAGTACAACAATCGATTAGTGATATTTCTGCTTGGGCAAAAGAAACAAAGTGGTTACGACTCGTTATTCATTCAGCGAGTGATTACGCTGTATGCAATGTAGATGATAAAGTTGAAGGTTCTGAAAGTATTCTAAATAACCTCCCTACGGTTTGTTTTTCTGCTTATTATCAGCACCAAGGCGAATACTTTTTAATGAAAGAAACTTCACGTTTCGTTCTAGAAGATAGCCAATGGCGTTACCTAGATGGTGAAGTAAGTAATAATGTAGAGCTTGCCACTCCAAAAAGAAATGAACTATGTTTTTGTCATAGTCAAAAGAAATTTAAACATTGTTGCGGATCTTAAAGTCAAAATAGTCAATTAACAAAGCGCTGGAGCACATTAAATAAAGCACCTTATTCACATCATGCAATAGCATCAAGTATAGGCGCTTTTACTATTGTGTTATGCACCGAATTAAGCCACCCTTTCGCATCAAATGGTAACCTTGAGTTATCTGAATCAATAACTACATCGTTATTTTTTTGTTTATACCTTTTCTGACAATACAGCGATGTATTGTTAAGTATTTGCTGCGCTATATGTTTTTTATCATCTCGAAAAGCAAGCGGTTTTGGTGCTAAAACATTCGATAGATGTAATTCTGCGAGGTTATTTTGTTGGATCAGCTCTGCTTGATTAAATGCTGCAATGGTGTTTTTGCTGTTAAGGGATAGCGGCGCTTTTTCAGGAAGTTCAAATTCCTTACGTAAAGTTAAATCGTCGACGACTTTTGTTTTACTTTCTGTTTGCGGTAAAAAAAACTGACTATGACTTTGCACATCATCAGTTAACATCGCCAGCAACAAAGAAAAATCGGCTCGTCGAGCACTGTGCACGCTTTCATTAAGTTGTTCACCTAATTGTAGTTCGTGTACCAGAATTTGACTGTCAATTGACTCTGTTTGCAATGCTTTTCAACTTTATAATTTTCTATTAAACCTATATCGACAAAAGTTTGATTTTATTTAGGTTTATTTTCATTTATTTACATCATTTATCCTTTTTACGAGTATTCAAAATTTAGCGGTTATTTTCAAAAGGTATTATTTTGTTAATGAACAGGGTTAACGCCTGCTAATACTTGGTTAAAAATGTTTAAAACGAAATAGACAAGAGCAATTTTATTTTTCACGATAAAAGCTTTGAAGTACAATTCTGAACACCAAACGATATAACAACATCTCTGTTCTATTTATTTTGCTACACCCAAGATAGTGATATCATTCCTTTTCAAAAACATGACTAGTAACATTTATCATTTTAACAATGAATAAATAAGCGACCAGCATGAAAAAAACAACCGTAAAACAGCGTCGAGCCTGTTTAGTAAGGAAGTAACGTACAAATGAAGATCATTAGTTTTAACATAAACGGCCTACGCGCACGTTTACATCAACTTCAAGCCATTATTGATAAACATCAACCTGATATTATTGGCTTACAAGAAATCAAAGTTCATAATGATGCATTTCCCATTGAAGCTGTTGAAGCGATGGGTTATCACGTTTATTTTCATGGCCAAAAAGCACATTATGGTGTGGCGATGTTATGTAAAAAAGAAGCCAGCATTGTAAAGATGGGCTTTCCTACTGATACCGAAGAATCACAAAAACGTATGATCATGGTTGAAACCACCAATGAACAAGGTGAAAAAGTAACCGTACTAAATGGTTACTTCCCGCAAGGGGAAAATATTGCTCATGAAACAAAATACCCATATAAGCGTCAATTTTATAAAGATTTGATGACTTATTTAAATGAAAACCACACACCTGACGAACACGTTGTGGTCATGGGCGATATTAATATTTCGCCAATAGACCTTGATATAGGCATTGGCGCACCAAATCAAAAGCGTTGGTTAAAAACAGGAAAGTGTAGTTTTCAACCAGAAGAACGTGAGTGGCTTGCAACATTAATGAACTGGGGATTTAAAGATACTTTCAGAGAATTACACCCAACGAGAACAGAGCGTTATTCTTGGTTTGATTATCGTTCTAAAGGTTTTGTTGATAATCGGGGTCTTCGTATTGATGTAGTATTAGCAACACCTAAAATGGCTGCAACTTGTATCGAAGCAGATGTAGACTACGAGTTACGTGGCATTGAAAAGCCTTCAGACCATGCGCCAATTTGGTCAACATTTGAATAATGGTTAAGTGATCCTATGTTTATTACTCAATACATTTGCCCAATTTGTAAAAACTCATTGGTTTTAGAAAACAAGAGCTATCGTTGTGAAAACAGCCATAGCTTTGATCAGGCAAAAGAAGGTTATGTGAATTTATTACCTGTTCAACATAAACATTCAAAAGACCCTGGTGATAATAAAGCAATGGTTAATGCACGTCGTGAATTTTTAGATAAAGGTTTTTATCAGCCACTCGCAGATGAATTAAAGCGCCTTTATCAGCAATATGGTGATTCAACACAACCTGTATTTGACGCCGGTTGTGGTGAAGGCTTTTACACTCAACAATATGTAACTCCATTGAATAAAGTTTACGGTGTTGATATTGCGAAAAATGCGGTTAAATATGCGGCAAAAAAATATAAAGAGTGTCAATTTAGCGTTGGTACTTTGTCGCAATTACCTTTTAGTGAAAATTATTTTTCATGGGTGAACTCTATTTATGCGCCAATTCTTGAGCAGGAATTCACGAGAGTACTATCAGATAATGGTTATTTAGTCACCGTGACACCAGCTAAGAACCATTTGATTGAATTGAAACAATTAATATACCGAGAAGCTAAACAGCATGACATCAGTAAGAGTCCAATTGAGCATCTAACGTTAATTGAACAAAAGGAAGTGAATTATTTGATGGAGTTTACAAACGGAGAAGACATCGTAAATTTACTTGCGATGACTCCTTTTGCGTTTAAAACAACAGAAAATTTGCTTAACGACCTTAAGGCAAAAGAGCACTTTACTTGCCAAGCTGACTTTTTGATACGGCTGTATAAAAAAACGGTTCATTAAGATTTAATACAATGCAGAGTCAAATGATTAACAAATCAAAATTTTGAATTTTGTGATTGGTGGCTAATATTAAGTAACTTTGCTAAATCAATAAAACGTGGTTTATGTACTGATAACTTTATTGAGCCACCCGCCTCATTCACTTTAGCAACACTTTCTTTATACCATGAAGCTAAAGCCACCGGTAAAAACTTATCGGCTTTAACACCTAATATCAATAATGCTTGTACCGGAATACTTAAAATAAATAAGCTATAAACTAAAGCTTGTGGCAAAAAAGTAATCGAGCCCAGATAAACCTGCATGATAAAAGTAAACAGCGCGATCCCCGGTAAATACCGAAAAGCCAAACGGCTAATTTGCACGGCTTGATACTCGGCAAAATACTGACCTAACTCTGCTCGTTGAGGCCAAAGCTTCATATACCTTCGACCTAACTTAATTAATTCTACTACACTCATATTCATAGGCGACACCCTATAGTAAGTCTTATTTAAAAGATAGCACAAAGTTGTAACTAGTTTTATTGAAGTGGGCGTAAAAGCCACTTCCTTAGTCCATATCAATATTTAAGCGCGAGGTTTAGTCTATAATCATTTCAATTAACACGTTGTAATAAAACGATTAACCTTCTTCTATATAAATATTAAATAAAGCCATGAAAAAAAATCTAATTTTAGTTTTAAACTGCGGGAGTTCTTCCCTAAAATTTTCGTTGATCAAACCTGAAAACGGTGAAACATTACTGTCAGGCTTAGCCGAGCGCTTGTTATCTGAACAAGCAAGTATAAAGATAAAATACCAAGGACAAACAGAGCAAAGCGTTTTAGCTACCCCATTCGGCCATCAAACAGCGATAACCGCTTTAGTCGCGAGGTTAAGGTCATATGAGTTAAACCTGCAAATTTTCGCCATTGGACACCGTGTTGTTCATGGCGGAGAGAACTATTGTCGACCGACACTAATTACCGATGATGTAAAAAAAACAATCAATGAATTATCTAAGCTTGCCCCTTTGCACAATCCCGCAAATTTAACGGGAATTAACGCCGCAGAAACCGTTTTTTCGGGTCTGCCTCAAGTGGCTATTTTTGATACGGCATTCCATCAAACAATGCCTGAAAAAGCCTATATGTATGGTATTCCTTACTCTCTTTACCAAGAACATGGGATCCGAAAATATGGTTTTCATGGAACGAGTCATTACTTTGTGGCAAAAGAAGCCGCAAAAATACTACTTAAGCCAATAAACAACAGTAGCTTTATCAGTGCACATTTAGGTAATGGTTGTAGCGTTTCGGCTATAAAAAATGGTGAAAGTGTAGATACGAGTTTAGGTTTAACACCGCTTGAAGGCGTCATGATGGGAACACGCAGTGGCGATTTAGACCCCGGCATAATTTTCCACTTAATTAATCAATTAGGATATTCCACAGAACAAGTAAGTTACTTATTAAATAAAGAAAGTGGCTTGCTAGGTGTTTCAGGTTTAAGTAATGATTGTCGCGAAATTGAAGAGGCATGGCTCAAAGATAAAAATCCACGTGCGAAGCTAGCATTAGATGTATTTTGCTATCGCATTGCCAAATCGATAGCTTCTTTTAGTGCCAGCCTTACGTCACTTGATGCGCTAATATTCACCGGTGGCATTGGCGAAAATTCTCAGCTCATTCGGGAAAGTATCATTGTTCAACTTGGCTTGCTTAACTTCTTTGTTTCAAAAACCCAAAATGAAGCATGTCGCTTTGGTACTTCAGGTTTTATCAACACTGAAAATTCTCGAAATATTCTCGTGATCCCAACAAATGAAGAATGGGTGATTGCCGAACAAACCGCACAACTTTTATCACCAAATAAAACGGGTAAGGAATAAAACGATGTCACATAGAATAATGCTGATCCCTGTGGGCTTTGGCGTTGGGCTAACGAGTGTTACACAAGGCTTAATTCACGCTTGCCAACAAAAAGGGATAAATGTTGGATATTTCAAACCAATAAGTCAGCCATCTCGTAACTTATTGGTGAATAAAAACGCAACTACAAAATCTGTCTCGAATACACAGAGCTCTGATAGCTCTATATCGTTAGCTTATGTTGAACAACAGATGGGTGATGGTAAACATGATGTGGTCTTAGAACAAATAGTAGGAGACTTTAATACTTTCGAAAAAAGTCATGATGTCGTCATTATTCAAGGTTTGGTCCCAACGACTCGACAACCCTATGCGGGCAGAATTAATCGAGATGTTGCCCAAGCACTTTCTGCCGATATAGTTCTAGTAGCAGCACCTGACAATGATAGCGCAGAAGAGTTTGAAGATCGTTTAGAAGTCAGTGCTGAAACTTTTGGTGGTATAAAAAATAAGCGTTTGATTGGTTGTATCATCAATAAAATTAATAGTCCTGACAAAGATGAGTATGGTTTACTACCGCGCGAAAGTGAATTTAACAACGATTTTGACCTTGGTCCGCTAACTAACTTATCTATTTTTAAAAATCGTCACTTTGATTTATTAGGCACTATCGCTTGGGAAATGGATTTAATAGCGCCACGTGTCAGCGATATTTGTAAGTACCTCAATGCAGAAGTCCTTAATACTGGAGACATGTCTCATCGCCGCATTCGCAGTATTAGTTTTTGTGCGCGTAGTGTCGGTAATTTAATGAGCCATTTACAACCGAGTCGTTTAATTGTAACTCCTGGCGACAGAACAGATATTATTATAGCCACTTGCTTATCAGCCTTAAATGGAACAAAAGTCGGTGCGTTATTATTAACTAATGGCTATAAGCCAAACGAACAAGTTATGACACTTTGTCAACAAGCATTAGATGCCGGTCTTCCGATGTTATCTGTACCTTGGGATACTTGGCAAACGTCTCGTCACTTAATGAATTACAACCCAGAAACTCCAGAAGATGATACTCAACGCCATGAAAAAGTAAAAGAGTATATTGCAGACAATTTGTCATCCTCTTGGTTACAGCAACTTTCAGAGAATGTAAATCAAAGTGATCAAATGTCTCCTCCTGCCTTTAGACATAAACTTACCGAGCTGGCTCGTAGCGCCAATAAATTGATTGTTTTACCCGAAGGAACAGACGTTAGAACGATAAAAGCAGCGGCGATATGTGTTGAACGTGGTATTGCCCGTTGTCAATTACTCGGCGATAAAGAAAGCATATTACGCATTGCGGAACAGCAAGGAATTAATTTACCTGAAAGTTTATTGATCACAGATCCGGCATTAATCCGTGATAACTACATTACCCCTTTACTTGAGTTAAGAAAAAACAAAGGATTAACCGAAGTTGTTGCTAAACAAGAATTAAAAGATAACGTTGTGTTGGCCACAATGATGTTGCAGTTGGGTCAAGTCGACGGTTTAGTCTCTGGCGCAGTAAATACCACAGCTAATACTATTCGCCCTGCTCTACAGCTAATTAAAACAGCAGAAGGAAGCTCATTAGTTTCATCGGTTTTCTTTATGTTACTGCCAGAGCAAGTGCTGGTTTATGGTGATTGCGCAATAAACCCTGAGCCTACAGCAGAACAGCTATCAGATATTGCAATACAATCTGCAGACTCAGCAATAAAATTTGGCATTGAACCTAAAGTAGCGATGATAAGTTACAGCACGGGTAGTTCGGGTTTTGGTGCAGACGTCGAAAAAGTAGCAAAAGCAACGCAACTAGCACAAACCAAACGGCCTGACTTGATCATTGATGGTCCACTACAATACGATGCAGCGATTATGGAAAATGTCGCGAAGAAAAAAGCACCCAACAGCCCTGTTGCTGGTAAAGCCAATGTTTTCATATTCCCAGATCTTAATACAGGAAATACGACTTACAAGGCGGTGCAGCGATCTGCTGATCTGGTGAGTATTGGGCCGATGCTACAAGGCATGAGAAAACCCGTAAATGATCTTTCAAGGGGCGCTTTAGTTGATGACATAGTCTATACAATTGCATTAACAGCCATTCAAGTAAAAGTATAGTTTACTAGGCTAAAAGGTTATGTTACTAACCTTTTAGCTTTTGTTTTTAACTAGTTGATACTGATTTAATATACAGTTAGTTATTTTTGATATCTGTCTATAATCCCATCAGTCATTACGTACTAGTCAAAAAACAACCAGCAAACTTTAGCTATATAAAACAACCAGATAAGATAGTACACAATAGTTACCCACAACAATACCCACAGCTTTTGTGGATATCATTAATAACTTTTCATAGTTTTAATGCAGGTTAACCAGTAAGAATATTGTGGTTTTCTGATGTTTGACGGTGTTTTAATAAAGAGTAGCCATTTATATACATAAACCTACATATATATTTTCAGGCGACTCATTACTACACCACGATTAAATAGCGTATTTAAACAAATATTGAAGGTTTAATTTTCTCTGATATAAGCATCCCTCCTTTAAAAATTTACCAGTAAACGCTATAGTAGTCTTTTTCATAAATAGTAACTTGCAATGAGCACATTTACCCTCAAATTACTCGAAGAATCTTTTGCAATTCATAGCTTAGCGAGCGACATCGACATTCCAAAAGAAGTCTTTAGCGCGCCAATATTTTTTATCGCTAAAACTTACGAAGAAACGTCTATTGTATTACCTCAAACTATCAGCATTCAGAGTGATGAAGTAGAAAAAGATTGGCAAGCTCTTGAAGTTGTCGGTCCACTTGATTTTAGCCTGACCGGTATTTTATCAAGAATATCCACCATTTTGGCAAATGAAAAAATCAGCATTTTTGCGATATCGACTTTCGATACCGATTATATATTAGTTAAGTCAAATAATGTTTCACTGGCAACGGCAGCATTGATTGCTAATGATTACCAAATAATTTAGTTTTAGGATTTTACATGACCACTATCTACGGCATAAAAAATTGCGACACCGTTAAAAAAGCAACAAAATGGCTTGATAAACAGACCATCGAATACACTTTTATAGATTTTAAGACACAACCGTTAACGCCAGAGTTACTTAATGAATTTGTTCGTCGTAGCTCTTGGGACGTTTTACTCAATAAACGTAGCACTACGTTTAGAAACCTACCCGACGAAATCAAGAATAACTTAACCGACGAAATTGTTTTTCAGGCTGTTTTGGCGCAACCAACACTATTGAAAAGACCCTTAGTTGATCACAACAACTGTTTTCAAGTCGGCTTTAAAGAACCTTTATACCAAGAGCTTTTTTTATCATGAGCCTTATCGATGCAGAAAACCCCGTTATAACGTTAGCAAAAGATCTAATCGCACGTCCTTCGGTAACGCCTGAAGATTTCGGTTGTCAGAAAATGATGGCTGAGCGTCTAGCGTGTGTTGGTTTTAAGAATGAGACCATGATTTTTGAAGATACGACCAACTTATGGTCTAGACGAGGTACCACTGAGCCCGTATTTTGCTTTGCTGGCCATACTGATGTTGTACCTGCTGGAAATTTAGAGCTTTGGCATACTCCTCCGTTTGAACCTACCATTATTGATGGTATGTTATTTGGACGTGGTGCAGCTGATATGAAAGGTAGTTTAGCCTCAATGCTGGTCGCCACAGAGCGTTTTGTAAAAGACTACCCAGATCATCGTGGTTCAATCGCTTACCTCATTACAAGTGATGAAGAAGGTCCATTTATAAATGGGACTACGCGTGTTATCGACACACTTGAAGCTCGTAATGAAAAAATAAATTATTGTATCGTTGGCGAACCGACAAGTACAAATCATGTCGGTGATGTGATTAAAAATGGTCGCCGCGGCTCTATTTCGGGTGAATTAACCATACACGGTAAGCAAGGTCATGTTGCTTACCCGGAACATGTAAAAAATCCTATCCATTTGGCTATGCCAGCTTTGGCAGAACTTAGCCAAATGCATTGGGATAACGGTAATAAATATTTTCCAGAAACTAGTTTTCAATTATCAAATATTGAATCGGGTACGGGTGCAACAAATGTTGTACCTGGTCATCTAACAGCATGGTTTAACTTACGCTTTAGCACAGAATTAAACTTTCAGGTTATTATTGATAAAATAGACGCCGTGCTCACTGAGCATCAGTTAGAATATGATATCAAGTGGATATTTAACGGCAAACCTTTTATCACAGAACCAGGTACTTTGCTTGATTCTGCGGTAAAAGCAATAAAAACAGTGACCAATCTTGATGCTGAATTATCAACCTCTGGCGGTACTTCAGACGGGCGTTTTATTGCTCCGACCGGTTCACAAGTTATTGAGCTTGGACCATGCAATGCGACTATTCATCAGGTAAATGAAAGTGTTAGCTGCGATGATTTGATTTCTTTAGCCGATATTTATTACCATACCCTGGTTAATGCTTTAACAGTTCAAGCACCAGCAGCGTAACGTTGATGATTGAAATATTGAATGAAGCGCAATTAACGGGACAGAACGATAGCCATATTAATTGGTTAGATGAGCGTACCGGAATTCATCAAGGCGCATTGCCGGCATGGCTAGCAATGGCTAAAGAAGCGAGCTTAGCCGGTTTTGAGCTGAAAATTGCCAGCGGTTACAGAAACTTCCCACGTCAGTTAAGTATTTGGGATAAAAAGTTTTCCGGACAATTAGCCATTAAAAATCAGCAAGGTAAAACCCTCGATATTAATAAAATGACTGAACAAGAAATCGTGCAAGCCATTTTATATTTTTCGGCACTTCCTGGAGCAAGTCGTCATCATTGGGGTTGCGACTTAGATATATATTCGGCAAATTTATTACCGGTAAATCAACAACTGCAGTTAGAGCCTTGGGAATTTTACGAGAATGGACCATTTTATTCGTTGAGTTTGTGGTTATCGAAAAATGCGAGTCGTTTTGATTTTTACTTCCCCTACGACAAGTTTCGAGGTGGTGTTGCTGCAGAACCTTGGCATCTATCTTATTGGCCTATTGCACAAGAAGGTGAAAAGCTGTTGACCATTGACTGTATTCAATCAGTGCTGTCGACAGTAGAAATATCAGGTAAAAACGAAGTAATGCGTCAATTACCCAAAATTTATCAAAACTATATTAAAAACGTTGGGAGTATTCACTATGGATAATTGGCTAGTAATCGCAATTATAGTCGTCGCTTTCGCGGTGATCATCGGCAACTTTAGTATGGTTCAAAAAAATGCAAAAACACCTTTGCGAAAAAAGAGCTTGAACGATTTACAAGAAACCTTGCCACGTAGTAATAAAGAAGCACACAAAATGCCAACAATAGCGTCAAAAGAACCTATTGAGCTAAAAGAAAAAAGCGAATTAAATATTGAGTTAGATGAAATAGAAAGGCAGGCAAAGTTTAAAAAATAGAATACTTACACCGATCCCATTAAGTTTCTTCACACTCAGTAGACTTTAAAAGTAAGAGGCAAGGCATTAATTTGCGCCACAACTAAAAACACCGTTAAATAAATTTAACGGTGTTTTAAATGTCAATATCGCTAATATTAGATAATATTAAAATGCATCTTTAAACGATAAGCCAGTTTTCATAACAGGAAAAATGCGCTCTAAAGTTTCTGCAGGAAGAACATTACCATCAGCATCATAAATACTCACCGATGTTTTTCCTTCGAAATCTGCAAGTACAAATTGATACTTTGCATCGATAACATCGATTACAGGTGCCTCTTCTCCCCAAATAAGCGTCCAAAAACTGTTTTCTGGCTTAACAAAATCTACAAAGTATATTTTGTTACTTTCATCTAAATCAGTTATTTCAAAACCATAATCTGCAAAAAACAATGGCATATTTGACCAAAGCATATCAACATTAATTTCAGCAATATAAGCAGGTTCTGCTTGCGCATTTTCACCAATAGAGACGAAATTTTGATTTGCACGCATCAATCGATTTTCACGCTGTTGTAAACGATACTTAAAATCAACCTGAGAGACGATTTGATTTAGCATAGCTATTTCAGCACGCTGTTTGTCAATGAGGTCCATGACTTTATTAACGCCATTTTCATCAGTACGCATGAAGTCAATTAACTTTACCGTTAAAGCAACACTACGCCCATGTGGCTTAGCTTCAAACGAGTAGCTATAACGCAAACTTTCAGAACTATCTACTTTCTCGAACAACCAGTAGCCAGAAACTTCTTCTTTATTATACCAATCAGATTCAAACGTTTTTTCATCAGTCCCAATAGACGTTAACTCAACACCATCACTAACGAGTTGTTCTTTTAATGCTTCGGTTAAAAAAGTTTTTAAATCAGTTCCTTCTAAAACTTGGTCAAACCAAATTTTAGAATTCACCGTGCCAGGAACAACACGCGAAGACCTTGCAACAGGAAGTACAAGTGAAGGTGCTCTCACGTCAACGTTATCACCAACAGGACCTTGATGATTAATATCATTAGAAATAAAAAATGTTGGATTGTCTTTCGGTTTATCTAAACCTGCGGGGATACCTAATTCTTTAGCTTCTTTCTTTTTGGCATATTCAAAATCGCCAATAGCGTTTTTGTTATTAATACTGCCACAACCTGTTACTGCAAGACTTAACAAGGAAAAATAAAATATACGACGATTCATTAACACTCCTGAGGATACAATCTGAATCTTTTAAAGTTTGTTCTTATGTAAAAACTGATAATAAAGTTAACGTTGATAACATTAAATGGAAGCAATGAAAACTTTAACCTGCTCTTTGAGTAAATTATTTGTATTAAGTTCCAATATTATCGAGAGATTTTATTGTTCACCAAATACAAGCATATTATCAGACAGATTAATGCGCACCATGGTACTTGGCTGTTTTTACAAACACAAGATTTCAACTCGAAAAATAACAAATAAATATCTCCTAGCGCTATTACAGGTTTTCATCTTGTTCAAATACGTTACAATAGCGCCTTTTTAAAACACTTAGGTTAAATATGTCTCAATATTTAGTGCTTACCGCAATGGGCGCAGACAGAACAGGAATTGTAAGCGAACTGACTAAGCTCGCCAGTAAATGTGGCTGTAATATTATTGACAGTAGAATGGCAATATTTGGCCTTGAGTTTTCTTTGATTATGTTATTAAACGGCAGCGCAAAAGCCATTAATCAAATTGAAAGTAAATTACCTGCGGTGTCTGGTAAACTTGAATTGACCACCATGATGAAAAGAACCTCTGGATATAAAAAGAGAGATTTTACTCACCATTATCAAGTTGACTACGCAGGTATCGACCAACCGGGGGTCTTAAAAGCGGTAACCGCCTTTTTTGCGACTCGAAATATCGACTTGTCTTCTTTGAAATCAGAGATAGACCCGATAAGTAATCAAATGTGCGCCACAATATTAATTGCCTTGACGAAAGAAACAAGCATAGAACAGCTTGAAAGTGATTATTTTGAACTCTGTGAACAAATTGATGTGCAGGGTTGCATTAAAAAAGTAAATTCAAACCTTATATTAATTTAATACCAAGTAGGATTATGATGAAAACAATAACTGTTGGTGAAACTGCGCCACTATTCACTTTACTCGATGAAAATAGTAATGAAGTCTCTTTAGCTGATTATATCGGTAAAAAGCAAGTGATCGTCTATTTTTATCCAAAAGCAATGACTCCCGGATGCACAGTACAAGCACAAGGACTTAGAGACAGTAAAGCTGAACTTGAGAAGCTAAACACCGTTGTATTTGGTATTAGCCCTGATGAGCCTAAACGCTTAATTAAATTTTGCCAACGAGATGAACTAAACTTCACCTTATTGTCAGATGTTGATCATAAAGTAGCTGATGACTTTGGTGTTTGGGGCTTAAAGAAGTTCATGGGACGAGAATATGATGGTATACATCGATTAAGCTTTTTGATTGGCTTAGATGGAAAAATTAGTCACGTATTTAATAAATTCAAAACCAAAACCCATCATGAAGTTGTTTTAGACTTTTTAAAGACTTAAAACGAGTTTACGCAATATGGTACCAGTTGAAAATGATCATATAAGATTTCAACTGGTATAAACAGAATGAAACAATGACCGTATCTTTAAAATACCTTTCCGCCTATTCCTTAGATATTCAACAAAAAATACAAGAAATGATAACCAATCAAACCTTGTCTACATATTTGTTGGCAAAATACCCAAAGACTCATCAAATATACAATGACAAAGCCCTACGTGGTTATGTGATGAATATTAAAAACCAATTTTTAAAAAAATCAGTGCCATTAAGCCAAATAAAGTATGACGATAAAATTCACGTTATCAATAATGCGCTTGGTTTGCATACTTATGTGTCACGGGTTCAAGGCAATAAATTAAAAAATAAAAATGAAATTCGTATCGGCGCTTTATTTAAAAAAACTCCTGAAGCATTTTTACAAATGATCGTTGTACACGAACTTTCCCACCTAAAAGAGAAAGATCATAACAAAAACTTTTACAAACTTTGCCAGCACATGCAAACAGATTACCATCAAGTAGAGCTTGATTTACGTATTTATTTGACACAAATCGAGTTATTCGGTGATATTTATAAATAAGCTTGATGCCAATTTTTACGCAAGCTACAGTAATTAAAATACCCATATGAAATATGTCTATGAATATTACCAATATAAAGAAACGCATCGTACTTACTGGCGGACCTGGAGGCGGAAAGACCACTGCCCTCGACCTTATACGCCGTGAGTTTTTAGGTAAAATAGCAACCGTCCCCGAAGCGGCAACCATGATATTTAGTGGTGGTATTGAGCGCTCAACCAACGATCATGTATTAAAAACACAACAAATCGCTATTTTTAATTTGCAAAAACACTTAGAAGACATTCAACGAGCTATGTTCAAGCATAGTATTATTCTTTGTGATCGTGGCTCTTTAGACGGCCTTGCCTATTGGCCAGAAGATGAGCAAGATTTTTTTATCTCGATGAACACAAGTCTTGAAGATGAATTAGCACGCTACGATGCGGTTATTTTTTTTGAAAGTGCGGCAAAATCAGGTGAAAGTATAAAAAGTAATAACCCTATTCGCAACGAGTCTGAAAATGCAGCAATTGAACTTGATGATAAGTTACAAAAAATTTGGTCAAAGCATCCTAATTTCAACTTAATTCACAGCTCTGAATCATTTATTAATAAGGTAATGTTTGGTATTAATACCATTGAGGGTATTATGGATAAATATCAAGAGGAATGAATCAAAGTTGGTACGGAATTGTTAACTTAAATTTAGAATTAAGCGACGAAATCAGCTAATGCGTGATGAAGAAAATTATGGCTTATGACAACATCGTTCTGCATTATTCTGAGGCTCCACATCCGTGTGAAAACCATATTGAGTATCAAAATATTGGGCTGCTTTTTAACATTCCTGTTGTTCTGGTAACTCACTATTTGTTGGCCAAGCATTTAATACCGCTTTAACTAAAGTTGCCAGAGGAATTGCAAAAAACACCCCCCAAAAACCCCACATTCCCCCAAAAAGGATCACAGCAATAATAATTGTTACTGGGTGTAGATTGACGGCTTCAGAAAATAAGAGTGGTACAATGATATTACCGTCAATCGCCTGAATAATACCGTAAGCAAGCATTACATAACCAAACTCACTGCCTGTACCGAACTGAAATAACGCCACTAACAACACAGGAAAAGTAATAATTGTTGCGCCAACATAAGGTACCAATACCGACAATCCCACTAGCACACCCAGTAAAACAGCATAGTTTAGACCAAGAGCAATAAAGGCAATAGTCGTTGCAGTACCAACGATAAGAATTTCGATCACTTTACCACGAATATAATTCATGATTTGTTGATGCATTTCATCACCCACTTGCGTAGCCATTAAACGCTCTTTAGGTAAAAAAGAGGTAAAGCTTGAAATCAACTCTTTTTTATCTTTCAAAAAGAAGAAGACCATAAGAGGTACTAAAATCAAATAAATCAGCAAAGCAACAATATCTGAAATAGAGTTCAATGAAGCCCTTAAAGCCACTTGTCCCCATTCAATTAATTTTTCATTCACCGCTGAAATTAACGTTTCAATTTGCTCGGCATTAATTAAATCAGGGTACTGCTCAGGAAGGGTCAACAAATAGGTTTGCCCATGTGACACCATTTGTGGCACTTCTTGCAATAAGTTACTGCTTTGTTGCCAAATAACCGGCATTAGCCCTAAAATACCGACTAAAGAAACACCGATAAACGCAGTAACAACAAGACTCACAGAAAGTGTTCTTGATAAGCCCACATGTGTTAAACGATAAACCGGTAAGTCCAATAAAAAAGCAATGGCAATTGCCACAAAGACTGGCATTAATAAGTTATTAAAGAAAAATACAAAGAGAAATGCACATAAAAGTATAACTAATAAAGTCACTGCATTTGGATCTGAAAATTTACGTTTATACCATTGTGAAAATAATGAAACCATTTATATAACTTACCTGTTTGATTTATGATTGATTTGTTAGCTGTTCAGCTTTACGAATAAAAAGTTCAAGCGTATTGTCTTCAAGCCATGACGCTTTAAATTCATAGCCTTGATTAGTTAGCAACTTAGGAATATCTTTAATCGAACCTTGGTCTGATATTTTAAGTAAACAAAAGTCAGTACACGACATTTTTTTTAAAATTAATCGTAGTTGTACTAAAGGAATAGGACATTTTTCAGATTTGGCATCATATTCATAGATCATAGAACAACATCGCTTAAACACATGGGTTAACAAAATTCTGATTAATAACAGTAAACAAACCTTTTGTTTGATTATCTAATTTGCGACAATTGATTACAATGTTATTGTATTATTATTTTAATTTGATGACGACATCTATAGAGGTTTAATGAGCGAATTACCGATAACATCAAGCTTAAAAGAAATTACTGCTTATAAAAAGAAACTTTGCTGGGGAGACGTTCCTTCTATTTATCATATGGCAGCTTCTTCAATAGGCGACATGGACGGTATTCTTACCCATGGTTTTGATAGCGCGTACAAGCAATTATTTAATAAAAGCAACTGGAATATTACATTTTTAGAAGGATGTAAAAATGATAATAGTGGGCCACAAAAGCCTAAAATCCTATTACGCCATTGCTATAACGAACAAAATTATGAACTTCACTGTTATCCTATAGTCAAAGGTGAACCAGTCATTGTTCCATTGTCGCAACATCCATTGTGTTCATTTGAACGTTGGTCACCTGAAAACATGCAAATGTTGTTCAGGGTAAGTAGCTTAATTTCTTTCATTGTTTATACATTCCAAAGTGGCGATGAAGCAGATTTAGCATTAATAAAATTTTCGCATAAACGTGTTCAAGAGCTAATACACAAACTGAGTCAATCATTTGAAATAGTTGATATAAAAGGCTATTCAATAGCAGAGTTTTGTAAAGAGTTACATAGTAGAAGGCCTAACTTTACTATCGCTGATATGCTTGATAATCCTGACCAAGATACGGAATAACTAATTTGCCTTATAATTGCCGATTTAAAATAAAAACATTACTAGTTGCTTGCACATTATCAACATTACTTGCAAGCCCATACGGCTTTACCCAAGAAAATAATAAAAACAAGCTTCCCGAAATTGGTACTTCAGGCTTTAGTGTTTTGTCGGTAGAAAAAGAACGTAAAATCGGCGGAGCCATGATGCGTCATATTCGAGCTTCTCAGCCACTCATTAATGATCCAGTTTTAATTGAATACATTAATGATTTAGGAAACCGTCTGGTTAAAAATGCTCAAGATGTGAATTACAGCTTCGAGTTTTTTATTATTAATAACAAAGAAATCAATGCCTTTGCTTTTTTTGGTGGTCATGTTGGTATTCACAGTGGTTTGTTCACTCTGGCCGATACAGAAAGCGAATTAGCATCGGTTATTGGTCATGAAATTTCTCACGTAACCCAACGCCACTTAGCTCGTAGACTAGAGTCTCAAAGTAAAAACCAACCCTTAACAACCGCTGGAATGATTTCAGGTGTATTGCTTGCTTTAGTTAATCCGTCTATTGGTATGGCTGCACTAACAACGACAATGGCAATCTCAAAACAATCAAGTATTAATTTTACTCGGGGTAATGAAAAAGAAGCTGACCGAGTGGGTATGACACTACTTTCAAATAGCGGTTTTGATCCACAAGGTGCACCAGACTTTTTTGGTAAAATGGCAAAAAAATATCGCTATAAATCAAAACCACCTGCAATGCTTTTAACTCACCCTGTTCCTGAGTCTCGTATTGCAGATGCCCGTATTCGTGCCCACGGATTAACTAAACGTCCGTTAGCGCCGAGCTTAGCATTTTCTTTAGCAAAGTCTCGTATTCAAGCAAGATATGAATCAACACCACTAGAAAACATTGCTAAATTCAAAGATGATATTAAAAAGCAAAAATACACCTATAGAGCCGCTGTTAACTATGGTTTAGCATTATCACACTTTGAAAATAAAGATTATCAAATAGCTAAAACACTTCTAAAAGCCTTGATAGCCGACGACAAAAACAACCTGTTTTACGTTGATGCATTAACTGATGTATATATTAAAACTAAAGAACTTGATAAAGCTTTAACCATGCTAAGTGAATTAAATTTAATTATGCCTAACAACCAAGTGGTTACGCTAAATTATGCAAACACTTTACTTGAAAGTAAGCAATATCCAAAGGCAGAGGTTCTTTTACAAGACTTCCTATTAGTAAAACCCGGGAACTTTATCGCTTACGATATTTTAACGACTGTCTATCGAAAACAAGATAAAACCGCTTTAATGCATGCAACTAAGGGCGAAGTATTTGCACTTTTAGGTGCATATTCACGCGCTATTGATGAACTACATACTGGGTATGACTTTGCGGGTGACCAACCACTTGTAGAAAAACGTATCAAAGCACGAATTTTACAATTTCAAGACAAAGAAGAAAAACTTAAGAAGCTTTAAAACCGACTACTCTCGTTTTATAATTTGAATAGGCCTATAAATCAGCCCTTCAATCTATAAAGTGAAGGTAACTATTTAATTTTAAGAACCAATTGAGACCCAAAAATGTTAACGATTTATCACAACCCTCGCTGCTCGAAAAGCCGTCAAACTTTGGCATTAATCGAAGAGAATAACCAAGAGGTTTGCATTGTAGAGTATTTAAAAGCACCATTAGATGAAACGACTATCAAAACTCTTTTATCACTTTTAAATGTTTCCCCCATTGAAATGATGCGCACTAAAGAAAGCGAATTTAAAGAACAGAATTTAGCTGGTGCAGCTGATCAACAGTTAATTACAGCCATGGTAAATACACCTAAATTAATTGAACGCCCCATTGTGACGACTCAAACTAAAGCAGTGATTGGCCGTCCTCCAGAGAATGTCTTAACGCTTTTTTAATTTTAGCTCTATTTAATTTTATATGTTGGCGTTAACGCTTTAACGCCAACTGGATACCTTCATGCAAAAAACACAACGATTCTCAACACCAACACTGAAAAAGATAGCATTAAGCGGATATTTTTCTTTATTGATTCTTATGCCCCTTTGGCTATTATATTTAAACCCATCACAAGGTTTACCACCGATATTAAGTTTATGTTTATTCACTGTGCCACTTTTATTTCCTTTAAAAGGCCTAGTAACAGGTAACCCTTATACATATGCTTGGTCTAACTTTATCGTTATGATTTACTTCTTACATAGCTTAACCACCTTGTGGGTATCTCCTGAAGACATAATATGGGCATCATTAGAACTTATATTTGCAACTATGATGTTTCTTGCTGGTAGTTATTACGCTAAGTACAAAGGACAGGAACTAGGCTTGAGCATTAGAAAAGCAAAAGATAAGAAATAATACCAAGTTGATTAAATATCGGTTTATCAATGTTATGACTTGTATTAATCCATTTTGACATTGAAAAAGTAGAGCAATTTATTGGTCAAATAGGTATCCCTTTCTGCTGCTGTTTTTCTTTAAGGGACACAATATTAATATTTGAGGACTGAAAATGAAAAACATTATATATGTACTGGTCTTTATTTTAGCTGCATGTAACAACAATAGCGATTCAACTAAAGTTGTTACTGCAGGTAATAATATCGCCACAACTGTGAATGATAATGCAAAAAAAGATCAAGCGATTGAACTTCTACTTCTTACTCCAAATAAAAATATTACTGACATTCTTTGGACTCAAACATCAGGCGAGCCCGTTAATTTTTTAGCGCACACCAGTAAGGTTATCGCTTTCACACCTAGTACCGCTGGTTCCTATAGCTTTAGTGTTTCATTTACACTTGAAAATGGTAGTAAGACAACACTTAATCACTCTATTGAAATTACGGATGAACAAAGTCATATTTCTGCTCGTTTAGGCCATGCTGCAATTGAAGGTAGTAAAGTATCAATTAGCGCTTCTATCTCAAATGAGATAGAAGCCAGTACGTTAGTTTGGCAACAAATTTCAGGGCCAAAAGTTAATTTTACTGCAGATAATACCCAAGGTGATTATTCAGTATTCTTTAATGCCCCAGAAGTAACTAAAGATACCTTGTTAGAGTTTTCAGTTACCTCAGGTGACCATAGCGACATAATCGCCATTCTTGTCGAAGATGGTGAACTTATAGATACAAATGCTAACAACACCGCTTATACCGAACGCTTAGCGCGTGTTTTCCCCTACGTTAATAACTCTCCCTACGCTGATGTGCTTGTTGATTGTGTTTATAGCAATAAAATCAGTTTTAATGAAACTTGTTCATTTAATACCTTGCCCCTTATTGCTCACGATTCAACGACACCAACCGTTGACGACATTATGAATCGAGTGGTCGTTTCTCACCATTGGATGGGAGAAAGATTTCGAGAATTTCTTGAAAATTACGATCCTAACAATGACTTTAAAAACTTACTTAGGGCCAATACTGCCATTGTTATCTCTTATGATATTAGGCCATCATATTACTGGGTTGTAAGTGGCGCTATTCATTTAGATGCTAACTACTTTTGGATAACGCCTGATGAACGTGACACCATAAACCAAGCGCCTGATTATAGGGCTTCATTTGGTAGTGAACTTAATTTTGCTATGCCATGGCGTTATGTCAAAAACAATAACTACACCACGACGTTTATTTCACAAAACGTTAGGGTTAGTCGAGACCCCGAAGATATTTTGTATGGTTTAACGTCATTGATGTACCATGAACTTGCCCATGCAAATGATTTTTTCCCTAGCAGCAGTTGGTCTACTTTAAATAGAGATGAAAGTATTCTAGCGGCTGCACAACGTATATCTGATGAAACAGGCTTTAAGTCTGACCAGCTTAAAAGTACTTTGCCTTTACACGGTGAAGAAATGTATGCCTTAGCTCAAGTGCGTTTTCACGGTATTGACGCATCAAATATACAAAAATCTTATCAACCTAGTGATGTAAGTACCTTCTTCAGTGCGGAAAGAGCCCCTCAATTTTACAACTATTCAAGCATTCGTGAAGATTATGCCATGCTTTTTGACGGATTTATGATGAAAACACGTTTTGGCATTAGCCGGGATGTCGCCATTACTAATTTACCTCAAAGCTCAGGTGAACCATATATTGTTAATTGGGGGCAACGCGGGCGTATAGGCGAAGAAAACATAAAACCTCGGGTGTTATATGCCGTTAGTAATATTCTACCTGAAGTTAGTGATGTCGAAAATCTTGTGAGTAAATTGCCAAGTCCAATCATGATGAACGCCGGAGAGAGTTGGGCCGATAATCTCGTGATAAGCCCCTCAAGTATCAATAATTCAACTCTACATAAGATCTCAGCTAAGTTAGATGATAAACGTTTTATTCAGCATAACTTTTATGAAAAACCAAGCCCAGTGAAATGAGCGGTGATTAGTTAGAATAAAATAGCTTTAATAAAGGGGATAGTTATTTTTCGCTGTTCTCTTATTGACGCTTCATCAAGTTCATCTAACGCTAAAATTAAGTGACTCATTTCGCGTGACAAGTGGCTTAATAAATACTTTGCCACCTCATCGCTTAACAGTAACCCTCGTTGTTGCGCTCTAAACTTTAGTGCAATTAATTTTTCTTCATCGTCAAGTGGCTTTATTTGCTCGGTCATTCCCCAAGATAAACGAGAAACGAGATCAGCTAAGCCAAGTTGTAATTGTGGAACACTTTGATCGCCAGTAACAATCAAACTTTTATTTTGTTCAATAACACGGTTAAACAAATCAAAAACAGCTTGTTGCCAAAGTTTATCTCCTGCAATTAACTGAACATCATCTAAACAAATCAAATCAATGTTTTCTAAGCCATCTAACACTTCAACCGACAATTCTTTTAGCTCAGAAAATGACAAACACACGGATGATAAGCCCAGCTTTTCGGCAAATGTACAGCTAGCGTGTAACAAATGAGACTTGCCAACTCCTGATAAACCAAATAAATAAAAACTATTCACATGGTTTACTTGGGCAACATTATTACTCGCTTTAATAAATGACTTTAACTGTTCAGTAGCAGAGTAATTGGCAATGCTCTGAAAACTTGAAAAGGTTTCATCATCAGGCAATTGCACAGATAAGGTTAATTGAGAAATTTCTTTCACTATGGTTTCCAATAAAAAACAGGGACAGCATCAACCACTTCTTCAGCAAGGGGGTCAATAAAATGCTCTAATTGCTTATTAAGTTTCAATGAAGCAAGAAATGCTTGCCCAGAACTCTTTAAGACTAATTCAAAACGGCGATTATCGCCTGAGGCATTGAGTAACTTAACTGATTTAACAGATGTTAACTGTTCAAGAAACTGCTCGACATCTATATAACGTTTCAGTGATGGGATATTAGCAACATCAATAATATAGTTATGGTCAACACCATAATTTAAGGCATACTTTTGATATATCTTATCGCTAATAAGTGAAAGTGCTTGTTGTAATAGTTCATCTGGAGCAGTTCCATAGCTGATTTCACCAAAGATTTGCCCCCCTATTTTATCAATATTATACCCTTTAGCTTCAGAGATAAAACTCCAATCTAATGCGTATTGTTGCGCTTCTTTTTGGCATAACAAACAATCATCAACTTGTTCAGGGCTCTCCTGAAGAGGTAATAGACTACTGTTCGATAGACGAATGATAATAATAGACTCAGGGTTATAACGTTGAGAGGCTATTTGAACTTGTTCGGCAAAGCGGCCCCAAATATCGAACGTAGATATTGTATTAGCATCGGTCAAGTCCATTAACGGCATTAAAATAGGCAGCCCTCTTAATGAAGAGAATCGTTCGACGCTTTCGGGCAGGTTGTAGCTCGTTTGTAATGATGTGTTTTTTGAAAACGACTCATGAGTAGCATTAGAAATAGTCGTTCGATGTAAACCATCTTCTTCGACTAGCCATAATAATATTTGCGGACGCAAGCTTCCCCACAGAGGAGCGTTTGCCTGTTCAAATAATTGATTGATTTTACTTTCATCAAAAGTAACTAATAGCTCAAGTTTTTCGGCATTCCCTTGATAACGATATGAAGCAACATATCGGTTAACATTTCTTAGACCTGTTTTAATCGTTGAATTTGATAACAACGTTTGTTGCCCACCAACTTTTAGCACAACAGCGCCCATCGCTTGATGCAATGCACGCTTTCGTTCTGAACTTGTTTGTGAGTTAACAACAACTTTTGCCGTGTATAAGTTTTTCACTTCAACAGAGAAAACACCGACAGAAGCAAATAAAGAACTTAAAAGAACTAATAAAACAATGAAATATCTAAACATATTTTTTAAGTAGACCATATTTATGTTCAAGATCTTATCATATTGTTGGTCATTTTAATCACTAATAAAAAATAATTTATTATAAAGATTTTCACCGCGCCATTGCACTGGTAGAATGCGCCTTTAAAGTTCTTATGCTAATTAATTGAGGTTT
>Ga0209395_1002432_pt1 | contig 24367 bp, 20 predicted proteins | sample GOMGulsemesocosm_3_FD_184635 | JGI IMG/M metagenome (GOLD analysis project Ga0209395, IMG submission 184635) | Methane-oxidizing microbial communities from mesocosms in the Gulf of Mexico - GOM9D Gulf of Mexico (SPAdes) (version 2) | ecosystem: Environmental > Aquatic > Marine > Cold seeps... | reverse complement strand
CCTTAGCTTTTTTAGTAGCAGGTTTATATCTTTCAAAAAATCTAATTCATGCAAAATATACTGCAACTGCAAAATTAATCAGATATGACAAAAAAATATCTATGCCAAGGGATGTACCTTATAAATTCCAAAACTTTAATTATGACACTGCTTTACAAACAATACGAACCAGAAAAAACCTGACAGAAGTAATCCAAAAATTAAATCTTAATACTACCGTTGAAAAACTTTATTCCGCTTTTGAAATAAAAAGAGGAAGAAATTCAGACATTATAGAAATTAGATATACCAACAAAGAAATTAAAAAAGCGGTAAAGGGTGCAAATGTACTGAGTGAAATATTTTTAAAAAACTTTTATGAAGTACAAAATGCAGCGACAAAAGAGATATATAAATACTATCGTAGTGAAAAGAATAAAATACAAAAAAATATTGATATTTCACTGTATAAAAAAGAGAGCTTTATTAAAGAACATAAAGTACTATCAATAGAAATACAAAAAGACTATAAATACAAACAGTTAAATGAAATCGATTTGGCTCTTATTGAAGCAAGAGTTGCTAAAAAAGAATTTGCCACAAAAGTGGAAGAAATAAAAAGAAGTTTAAACAATATTCCTTTGCAAGTTCAACTAAAATATACAGTACGCTCAGCCAATAAAAAGAGCTTAGAAAATAAGAAAAAAGAATTAAGAAAATTAAGACAGAGATATACTTTATTAAATCCAAAAGTAAAAAAAGTAACAGATGAAATTTTGGCAATGGAAAAAGAACTGTTTAATAAAAGTAATAAAAAAACAATAGCCGATGAAACAACATTTGGAAATAATCCAGTCGTAACGGCCCTGCTAATTGAAGAATCTAAAAGTAGAATAGGAATAATATCAAGTTATACAAGAATAAAAAACTTAATACAACAGAGAGGCCTAATTCAAGAAGAAATCAAAAATTTAAATAATTTAGAAAAAAAATTCGAATTAATACAAAATGCTTTAAATCAAAATTTGGCCTTAATGGCAAAAGTAATAAACAGATTAAATGAAGTAAAAATGGCTTTAGAATCATCTTTAGAAGATTTTAAATTCTTAGAATTTGCAAGTCCTCCTAAGTATGCACAACCTACTTATAAAAAAGCAATAATCATCTTTTTTGGATTTATGGGTTTATCCCTAAGTATTGCAAGTATTTTATTATTGGAGTTTTTTAATAACAAAATCAAAGAGAGTTTTGATTTAGAAAAAAGATTTAATATAGAAGTACTAGGAACATTATTGGATGAAAAAGAAAAAAGTGATTTAAATATTAAATATTATATGCATTTTTTTGACACCTTTATAAATGCTTGTAAGAAGTTTGAAAAACCAACAAGCGTTTTATTTGGAAGTGATGTTGCAAAAACGGGAAAAACATTCATAATAGAGAAATTAATTTATCTTTTATCTCGTCAAAATAAAAAAGTGCTGTTTATTCAAAGCATAAAACAAAGTAAAGAAGAAGTTAAAAATGCCCTTCTTAATGAGGCTTTTTTCTATGGAAAAGACATAAACTATTCATTATTCAATAAAATAAATGACAAGGTAGACAAAGCATATATTTTGATAAATGAAAAAAACAATTATGATTTAGCAGACCTACAAAGTTTAGAGAAGTTCTTTACTTCTTTAAAACAAAGTCACTATGACTATATATTTTTAGAAATCTCGAACAGTTATTCTAATCCATTTCTTTTTTCTTCTCTTGCTAATTTTACTTCTTTTAGCTGTTTAGTATGTAAATACAGATTCTCAAGTAAAAAAGATCTAGCAGAATTGATTAAAACTATGAGAAAAAAAGGAATCAAAAATATAAAAGGAGTTCTCAATGTTATACATAAAAAATATATTTAAGTTTCTATTCTTTTCATTCTTGTTCGTTTCTTTTATAGGCTGTATTCCCAGTCCAAAACCGCAAATAACTCTGCTTAAAAAAGAAATAAATATGAAAGAAAAAAAATCTCTAAGTGTGATTGGGGAGGAAGAAAAGTATGTATTAATAGAAAAAGATTTTGACATTTTATATCAAGGAAAAAGTGAAAATGAAATTAAAGAGGAACTTCTACTTTTACATATCAATAAAAAAGAAAATTACAAGATAGGACTTGGGGATAAGTTTAATATTTTTGTTTATGGGGAACCTGAATTAAATATAAAAGGTGCTGTCGTTAAACCCGATGGAACAGTGACGTTGCAACTTGTGGGGGATGTGAAAATTGCGGGAATGAGTATAAATGAGGCCATGAAAGAACTTTCAAAAAAGCTTAAAAAATATTTAATTAATCCCATAATTTCCCTTGTTCTTTATGAATTAAAAAGTGAAAGTTTTACTATTTTAGGAAAAATAAATGAACCAGGAACCTATGCAATTACAAACAATAGCAAAGTCATAGATAGTATTGCCATTGCACAAGGTTTATCCATTGGTATTTTTGAAAATAATACGGTTGAGTTGGCAAATTTGGAGCATGCATATATAAGAAGAAATCATAAAGTATTGCCTGTAAATTTTATTGAGTTAATTAGAAAAGGAAATCCTTTGCATAATATTCCATTAAAAGATAAGGATTATATTTATATTCCTTCTGCTTTAAACAGCGAGGTTTATGTGCTTGGAGAAGTAGAAGAACCAGGGCATTTTGGTTTCAAAGAAAACATGAGCTTACTTCAATTAATCACCTATGCAAAAGGATATAAAGCAAATGCCAATATAGATGAAGTAGCCATTATAAGAGGAAATCTAAGTAATCCTACTGTTTATATATCAAACTTACAAGACATAATAGAAGCAAAACAAACAGATTTTAGAATTAAACCAAATGATATTGTTTTTGTACCTTCGAGTACATTGGGCGATTGGAATAGTATTTTGGCACTTATTATGCCAAGTTTAGATGCTGTTTTAAATACATTTCTATTTCGAGAAATTGTAAAAGGAGATTAAGATGAAAAATTTATTTACATTAATAAAAGAGGATATTTCTATGTTTAGAAATAAAGATACGCTTGGGGTAAAGGATTATTTTATGATACTAAATCCAAGAATGTACCCCATTGTTTTGTTTCGTATTTCTTCTTTCTTTCAAGAAATGCATTTAGGAATAATAGCCAAAATAATTTCAACAATTAATTTTGTTCTTTTTGGCTGTGACATTGCAAGAGGTGCAACAATACAAGGAGGTTTATATCTTCCCCATCCAAGTGGAGTGGTTATTGGAGAATATGCAATCATTGGACACAATTGTATTATTCATCAAGGTGTTACACTAGGAGATAGAGGAGAAGAACACGAAACCTCAAATCCAACCTTGGGTGATTATGTAGAAATTGGAACAGGAGCAAAAATTCTTGGAAAAATTCTTATTAATGACTACACAAGAATTGGTGCAAACAGCGTAGTGCTTAAAGATACACCTAAGTATTCAGTAGTAGTTGGTATTCCAGCAGTTGTTATTAAATACAGAGAAGTAATGTAAAGGACGTTTATGACTGAGTTTAAATACATTATATTTTTTATTGTAATATTTTTTGGTATTCCTATAGCTTTTATGCTGGCAAAAAAATTTCCAAAAGTAGAAAAAATCTTATGGTTTTTATTGCTTTTTTTCACTGCCAGCACAGCAGATATAAACTTTATATCTATGGAAACATATAGAGGAACATCAAAAGGTTTTGAAATCGGTCTGGTTGATATTACAGCAATTATAATGTTTCTTCTTCTTTATAGCAGACGAAAAAAATATCCTTTGAGCTTACCTCTTGGGTCTTACTTGTATTTTGCATATTTCGCTTTTTCTTGTATATCCATTATTAACAGTGATGTTTATGTGTATTCGTTCTTTGAATTATGGAAAATGTTACGAATGTATTTGTACTTTTTTGTTATATATAATTTGATACGTTCTTTTAAAGATATTGAACAGCTCTTAAAATATATGTGTATCATTGTATTTTTTATAACCGTAATGGTTTTAAAACAGAAATACCTTGAAGGAATGTTTCAAGCAAGAGGCCCCTTCCCCCATCAAAACTCGCTGGTTATGTATTTAATTGTTTATGGCAGTTTTTTTCTCTCTTATTTATTAAATGTTAAAAAGTCTAATCTTTTTTTATGGACGCTTGCATTTGGGGCTTGTGCAATTAATATTTTAGCCACTCTTTCAAGAGCAGGTATGGCTTTGTTTGCTCTTAGCATTTTTATAATATTTATTTTATCTTATGCACATAAATTCTCTTTAAGAAAACTAGGAGTGGCTGGTTTGTGTATGATTTTAGGTACTGCTGTTTTATATAAAGCAAGTGACACAATTATGGAAAGAATTAGAACAGCCCCCAAAGAATCCCTTAATGTAAGACTTGTTTTGGCAACTGCTGCACAAAATATGGCAAATGACAAAATATTAGGCGTTGGTCTTAATAATTTTGCTTTAAAAATAAACCCTCCTTATACTTATGGTGCCCATATAGAAAGAAATGATGAGGATGAAAAAGGAGGCTTGGTTGAAAGTATTTATTTAATGATTGCAGCTGAAACAGGATGGTTGAATTTGGCTGTTTTTATTTCCATGCTTCTGTTTTTTTATTTTAAAAACCTACAAAACTACCTCAGCTTAAAACACGGAAAGTGGCGCAAATACAGATATATATGTATTGCACTGCTTGCTGCTTTATTAAGTATATATTTACAATCTTCTTTGGAGTGGGTATTAAAACAAACAAACAATTATTATCAGTTGATGTTTGTATTTGCCATCATAGCTTCTACTAGCAGAATAATAAAAGAAAGGATTTCAAGTGAAAACAATAAATAAAGATTCAATTTTTAACAATATTTGCCCCACTATACAAAAATCGATGTCACGTGAACAAATAAGTGAAAGTAAAAGATTAATAAATATTGCCTTACATTCCAACATTGAAGAAAACATAGAAATTCAAGGCATTAGTGAAGATCTTATTTTTGAAAAAATAAATCCTTTGATAGAAGAGAGTATGAGTAATGAACAAAAAAGAGAAAGTAAGAGATTGATAAAACTTTCCCTTCCCAAACAAACGAAGAAGATTCTTGCTATAAATCTTTGTTTTTGGTTTTTCAGGCTCTTTTATATTACTTTTTATTTGGGACATGAAAAAAGAAATAAAAGCAGACAATTCAACAAAAACTTTATATGGGAAGTTTTTTTGATGTTTATTTCATCAGTATTTGTTCTAAGTATCGCTTTATCTTTGGTTTTTGCAATCTTTTTGGCTTTATATTATATAAAATCATTAATGGGAGTGGATTTATTTGACGCTCACTTACTAAAATAATAAAGGACAAAGAATGAAAATCTTAGTTATTAGTAATTATTATCCTCCCTATTATATTGGCGGTTATGAATTGGCCTGTTATGATACCGTGCAATATTTGAAAAAATGTGGGCATGACGTTTATGTGTTAACAGGAAACTATAAAAATGAGAGCATAGAGTTTCAAACTATATATAGAAAACTAAAATATATAAATTACCAAAAACCTTCTGTTTTTGATAAACATAGGGTTGAAGTTTATAATTATGATTTAACACAAAAAATAATAAAAGGAATCAAACCAGATTTGGTTTATTTTTGGTCTTTGCGTTTAGTTTCTCTCTCTCCTGCACTTGCCGTTCAAAAACTTAATATAAAAAAAGTATTTGAAATTGGAGACTTATGGATGAAGGGTTATTATCATACGAGTATCTTCTCTAAACTCAAAAGAGGTATTAAAAATTTCTTACCTTTTATGGTGGGATCTTTAATTGATTTTTCACCTGCTATTTGCGTTTCTAAGTGGATTGAAAAAGAAATGAAAAAGAAATATTTTGCAAAAGAAACCTATGTTATTCCCAATGGAGTAAAAATATGTGAAAAAAATAAAAAACTCTTAAATAAAAAAATAAGATATATATTTTGTGGCAGAATTGATTATACAAAAGGTTTAGATTTGGCATTAAAAGCCTTGAGTAATTTAAAAGATAGGGGTTTTGATAATTTCGTTTTTCATATCTATGGAGAGGGCCGAGATTCATATATAGATAAATGTAAGAAAATAACCAAGGCCTTAAACTTGACTAAAGAAGTAAAATTTTGTGGTAAAAAAGATGATATGAAAAAATATTACAAACACTACGATGTGTTGTTAATGCCCACACGAATGAGAGAACCCTTTGGTTTAGTCATAATTGAAGCAATGCAAGCGGGCGTTGTGGTCATTGCTACGAATGCATATGGTCCTGCTGAGATAATTCAAGATGAAAAAGATGGCTTGCTTTTTAAAAGCGAAGATGTTAATGATTTGACAAATACAATACAAAAGTTACAAAAAAATACCGTTTTATACAATAACTTAAGAGACGCAGCTTTTCTTAAGGTTTTTGAAAAGTTCAATCTTTTAAATGTAAAACAAGAAGTAGAAAATATCTTAATCAATACTGCTAAAAAGGATGCAGAATGAATATTAATGCCATTTTGATTAAAAGCAGTGTTTCAAATTATATTTTCCTTATTCTAAAAATTCTTCTTTCCTTATTTCTTATTAGAATAATTTTTTTAGGAATAAACAATGAAGAGTACGGGTTTTGGGCACTTTTATGGAGTATCTTTGGTTATTCTGTTTTATTAGATTTTGGTTTTGGAACAGCAGTACAAAAAGCAACGAGTGAAGCTTTGGAAAAAAATGACTGGGACAATTATAATAAGTTAATTTCAACCATCTTTTTCTCTTACGTACTATTGTCTATAGGTATTTTTATTTTTACACTTATTATGGCTTTTAATCTTGAAAGAATATTTGTATTTTCTTCAAAAGAATCACTTGAATATTATAAAATTGTTTTTATGATCTTTGGTTTTGGAACAACGCTTATTTTTCCTCTTGGGTTTTTTAAAGAGATTTTAAGAGGTCTTAGAGAAATCCCTTTAAGAAACAATATTGATATGGTTTTTTTAATATTGAACTTTATAATTATTTACCTTTGTGTTACTGTGTATTCTTCTCTTATGGCTATGGCTATAGGAGCTATTCTTGTGCAGTTTTTTGCAAATGTTTTTATGGCTATTTATGTTTATAAAAAAATTCCTTCCTTAAAAATATCTGTAAAACTCTTTCAAAAGAATAAAGTAAAAGAAGTAATGGGTTTTTCTTTTTTTGCTTATATTGTGATGTTTTCTAATTTGATTATTTTTAAAACAGATCAAATAATCATTTCAGTATTTTCAAGTATTGCCATGGTTGGTTTTTATCAAATAATTTCAAGAATCAGCGAATTATTTAGACAATTTTCAACACAAATACATGATATTATTGGACCCATTTCAGCAGCACTTTTTAGCTCTTCTAAAAAAGACACACTTTCAAAAATTTTATTACAGTCCAATCAAATTGTGGCTTTTATTTCCACCATGTTATTTGTACCCTCCTTCTTATTTTTAGAAGATCTTTTATATTTTTGGCTTCAAATTACGAATACGGAAGTTGTATTAACAGGAAAAATACTCTTGTTTTCCATGTATATATTGGTTGCTTTAAGAAGCAGTAGTGTTCAAGTTTTATTGATGTGTAACAAACACAAGCAGTTAACAGCAGTTGCAATTATTGAAGCAGTGATGAATTTATTTTTAAGTATATACTTAATTCAAACCTATTCAATCCTTGGAGTTGCTATTGGTACGTTGATACCAAATATTATTCTAGCCCTAGTTTATAATATTCCTATTGCTTGTAAATTTTCAGGTATTTCTGTTTTTACCTATGTAAAAAAAGCTCTTATTAAAAATATTTTTACGGGTTTTTTAGTATATACAGTATTGTTTTATTTATTACAAAGCTTGGACGAAATAACATTTATTGGCCTCTTAGTATATGGGGCTTTATCTTTAGTACTATATTGTATGCTTTATTATTTGTTTTTCTTAAATAAAGAAAATAAAAACAAAGTAAAAACGTTTATCAAAGCTTATTTTTTTAATAAAAAAAAAACTATTAAATATAATTAATGTATAATTATTATAGTTATAGAGTAGTTAGGAGTTTAATGATGAATTTAAATATTAAAAAACTTAGCAGCAAGATTCAAATAATATTTATTGATGATGATAGAATTGATGTAACAAATTTAAAAGAAGTACAAGTTTTGTTAAGTCCTTATGTTCAAGAAATTCAAGATAGTACCCTTGATGAACTAGAACTTGACTTTACATCTATAAATTTTATTGACAGTTCTGGTTTGGCTATGATTATAAATATATATAAAACCTTACTTGCAAAAAACCAAAACTTAAGTATCGTGAACAGTGGTTCTTTTGTACAAGAGATATTTAATGTCACTAAACTTGATACGTTTATTAAGCTTCGGTAACGATTATGAAAAAGTTTACTTCAGAAATGAGCATAAGCAGTAATCTTAATAATATAAGAAATGTAATGCAATGGATTGAAACTGAGATAAAGTCATACTTTAAAAGTGAAAAAAAATATCAAAGCATAATATTAGGACTTCAAGAAGCAATTACTAATGCAATTGTGCATGGTAATAAATCGGACGAAAAAAAGTTTGTTAATATTTCTTATTGTCTTAATGAGAAATTAATGATTACCATTGAAGATGAAGGAAATGGAGTTTTAGAAAAAAATCAAGACCTTGATGTATCAAAAATCAGTAAAGAGGATGTTTTCAAAGAATCAAAACGTGGAATAATGCTTATGAAACACTTTTGTGATGAAGTCGTATTTAATAAAAACAGCATAACCTTAGTTATGCTGTATAAATAAGAGCTTATTGTTATGAAGGATTTAAATATACTAAGAGACTTAGCAAAAGGCATTACTGTCTTATATGTGGAAGACAATGATATTGCGCGAAAAAAAACATCTGACTTATTTAAAAAAATATTTAAAGAGGTTTATACTGCATCAAATGGCCAAGAGGGATTGGCTTTATATATGAAACACAAATTTGATTTGGTTATTAGTGATATTGTTATGGCCAAACTTAATGGTTTAGAAATGATTATTTCAATCAAACAAGTCTATAAATCACAAAGAGTCATCTTTTTATCTTCTTATGCTGATATCAATTTTTTAACACAAGCCATAGAATTAGGTGTTGACGGTTTTGTTTTTAAACCCATTGAGAGGGACAAACTTTTTGATGTCATTCATAAGATATTACTGCAAATAAAAGATACACGAGAAAACAAACAATATAAATCAAACTTAGAAGATTTAGTAAAACAAAGAACCAAAGAGCTGGAAGAAAAAAATATTATTTTATTAAAAACACTGGAAGAAGTTAAAAAAAGCAAGTACTTAAAAGAAGAAATGATAATAGCCCAAAATGTACAACAAAATTTTTTGCCACAAGAGATACCAAGTAGTAAAAAGATGGAACTTGCAACACATTTTGAGGCTGCCCAATTTGTGGGAGGAGATTATTATGATTTTTTCTTTTCAAGTGACCAAGCAATCAACATTGTAATTGCAGATGTTTCTGGGCATGGGATTGGACCAGCCATTAATATGAGTAATTTCAGAGGCATATGCAGAGCCATATTATCTACCACTTCCTCTTTTCAAGAACAAGTGGAACATATCAATGATATGATATGCTCTGATGCTAAAAACAACAGTTTTTTTATTACAGCCTTTTTTATCAAGTTTTATGAAAAACAAAATAAAATCGATTATATTGGTGCTGGACACAATGATATTATATATTACAATTCACAAAAAGACGTTTTAGAGAATTTAAGTTCAATATCAATTCCTTTGGGAATATTTGAAAAAAGGAAATATCAAGTTCAAAAAAAAGATATTTCAAAAAATGATTTTATGGTTTTATATACAGATGGCTTAAGTGAAGCAAGTAATAATAAAAACGAAATGTATGGAATAAATAGACTCAGTAATACAATCAAAAAAAATACTCATAAAAACGCCGTAGAACTTTTAAATTCTATCACCTCTTCTTTGGAAAGTTTTATAAAAGACAAAGAAAAAAATGACGATACCACTATTCTTATCACAAAATTTTTATAATCTTTAAGTATATTTTCCTTAATTAACTTCAATTTTCTTCTGCATTTTATTTGCAACTTCTTATGGAAAAATTACAAATATAAGTCGTTTAACTAATGTGGAGGTGCAAAATGACAAATGTAATTTTATGTGGCGGAAATGGTACAAGACTTTGGCCAATTTCAAGAGCCCATATGCCCAAACAATTTATTAAACTTACATCTAAATATTCTTTATTTCAAAATACAATTTTAAGAAATAAAATCTTTACAAATAAGTTTTTAATTGTATGTAATGAACAAAACTATTTTATAGCAAAAGAGCAAATTGATCAACTTTCAAAGGATTTTGCTTTTAAAATAAACTATGAGTTTATTTTAGAATCTCTTGGAAGAAATACGGCAGCTGCTATTGTAATAGCCAGTTTATATGTGGATAAAAATGAAGTGCTTTTTGTAACCCCTTGTGACCATGCAATCACAGGAGATGAAGATTATAGAAAATCTGTAAACAGAGCACTCTTACATGCCAAAGAAAATCAAATAAGTCTTTTTGGCATAAAAGCACAAAATGCAAATACCCAATATGGTTATATAAAAGCAAATAATGAAGATGTGGAAAGATTTTATGAAAAACCTGACAGGAATAAAGCCAATGAATATGCAGCGGCTGGATATTTTTGGAACAGTGGAATGTTTTGTTTTAAAGCAGATATTTTATTAAGTGAAGCCTTGGAACATGCTGTAGACGTTTATGAAACGTGTATTTATGCCTATAAAAGTATAACAAAATCAAAACCCTCTTTTTTAAGCAAAGAGTTAATGGAAGATATTCCCTCAATTAGTATTGATTGTGCGGTAATGGAAAAATCGCATAAGTTAAAAATTGTCAAAGCTGATTTTGCCTGGAATGATTTAGGTAGTTTTGATGCAATTTATGAGGAATTAGAAAAAGAAAAAACAAATGCAATAAGATATAAAAATGAAAAACCCCTAATAATAAACTCTAGTAATAATCTCTTACTTGCAAATGGGAAAAAAGTAGTACTTTCAAATGTTGATGATTTAATAGTTGTTGATACCAGTGATGCTTTATTAATTGCAAAAAGAGGAAAATGTGAAGATGTAAAAGAACTTGTGAATAAATTAAATGAACAAGGTTCCAAGATAACACAAGATCATCCTTTAGTGCATAGACCATGGGGTACTTATAATTTATTGGACAGTAAAGACAATTATAAATTTAAAACTATTCTGGTTAAACCAAAACAGCGTCTTTCTTTGCAAAAACATTATCATAGAAGTGAACATTGGATTGTATTGCAAGGAACAGCAACGGTTACTATTGGAAAAAATAAAAAACTTGTACGTGTAAATGAATCTGTTTATATTCCTATTGGGAAAAAACACAGATTGGAAAATAAAGGGAAAATAAATTTACTCTTAATTGAAGTTCAAGTAGGCGATTATCTTGAAGAAGATGACATTGTACGATATAAAGATGATTATAAACGTATAGGATAAAGGATGAGTGATGAAAGCAATGATTTTAGCTGCTGGAAGAGGAACAAGGGTTAAACCAATAACAAATGATATTCCAAAACCCATGATTCCACTTCTTCAAAAGCCCGTATTAGAGTCTATTATTGAACATTTAAAAAACAATGGGATAACACAAATCATAATAAATACAAGTTATCTTTCACGACAAATCGAAGAATATTTTGGAAATGGTAGCAGATTTGGTGTTCATATTGCTTATTCTTTTGAGGGAGAAAAAGTTGAAAAAGAATTAATTCCTAAGGCACTTGGAAGTGCAGGAGGTATGAAAAAGATTCAAGAAGAAAATGATTTTTTTGATGATACTTTTTTGGTATTATGTGCAGATGCATTAATTGATTTGGATATAAAAAAAGTAATAAAAGTTCACAAAGAAAAAAAATCACTTGTTACACTTGCTCTTAAAAATGTTTCTAAAAAAGATGTCAGTAAATATGGTATTGTCAAACTTGATGAAGAAGATAAAATACTCACTTTTCAAGAAAAACCAAGCATAAAAGATGCTACCTCTACTCTAGCAAATACAGGGATTTATATTTTTGAACCAGAAGTTTTTAATTTTATTCCTAAAGATAAGGAATACGATATTGGCAGTGAATTAATTCCTGATTTAGTATCTAAAAATTTAGGCGTTTATGGCGTGAATATTCCTTATGAATGGATAGATATTGGAAATGTGAATGACTTTTATTATGCAACATCTGCCATATTAAAAGGTGAAATCAAAAACTACAAAATTTTTGCACAAGAAATTAAAAAAGGAATTTTTGTTGGTTTAAATGTAAAAATAGATTTTGATAAAGTCACTATAATTCCTCCTGTTTTTATAGGTTCTTCAACAAAAATAGATGAAGGTGTAACTATTCTTGGACCTTGTATGATTGGATCAAATTGTCATATTGAAAAAAATGTTTTGCTAAAAGAATCCATTGTTGATGACTATAAAAAAATAAATTTTCCTGCTTCAATTGAAAATAAAATTATTTTCTCAGATTCTATTATATCTTTAGATGGGAATTTTCTTGATACAAAAGAATGTGAAATGAACTGGCTTGTAGAAGACATTCGAGTAAAGAGAAATCAAACCTTACTTGAAAAAAGCATTTCTACTTTATTAGAACAAAGAAGCACAAATGAAAACTAAAAAACTTAAAGTTTTATACATAGACAGACCTTTTTTAGGTCTTTGTGGTGGAGATAAAAATAGAAGTAAATTTTTATTTCAAGCCTTATGTTTAAAATATAATACGGACATAGTCCTTATTGAAGATAAAACGTATGAAAATAAAACCCTAGAAGAACATGAAGTTAATAAAATGTATCGAATTAAAAGCAATGAAAGTTCATTTTATTTGCCTCAATCACTGTATTCTTTTAATAAAAAATACCTCGCTTATTTCAAAGAGATACTGCGCTTAAATCAATATGACTTACTTGTTTTCAGATCTAATGCCTGCGCGATACTTGCTAATATTGCAAATAAAACTCTGCCTTTTGCTAATATTATTATAGATGTAGATATGTTAAGTTCACGTATCTGTTATGATTCATGGAAAAAAAACAAAAGTATAAAAAACAGATATTATTTATTTGAGTATTTAAAATTGTATTCTTTTGAAAAAAGATTTTTAAAAAAAGATTTTACTTTTTTATATAGTAATGCGCAAGAAATCACCTTAGTTAAGAATTTGTATAAACTAGAAAATATCAATAATCATAAAGTATTAGAGAATGTATTTCATGAAGAAAAAAGCAGTAATAAATATAAAAGTGAAAACAGATTTATTCTATTTTACGGTATGTTAAACTCCTCAGTCAATACAAGCGCTTTTATATTTTTAAGAGATGAGATTTATCCTTTAATAAAAGATTTTTTAATTAAAGAAAATATAAAAATCCTGATCCTTGGAAAAAATAAAAATAATTTATATAAAAATCCTCCTACAAATATTCAAGTACTAGGAGAAGTTGATAATTTAAGTTCTTATATTAAAGCAAGTGAATTTGTTTTTTTACCCTTAGTACTTGCATCTGGAACCTTAACAAGAATATTAGAAACAGCTTTTTTAAAAAAAGCTGTGTTAACAACTCCTATTGGGGCTGAAGGTTTAGATATGCAGGCCTGTGTTTTTATTGAAAAAAAAGCAAAAGAGCTTGCTTTAAAATTTCAAGAATTAGTACTTAATAAAAAAGCGTGTAAAAAAGCGGGAGAAATGGCTTATGAGCATGTTCTTAAAAATCATTCAAAACAAGAAATTTCAAAAAAACTGTATGACTGCATAAAGAATCAAAAAAGTAAAATAATAAATGTTGTTCATATTCCAAGACGTTTCACCCAATCACATTGGGGTGGAACTGAGAATGTAATTATGTCTTATGCAAAAGGATTAAAAAAATTTCATATTAATTCTGAAATTTACACTACAACAATTTTAAATACAAAACATACAGAAAACATGCAAGGAATTAACATTAGAAGATTCTGCTATTTTTATCCTTATATAAATTTAAGCACAAAAGTAAAAGAAAAACTAAATCTTATTGGAGGAAATGTATTTTCTTTTTCTTTATTGTTTTTTCTTCTCTTTAAAAAGAATATTGATTTGATACATTTGCATACCTTTAAAAGAATTGGAGCAATAGCAAGATTTGTTTGTAAAGTACGTAATATTCCCTATATTGTTTCAATTCATGGGGGTGTTTATACGCTAGGAGAAAAAGAAACAAAAAATAATCCTTTTTCAAATAGTTTTGAGTGGGGGAAGATTCTTGGTTTAATTTTTGGCTCTAGAAGAGTAATAAAAGATTCAAATGCAGTGATAACTTTGAATAAAGAAGAGTATGAAAAACTCAAAAAAAAAGAGAGCAATAAAAAGATATTTTTATTACCAAACAGTGTAGATGTTGCAGCTTTTAACAAAGCCAAAAAGAAACACTTACGAAAAGAATATGTACAAGATGATAAAACCTTTATTTGTTTACTTAGTGGCAGAATTGATAAACAAAAAAACCAATTGTTGCTTTTAAAAGTACTAAAGCAAATAAAAAAAGAGCAGGCAAATGTCCATATATTCTTTGCAGGAAATATCACAGACAAAATGTATTATAAAGAACTAAAAGAATATATTTCTAAGCACTCCCTAGAAAAAAATATTACATTTTTTTCTCATCTTAAACCTGAATCACAAGAACTAATCGATATTTATTTAAACGCAGATGTTTTAGTGCTTCCTTCAAGTCATGAACCTTTTGGTATTGTTGTTCTTGAGGCCTGGGCCAGTTCTTTGCCAGTAATTGTAAGCGATGTCGCTGGTGTTTGTAATCATATTAAAAATAAAAAAGATGCACTGATTTTTAAAAATAACTCAACAGAATCCTTAGAAAATAAACTACTTACTTTAATTAATAATAAATCCCTTCAAAATACCTTAATACAAAATGCCAAAAAGACTGTTTTAAACTTTGACATCTCTTTAATTAATTCTCAAATAAACACAATATACAGAAAAATTCTTAGTCAAAAATAACACGTTCTTATTTGCAATTGTTTTGCATTAAAGGAGGTTAAAATCTTGTATTAATAAAGGAGTTTAGGATGCATATTTTGTGGATAAACAATAAAGCTTCAAGAGGTGGTGGAGCTGAGCAATATATTTATAATACTGTAAAACATTTAAATAAAGTAGGTATAAAATCTTCTCTTCTTTATGATCCAAATATTGAAGTAGAGAATGAATTCCTTGATGTATTTTTTAGCGCTTTCCCTTTGCTTTGTATCAAAGAACAAATTGAAAATATTAATCCAGATGTTTTATATATACATCAACTACACGATTATAAGAGCTATGAAGAAATCATGAAATGCAAGGTTAAAAAGATTAGATTTTATCACGATTACAAATTATTTTGTTTAAGAGAACATAAATATAAAACCTTAAGTAAAAATACCTGTACTTCTAAAATTGGTCTTTCTTGTTACTCATGTTTGGGTTTTATTAATAAAACCCAAAATGGTTTTAAAATAGCTAGTTTAAAGGAATTAAAAAAACTACAAGAGATAAACAAACAATTAGATTTTTTTGTTGTGGGATCACAATATATGAAAAAACATTTGCAACTTCATGATTTTGATGAAGAAAAAATAATTGTTAATCCCTTATATGCAAATAACAATATTGGCTATAAAAACAGTGTAAATTTTTCTAAGAGCAAAACACTCTTATATGTGGGACAATTAGTCACAGGTAAGGGCATAGATATTTTATTAGATGCAATGAAGAATATTGATGAATCCTATTCTTTAAAAATTATTGGATCTGGGGCTCAAGAAGAGTTTCTTAAACAATATTCACAAAAATTAAGTTTAGAAAACAGAGTTGAATTCCTTGGAAAGATTGATCATGAAAAATTACCACTTTATTATCAAAGTGCCTACTGTTTAATTGTTCCAAGTAGAACACCTGAAACATTTAACTTAACAGGCATTGAAGCTTTAAAAGCTGGACTTCCCGTAATTGCTGCTGATGTTGGAGCAATTAGTGAGTGGTTACAGCATGGTTTTAATGGTTTTCTTTTTAAATCAAATAATTCTGATGATTTGGCTCTTAAAATAAATGAGTTGATTTTAAATAGAAGTTTACATAGAATTTTTTGTTTAAATGCTTTTAAAAGTACAATATTTGACTTTAAAAGCAAAAACCATATAAATAATTTGATTGATATATTTAATCAAAAAATTAAAGGAGTTTAAAATGAAATCTTTTGGAAAATTAAGCCTTAGAGGAAGTGTACATTTTGAGGAAAAGATGACAAATCTTTTAAATGATATTTCTATTGATATTGAAAAGTTCATTGATTCAACATTGTACAAAAGTGTAATTTTAATTGGCGGGTATGGAAGAGGTGAAGGAGGAGTAATAAAAGTTCAAAATGTGGAGTTTCCTCATAACAATCTGGATTTTTTAATTGTTTCTAAACATATCAATAAAAATGAAGAAGAGGAACTTAAAAATAATATTAATGAAATCATCACCTCTCATTGTACTTCTTTAAACATAGATTTTGATCTTTCACTTATTAGTGAATTTAAATTAAAAACTTGTGAGCCTTTGGTCATAACCTATGATATGAAATATGGACATAAGGTCATTAATGGAGACTTCTCGTTTTTTACTAGTTTAAGTCGTTTTGATATTGAAAATATACCTGATTGGGACATACGTAATTTGATGGTAAATAGAGGAACGCTTCTTACAATAAATGATTTAATACTTGCAAAAAAAGACCATACAATGAAAGATTTGAAAACCATAATTAAGCATTGTATAAAAGCAATCATTGGTTATGGGGATGCTCTTTTATATTATCATGGTAATTATCATTATTCTTATGTTGAAAAAAAATTACGTATGGCACAAGATAACAATGTTGATGAAAGTTTTAAAAAATTGTACGATGATGCAATGGCTTTCAGATTTGAACCTAATTACGATAAATATTTACAACTTGATTTGATTGATTTTCAAAATGATGTAAAAGAAATTCTCAAAAAAATACATTTAAGCTGTGAAGCTATGTCTTTGCAAAATAAAGATATCAAATGGCGTGGATATTTTGAAACTGCCTTATCAAATTCTTTATCTCATAATCTAAGTTTTAAGATGGTTTTGAAAAATATACGAAATTTATTTTTACCCAATCACTTAATAAAAGACTTAAGTATCACCAATAGATTAAGAGTAAAAATGCTTGGATACAGAGGAGTTCTTCCTCTTTTATTCCCATATGTGGCTTTTGGTATGCAGGATAAAAACAGCAATATTCTCAATAGTTTTTTTAAAGTTAAAAGCAGTAATACGACAGTTCTAAAACAAAAATATCTTATATATTGGGGAAAGTATGTAAATAATAATTTCTCTTTTAAAGAGTATGGAATATAAAGGTTTTATTATGATTTGTTTAACAGGTGATTTGCATCACAAGAGTTTGAAAACACTTAATCAAAAACATTGTGATATCACAGAAATGCAAACAGCACGCGCTTTTTTAAAGCGCTTGGAAAAACACAAGGTAAAAATGACCTGTTTTATAACAGGAAAATCTTTTTTACAAGAGTTTGATGATGTGTCCCAAATTATACATAATCCCTTAATTGAAATTGGAGGACATAATTATGATGCATTTGAAAATGAGTTTCTTCATCGTGTTTGGAATAAATTAACCAAAAATTATAATGGCCCCAAATGGGTTCAAAAAAGGGACGTTCTAAAAACCATGGATATCATTTACAAAATGTCTGGAAAAGAGATAAAAGTGTGGAGAAATCACATGTATATGCATGGAATAAATACAGAAGAAGTACTTTATAAAGCAGGCATAAAAATATGTTCAGATGGAGTACTTAAAAACTCTTATGGTTTGCAAAAACATACAAGTGGTTTATATAATTTACCTATCAATATTATTCCTGATCATGAACATTTAATTCATGCAGAACGAACACCAAAATGGATTGAAGCTTGGAGAAAAAGATATAAATGGAGTGATGACTTTGGTTCTAAATCTTATTATATCAATGAATGGTGCGAAATGGTTTTAAAACAATTAAAAGAAAATGAAAAAAAAGGACTTCTTTCAAACCTTATTATTCATCCAATTACAATGTATTTGTGTGACAAGTTCGAAAAAGTTGAAGACATACTTGCATATATATCAAGCTGTGAGAACATTCATATGAGCAAACTACTAAGCGAAAAAGGAGGAAATCATGTTTAATCAGCATGTTTCAATAATAATTAGAACAAAAGATTCATCAAATATAATCGAACAAAGCCTAAAAGCACTGTTCTCACAATCCTTTCAGGATTTTGATGTAATTATTGTTGATTCTGGTTCAACAGATAAAACCTTAGAAAAATGCTCAAATTATAAACATACACTCATAAAAATTAAAGCCCATGAATATCATCCTGGAAAAGTGATAAATTATGTTTTACAAAAGTGTCATAACGATGTTGTTGTTTTTTTAAATTCAGACTGTGTCATGCTTCATACCAATACCTTACAGAATCTGTTAAATGGCCTTGAGAGTGACAATATACACGCAGTATTTGCAAGGCAAGTTTCCAGACCTGAGGCAAAAACATGGGTAAAAAGAGATTATGAAGTTTCTTTCCCTAAAGGTGAAAAACCAGAATGGATGCATTTTTCACTTCCGCTTGCTGCAATTAAAAAAGAGGTTTGGGAAGAAGTTCCTTTTTATACACAAGCATGGGCTTCTGAGGACAGTAAATGGGCAATTGATATCAAACAAAAAGGCTACCATGTTGAATATATAAACAATGCTTTAGTCATGCATTCTCACAATTATAGTTTTAAACAATTGTTTAATAGAAGATATGTCGAAGGTGAAGCAGATAGTTATATCTTTGATTTCAAGTTAAGTATTTTTACAATGCTTAAAAAGTACGCCTATTCCCTTTGGAATGATTTAATTTATCATTTAAAACACCATGATAGCTTAGGTTTTTTCAAGGTAATAATTGTTCGTTTACTTTACCATTATGCTTATTATTTGGGACACAAAAATGGAATAAAAAGAAAAAAGAACAGCAGTAAAAAAGCTACTTTTGGAAATTATCAATAAAAATAAAGTGCAATGTATTTGCATAAAAAAATCGTAGTATTACTTTAATACAAGGATTTAAGATGTATAAAATATTTGTAAGCGCCTTGGCTTTTGATCAAGGGAAATCTGGAATTTCAAACTATATTGAAAACTGTGTATATAATTTGGCTTTAAACAATGAAATATATCTGGCAATTTTAAAAAGTGATATAAAAAACTATAGAAGAAAACATAAAAATATTCATTTTATTGTATATCCTGATTTTTTAAAATACACTCCTTTAAATCTAATCTTTCATTTTATTATCTTGCCTTTTTTAATATCAAAAAAATATGATTTTATTTTTTTACCTGCTGCAAATAGAAGACTCATGTTCTATTATCCTTTATATACCATTGCAACTTTTCATGATTTATCACAGTTTTATGTCAAAGGAAAATATGACTGTTTTAGAATGTTCTATATAAAATATTTTATTCCCCTTTTCTTAAAGGGCATTAATAAAATACTAGCTGTTAGTAATAATACAAAAAGTGATATGTTGAAATATCTAAAAATAAACAAAGAAAAAATCATAGTCAATCCCAATGGGTTTGATCAATCCTTATATGCTAAGAATAATAAACAAGCAGAAACAACAAACTTTAATCTTTCAAATCAATATATTCTATACATATCTAGAATTGAGCATCCAGGAAAGAACCATATTAATCTTATAAAAGCCTATGAATCACTGCCTTTAAGTATTAAAAATACCTATGACTTGGTTTTAGTAGGAAGTGATTGTGGAAATGCGCATTTCATTCATGATTATGCAAATAAATCCAAAGATAAAAAACATATAAAATTCTTGGGTTTTGTAAAAAATGAAGACATGCCTTTTCTTTTTTCACATGCCAAACTCTTTGTTTTTCCATCTTTATATGAGGGATTTGGGATTCCTTTACTTGAAGCAATGGCTATGAGTGTACCTGTAGTATCTGCTTCAAACTCATCCTTAATCGAAATAGGAAAGAATGTTTGTGTGTTCTTTGATGAATACGATGAAACTAACATGAAAAATAAAATAATGGAGGTTCTTGAAAACGAAAAATTACAAAAAAAAATGAAAAAGTCTGGTTTGTTACGAGCAAAAGAATATGATTGGAGATCTCATGCAAAAAAAATTATCAAGCTTTATGAAAAAAATAAATTTTTACACTATTCAAAAACGCTTGCTTGAATATTTTTTAAGTCTAAGTGTTTTGTCTTTTGGATTTACCTTGTTTTTTTATTATGCAATTAAAAACAAAGTACTTTTAAAAAAAGATATTTTTAGAAGTATTGTTATAAATAAGCAAAAACTCTTTACTTACAATACAGAGCTTCTGTTGTTCAGAAATATTCCTTTGTTTTATTATATATTAAAAGGAGATATTGAACTTGTGGGATTAGCAAAATGTCAAGAAAAATCTTGTTATGAATTAAATGAAAATAAAATAGGACTTTGTAGTCTTTGGTTTGTACGTAAAAATAATAAAATTCCAAATACCTCAATATACAAATGTAACAACGAATACTTAAAAAATAGAAGTTTTGCTTATGATTTTAAAATACTTCTTAAATCCTTAATTTCTCTTTTATATTATAAAAAAATAAACAATTACCGTTCAAAAATAAAAATATTCGATATCGAATTTGATAATTTAACTAGAAATGAAATTTTAAAGAGTGTAAAAAACGCGAGCGATAACAAAATAAAAAAATCTGTCTATTTTGTTAATGCAGATTGTTTAAACAAAAGTCAAAATAATCAAGAATACAAACAAATACTACAAAAAGGTGATTATATATTGCCAGATGGTAGCGGAATTAATATTGCGTGTAATATCTTAGATAATCCTTTAAAAGAGAATTTAAATGGAACAGATTTATTTCCTTTTATATGTTCCTTAGCTCAAAAACAATCCTACAAAATATATCTTTATGGTGCAAAAGAAGGTATTGCACAAAAAGTAAAAGATGAGTTAGAAAAGAAGTACGAAAACTTGCAAATAGTTGGAGTTCATCATGGTTATGTACAAAACAAAGATATTCCAAAATTAATACAAAACATAAACCAATCAAAGGCTGATATCCTTTTTGTAGCCTTAGGTGCGTCTGTACAAGAACTCTTTATAGAAAAATACAAAAAACAAATTGATGCAAAACTGTTTTTTGGGGTGGGAGGTTTATTTGATTTTTATTCAAAATCTATAAAGAGAGCCCCTCTTTTTATAAGAGAAATTGGTTTTGAGTGGACGTTTAGAATGTTGCAAGAACCAAAAAGAATGTGGAAAAGATACATAATAGGAAATCCAAGGTTTTTATACAAGGTTTTTCAATATAAAAAGAGTTTAAATAAAAATAAACTAATTGATACTTATTTAAGAAACTATGATCAAAACAATTTTCAGTACAGATACAAAAATATCTTGTGGAAGCTTAAATTAAATTGTTCCTCTCTTTTCAAAAGATTCATGGATATTTTTATTTCAAGTGTGATGTTATTTTTACTTTTGCCACTGTTTTGTTTACTTGGACTGATTATAAGAATTGAATCAAAAGGTTCCGTACTTTTTTCTCAACATAGAGTAGGGAAAAAGGGGAAAATATTTAAAATGTATAAATTTAGATCAATGATAATAGATGCCTCTTTTTTACAAGCAGAACTGGTAGAAAAGAACGAATCAAAAGATGGTGTAACTTTTAAAATGAAAGAGGACCCAAGAATTACAAAAGTAGGTAAATTTATTAGGAAAACAAGTATAGATGAACTTCCACAATTATTTAATGTATTAATAGGAGAAATGAGCCTAGTAGGTCCCAGACCTCCGATTCAAAGTGAGGTTGAGCAATACAGTATAGAAGACAGAAAACGCTTAGATATTAAACCAGGAATTACTTGTATTTGGCAAGTAAGCGGGAGAAGTGAAATACCTTTTAAACAGCAGGTTATTATGGACAAAAAATATATAAAAGAACATGGGGTTTTATACGATATTATTCTTTTACTAAAAACAATTCCTGCCGTCTTATTTTCAAAAGGCTCGTACTAATTTGCAAAGTTCTTGCAATTTGTTTGCTTATAATATATAAAAGAATGAAGGAGTTATTATGTTTAGTATTAACTATGAGAATAAACAAGATATTAAAATAGTAAGATTCAATGGCAGTTTGACTTCAGATACAATTAAAACCATAAAAAGTGACGTCATTTCAAACAGTGACAATACTAAGAATTATATATTTGATTTAGAGAAACTTGAATTATTAGATTCTGCTGGACTTAGTTATATTATTAATTGTTTAAAAACAACAATGAAAAATAATACACAAATAAAACTCTTAAATTTAATAAATCAACCCAAAATTGTTTTTGAAATAACACGCGTTGATTCTTTATTTGAAACTTATAAAAATGAGACAAAAGCCTTAAATAGTTTTACAAATAAGGAGGAATATAATGAGAGCAGTAATACAAGTATGCAACAAAGAGCATAAAGAAAATGCCTTAGACTTTATAGATGAAATGCTACTGTTAAAAATAGGAGGGAAAATACTGCTTGGCTATTATTTTGATTTCTTATATCAACTGGGAATCAAAGAGGTATTTATTGCAAACAATGATCCCCTCAATTTAGAAAAAAAACTACGTGCAATTGATACCCTCAATTTTAAAATAAAATTTATTAAAAGCTCTAGCAGCGAAAAGTCCTATACTATGAACTTTGATAAGTTTAAGGATGAAGCATTAATAATTATTGAAAATTTTGGATTTATAAAGAATAATTTTAATCGTATTGACAATACATTTTTTAGCAGCTCACAAAATACTTTGTTTAGAGATAAAAATTTTAAGATATTTTATATAAAAGAGCATCTTAAAAATACAAATATAAATACTTTCAAGCAAAAAAATCTATTGAAAATCAAAGAAATAAGTTCAGTAGAAGATTATTTTTATATCTCAAATCTTATTTTTAAAAGTTTAAATGATAAATATTTTTTATTGGGATATAACAATGAAAAAGGAGTTCTTATTGGAGAAAATGTTGAAATTGAAAATGGATGCGAGATTATTGCTCCCGTTATTATAATGGACAATGTCAAGGTTTGTGAAAACTCGAAAATAGGTCCAAATACTGTTTTAAACCCAAATGTTTTTATAGAATCAAATTGTGAAATAACAAATTCGATTGTATATGACAATACATATATAAACAGAGATTTAAAATTTGAAGAGAAATTAATTTTACCAAATATGCTGGTTGATAAAAATAATAAAAAAGTATATAATATTGATAAGAAGTTTGTTTCTTTAAATTCCCTTCATATTTTAAATATGTGACTTAATTTACTTAATGATTTTAGGATTTATTATGAATTATAATGCCTTAACAAAAAAAGAACTTATTACCGTAATCAAAAAAATGGAAACGCAATCTTATGATAATTCTAGAGATATTTTTATATCTAATATTTCACATGATGTAAGAACCCTCTTAAATTCGATTTATGGTCATACTCAAATTTTATCAAAAGATGCATTCTTAAAGAATGAGCAACAAGAGCTTATTGATAAAATTTTAGATGCCAGCTCTCATATGATAGATTTAATCAATGAAATTATTAATATTAGTAAGAATGTAGGGCTTAGTAAATTAAACCTTAGTGACTTTGAATTAAACACACTTATTTCTAATATTTATTCTGTTTTTGAATCTATTGCGCTTACAAAAAATATTAAAATCGTATTTAACAATGAAATAGAGCCTGACTTTATAATAAAAAGTGATAAAAATAAACTTTTTTACATTCTTTTGAATATTATTGGAAATGCAATAAAATTCACTTCCAAAGGCAGTGTCATTTTTAATTGTAAAAAAGATGATAAAAACAATGTTTTCTTTGAAATTATTGACACAGGCATTGGAATTGAAGAATCCATGCAAAAAGAAATCGTTCAGAGTTATATCAGAACACAAGAAAGTAGCGATTATGAAGGTAATGGATTAGGATTAGCAATTGCTAATAAGAATATACAAGCCTTAGGAAGTGAACTAAAAATTACTTCAAAAAAAGATGAAGGAA
>Ga0209395_1002430_pt1 | contig 24371 bp, 21 predicted proteins | sample GOMGulsemesocosm_3_FD_184635 | JGI IMG/M metagenome (GOLD analysis project Ga0209395, IMG submission 184635) | Methane-oxidizing microbial communities from mesocosms in the Gulf of Mexico - GOM9D Gulf of Mexico (SPAdes) (version 2) | ecosystem: Environmental > Aquatic > Marine > Cold seeps... | reverse complement strand
TTTGCCTATATTTACAGTCAATTTGATTAGCGAATTTTACATTATTGTTCATACTCTAAATAGTGTTATACGGTGAAATCTAGGAAGTAACATGTCCCAAGAATCAAGCTTACAAGAAATAAAAAATAAACGTATTAGCTGCCCTCATTGTGGTCATCATCTGCATTTGGTTTTAGATGCGTCGGCGGGCGATCAAGATTATTACGAAGAATGCCCTTCTTGTTGTCGAGAGATCCATTTAAACATGCATATTGATGAATATCGTCAAAAAATTCAACTTGCAATAGACAGCGATGACGAACAAGTTTTTTAACGAAAAAACATATTCGAAAAAAACTTTTCTTTGTTATAAAATGTTAATTCACGAGGGAAATCATTGCACAACTATCTTAAACCTATATCATCGCTCTATTGATCATTTTACCTCTTAAAATGATGACGTGATAAGTATCCTTCCCAATGAAAATAAGTGAATTTAAAACCAATACCAAGAGCCTAATGAAATTGGCTTACCCTATTTTAATTGCCCAACTTGTACAAAACCTAATGGGTTTTGCTGACACGGTAATGGCAGGAAGAGTAAGTGCGATAGATATGGCAGCAGTAGCCGTGGCTAGTAGTGTTTGGCTACCCTTGATATTAACCATTTATGGTTTAGTGATGGCACTTGCCACAATTGTAGCGCAGCTAGCAGGTGCTAAAAAGTTTGAAGATGTAGCCAAAGCTACTTATCAAACAGCATGGATAGCCCTTAGTTTAGGTATACTATTACTCGCTTTATATTATGTAATTACCCCTTTAGTTATAGATCAAATTCCGTTAGAAGCCCATTTAAAGCAATTATTATTCGATTACTTAGGCTATATCGTTTGGGGCGCTCCTGGTTTTTGTTTGTATTTAGTATTAAGAAACTACTCAGAAGGATTGTCACATACTAAGCCAACCATGATCATAAGTATTATTGGGCTACTTATTAATATCCCTGCTAATTATATTTTTATATATGGTGAGTTTGGTATGCCAGCGCTTGGCGGTGCTGGTTGTGGTATTGCCACAGCAATTGTTTATTGGGTAATGTTTTTATCTATGCTTACTTATTGTTATGTCTCTAAGCAATTAAAACATGCTCCTCTCTTTGAGCGCTTCTATTGGCCCGAATGGTCGGCAATAAAAGAAGTGCTTGCCATAGGTTTTCCTATATCCATGGCATTACTTTTTGAAGTAAGTTTGTTTGCGGCAGTCGCTATTATTTTAGTTCCCTTTGGCGCAGAGGTTGTAGCTAGCCATCAAATTGCTATTAACTTTTCAGGCCTAGTATTTATGGTGCCATTAAGTTTGGCAATGGCTGTAACGATTCAAGTAGGTTTTGCTGTTGGTGATAATAATTTAGCTAAAGCAAAAGAAATTTGTCATTACTCTCTTATATTATCGCTTATCATTGCTGTTGGTACCGCATTGCTCACTATTGCTTTTCGCTATGAAATCGCGCGAATTTACACTATAGACACAGACGTAATTGAACTGGCCGCAAGCTTGATGTTTTTAGCTGCTTTATTCCAATTTTCAGATGCCATACAGGTTATTTCTGCTGGAGCATTGCGTGGCTATAAAGATACAAAATCAATTTTATATATTACCTTCTTTTCATATTGGGTAATTGGTTTAAGTTTAGGGCTCATTCTAGGCTTAACCGAATGGATAATTGAGCCAATTGGCCCTTATGGTTTTTGGATAGGATTTATTGTAGGTTTAACTGCCGCTGCAATTTTACTGGCATGGCGATTACATATCATTCAAAAAAGAGTCGAATTGGCGCATTAACAAGCAAACAAACCACTATTTAAATAGAAAGTGATAAAACAGCTTGCAACTAAGATTTCATATAGATAACATAGCGCTCGTTAGTTAATACAACTAACAAAAGCTCGCTTAGCTCAGTTGGTTAGAGTACTTGCATGACATGCAAGGTGTCACAGGTTCGAGTCCCGTAGCGAGCACCAAATTATATGACTAAGCCGTTTTACTTTATTGTAAAGCGGCTTTTTTATTGCCTGCTATATCAAAATGTTAGCTACTACTTATCTACTATTACTTCACAGCACACTTCAAAATTAATTCGGTAAATTTTAAGAAATCCCCTCAAAGAAATACCAATTTACTACGGACGTCCGGAATTGTCACTACGGACGCTTTTATTAACTATTAATTATTCTGCTCCTTTTGATAAATATATCATTAACTTGCTGTTAGGTATGAGGTAACATGAAACAATCTAAACTAAATCTTTGAAGTTTTTCATGAGTATTAAAGCATTTGATATTGAACCAAAAATAAAACCGGATATGTCTAAATACCTTATCCATATGACAGGTAAGGATGCCCTATGCAGTATATTAAAAGGAGGAAGGAGGAAAGGTGAAGGTTTAATAAAATCTCAAGTGCCAAATGGATCCAAGGGTGATAATTTTAATAGCAAGATCTCATGTTTTACAGAAACACCAACATTTGCTTTAGGTGGTTTTATTACTATATCAAAACGCAGAGCTTCTGAAAATATGATATTTGGGATAGGATTTCGCAAAACTTATATGGTAGAGAATAATGTCAGGCCTACTATTTATCTCGACAACAGCTTACTGTCAAAAATATTTTCACTAAAAAATAATGATATTAATTCTGACGTAAATAATGTCATACACACAATTAAGTCTTTAGCTCACCCTCTAGGTGAAGCCTCAAATAGACAAGGTTTCACCTGGGAAAGAGAGTGGCGCTTTATCGATGATAAGGGCTTCTTTTTTGACCATAAGGCTATTGAAGTGATTTTCTGTCCGGAAGAAGAACAACATGATTTAAAATATTTACTTGGTTCACATTCTAAACGAATCAGATTCATTGACTCGTGTGAGCAATATAAAGAGTATACAAATCACATTCAACATTTTGATGCTAAAGAACGAATTATCGATGAATCAAAAGCTTTTGATTATTCTGAAATAAAAGAATTCCTAGAAAATTATGACAATCATCTTGAAGAGTTACAGGAATATAAAGATTATTTACAAACGTTAGAGAATAGTATTGAGGATATAGAAAAATATATTTATGAGATTAGTGAGTGGAAAAAGTATATAGATAAACATACTGCTGAATTTTGCGGACACTTTTCTAAAAATATAGTTATAAAACAGGGGTTTGGTACGATATGCAAAGATTGTTCAGAGGATTATGATCGTGGACTTTCAAACTTTGTGTCGAAAAATTAAGCATTAAACTAAACGTTAGTCCATCAAAAATTTAAAGTTCACGACAAATTTAAACGGTTGGGGTGACGACCCAAGCAGCCACACCTCGGCACATATGAATACGCTGCAAGCTCATATATACTGGCCGTTTCAACAAATTACACATTGTGAATGTATTGACAGATTGTAGCAGTTCATGTAGCAATATCAATAGGCACTTAATCTGCACTATAAACACTAATCTACCTGTTAAATTAGACTATTTCACGGGTAATAACACTTGTTTTACAACCTTATCCCCCTTCCGTAGGGTAGCGGACACTAATAATCCCTCAATTCACAGTGAATTGAGGGATTACATTTAGAAGAAACATACTTATTGTACAACTCATTAAGTCACTAGCTGCCACAAACCGGAAGTTAGCATGTGAAGGGTAAAAGCTTGTTCGGATTAGATTTTGTATCGGTAACGCCCGCATTAAGCGGACTAAAATTGTTTGCCAAACTTGTTGAGGAACGAAACATGGCAAACTGTTTTAGTTCCGTTTAAATTGTTTGTTATAGGGCTATTTTCGAATGATTTTTTCTTTATTTGCATGGGATAAAAAAGCTAGTTTTGATTGACTACCCGCTGGTTTAAAACTAGAACTGTAATTCGCCTTTAATTTTATAATTGATGCTAAACCTCCAGCTATTGCGCCGACGGGCAACGTGAATGCATTTGTGAAAAAATCAAAGGCGGCACCACTAGCAATACCATTTATTATTTTCCCACCGTCTAAATTGAACTCAGTAGAAAAATCGAATTTAGACGTTCGTTCCCATTTTTCATTTGTTACGATATCTAAATTATTAATACAAGTTTGTAATTCTCTGATAGCAATACTAGAACCCAGCTCACGATCAGGACACTTTAAAGCCTCAATATATGCTTGTTCAATAGTTTGATGCAGTGCGTTAAGTTCAGTTTTTCTTCGTTCTTTAAATTCCAATAAATCAACAATTGGAGTGTTGCCATCTGGCACAGGTAGAAGGTTAATTAACTCAAACCTTAGTGAGTGTTTAGAGTCGGTATATTCTTTAGGAATAATCAGTTGGTTACCAATTTGATGAAGTACCCAATCTGTTTTTTTGTCTTCTTCAATTAGCTTTTTAGCAACTAAAGACTGTGCGACGGCAAATGAGTGCCCTAAATCAGCACCACCAAACGAACCTTGAAAACCAACTCGTGGTCGTTCAATAACACCAGTTTCAATTAGTAATGCTTCCTCTGGCACACCTACAGAAACAAGATTACTATCAGGTATAATGATCTTATCCCAATACAATGCATAGTAACGAATTTCCTGAGGAGATAGACTTCTCTCCATAGTAAAACCATTACCATTTATATTTATGATTGCTGGATTTGCTACTACGCCTCGATTCATTAAATAACTCCTTGGTGGACAAGCCTTATAACGCCCTGTTAAGGGACAAAAAATAGTTTGCTATAATGTTGAGGAACGAAACAGCAAACTGTTTTTTGTCCCTCATGAACAGCTTATAGGCAAACTTTCTACTTGCCAAAAGTCTCTTTCATTAAACTTTTCCCTGCGGTTTCATATTGAGAATGAAAGTGGTCTTTTAGAAACTCAACTAACTTTATAAATGAATCAAGTTTCTCATCCAAAAAGTGATTAGTTCTAGAAAATAAAGGGATTATTGATGACTGATATTCTTTTTGAGGATCTTCTATAGCATAAAGGTCATGAGTAAGTTCATCACTTACATCAATGTGTGCTATTAACTTGTGTCGCAGCACTTTAATACTATTGTGGATTACTAATTGACTTTCATCGAAGATATTATCAGCATCGATTTTTTCAGACATTCCATTTCCATGCATAAAGAATTTAAAATATGTTATGCAAGCAGAAGTGAAATAAGCTCGAGTATCTCTAGCGAAGCTTTCAGATTCATCTGTTTTATCATTTACGGAAATAGTATTATTATCAATTAGTTCTTTTAATTTCTTCAACCAGTAAATTGAATCTTCGAGTTCTGTACAAATCAGTGCATACTCTTTAACAAGCCCAGCTGCTTTAGAGTCTAGTACGCGACTGGTTAATTGCCTTCCACCTTTGACGAAGACAATTTCTTCCTTTTCATTCGTCATAATTTCTAGATTATTCATACTGACCATATAGGTTTGCCTAACGCCGCATTAAGCGGCAAAAACTTGTTGGCTAAAATATTGAACGGAGTGAAAATAGCCAACGTATTTTTGTCCGTTTGAATGCCTTGTTAGTTGCGTTTTAACTCCAACTTACTACTTGTAACAATATCTTCAAGTGCATTTCGAAAGCTAAAATAGCCGTCAAAGTTTTTACCGTTGGTTGTTAATTTTAAAAAAATAGCGCCTTGTGAGAAAACTTTACGATCCTTACTCCGGCAATTTAAAGTTAAATAACCTTCCCAATATTCACCTATTAATTCGTAATCGATACTAAAGTTTTTCTCTGGTGATTTATGAACAAAGTGTAGAGATCCAGTTACGTTATGTGCATTCTGATTTAGCGCTAAAGAAAAGCTTGAGAGCGTTTCATTTTCTTTGTCTTCATAATCTTTTTGCCATGAACCAGATATATCAGCTCCTTGATAGCGTGCACTTTGGTATACCGGTAATAAAGTTTTAAACCAAACAACTTTAAAAGTAAAAATGGCTAAGGTTGTTAAAATGCCCGCGGTCACACCGAGCAAAATTGTTTCAAATGGTGACATACTTTCCTTACGCAACTAACAGCTTATTAGACGAGAAAAGACATTTTTTTCTACAAATCATTAACCGTCTGATTCATTTATAATAGAAATGAATTTACCCTTATATTCCTAGTATATCAAGTGGTTATTGATTTCCATTAATGAGTTTTTGAAGAAAGAATGTTTTTATCTCGTTTTCTCGGGCGAAAGTGTGCAAAAAGCATCAGAAAATATTTGGCAAATAATTTGTAGCTAACATCTCCAATGCGCACAATCGAGACTAATTTATTTTGTCATTATCCCTTAGCTTTAAGTACAACTCATCATACTCAACCATGTCTTTTTGCATTATAATAAGTAAAGGGCAATGAGGTACAGAACAGAAAGAACCATCTTCTACACGATAATCATCAGGCTCACACCACTTTTCATCATTGCATTTTTCACACTGGTCAAAATACGGTATAAGTAGTGAGGATAGTACTTGTTCATCGGTCCAACGTTTAAAAATTTTACTTGTATATGTTTGTTTCGACATTTGGATTTTTCCTTATTTTATCTAGTTGAGCAGCATACCGACACCAGTTAGCTAATTCTCTGATTAGCCATACTAGTTTAGGGTCTGCTTCGTTAATTGATTTGTATGTATTGGTGAGAGCTTTACTTTGAGTAAACGCCCTAGTTACTGAATAGGGAACCGAAAGGCTCTCTAACTGTCTTCGTGAAAAACGTTTTTTGCTGATGAGGCAGTCAAGCTCTAAGTAGTGCAATAACTCATACTTAGCGCGTTGCTCCTCAATTCCTGAAAATCTTGCCATTTATATATCGACCACCTCCTCAAGTGTTTCGTGTGCATCTACAATATCTGATTCTAGTTCGAATCGTTTAGGGTTTTGGTCTATTAAATCCATTAATCTATCATGCTTATTCAGTCGTTCTTTTTCTTTACGATAACCGTCAGAATTTAATGAGCGTCCTTTCAAAGCTGCATCCAGTTTTCCTTTCTGTTTAGGTCTTGTACCAGAAGTGAAGCCAGCGTTATCAAAAAAACCACCATCATCAATACCAGCTAACTTTATGTTCCTACCAAATGTACCAAAGCGTTGGCCGAATGATGCTTTCGACATTTGGTCTTTTTGTACCCAATCATATAAAGCCAAAGGGCAATGAAGAGAGAAGCCTTGTTTAGAAGAAAGTGACTCGTATTTGGTCACTAAATTATCTGCCTTTGTCCACTTGAACCCATTAACAATTTTAAAAACCTCTTTACTATAGGTTGAGCGCCCGTCCTCCCCAGCTTTACGATAAACGGGTGTTTCAGTAGTGCTTTGTTTAACTTTTATGGGGTCGCCTTTTATAAATGTTACTTTTGCTCCTCTAGCACCTAATCTAACCGCTGTATCATAAGGTCTCACTAGTAATTGCTGCCTTACGTCTTCTTGAATCATCACTGTAGCTTCATCGAAAGCCGTTGGATTATCTACAGGCTTTGGTACTGGTATCGTCAATGTATTTGTGAATATATGTGCTCTTTTCCAATGCCGCTCCCTTGATAGGAATTGAACAATATCTCTAGATACAAAGCTGTTACCAAGAGCAATTGAAAATACTTCATCAAAATTATTAACAAATGAAACACCGCTTTTCAAAATAGGCGTACAAAATAATAAATTAGTGTTATCTGCAAATTCACGGGGGTTCTTCCGAAATTCTATGTGGGACTCTTCAGCTTCAGTATCTCTAGAGAAAAAGTAAGAGTTATCAGGTAAATTTCTTAGCCGCTTTTGTGCTATCTCATGCAAGTAGTTTTTGTCATCTACAATCACTAAGCATCTCTTCTTTTCGTCTAATGCTTTTTGAAGCTCTATCAACACATCAGCCTTAGTTTCGTAAAGATAAGCCTCTCGTCCTACAAAATCCTTTTTCATAACATTACGTTTATGGCAGGTTAATTTTGTGCCCAAAGTCTTCTCTAAAGCATTTATAGTAGTCTCGGTATTATCTGCATCAGTAAGAACAACATAAGACGAAGCTTTAATTCCAAGTGCTAAAGGCTCTAAAGCTCTTTCCTTCTTCTCTATTGAGTCAAATTCTAACCAAGACTTAATTGACTGGTGGGATTCATCAATGAACAGCACATCGAAGGGTTTTTCATACATTCGCTCAGTAACTTTGTGCAAGCTATGGATAGTAGTGGATATGCTGTCATGTTCTGATAAATCTGCACCGTTTGGGACGTCCATATCTACAGGGTATGCATTGAAATCACCTGCATTTTGATGAACTAACAACCTTGTCTGACCAACGACCAAAGAAGACTTCCCTTTACAAAAATCAGTCATAGCTTGAGTTTTTCCTATCCCCGTTGTGCCCTTAATTAGATTAATGGTTTTACCATCTTTATTATGAACGAGGTCTGACAAATCAATATACTCTCCATTTGGCAGTACTAGCGGTCGAATACCATAAAAAGGGTCTTTACAACGAACTTCCACATATTCAATAGCGCTTTTTGACTGATTAGCCACTCTATCTGCTACCTTTCCACCCCTTGCTATTAAATCAGCGTTCATTTGCGCTAAAGTTACAGGGGAATTACCTGAAGAGATTGCATCGACATAAGCCCAAAAACTTCTGATATGGCTATCGGAAGACACATCAATTACCTTTGTTCTTATTGTTGTATCTCTTAATTTTAGACTGTTAGCACTTGGTTCAAAGGGGTCTCGCCTAATCTTATGCGTTGAAGTGTATTTCTTTTTACAAACGAATAGTTCGTCACCTTCAAAGGTAAAAATCTTAGCCTCTTCTGATATATCGACTCCTTTAGGTCTAGCGGAAAAGGCTATTTGACCTGCATTTTTACTGAGTGCTTTGTCAGCTATAGGTATGTTGTTCTCACAATATGAAGCCCACACGCCATGCTGTATAGGTTCGGACAACTTAAAAAACACATGAAACTTGATTGCACGCTCTGTTGCCCAACTGGAAGACATTTTTACCACCCTACTAGTGTAATAAAGTTCACGCGGTAAATGCTCCTCTAATATGCTGTTTACCTGCTCTTCAAGTGGTCTCCCATCATTCCTTATTACCTTACCTTCGATTTCATCAATATCAATAATACCGATTAGGGATTCGCTGTAATCATGCCCTAATAAGGTTTTACTTCTAGATGGGACTGTCCTGTTGTGGGGTAACTTTGTTGGCCAAGTAAGCAGTACCTCATTTGGCTTATCAAATAGTTGCGTTAATATCCTTGATAGGTCTTCGGTGAAATTACCAATAAGGTAGTGTTGAACTGTATGTTTTCCAGTACCTACTTCTGGTCTTTCTTTGTCTTTTACTTTTCGATAATAGCTATTTCCACATATAAGCGTAGATATTTTATTATACTTTCCCATACATTAATGCCACCTCATAAAGCTCTATTTCGCGCAGCTTCAAAAGATACTTTTGATTTGAAAACCACCAACGAGCATTTGGTATTCCTAATTTTATTAGCTCCGTTATGGCTTCCTTATATACTGAATAACTTACGTGCTCTCTGACCCTTGTATATGGCATGTAATACCCTACTTCTGTGTATATTCTTACAATTTCATTAATGGTTAATTTCTTAGTTAGTTTCATGTTCTTAATCTCCTTGATTTCTAAAATCCTTATATCAATATTTTATAATTTCACCGAAAAGCCTTTAAACAGGTCGCTCTGAATCGTTTATTGTTAATATTAGAGATAGGATTACTGTGGTTTGATTTTCATACGCTATAAAGGGAGTTTTTATTCTTCTAACAAAATCAGAAAAAATAAATTAGTGCGCATGAAAACGATAGGAATAAGGTATCTTATTTTTCAATTAGAAAAATCTAGTCGATAAGTTACATTAGTCTGGGTTTTATACTTTTTGATGCCAATAGGCTTAGTTATTTTTTGAAGTGTGTTAGGTGGAACCTTTAATCTATACACAATAAATAAATAGTTTAAATATAAGTACTTTAATGATTTTTTTTTTTGTAAAACACCTTTTAAATCAATAACTTATTATATCAAAAAACATACCGGGCAGTCAAGAACTTCTTTTATATCAATAACTTACCGCCCCTACCAAACAAATATATACATGGTGCTGGCGTCGAGGTAAACAGAAACCTCCCGACAAACCAGACATAATTTTCAATAAACAACAGTTGCTTTACTAAATATAAGACTCTCTTTTCATTAAACGAGAGCTATTTCTCACCCAACGACACCTATTTTTCACCATAACAGCGATGAACAACTAAAAGTCACATAAAACCATGTACTATTAAGTTAGTATGCGTACAACAAACTAATCCCTTATGCCACATGTGCTACAACTAGCTCAGGTAGCAGAATAGAAGTCATGGTTTCGACAAGGCTGGTCTCGCTTGTTCATAATAGGCACCGTAAACAAGAGGAAGCAAATATGAAAAAATATGGATACATAGGAGTTACGGAGACTGAGGTGTCACATGATTACAAGCGACATAAAATATTTCTTAATAGTATTGAGCAAGAAGAAATTCTAAGCCCACTGTGTAATGGCTTAATATTTGAAAAAACGTTTCGTAAGAAGTCAACTATGGGAATTGACAGATTAATAAATAAGCTCAAAAAAGGTGACACAATTGTAATCTGTAATCTTATATTTCTTGCAAGGGGCATAAACCTATTGTTGGAGCGATTACAAAATATTGAAGACAAAGGAATAGTTCTGGAGATTCTAAGTATAAAGGAAAGCAGTTTAATTAGTCATGCAAAAGCAATTAGCGAGTTTAATAATTTTATTGCTAGCTCAAATATTAGCAGAGCGATGAGAAAGAGAAACTTTCAAAAGAGCGGGAATATACACGCCACTCACAATAGGAGTGCTATAAAATCATGGAGAGTCCAACATCATATAAAAGTAGAGCATGTCACTGAAAATAAAACAGTAATTGAGCTAGCTGAAAAATATAATGTATCAAGACAAGTTATTTACAGAATATTAAAGAAGGAGGAGTTTAAAAATGTTACAGATCACTTACCTAGGAATTACAAGTTATGGAGTTTTGAAGAATGTAAAAGACGAGTGAGAATTAGTACTCCCAAAATCGTAGGTGGACTTATCGAAGTAGTATTTACGCTTAGTGGGGCAATGACAATTTACACATTCCGCACTAAGAAACGTAAACCTAGTTATAAATGGGAAGAGGAATTTTTGGCTAAGCCAAATGATGAATTAAGAGAAATATTTACAAACGCAACAGGGGTGAATTACCCCATAACAAAAGAGGAAGAAAACCATGAATAACCAAGCAATAGAAAGTAGTGGCGCGACAGTAACAGGCAATACTCCAACAACGGAGTGCTTAGATATACCTGTAGAAAAAAATATACAAACAGAGGCTGTAGACATTTTTAGTGAAATTAGGATAGGTAATTATAAACCTACCCCTATCGCAAAATGTAACCTCAAGGAATTACGTACTCGGCTATCAGTTAGATTTAGTGACGGCTCAAACAATAAAACATCTGCAACAATAAGGTTAGGCGGCAGGGTTTCGCTTTTGATAGGGGGTAAAAAATCAGTTGTAATAGAACGTGATTCTCACACTGAGGAGGAAATACTACAAATGGTACTAAAATCACCTGAGGCTGTGCTAGATGACCTGCTAATCGACGCAAAAAATCGGTACATAGCCTCGACAAAAAAATCAAAGCGAACTAGAAAGTCAGCTGTTCGCCTAAAGCTAGCAAAAGAGAGTAGAGAAACCAAACGCGATACAAGCACAACAGCTTACTTAACATCTAAATTGGCTCTAGAAGAAGCGCAACAAGCTATCAATGATGCAGGACTTTAATAAAATGAAAGAATCAATAACAGGAGATAACAAAATAATAGAGGATATTTTGAGAAAAGAACTAGGAACTAATTTTGACGAACGAGCCCTAGAACTTTTATAAATACAATTTGTGTGAGCTGTAACTCACCCTGACAGTATATACTCAAAAGCAATAAATAGAAAAGCCCTCAACAAAGAGGGCTTCTTTTTTAAATAATATAACCTAATAATTTGACGCTTAGCACCCTATTTTTCATAGTTCGAGTATAAATAAGCTCGTCAAACTAAAAAGCGAGACCAGTCGACTTATCCGTTTTATCTAAGCATCTTCTGTAACTTAAGAGAGCTCTTCTGGCTAAGAAGCAGAATAACAATAATGATATAAGATAAATAGTCGGAGGCTCGTCAACAGTAGTGACTGAAACTTTCAATGTATCGAAACTATTAAGTGAAATGTTAGATGTTATATGCTTTCCATTTTGAGAACCATCGGGTACGTACTCGTACATCTGATAGAAGAATGAAGTACTCGTTGACGGGTGTTCCATAAAAGAAGAACCGAAACTGGATAACCCTAAACTATCAGAAAAAACAATATCATCTGCAAGTGTTGATAAATCTAATGAAAAATATTCACCAATAGAATGATTTGTATTAGGTGTGTTACTTATAGGTTCTCCATTTGCATACACCCCATTGTTTACACCTGAGCTGATACTGAGAAATTCATATAAAACACCTGACTCCCAAGTATCAAAAATTCCAACATTTGAGTTGAGAAAAAGATCAGGTGTTATCTCTGTAATATTCACACCTCTAAATTCTACCGAAAAAGTTAACCAAGAATTAATTGAATTAGACTGATAAAGACCATAGTCGGAGTCAATATCACTATCAGAAGGGGCTAAATCCATATCGATTGTGATTAAGACCTTAGCAAGCTCATTACTATATGAAGTACCTTGTACACCAAACAAGCCGTAATCATCTTGCGCGGTAGCTTGACCTGATAATTCGATATTAATAATATTGCCGTTGGCATGCAATGAAATTAAAAACGTAAGAATCAGACAAAAGAAGTTCCTAAAAATAATCATATAAGTTCCATTTATTGTTTTAATAGAGGGACTATACTCGATTATATGAATAATGTTTTAGTTATTATGAATCTAGACAGTTTCTTCCCTATAAATCTTATACAACTGATTCCTAGAACAACCAATTATATCTGCTATCTCATTTTTGGTCAGATTACTATTTTCATCATCCATCAGTTCAACAATACGTTTTCTTTGTTCATCGGATATTTGACGAGGCTTGCCAAACTTAACACCTTTGGCTCTAGCTCGTTCAAGCCCTTCTTGAACACGCTCATTTATTAGGTCTTTTTCGAACTCAGCAAAAGCACCTAACATGCTAAACATTAGTTTACCGCTACTGGTTGATGTATCAATTGCTTGATTAAGTACATTAAGAGTTGCACCTTTAGCTTCAATCATATCAACCAGCTTATGTAAGTCGGTTAAAGACCTTGCCAAACGGTCTAGCTTTGTAATTACAAGACTGTCCCCTTCCCTCAAGTAATCAATTGCTTTGTGCAACTCAGGACGGTCAGCTTTACCACCACTGAGCTTTTCCATAAATGTTTTATCACAGTCTTTCAACTGTTCTAGTTGAGAATCTAAGTTTTGGCTCTGTGTTGAACAACGGGCGTAAGCAATTTTCATAGTGTACTCTTTTATCTAGGAGTTAGATTACACCAATAAGATTACGATAAAGATTACACTATATCAAGTGGATTTTAGGATAAATAAGGAAATAAAACGGTGTAATCTAAACTGTAGTATTGATTACATCATAGAGGGGGCGGTTAGGAGACTACGTGGTACTTGTTATATATACAGGGGGACTGACACGTGTAACTTTGAAAATAATAAAGGAGTTATCGCCACAAAACGTCCTTTACTATTACAGCTAATTGACATATTGGATTAGATTTAGTATCGCCTTGTTAGAGTACACTCACTACAACGGGTTCTTTGTAGTAATAACATAAATAAAGCCCCCCCCCCTGTCATTACAGAAAAGTGCTTAAATCATCCAATTTGGATTAGCATCCAAGATCAATGTTCTCTTACTAATATACTCTAATAGTGAGGATTGGAAATGATCCCACAACTCCAGAGTTATTATATTCATGTGAAAATCGTTGAAGCCGCCAAACTCGTCGTCAACCTCGTCGTCAACCTCGTCGTCAACCTCAAAGTATTGAGCATCATAAATGGAATCAAATAAGCAGCAACTTTTCTCTATAGGTAAGATTGTCCATATACCAATTCTGATAACTTTAATCGATGTTATCTATACTACTCAATATAAAAGTATCCCAATGTCTACATAAGTTTAAATTATAATTGGCTATTCTCGTTTCTCAAAGAGTTCGCCAACAATAACTTTCCGTTTGAAATTATTGTTAGATTTAAAACTCACTGAAGTCTAAAGTTACAATCGATTTGCGATAACCGATTTTCTTAGATTCTACATAAGAAGAAAACTCTGAAATAAAGCCATCAACATTGATTGGCATATTTATAACTATAAAAGTACTTCCATTTTTTTCTTCTGCCGGTTCAATATCTACAAAACCATGCTCTTTGAGTAGCATGATTTCCCCATCTAGATCCGGAAATTTACATATTCGAATTAGTCTATTATAGCTAAAGAAAAAATGGTTATAGCTATGATATTTATATGGGACGTTTGCATCCTCCAATTCCCTCCGCTCTAATAAAAAAGCATAAAATTCTCTTGTTATCCTTGGCAACTGACTCAATTTATTTGCAAGAGCCTCGAAATGTTTTGATAAATCGGAGCTTGTCTGGTCATAAATAGAAATAACACCTAATTGATATTCATAATAGGCATTGAAATTTGAAAGTTTAGGTTTAGGAAGTTTTTCTATATATGAATTTATTGATGTGGCGTAATTCCCTTCTTCATCGGGTATTTCCAATTCGATTTTTACTCTTGCTAAATCACGACGTAATAAATCGTATATATTTTGAAGTTTAATTAGAGATAAAGAAATTGTTTGACGACATAAATCATCTATGTCCCAAATGTCAGACTTAGAAAATTTAATTTTTTTGCATAAACTTTTATTCAAGGTGTAAGTACCTTGCTTTGAGCCTATTATTAATACTATATTTCTTTTGTAAATAACACTTCGTTCTGATATCGCTGACAAGGTATTATTTATTTTTTCTGAAGTTTTCGTAGAAGTAATCTGAACACCTAAAGATTTACATTCGTCCTTAAGATCAATTCCGGGCTCATTGCTTTTCAGTTTTTCTGTATTGATATTATCTAGTGAATATGAGAAAGCTTCATTAAGGTAATCTTTAAACAAATCTTCTAGATAAATATTTAAATCTGTGAGCCCTAGTTTGCATCGAGTTGAAACTTGCTGAGAAATAGTAGAAAGTCCATCTACAATTTCTCCTATTAGATATCCACGAGTGATCATATTATTCCTTTGATAATGGCGCTTTGTTTAGCGACTAGATTATTGGCTAAAATTAGAGAAGAACGAGCAACCACCAACTATTTTATTGTCCGTTTAAGCTATTTGTAAGTGTATAAGCCTGACTCTAATAGAATTTCGCTTATTTCTTGTTTTAGTACAAGGTCATTAAATGATTCAGCCGCTTTATTTGCTGAATTAGCAAAACTCCATGCTTTATTGAAATCTTCTAATTCCATATAACGTTCTGCAACAGCTAAATTAATGGAGGCTACATATTCAGTAAGGTTGGCTTTTGTAGCTAGTTTAAGTGCTTTAAAATATATTTTAAGTGCATCGTGATCATTTTCTAAAGTGAAGTCGGCCAAAGTCTCCCATTGGAAAGGGTGATCTAGGACAGTTCCTTCATGTGTTTTACAAACATCTTTAATTTGGTTGTATATATGAAGTTCCAAATCAATATCATCATTATTAACAAGATCTAATGCGAGTTGATGGATTTTTTTATGATGAGGTGGTCGATTCATAATCTATACTCAAAACGCCCTAATAATGGGCAAAAAATTGTTAGTTAGAATGTATAGCGGGCGAAACCAGCCAACTGTAATTTTCCCCGCTTGAATATCTTGTTTAGGGGGCGGTTATAAGACAACCTCAGATATAGGTACTTTTAGAGGTAATCTCACGTATAACTTTAAGTTTTATATAGAATTATTAGTCTCTATATGAAAGAAGAGTTTTTCGCATAAATTAATAATATGTTCTGGTATCTCCCATTCAATATTACCATTATTCATTAACTCTACAGCTGTTAAACAGAACTTTACTTTATCTTTGATCGTTCCACTATCTTCAGAAAAGAGTCTTTTGTCATTTCCTACTTCTAAAGCTTTATCAATTAGTCTTCCAATCCCATCTTCAGAAGCTTTATAGTCATTCAGTGAAAGTGAATCTATTTTTGAAATGTCAATCCCAGCCTTAAATCTCGCCTGCTTAAGCTCAAATAGTGACTTAACAGTTTCCCTTAATATTTTTTCAGGTAAGTAGTTTTCTATTTCTTTTGCATCACATATATATAAGCGATCGCCTAATTGTTCTTCAAGGTTCTTAACTCGGTCTGCTTTACCTCGAATATCACCATCTGCAATTAAAAAAGCTGAACTACATATACTTAATGCTGATAAGCCTGCTACTTCCCCAGCATCTATATCGTGTTCATCAAATACCCAGTGAGTTAGTACTCCACCTTGATACTCAACAAATGCATAATGAGAGTTCTCGTTGAAATGTAAAATATTCTTGTATCTAGTTTCATCTGTCTCTTTTAGGTATTCTAGGTACTTTTTCATATAAGCTCGCAAGTAAAAACGATCTGTTACACCTTCAACCCACAATGTACAGTTAGATAGGTATACTGAGGATGGTTTAACTCCTAACTCAAGCAACAGATCTTTATCTTTACTTATTTCTCTAATTTCAAAAGTAGACTCTCCATCGTTAATAACTTTATTAACTTTGTTAATTGTCACATCAGTTCTATCATCAGCTAAATCAAATAAATGATTCGAATGTGTAGTCATTAAATACTTATGGTCAGTTTCATCTGCTAGAAAAATAGCTAACTTTCTTAAAAGGCCTGGGTGCATATTAATCTCAGGCTCTTCTATAAAGTAAAGCCTTGGATTCTCAGCTAAAAAACAATGTGAAGTGATTATAATTACTTGTTGTAGGCCATCACCTAACTCATATATAGGATATTGAGACTCATCACCAATTTTCACTGCTATTGTATCTTTTTTATGTTCTGGTATCAGAGTAATCTCTTTTCCTTCAAAGAAAACATCACTTAGCTTTTGTTCATAGTCTCTAATTTTCTTTCTCTGATTAGGCGCTCCTAACAAACATTCAACGAGTAAGTCATACAAGTGATAACCTGTTATTATTTGTTCTTGAGCTTGCTTATCTTCAAAATAATCTATGTTAGTTCTTTCTTGGTATAAGTCTTTATCTTCATCTAAAGGTCTTAAACCCCTTAATGTAGGAAAATAGAACCTTTCTGGGTATTTGGGACTATTTATTCCGCAGAATGGGTTTCTATTATTTTCATTAATAAAGGCATGAACTCTTTGGGCGCCTCTATGAACATCAAAGCCAATCTTATTATTATACCCATTATTTCTCGCAATCTTTAAAAACTCTTCTTCTAGGGTACTTAATTTTGCAAATTGAATATTTGATAAGATTTCCTCGCATATAAAGTCAATGGTTGAACTATTTAACGCATTAATAGCTACATTGCCATTTGGAAATAACTCTTTAAACAAATCAATATCTTTTGCGTAATCTTTTACATTAAAATCCCCGCTTATTTTTAATAGGTGAGGTTCTTCCATAAAAACCTGTCTCAAAAAACGGCTCTTTCCAGAGTTATTTGTCCCAATTAAAAAATTCAGCTTATTGATCTTTATGGATTTAGCCTCGGTTAACGTATAACCTTTCCATGAGTCTCCGTTAAACCACAATCTATCAATCACTATTAAAATTCCTTCTAAGTTTAATTCATTATTAGATCTTAATAGCTTAAGTATACCGTTCAGCTGACATTAATTACTACATAAATTCAATCAGTTAAGAAGAAAAATAGAAAGAGTAATTACGTATTGATATGCTTAGAAGTGTCAAACAAGCTAAATTTAGGTGTTAACTTACAGCTTGATGCTGTTGCAGAGGTTGTTAAAGGTGTGACTACAGTGTCGTTTAGTGTTGATTCGGTGTAAAACAAGCCAATACTTAACTTTCTAAACACTTCTCATTTAAAATGCGCCTTAAAGGAAGATATCTAGGTATATTCCGGTTTAAATCGACTTAGATAAACAGCTAAAAGTGTTCAACTAATTGATTGGATGACAGCCTTAACAACCACCACCCATGATAAAACTAGTAATTTAGTTATTATCCATAGCCCCAAGAACAGATAAAGAGTCAACTTTAACATACCTTTCAAGCATTCTAACTGAACGATGCCCAGAAATAGCTCGTAGTTGGAAAACAGAAAATCCCAAACGACCATAATGACTTAAACAGCTATGCCTTAAAGTATGAACAACAACATCTTTGTAACCTAGCCTTTTCGCTGCTCTGACAAAGCATTGAGTCATTGTCTCTCCTTTCCATCTGAAAAGCTCTTTCCTACCATTAACAATTAGTGGTTCAAGGATTTTAATTGACGCTTTAGAAAGAGGAACTTCGCGAGAAAATCCTGTTTTTGTGATTTCAGCTGGTAAGTAAATTACCCTTCTATTAAGGTCTACCCACGATATTTTTAAATAGAGTAATTCTGAACGACGGCATGCTGTCTCCATCAATAACCGAAAGTAATCATGATATTTATATGGTACACCATCAAGTATGTGTTCGAGCTGACGATTATCAATTATTACTTCTCTGATCTTTGCTCCACTAGGTTTTTTAACTTTATTTACTGGGTTTTTAAGTTCAATACCTAGTTCTATATCTGCAAATTTATAAAGACGCTGTAAGAGCTCCATTTCTTTACGTGCTGTTGATTCAGACATCCCGTCAGCACGAAGCCTCTTTTCTCTGAAAGAAGCTACTCCAGCTGAATTAATTCTATCTAGGGTAATGTCACCAAAGTAATTTATGAGAGATTTACCTAAAAACCCTGTGTGATGATAACTACCTCTGTATGAACCATCATGATTAATCAAAACACGTTCACGGTATGTATCAAGAACAAATTGTAACCCGAGTATCGTTTGCCCTTTTAATCGTGTTCTTATTTCTTGTTCATTAGTATTAGCAAACTGTTCAGCTTCAACCTTTGATTTAAAAGTTTTACAAATTGTTTTTGTACCTTTAATTCTGATTTCTACATTCCAATTACCTGAACTAAGTTGTTTAATTGCAGCCATAACCATTCCTCATTTAAGTTAATAAATGAGAAGATTTCGTTTTAATTTTTCCGTATTAGAAGATTGAGCCATTCAGACATAACAATTAAAAGTACTAACTAGTACGGTTAGTCCCTTGCGTGCATGACATGCAAGGTGTCACAGGTTCGAGTCCCGTAGCGAGCACCATATTTTAGAACCCCAGCTTTTTAGCTGGGGTTTTTTCGTTTTAAACAGTAAGTTATGGTAATGTAAGCCAAATTCACCTGTTTAAATACCTATTTTGTATCTGCTTTATTCCTGCAAGTGGTACAAAAAGGTGGTACAAAGTGGTCGCAATGGCAAAACCCTACAAAGATAAAAATGGCACTTACAAAATACGTAAAGTTGTCCCTGCTCATCTACGTTATATCGTAAAAAAGTCAGAACTAAAACGATCATTACTAACACCGCAGGGAGCGGTTTAGTTCAAAGGTACGATAGTGGTCATTAAAAATATTAAAGATGACGGCGAATTAGGGCGTGATGCTGTCATCAGAACTTGGTTAATTAACGACTAATTTTTAAAAGTTCTCTCATTAGGGACAATAATAACTTTAACCATCTTTACCAAAGGGAGCAGTTTTTAACTAATATCAAATAAAAAACCGTCGACAAACTGAGTATCGACGGTTTTAATTTCTATACCTATTAGCGCAAATATAATTGATTAACTTATAAGCTAATTAAAAGCTTGGCTAATTAAAAGCTTGGCTAATTATTACTTAGTAAACATTTATTGATCCAATAAAGACGCTTCAAAATGATAAACATGGATCATCTTGTTATGACTATCACTATCATCTTCAAGGGTTAAAGATATTTTTTGATTCAATACATGAAAACTTGTTTTTTCAGTTGGCGACCCCTTTGTTATAAATTCATGCTTAAGATAATTATTATTTCCATCAACCGAGTAAATTACGCCTTCGTTGGAAGATTTAGTGTTATAAAATCCATAAAGTTTATTATTATCTTCTGTATCTATAGTAGCGGGTGAATATTGATATATATTTTCAGGTAAATCCACAGTGCGCACCAATTCGTTATTAGCTCCATCGATAGCAATGTGTACTATTTTCTGCTTCGTTTGATCAACAGTACGATGATGGTAAACAAAGTGATGTTTATCATCATTATCGGTAATTAACTTCATGTCCTTAATGGTTAAATACCCAGACGGCATATTCGAGATATAAGCTTCATTCCAAGTATCTCCACTAAGATATAAGTAACGAGGTTCATAATTAGTAATATCAATTAACCCAATAACAGGGTTATTAGTATATCGTTGAGGCATTATCATCAAGTCACTATTTGTTGGAGATACTACCCGTTCTCCTGTAGTTTCACCTAACTCATCTAAATTGAATATTTGTTCCCGAGTCCAATTTGAACTGCCAGAAGCAAGTATCAAATAATCATCCCAGTCTGTTTCAGAAGCAGCATCAGCCATATAAGAGATATGTGCAACTTCGCCAGCAAGTGATAAAATCGGCTCTTCATATGCTTGTACGTTATAAATACCGTAAGTAGAGTCTTCGGCATTAGAAGAGTTAGTTGACACTTGGCTAACGGTAAAATCTCCCGGAGTCCCATACACATGATAAACCGCCGCATTACCTTCTCGATGCATACTAATATCACGGTCACGAATCACAAAAACGGTAGCATGAATGACACCTGACGCCGATACTTTAATATCCGTAGGGCGAACAGTATCAAAAGGTAAGGAGCCAATTATGTCTTTAGTAATATGACCTTCAGTATCGACCGTAGTTATATACAGGCTATCATGCTGCGAGTCATTTGCTGCAAGTTCTCTCCAAATAATACTAGTTCGACCATTTGAGTCAAACGTGGAGTAGACTTGATTAAATTTAGAATAGTTAGCTTGAATTGAATAAACTTTAGCCCCCGGTGGTTCTACAGGTTCTACTGGCTCCGTCGTTACAGCACTTAATGAGATGGAATTTCCATTTACAGTAAGAGTAAATTCACCAGTTTCCTCAGTAAAATAAGTAGCTGCAACTATGATATAACTACCGGTCGTTAGTTCTATATTTATATTTGAGTTACTATTTACGTCAGTCTCAATATCATCATTATGCTCAACTAAATTTCCGGCTTCATCTAATAAGTAGAGAAAAGTGTCTATCTCAGACTCTAATAAAATATCTACTGTTTGATTGCCTTCAACAACGAGCTGATACGATTGGTTCCCTTGAGATGCATGATCTTGCCCACCTGATGAAACCCAACTGCCATTAGTAATTTCTGTATCATTGGTAGGTTCATCTGACTTGGTAAGATCAATAATCTGACAACTGCCCGCTTCTACCGTGAAGTTTTCCATTTTACGCTGATATACAACAGGTTTTTCCGGTTGAGGACCTCCAGGAATAATACCAAAGCTAGGCATATAATGCTCACCGTAAGTAATGATATCATAATGATAAGTTCCAGCGGGTAATGCCATATTTATAATGTTTGAGCCATCTTTATGAAAACCACATTGCTCTTGGCTTGGAACATCTCCCACTAAAGCTGATGTGTAAGCAACAGGCATTTCATTTAAATACAAATTGCTAAATGTTTCTCCTTCAACTTCATTTCTATAAAACGAAACGACACCTCGTCCAATATCGCCTGCCATTTGCCCAATATTATAAAGATCTGGATGTTTAGCGACAACATCATGTAAATTTTCACCTACCGTAAAAGCCGAGCCTCCGTTAGCAAGATATGGGTAACCCTGGAACCCTATTATAAAATCATCTTCTGGTGGTGCTTGCCAAAACAATGTTGGATTGCTGTAAGAATGATTTATACCTGGAATAACTGACTTGGGACGAAAAGAGTCAGGAATGCATGGATATCTAGAATCGTCACAGTTTTCTACCTGCGAATTAAATTGTTCAAGAAATATATTAAAGTTTACATTTGTTGTAAGCCAATTTTCTTGCGCACTTTCAGGGGATACTAGTGGTAACTGGGTATGTTCTTCAATGATTCCTACAACCGTCGAATCAATAATAAAGTTAGATGTAGGGATGTTGAAATTAAGTAAGTTATCAGCGTTTCCTGTAAGAGTCTGCATTGTTTCAGGTAATTGCAGGCCATTGTCATAGTTTCTATCTTTATCAATCGACTGCACAAAGACAAGATAATTAACAAAAGTATCACTTAAGTAGTCACTGTTTGGAGACAGAATATCTTTTAGAGACAAGTAATCAGAACAGGTTGTTTCTCCCAAGGGAATATTACCAGCACTAAATTCCACTTTTTGGCCTTTTTCACATGTCAAACGACCGTGTACATCGGTATAACCAGCACCAGTTTGTGCTCCCGTTGTGTTATAAGTTTTAAAGGAAAACCCTTCAAATGGTAAAATGCCAAATTCGCTGGTATTTGTCCCTATTATTGGTAGGTTATCAACTAGTATAATAATTGAGTCTTTTGCCGTCGCACCATCATCATCTATAACTGTTATTTCTATCGTGTATGATGTTTCTAAGTCAACTTGAGTCGCGGTAAAATTTAAGCCATTATTATCACTACTTTCAAGAATAAGCTCTCCATCTTTACGCCATTGATATTTTGCAATAGTACCATCGGAGTCGCTTGCGGTTATTTCTAACGATATGGTTTCACCCTCAACCATATTAATGTTCTCCCCTAATTCAACTGATGGAGTTACATTTGGTGGAGTTACAATCGGTGGAGTTACAATCGGTGATGATCCTTCACTACCTCCCCCTCCGCCACAAGAAATCAAAAACACAATACACACAAAATTTATAACTAACTTAAATAACATTAAAACCTCTTCAGAGAACAACTTTAAAATATAAAAACAGCACTTAAAGCAACCGCTGTTAATAATAAGGGCAGCATTATCCATATATTTTATAAACACTCAACAGATTTGTTTGTTTTTTGATCGATGCTTTATTAGCTATATGCAATATATTTATGGTTATATCTTCTTAATTATTGAATTATTGTAATTTATTTGAGATTAGCTATGAACGATTAAAATCAGAGGTAGGGGGCGAGTAATATATGTTTTTGACCATACATTCACGATCAAGTTACCTTTAATAAGAGATAACTTCCAATGTAGCGAAAAGAAACAAAAAGATTCTGGTAGATTTATTCAAAAATTCATCTAATTTTCCTCTATAATTTTAAAACTTTATTAGAAACCGCTTTGTAGAAGTTGCCATTGCAGGCATTACACCTAATGTCTTCTTTTAGCGCCAGTTGACCTAAAGAATAATCAGTAACTAAGGTCAGTAAATCGCCTTTTTTGACGTTAGCAGTTTTATGATGAACGACCGCTATGGCTGAGTTGCCAGTCGGGGGGGGGAGGTAATAAATCATGATTAGTTGTTCGACGCCTCCTGTAAGCTCAGACCACCGACAACTGCAATAAATCTAGCCCATGGTCGATAACAAGCTTAATTGTGGACGGTTTATTTAGATATATTGGCAATATTTAGCATAGAAATAAGGCCTAAACATTAGTTACTAAAGTAATAGAAAGTATCTATTAAGTAAGCATTTAAGTTTACTTATTCAAAATTATTATCTTATTGTGAAGTACGTAGAGCCTATAATCGTGCTGAATATCTTGAACGTAGACATGTATTAATGTGCTAGTGGTCACAGCATATTGAAACAGCAGCACGGGAAAAGTAAGTGCTGAAGATAACATTAAGCATTTAAATGTAATTTAACGATGAAGAGATTCGACAATACAGTCAAATAAACGTTATGTAAGTTCAACACTCGGTCTTAGGAATATCCCGCCATTTGCTGGTGTAACTCGGCGACAAAAACTCTCGCCGCATATGCCACTTTTCATTCATACCTTCCGCCGCCACTTTCAATGCATCATTACCCTAGCGATCTTTAGCAACAACCAAATAAATTTGATATTCACTCTTATTATCACCACGTTGCTGTGTTTTCCAATCCGATTTAATTTCCATAAACTGTTCTGCTTATCACTTCATTTAATATGAAACTACTCTCCCATTCTTTAAAAAATCTACCA
>Ga0209395_1002426_pt1 | contig 24399 bp, 17 predicted proteins | sample GOMGulsemesocosm_3_FD_184635 | JGI IMG/M metagenome (GOLD analysis project Ga0209395, IMG submission 184635) | Methane-oxidizing microbial communities from mesocosms in the Gulf of Mexico - GOM9D Gulf of Mexico (SPAdes) (version 2) | ecosystem: Environmental > Aquatic > Marine > Cold seeps... | reverse complement strand
GCTTGTTTACCTTCAATACGAAGCGTTTGAACTATTTCTGTTTTCGGTGGTAGTTCAGTGGCTATTTTATCTTTGGTTCTACGCAAAATAAACGGTTTAATACGTTGGTTTAATAACTGCTTACGTTCTAGCTCGCCGTGCTTTTCTATCGGGGTTCTAAAGAGTTTAGTAAATTGTCTTTGTCCACCTAGAAAGCCGGGTAGTAAAAAATTAAATTGTGCCCAAAATTCGCCTAAATGATTTTCCATCGGCGTACCGGTTAAGCACAATTTATGCTGCGCTTTAAGGGTTAAAAATGCTTGGTACAATTTAGTTTTGGTATTTTTTATATAATGCGCTTCATCAAGCACAAGATAATAAAAGTTTTTCTCTGCATAAAGATCTAAATCTTTGGTAATTAATGCATAACTGGTAATAATGATATCAACCTGATTTTCAGGCTTTTCATCACCTTCAATTCGCTCAAGACAACCGAAGTGTTGATGGCGTTTGCTACCGTGTAACACTTGATAAGAAAGTTGCGGCGTAAATTTTTCTATTTCATTTGCCCAGTTAAAAATAACACTGGTGGGGGCAACAATTAATACCGGTTGTGTCAATCTTCCTTGCTGCTTTTCAATTAATAAATGCGCCAAGGTTTGAATGGTTTTTCCTAACCCCATGTCATCAGCTAAAATACCGTTTAATTGATACTCTCGTAAAAATTGCAGCCAATTAAGTCCTTGATGCTGATAGGCTCTTAAAGTCGCGTTTAAACCCGTTGGTACAGGAACCGTGGTGACTTTTTGAAAGTCTTTTAATTTTTCAGCCAAGGCTCTTAATTTACTTGTGCCTTTTGCTATCACGCCTTGATCATCTAACATTGATAACGTTTGGTGACTTTGAAAACGCGAAAGCTCCATGGTGCCATCTTTATTTAAGGCATTGGGCATAAAGAGTTCGATAAACTGCTTTAATATTGGTTGTACGCTTTGATAACGCAAAGCAATAAAATCACCTTTGTCTAAATCAACATAAATAGGGGAGTCAGGCGAAATCTGTTGCTCTTTATCACGGTCAAGCAATGCTGATTTGGGTAGTTGTTCAATAGCACTCAGTAAAATAGGAAACGCAGGCATTTTTTTGCCATCAATGGTTAAGTTTAACCCTAATGAGAAAAAATCATGGTCATCGGTTTCAATGACTTCAGCATCAAATACGCTATCGGTGGCCAGAGGTTTATAATAAAAGTCATCAGAAAAACTAATATTCCAGCCCAAATCTTTGAGTAATTGTACTTCTTGATGCAAAAAATGATGCCAAACATAACGATTTTGCATCAACATTGAAAATTTTGGCGTTTTATCTTTTGTTAAATAATCTTCATTGGTAAAAGTGTAACGCTTCGGTTTAGGCTGAGCACTAAACTTTAACGTGGTCAGTTTATCAATTACCGTTTGTTCAAAGGCTAAGTCGCGATAAATTTTAACGTCGCTTTCACTATCCGTTAGCTCTGATGGGGTGATGGTAACACTCTCATAATGAGGATTAACCAAGCAGCCTTGATAAGAAAAATTAACGCGTACAAAACCTGTTTGTGGATTAGATTCTGTCGGCGTAGAAAAATGCAAATACACGTCGGGCTTTGTTAATTCTTGTGAGTATTGTGTTTTTGGTTTAGGCAAACGCTGGACCGCTTCACCTAATGACATCGACAGTTTACTCATTACCCAAGGTAATTTATCTTCTTCAAAAATTGGAGAGTTGAGTAAGCCAGCTTCGAAATCACATTGTGTATTGGTATTAATTTTTCCGAAACAGTTTTTTTGTTCATCATAAAAACAAAGCGGCTGTGCTTTAATAATATGAATATTTTCTGAAGGCTCAGTTAAAATGAGCTGCAAGGTATGTAAATGGTTATCTAGCGCTAACCACTGCCATTGCGCTTCTATCGGCTCACTTAAAGTAATCGCGTCGTTTAAATCATATGTTCCATGCCAAAAACAGCGATTAGTTTTTATAATACGTTCGAATAAATCAAAGTATTTAATGGTTTCGCCATACTGGTTAGTACGCATAAGCTCGGTAAGCACAGCAACATCATCGTTAGTAGCATAGGCACTATTAATTAACGTACTCGCTGAATATTCACTACCAAGAGAATGACTCCAACCGCCACTAATTCTTGGGCGAGCAGATTTAATACCTAAAGTGAGATAATCATCTTCGTTATAGCTGTTGGGCTTTAAAAAATATAACAAGGATTTATTTTGACTATTAGGTTGGTATCTACTTGGCTGAGCTTGAAATCGGCTAAGCCATTTATCTATTACTTTTTCAGACGTGGCGATACTGTTTTGGTCAAAATGTTCATGAATAAAATACTGTGCTAAGGCTGCGCCATGCTTACAATCACGTCCGACATAACAATCACAATAACTGGCAATATCACCTTGGTTACTATTAAAGACCAAACGGGTTAAATAACTCGACTGATTTGAGCGCTCACTAAAAACTACGCCACGAATTGTTTCACCATCTAAGGCGCAGGTTTTTATGCCGTTAGCATTATAAAGCCTAGTGCCTTTTTGCCATTCATTTTTAGTGAAGTGTTGTTCAAGTAAATCAGGTGTGAAAGTGTTTTTGGACATAAGTTTGTAATTATTAATAATACATATAAGTTAATACGTTGATCGGTGACAGGTAAGTCGACTGATAAATTAGCTCGTTACCTTTTCTTAATAGAATGAAATAAAACCCACAGGCTTTACTACCATCATTATTTATAGCTGAATAATACCATAAAAGCTTGTTTTTCATAAGTGCGGTAAGGGTATTTAAATTGAATACGATCAATGACTTTCACTTTCGCACTAGTGTTAAGTGATTTTCCCATTTGAGGCACTGACTCGTTGTCGTAGTTACCGATATTTTCTGTTATAAAAAAGTAATGAATAAAGGAGAATAAAGAGTAAATCCTCTAGTTAATTTTTTAAATAAAAAGTAAAATTAGACGTAAGTTAATTAACTAAAAATGTCTTAAGCAAGGAACTGTGCGTGATTTCAAAAAAAGTAAGAGAGCTATTTGTCTCGTTAATGGAAGCATCAGATAATTCTCCCGTTTCCTATGATGTTGAAACCGAGCAATACAGTGGCTTTTTTAATAACGCAGTGGTTGATAAGTATATTGAATTAGGCGCGCTAGAACTTGTTGATGGAGGGGAGGGTTCAATAACTATCTTACTTAACAACCGAGACGATTTTTTAAGTTCTTTTGCCGCAGGCGCGAGAGAAGCGAATAATGGCAGTGATCAGTCTTATGCCGATTACAACGCTAATCCGTTTGCATTTTCAGTGGGTTATGAGCACTTTCATCAAATATCTAAGAAAAAACGCAAGATAACTGACTATTTATGTCATGGTTTTGAAAGAGAAGATACTGGTTTAATACACCAACAATAACAATAATAAGAATTTGAAATAAAAAATGATTAAACAGTTTTCCTTTGTACCACTTGTACTATTAACATCACTTAAAATATTCATTCTGGTTACTTTATTTTCTGCTAGTAACTTTGCTCATGCTAAGTCAGTTAAATGGCGTGAAGCAGACTTTGTTGATGCTCATTGTACGGGTGAAATAGAGTATGTATTAGCAGATAAAACGCGGGTAGATTGTTTAACCGATACCCATGCTATTGAGTATGATTGGGGGAAGAAATGGGCTGAGTCTTTAGGACAGGCATTATTTTATTCAGCCATGTCCGGAAAAAAAGCGGGCATTGTATTATACCATTCCATCTAAGAAAGTGATCGCTTAGCGAGGATTTAAAGGTTTAGAGGCAAGGCATTGATTGCAGATAATGGTTATTCCCTTGTCAAAATCAATAACGATGCATATAAGCTTTTAAAACTCGCCCTTCGGGAACGTATGGGCATCATGATAAAGGCACAAAATTTGTTTGATGTAGAATCACTATATCTACGCATATTTTGATTGTTCTCATATCGCCCATATCGTTCTAAGTGGTCACTTCTTTAGATGGATTGGTATTAATTGTTAATCCGAAAAGCAAAGAACGCTTTTTAAAACGTTTGAATAAAGCCATTAGCGATAATAATCTTGATGTTGACGTGTGGACCATTACTAAAACCTAGCACGGTAAACATTTTATTATGAATGACAGTTTTTACTAAAATGAGTTAACCATACAACCGGAGAGAATATCATATCAAGTTCAGCCATGACCATTTGATGATCATGTTGTGCAGAAAACCATAAAGTCATATCTTTATACTCTCCCACTTCAATGACTTTAATTGACGTTAGTACTCCCCACTTTTTGTGGTTAATAACTTCGGTGCCGACCACTTCAAACTGATAATTTTCTATTTTACTACTTGCTTGGCGAGAAAGCTTAAAGCGTGTCTTTCCTTGTAATAAATTAAGTCTAATTTGTGCCCCTAAGGTATCAATATCATGTAAAGGCTGATTTTCATTATGATAATGAGTGATCTGGGAGTCTAAAGTTACGGTAGACGACAGGCCATTATTCGACATCTCAGCTTTCATTTCTCTTGCTTTGATGCCTGTTAATACTTGCGAAAAAGTAGGAGTTAAAAAATGCTGCTGTTGCGTTGAGTATTGCATGGTACTTGTTTGTCGGTAAGTTGAATCGAGCCAAAGAAAACTTACTTTTCCGGATGATGTTACTGTTGCCTTGACTGCCTCTTCTCCCTTGTGCCACTTGATTGTTCGGTGCAAGTAACCAACACTTCCTCCAAGAAAGGATACATCATACTCAAATGTTTTTTCACACTGATGAAAGCTTTTAATCTCATTAGTGGTTAGCTTGTTAAGCTCATTCGCTGGTAACTTAGGTATAAAAGTAAACAAAAGAACGCTTAAAATTATTAAGCCATTTAATGGTAGTTTGGTGAAAATGTTTATTTGGGGCAATTTAGCTACTTTTTTTAAATACATAATGGTTAAAAATATTGATGGTTAGCGTCGTGATAGAAATAAATGAGTGTTGTCAGCACTGCAATATTCACCATAATAGTTAGCCAATACTTTGTTTGAAAAGATACTTTTCTGTTCTTATGTTTTAGCCAGCGTTGAGCGAAAGCGGCTCCTGGCCAGCCTCCTATTAACGAGATAAAGTGCAGTGTTGTTTCTTTAATTCGCCAATAGCCTTTCTTTGCTCTGTATTTATCTACAGCATATGTCAAAAAACTTATTACATTTATGGCGAGCAATACAGTAACTAGCTCTGTTGATAAATAATGATAATAAGATAAAACAGCTAAAGCTAAGAGGAAAATCACACTTAAAAACATGGCGAACACTATCTATTAACTCCATTAAGCTGATGTTTACTTGTCATATATTAACTATAAATGATAATTCTAAACGCTGACTTTAAACGTTAATTCTAACCGTAAGTTATACACCATAGTGATGTCAGTAAGTGTATTGAATTGTCGTTGAAATAACCATAAAAATCAGTAGCTCACTTGTCAGTCAAATATAGCATTGTTAAGTTATTAAATTGTACTTTTATCAATGTCTGTTTATTACTTAAATTGCCACATTTCTGGAAGCATTTTTTCTATGGTCTAAAATATTGTATGAGATAAAATTTATGCTTTCATTAAAGGTAATAACATGACTTATACCAAATTTTAATGATGGAATAATTGAGTCAGTTCTTCAAACCAGTGTGCAGGCTGTTTAGGATAAAACTATGAGTAAGAGTAATAAGATAAAAGCATCTGATTTATTTGTTCAAGCGCTAGAAGCCGAAGGGGTAGAGTACCTTTTTGCTGTACCAGGGGAAGAAAACTTGGACATGGTTGAATCCTTACGTAAATCTACCATTAAGTTAGTACTCACTCGCCATGAACAAGGTGCTGGGTTTATGGCCGCTACTTATGGTCGCCTTACCGGAAAAACGGGTATTTGTATGGCTACACTTGGTCCAGGGGCAACAAATTTGGCAACACCTGCTGCTTATGCTCATTTAGGTGGCATGCCTTTAATTATGATTACAGGGCAAAAGCCCATTAAAAAGTCAAAGCAAGGTCAGTTTCAAATTATTGATGTGGTTGGTTTGTTTGCACCTATTTGTAAAATGTCTAAACAAATTGTGCACGGAGATACTATCCCCTCATTAGTGCGAGAAGCTTTTCGCCTTAGCGAAGAAGAACGACCCGGTGCCGTGCTTTTAGAATTACCAGAAGATATTGCTGCAGAAGATTGTATTGAAAAAGTAGTGACACCACATAAACGGCATTATGCTCATGCGAGTGATCTTGTACTCGAGGAGGCCGTAACATTAATTAAGTCAGCAAAAATGCCATTAATTCTCATTGGCGCAGGTGCTAACCGGCAAAATGTTCGTGAGGCAATGTGTAACTTTGTTCATGCTACTCGTATTCCGTTTTTTGTTACCCAAATGGGTAAAGGCGTTGTTGATGAACGCTCAAGCCTGTTTTTAGGGACTGCAGCATTATCCGCTGGCGATTATTTACATTGCGCTATTGAACGAGCAGATTTAATTATCAATATTGGACATGATGTTATTGAAAAACCGCCATTTTTCATGGAACAAGGTGGTAAGACGGTTATCCATATAAATTATAAGTCAGCGCAAGTTGACCAAGTCTATTTTCCACAAGTTGAAGTTATTGGTGATCTCGCCGCTTCGGTTGATGCATTAAAAGTTAAGTTAGGCGGTGAAGTTAAATTTGATCGACGCTATTTTGAAAAAATTAAATTGGCCATTGATGAGCATATAGAAGAAGGGGCAGGTGATGATCGTTTTCCTATTATTCCACAACGTTTTGTTGCCGATATTCGAAAAGTAATGGGTGATAAAGATATTATCGCCTTGGACAATGGTATCTATAAAATTTGGTTCGCGCGTAACTATAAGGCTTATCAACCTAATACCGTATTACTTGATAACGCGCTTGCTACCATGGGAGCAGGCCTTCCTTCGGGCATGATGGCGGCAATGTTAAACCCCACTCAACGGGTAATGGCGATATGTGGTGACGGTGGTTTTATGATGAACTCACAAGAATTAGAAACTGCCATTCGTCTAGGTTTGAACCTAGTGGTAACGGTATTAAATGATAATTCTTATGGCATGATTCGTTGGAAGCAAGCCAGTGCTGGTTTTGATGATTGGGGCTTAGAATTTGGTAATCCTGACTTTGTTAAATATGCAGAAAGTTATGGCGCGATTGGGCACAGAGTGACTTGTGCTCAAGATTTAATACCTATCTATGAAAAAGCCTTTTCTGCAGGGGGTGTGCATCTTGTTGAATTACCGGTTGATTACTCTGAAAATCAGAAAGTATTAATTGATGAATTAGCTGAAAAGGTTTGTTTAATATAAAGCAATTATTTCAGATAGGTTCGTGTGAAGTGGTTTATTTTAAAGAGAAATATTATGGCTAATGCAAAAAAAAGTAGCGTTTCTGGAAAAAAGAACGGACCAGAAAAACTTAATGTGGTTAACCCCTTTGATCAAAGTCACGTAGGATCCGTTCCGACAGTTACTTGGGATAAAATTGATAAATACTTAACAAGCTCCCAACAACTCTTTAAAGACAGCCATCAATGGCTTCCTGCATTTGAGCGTATTAAAATACTTAAAAAAGCTGCAGTACTCATTTCTCAAAGAGCAGATGAATTAGCGCTACTAATTGCCAGTGAAGGGGGCAAGCCACTTGCCGATGCGCATGTTGAAGTTGCCAGAGCTATTGATGGTGTTGAGCTTTGCGCCAAAGAAATCTCTAAATTAACCGGTAGCCAAATACCGATGGACTTAACTCAAGCTGGCGCGGGTAGAATAGCCTTTACCACCAAAGAGCCGATTGGTATTGTGGTTGCTGTCTCTGCGTTTAATCACCCGTTGAATTTAATCGTACATCAGGTTGCGCCAGCTATTGCTGCAGGTTGCCCTGTGTTAGTTAAGCCAGCACGAGATACACCGTTATCTTGTAAGGCATTCGTTGATATCTTACATGAAGCAGGCTTACCCCCTCACTGGTGCCATTTTATTGCCTGTGATATCCCTACCTCTGAAAAAATGATCACTGACCCACGCGTCGCATTTTTCAGTTTCATTGGTTCGGCTAAAGTGGGTTGGATGTTGCGTTCTAAATTAGCACCGGGCACACGCTGTGCATTAGAACATGGCGGAGTTGCCCCTGTTCTTATTGAAGAGAGTGCAGATATTGAGGAGATGATCCCAAGTTTACTTAAAGGGGGGTTTTATCATTCAGGACAAGTGTGTGTGTCTGTTCAACGTATTTTTGCCCCTAAGGCTAAAGCAAAAGATATTGCACAATTGTTAGCTGATGGCGCAGCAAAACTCATTGTTGGTAATGCGATAGATAAATTTACAGAATGTGGACCACTTATTCGGCCTAAAGAAGTTGACCGAGTTGCTGCTTGGGTTGATGAAGCTGTAGCGGCAGGCGCAACACTTGTTACGGGAGGTAAGCGATTAGGAAAAACCACCTATGCACCAACGGTACTTCTTGATCCACCTGTTGATGCTAAAGTTTCTACTATGGAAGTTTTTGGTCCTGTCGTTTGTGTATATAGCTATGCCAATATTGACAAAGCTATTGCTCAAGCTAATTCATTGGAATATGCCTTTCAAGCGTCAGTATTTACTAAAAATCTTGATGTAGCAATGAAGGCAATTCGCGAATTAGAGGCTACCGCTGTGATGGTGAATGATCATAGTGCATTTAGGGTTGATTGGATGCCTTTTGCTGGACGGAAGCAGTCGGGATATAATACCGGCGGTATTGCTTACACAATGCACGATATGTCTCAGGACAAAATGGCGGTTATTAAGCTTTAGTCGTCACTCATTACGAGTTTTAGAAAGCCTCAATAAAAGCAAGCTGTAGTTTTTGAGGTTTATCATCATCATTACTACTAAGTAGCACAAGCCCATTTAAGGGCTTTTTTTTGTCTCCAGTTTACTGCCCATACAATATATATCACCTACTTATTTCTATTTCTCTTCATTTTATTCAGATAAATAATAGAGAGATATAACCAATTTTATTTGTACAAAATAAAATCAACCTGAAACCCTTTCTCTATCTGACCATACGGATTATTTTTTTAGTAATGATTGTTTTTTATGCGATTAACAGTTGACTATTTGGTCAGTATTTACAAGAATCCTACTGTTAAATAACAAAACTGTAACATTAGACGTGCAGAATCAAGTTGAAGTTTTAGCCAATAGCAGTAATTTTTAACCAACAGTAATTACAAATCTGGAGAGATAAAATGAATACTAGTAAGGCAAACCCACGTCGATTCTTCGGCAAGAGTAAGTTAAATGTAAACTTGGTTGCACTTTGTATTGCTTCAAGCTTTATTACTCATAATGCGATGAGTGCCGAGACGCTCTGGGCAGAAGATTTTAATGACGCAGCATTAGCCAATAAAGGTGCTGTTTTTGATTCGGTCGATATGGATGGCGTTACGCGCTGGTCTATAGATGTTACTAATGCAGATTTAAGTGCAACCAGTGATTGGTTTAAAGTGAAAAATAGTAAAATAGAGGCAAGAGATGTTGATGGAAATGTTGACTGGTTTTCAGAGCCGATTAATATTCAAGGAAAGAGCAACCTCAATATTTCTGTTTTAGCAGAGGAGAGTGGCAATCACGAATCAGCTGATTATTTTGACCTTTGGTATTCTGTAGATAATGCGCCTTTTGTAAAAGTAGCAAATTGGCAAGGCAAGGGAAGTGATAGCCATACCTTAGTTGATGACTTTACTTCAGCCACTATCACCCAAGCAATTCCTGACGGAACAAGCTTGCAAGTTAAAGTGTCTATGGCAAATAATTCTGGCTCTGAGTATATCCGTTTAGATGACGTATTTATCACCTCAGGTGTTGTTGATAGTGGTGGAGATAATAATGATGGTGGCACTGTCACTAATGCTTGTTATAACTGCCCCGATTTGAGTCGAGTAGCAAGTGCCGCCGATTTCGATGACGATACTTATTATGCCCCGGTAATTAACGCCATAGATTCAGCACAAAGTGCTGAGGTTATCAAAACAAATATCAATGAAGTTATATCAGCCAATCATAAGAAGTTAAGCTATTCAGAAGCTTGGACAGCATTAACAGTGACAGATGAAGACCCCGTTAATGCGGATAATGTCATACTCTTTTACCGCGGACTTTCAAAGTCAAAACATTCAAACGGTAGCGGTTCACAATCAACCAATCCAGATAACTGGAATCGTGAACATGTCTGGGCAAAAAGCCATGGTTTTCCAAGCTCTAGTGCATCGGCCTATTCAGACATTCACCACTTAAGACCGACAGATATTTCGGTTAACTCATCAAGAGGAAACTTAGATTTCGATAACAGTGATAATGCTTTACCTGAGTCACCAGAAAATCGTGTTGACGGTAATTCTTTTGAGCCAAGAGACGCCGTTAAAGGTGATGTTGCTCGTATCGTTTTATATATGGATACGCGTTATGCAGGCTTAGATTCTGTGACACCGGATTTACAAGTTGTTGATATGTTAACCTCGGGTGGTGAAGCCAAATTAGGTAAATTATGTACACTGTTAGCTTGGAGTGAAGCTGATCCAGTTGATGAATTTGAGGTTAATCGAAATAATAAAATTTACGAGTTTCAAGGAAACCGTAACCCATTTATTGACCATCCAGAGTGGATTTCAACTATTTATAGTTCATCGTGCTCTAATGTAGATCCTGTAGACCCAATTGATCCGGTTGACCCAGTAGAGCCGGGAATCGACTTGTTTTTCTCTGAATATGTTGAAGGCTCTGCCTTTAATAAAGCGGTAGAAATATATAACCCAACTGATGCTGCTATCGATTTAGCTGATTATCAATTTAATATTTATTCTAATGGCAGTACCACAGTGACGGGGAGTTATACATTAACAGGGCAACTACTCGCCAATGATGTGGTCGTTTTAGGCTCAAGTCAAATTGCCGACGACAGTCCTTTAGTGCCTTATATTGACCATTTTGTCGGAGCGGTTAATTTTAATGGTGACGATTATATCGAACTCGTCCATGGCAATATTATTATTGATAATGTTGGTACTTATGGTGTTAGAGAGAATTGGGGTAAAGATACTTCATTAGTACGTTTAGCTTCCGTAACATCTGGAGATACTGACCGTAGCGATGGGTTTATTAAAGCAGATCAATGGCAGTCAAATTCGAAAGATAGCTTTGAGAACTTAGGCTCTCATTTATCTAGCACTCCACCGACAGATCCTGAGCCAGGTGAAGAGCCGGTAATTGGAATGTGTGGTGATGAAGCCGATTTGATTAGTGCAATCCAAGGCAATGGCAGTGACTCCGCTGTTATTGGATCCGTTAAGGTGATTGAAGGCAGTGTTACGTCAGCTGTGCCAAGTTTGAAAGGTTACTTTGTTCAAGAGGAAGCACAGGATACTGATGCTGATTTAATGAGCTCTGAAGCTATTTTTGTTTATTTTAATGATATTGCCAACTTCCCTATTGTGGGTGATAAAGTCAGAATAAACGGAACTATAAAAGAGAATTATGGCCGCACTCAATTAACGGCAACAACTGACTTTGTTGACTGTGGTGTTGGTGAAGCGATACAAGCGACTATGGTTTCTTTACCTGTATCTACTACTAATTACTGGGAAAGTATTGAAGGCATGTTGGTTAGCTTTTCGGATACCTTAAAAGTCAGCGATACCTATAACTTGGCCCGTTTTGGTCAGTTAACATTGTCTAATGGACGCTTGATGCTTCCTACCAATATTTATAATGCAGGTAGTGAGCAAGCTATTAATTTAGCGGATGAAAATAGCCGAAATCGTATCACTTTAGATGATATGAACAATGCGCAAAACCCTGATAATGTACCATTTCCGGCTCCAGGGTTGAGCTATCAAAATACGTTACGCTTAGGTGATTCAGTTTCTAACTTAACCGGTGTCATTGATTATAGTTATAGTACCTATCGTATTCTACCTACCGATACGCCACAGTTTAGCGCGACTAATGCGAGAACCTCTCAGCCTGACTTAGCAGGGAACGGCTCTTTAAAAGTAGCAAGTTTTAATGTATTAAATTACTTCAATGGTGATGGCGCAGGCCAAGGTTTTCCGACTGCGCGCGGTGCGGATACTTTAGAAGAGTTTAACCGCCAAAGCAGTAAAATAGTGTCAGCGTTAGTAGATATTAATGCCGATATTGTTGGTTTGATGGAGCTAGAAAACGATGGTTTTGCAAGTGATAGCGCTATTGCGGATCTCGTTTCACAGCTTAATATTAGCTTAGGTGAAGGCACATACAACTACGTCAGTATTGACCAAGCAGGTATTGGTGGCGATGCCATTACGGTTGGCTTGATTTATAAACCAGCCAATGTCGCATTGGTAGGTGATGCCGTCACTAGCAATCAAAGTCCATTTGATTATGGTAACCGTCAACCGTTAGTACAAACTTTTAAAGAAATTGCCACTAATGAAGAATTAACTATTGCGGTTAATCACTTTAAATCGAAAGGAAGTTGTGGCAGTGCTTCGGGAAATAATGCCGATCAAGGTGACGGCCAAGGGTGTTGGAATGAGCTAAGAACACAAGCAGGTAGTGCTTTAGCTGCTTGGTTAAATACTAATCCTACTGGCTCTGTAGATAGTGATTTCCTTATTATTGGTGATTTAAATGCTTATGGTAAAGAAGATCCAATAAATGCCATTACTGACAGTAACTATCATAACTTGGTCGCGGATCATATGGGAAATGCAGGTTACTCCTATAGTTTTGGTGGTGAAATAGGTTACTTAGATCACGCTCTAGCAAGCAATGATTTAGCTCGTCAAGTTGTTGATACTACTGTTTGGCATATCAATGCAGACGAACCGCGTATTTTCGATTACAACACTGAGTTTAAATCCCCTGAGCAGTTATCAAACTATTTTGCTGAAAGTGCTTACCGTGCTTCAGATCATGATCCCGTTATTGTTTCGCTGAATTTAAGTAGCTCAATTGAACTTGTGGGAGATTTTGATGCGGATGGAGATATTGACCGAAATGATGTTAAACAATTCTCCTCTATGGTTCGCAGCGGTGAAGCTGAGGATATTCAATATGACTTCAATAAAGATAACGTAGTAAATAGTCGAGATGTCAGAGCATTAATGACCTTATGTACACGTTCGCGCTGTGCTGTAGAACTAAATTAATTTAAATAAATTCATAAATTTTAAAGGAAGTAACGATGAAAAAAATAATATTATTAATAACACTACTTTTCGTTTCGCTAAATAGTCAAGCAACATTACTGAGCATTAACTTAAACCAAGACAGTTATCAAATTGGTGATGTCTTAACTGCAGATTTTGTCATTTCTGAGATTGAAGAAGACGCAAGTGCTTTTCAAAAGTTACTGGCTACATTTGACTTTAATATTACTTGGGACAATTCGATAATTGAGTTCACATCGAGCCGTTTTGGAAACAAACTTAATGTCGGGGACGGCGGTAGCGAGCAAGACCTTGATGTAATGGCCGGCAGTTTAGGGCTATCAGAATTAAGTTCTGCTTGGTGGGACGAACTATTAGCTGTACAAGATGGTTTGAGCAGCTTTGTATTAGCGAGTGTTGACTTTATCGTCATCGATAATGGCTCAGGAACGTTAGATTTAAGTAACGTAGCTTTTGGTGATGACTCTGGTGATGCTTTTAGTGATGTGAGTAGTAGTGATAAAGCTTACTCTGTTACTTCAGGTAACCCGGTTGATGTTCCAGAGCCTGCATCTATTGTTTTAGTTTTAATGGCATTAGTCTTATTACTTCGCCAACAAAAAACAGATTAACTCAATGAGTTAAGCTTATCTGTATTAAGTTATTAATTAAATTTTAGAGTTAAAATACTTACCAATTGAAGCCCTTATCTTAGTGATAGGGGCTTTTTACAGCTATGAATAATAACTCATCGGTATAGGTGGCTATCAATCGCATGGTCAACTATTTGCAAATTTGGATAATGTTTTTGCATTAGTTGGGAAGTCTCGATGATTTTTCAGCATCATCAATAGCTACCACTTGTAGTTGCTTCTATTTCTTACTGCTCCAATTGTTATTTATCGAGTCTTTTTTCATTGATGATAAAAATAGTGATTCGCATTATTTAAAATTTAACCTACACTCAGATTTGTACGATAAATATACATACCATATATCTCTTCAAAGGAATGAATAAAATGGAATTTGATACCCCGCAAGCAATCCGTAAAATAAAGTTATGCCCACAAAGTACAATTTTGGTTGATGGTAAGAGTCAGTGCAAACTACAAGCAATGTCATTTGCTCTTAAATACCATAAAGTTGATGTTACAGAAACATTAGGTGAGTTAACCGTTAAGGGTATAATACCTGTTGGCCAATAGTCTCTTAAGCTATTAATACTCTGGTATATACGTTTAATGCTGAGTATTAATTATGCCACTTTTTATTTTTCAAAGGTCACTGTGAAGCTGCAACTATTCGATACTTTAGATAGAGAAAGTTATCTGTAACCTTATTAAAAATACATTGCTAATCCTTGTACATTCAACTAATTTTTAAGTAAGAGAAGTTATTGATATTATTTTTTAATGAATAAGCCAATTGTTATTAACGCTTGATTGTTAGGGGGTAAATATGAAATTAATCAAAAATATTTTAGTGGTAATGGACTCTTGTAGTAATCAACAAGCATCGTTAGTGCAAGCAGTAAAAATTGCCGAGAAAACATCAGCAAGTCTCGAATTATTTCTTGTCGTTTATAACCGTCAATGCGTTGGTCATTATAATTTTGACCAAACACAATTAGATGAATTAAAAGATGAATACTTAGCCTCGAAAGTTCGTTGGTTAGAGACATATGTTCCCGAAATAAAGGCACTTAATGTAGTGGTTACTATTGATGTCGTTTGGCATGCTGATGTGAGTTGTGCAGTATTAGCTAAGGTATCTAATAGTGATGTCTCTATGGTAATAAAATCAACCAAGCAAGATTCGATCATTAATAAAATATTCTTCACTCCTAGTGATTGGCAATTGTTAGAGCATTGCCCGGTTCCTTTATTACTGACTAAAAACATTAAGCAGTATTCGTATCACAATATAATGGCTGCAGTTAACCCTGAAAAAACTCTCAATACAGCCGATAAATCAGACACTAAGATCCTGCAGGCAAGCTTGGTAATGTCTGAGTTATTTGATAGCCAAACTCATGTTTGCCACTGTTATCAGCCTATAGGAGTTGAACTTTGGCAAGGCATGAGTTCTGTGGGTATGGATCATAGTTTAGTCAATGGTGACTTTAATGATTACAGTGAGGCGATAAAATGTCATCACAAAAGCGCATTTGATGAATTACTTAGTTGTTATACTTTTGATAAAAAATTCACTCATTTAGTTGCAGGCTTAGCCGAATGTGAATTACCAGAATTGGTCACTTCGCATCAAGTCGATTTATTAGTTATGGGTATGGGTAATAATGGAAAGTTTATTGGTAATACCATTGAGAAAATACTCGATAATGTCGAATGTGATATTTTATCGATAAAGTGTGTGAGTTCATAAAACTTGAATATTAGTTAAAAATTACTTGGGTAAACATGAATGTTACTAATAATTTAGCCTATTATTTTGGGGGTAGGTAAAATTTTATAAAATAAATGTTTACTTTTCCTACACAACTAAGTATATTTCTCAACGTTAATTAGCTTTCCTCAGCTAGTCAACGTTAATCCCCAGTAATTTTTCGTGTTTTGCTTTCCCTTTCACAGTCAGCCATCACCTTATATAAAGTTATTATATTAAAGCTTTTTGCTGTATGAAATACCGGTTCATTATCGGACTTTTCATCGTATTATTTGTTGTTTTACACTGTACAGTAATCGAGCTTTTTAATATTGCGTTGTTACGCAATTAAAGGAGTTATATTATGTCTTATACTTATCAAGGTAAGGTTTTTGCTATTGAAGCACCAGTAAAGTCAATTTCAATTAACAAGTTAAATGTTGTTGTTAAAGATCAAGCAGGTTCACAATTGTTTAAATTTTCTAAAATAAATGAGTCTAAAGATTTTCTAGCTATGTTATATCAAGCATAATCAGAAAAATCTAAAACGTTAGTTTTACTAACGGTTTATACAAAAAACCAGAATTACCTGAATAAGGTGTTCTGGTTTTTTAGTTTTAAAAGCTTAAACATTTATAGCTGAATAGACTAATCCACTTTATTAATGGTCACTTCTAGATATTTACTATTGCCTGCGTACCACTTCTGAACATAAATTGAGCCTAAAATTGGTGGCATGCCTTCTTTAGGTATTTCTTTGTAGCGGACACTGTTCTTATTTTGTTTTTCTAGTTCAAACTTAATTTTAGTTTCAGACATTTTAATATTTTATCTTTTTGAGTTGTTAATGGTAATTTATATAAAATAATCACACCAAACAAGTAGGGAAAATTTAGGTTATTTAGTATTTAATTATAGATAGGACCGAACATGTCAATTTGAGTAAGATATATGCGCAAGTCTAGTTCTAATTGGTGATAGTCAGGCAACATACTTTGACATAACTTATAAAACGCTTTGCTGTCTACTCCTAACAATAAAATTAATCAATTTAATCTGGGTGCTTTTTTCTTTGGTATGAAGGGGAGAAAATAAATGAAACTTTATTGACAATTGTCAATAATCGCTCATACTGGTTTTACATACAGTAATAAGGTGTTTTTACTTTGAATCCAGTCGCTATTAAATCATTACCCGCTGTACAAAAGGCACTATCACCAGCTTTTAAGAAGCTTCTCTCAGATAACACCCCTAAAGTTCAATCAGGTTTGGTAGTAAACAACTATGCAGCTTACATATCAACCTTTAAAGCGGCTGGTTATGAAGCATTGGATATTCTAAACAGCCAAGAGTCCCTATTAAGGCAATTGCGTGGCTTTGTGGGCTTTATGTACTCGCAATACGACTGCAAACCAGCATACGCTGTGACATATTCTATCATCAGAACCTTTAAAGCACTTATTGAGTATGAAATCGATACACCTCAGCTGTCATCTATTAAGGTGAACGAAGGCATCGGGCAGTGTATTGCTGAATTCAAAAATTTACAGGTCAGCCCAGAGCGCCTCCTGTACCTTGATGGCTGGCAACTGAAATCAAAGGAAGGTAAAGTCTTCAACTTTGCAATCGGTGAATTTCATGAAGCCTTTGGTGATGAGATGACTGCTGATATTTATCATCATTCTTGCGAGTATGGTACAACACAAAAAATCACCACCCTGAAAATGGGTGTTCAATCGCTCACCGATCTTCTAAATTCATTTGCAACGCATTGCAATAGCGCTGATGATTTGCGCGATCAACTGAAAACTAATAAATTGAGTGCATTTCTTGAGAAGGTCATGTTGTATTCATTTAGTAGCCATTTAGCGAAGGACAATAAAAGCGCAATGTTTTTTGACCGGTGGGCTAGAGCGATTAAAATTTTCAGAATATGTTTTATTGATAGCGGATTAATTGATGAACCAGTTCGACCTATTTTAACACCCCCATTCAAAGAAGACTCTCAGCCTATCGCAAAGATAGCTACGGGCGGTAAGTTAACATCCAGCGAAGAGCAACTGTGGCTTGCCTCTATCCCACTGCACATAAAAGATGAGGCGGTCATCCAAATCATCGAGGACAGGTTACGAGAGAGTGAAGATCATGTTCGTGCATCTTATTATGCTGTTTTTGAACGCATAAAAGAAAAACACGAGCGCAACATTGAATTGGCAAAAACAGGTAGCGTGAAGCCCATAAGAGGTGTCGGAGGCGGTGTTAAAAAAAATGAATACGTGCGCGTGGGTCGTGATCATCTAGCGAACAGCATTGCCACATTCTATACCTATGGTATCGGCGCAGTCGATGCAAATTATGCTTCTTTTTTGGGGGGGTATTTAACTAACAGCGATAGTCTTTCTGCCTCTGCACTAGTGGATGAATTAAACCTACCCACCACAGCTACGCTAGGCGCACTCTGCACATTGTTAGTGTTGGAACACCCCGCTCTCACCCCTTCTGCACTTGAACGTTGGGAGTTGTTTGATAAGAACGGACAAATGACAGGGTATAAGCAAGTTGGGGGTAGTTACGTAATTGTCGTTTATAAAAACCGCAAGGGTGCGGCGAAAGCTCAACAATACATTATTCTTAACGAATACAGTCAATCCATTGTTAAGACGTTAATTGGTCACACTGAACTTGCTCGACAGCATCTAAAAGCAAACCCGAGCACAGATGAGTATCAAGAAAACGCGTGGCGTTATATGTTAATCAGGGCTGATTTGAATAAAGCAAGTTGGTGCTTTTTTTTTGGCTCCAATATCAGCACGGCACTCATGAGCAGCGCCTATCGGGAGTGGGTGTATAACCACTCTAGCAGTATGAATGAAGACGATAAGTTATTGCTATCTAAGTCGGTAGGCTTACGTTCAGGTCGTAAACTCCGAGCTATTCGCACGTATATTAAAACCCACTCTTTGCGCGAAGTAGCAGAGGTATTGGGGCATGAAACAGTTCATGTTGACCTATTAAATAAATACCTTCCCTCTGCGCTGATGGATTTTTTCAATGCAAGATGGATACGCCAATTTCAAAATGCGCTTATTTACATCACGATGCAGGAATCGGACTATCTTTTTGAAGCGGTTGATATTAAACCTGAAAACCTCGATGAATTTCTACAAAACCACGGTATTCACGATATACCTAAATTGTTTGATAAATTCAAAAATGACGCAACGGTATCCCTTGTTGAGAAGGAAGAGCCCCGAAAACGATTTGATGAGGTAACTCTGACCATCACTGAAAATGTGATGAGAGTGCTTATTGCCATCAAGAGCATCGTCGACCGCTCAAAAGAAGTACAGGATGGTCAAACCTTTCGTGACATCGTATCAACCTGGTATGAGGCTGCTACGCTAATTCTTACAGAAGATGCGCGAGAAAGTACAATCAATGCAGAGCGTTCGAAACTTATCGCTACTGCTAAGAAAACCCCCCTTGATACTCAACTCGTCGTTGGAGCGTTAACATGTTAAAACTGATTGTAAATAACTTAAAGAAAAGAAAAATCGGACTTCATGAGCTAAATAGTGAAGAGTTAACTGAAACGCTTCACTACGCTGTTGCAAACCAAGATTTCACTTTACAACGTGAAATTGGCAATCATTTTACCCACATTTACGATCAGTACAATGAAGTGCCTTATTGGTTTAAAAGTGAGTACGATGATGATGTCACTATTATTAATTTCGGCCAAAAGGATAAGGTTGTTGACTGGTCATCTGTGACGCTTGATGATGGTTTGCCTCTTACTCACTCTAAGCATAAACCTCTGCTAAATGGTTTTAAAAACTGGTTACTTGCGGTGTCCGACCCACTTGAAAATGGCGGTTCGGTCATTAAAACCTCCACAGTAAAAGCGGGGATAGAGAAAGTCCTGTCATTAATTGACGCCATTTTATTGCGCTCAGCCGCATTAGAGTTAAGTCAATATCACCTTAGCCACATCACTGCTGACTTCTGGTTGTCTCTGTTTAAAGCAATGTCTGAGGACGGACCAAACAACGGGGTCTATGACTTTACAGGTCGCACCGTAGAGTTAGTTAAAGCGCACGCAAACCGCACCACACAAGAGCAGGTAAAAGTCTTTGTGAGCAAGTATTCCTTTGTGAGCAGAGATATAGCAGAGGACGATTTAACGCTTTTTTTAACAAAAGAAGAGCGCGTTAAAGCGTGTTGCTGGCTTCACACGCAAGGTTATTATAAAAATAAGTCTAACTTTGAGGCTAAAGGCAATGGTGCTGTGCTCGCAATGCTGCTCTTTGAGGGGAAAATAGCATCCCCACTCCTAAGTATTCCCACCTCGCCTGAGTTATGGCTTGCCGAAAAAGCGCGCTCCACTGAATATTGCCCCCTTAACACTGAAAACTCAGAAACGTCAGCCACAGAGAAGACAATTAGCACCTACATATCAATGGCTAAGTTGATTAACACCAACATATTCAAGGACAACGCAAGTTCACCATCCATTGAGGCGACAAAAGCACTTAGCGTAAGAAAAATTAATGATTTAGTGACGTTAAAACTCGCAGGCCGTACTCAAACCTTGCACCCTGACGTGGTATTTAAACTCACTCGACAATCTTTTGAATTTGTTCTTAAGTACCAGCAAGAGATTTTGGATGCTTGCTTGTTAGCGCTCTCACAAGGTGCTAACAAAAGTACGAAAACACATAGTAATAAAGACCGACCTAACAAAAGAAACGGTACGTTCATTCCTGAGATTCATCAAAACATGTCAATAACTGAGCGTGGTCACTTTATGCAAACCAAAGTAATGAGTACGTTGAATGAAAAAGGGGTTAAGGAGATGGGTATTCGACAGGTTTTACCTTTTGGATATCTAGCGGCTGACAAGTACGAAGCCATACGGAACAACGAGAGTTTATTTGAGCTTTACGGCGTTCTCATAGGGAGTTGTCAGTACCTTACCGGCATTATTTCAGCAAGACGACAGGATGAGTTAGTATCATTAGCAAGCAGTGGTAATCTGTCACCAAATAAAAGCCCATTTGAGGAGGGGAATGAGGATATTGAATATAATCTCATTTTTAAACTCAAAAAGTCAGGGAATGGCGGTAAGTTATCGACCAACAAAATCATTGAAAGACCTATTACAACCTCTCTTGCTAAAATAATTTGGCGACTCGAAGTGTTTAACGAGGCGGCTATATCGCAAGGGGTGGTTAAGGTGGAGATCCTAGGTCTTTTTAATAACTTAGACGCAAGAATGTGTAACCTCAGTAAGCCTGATGTTAATACCTTTAATGCTCACCTCGATTTGATATGTGATTACTTTGAAATCCCCCTTGTTAAGATGAACAATGGTGAGCTTAGGCGACAGTATGTGAGACAACATCAGTTACGTCGATTCTTTGCCTTGCTGTTCTTCTGGCAAAAACGTTTCCAAGGACTTGAAGCTTTGCGTTGGATGCTCGGACATACAGATATGTCACATTTATATCATTACATATCAAGCAATGAAGTGGGCGATATCCTCAATGGTGTTAAGGCAACGGTTATTGTGCACGGTGTGTTAAATAAGGATGGTGAGCTAGAAAAACTCAAAAGTATCGGTGAGTTAAAAGCAACGCTAGCTAAAAAATACAATGCTGGTGCGGTGGTTATTGATGACTTGGAAAGCGTCATCGACCTAGCAGATGACGACGATATAACAGCTCCGCATATTGACCAATTGAAAGCAGAGGCAAATCTGGAGTCGAACCTTGAAGCTTTACTGAAAACGGGTGAAATCAGTTTGGAGCCGAATTTCTTCAAAATTACCGACGAAGACGGCCAGGTACGAGAAACTTTTAACTTAGCGTTTCAGGTAAAAGCAGTCTAGGGAACAGGACAATGAAAAAGAATAAAGAAATCAATCAAAGAACAATATTGGCAACTGAAGCGCTGTTACAGGAAATTATCAAATCGCCAGATGAATTTAAAAATAATGATGGCATTGTCAAAGCGCTTAAATCGCAAGGTGGCTTAGCCAAGTATGAAGATGCCGAAAGGCACATCGATACTATTTCAATTAATACCATTAAAAATCTTTCAAAGTTGTTGTTAGATGATGATTTTGAGGGCTTTGATAGACTCAGAATTAATGCTCGTGAGGCCCTAGAGAAGGCTTTAAAAGGAAAAATAAAAAAGAGTAATGCAGAGAATACAAGACAAAAGCTAGCATCAACTGAAGAAACGCTTGCGATCACTCAGCAAAGTAATTTCCTATTGAATACAGTCATTAAAGAAATGCGCGCAAACTTAAAAGAAATGGCATTACAAGATTGGACGGAAGAAGAACGTTTAAAGTGCTACAAAGATATTAATAAGAAAGTTGAGGCGCAGCTTAATTATGTGAACCATGGAGAAGTCTAATGCCTGTAACTAAATTAAAAGATTTTTCTCGTTGGTCACACCTGGGTTTGGATGGCAAATTGACATTTTATAAACCAAGGGACATACCGTTTGTCACCTATAAAAATGGTGTGCCTTGTTATGAAGCCAACATGTATATTCATAAATTGCTAGAGGAAGGATTGAAATACCAGACAATCAGGACGTATGCCAACTGTATTATTGCTTTGGTCTATCACGTCGAAAGTGTAACCCATCTTAACCGTTTTAGAGACTTGACAGATGCTACTTTTCGCTTGTTTATACAGGGATTGCAAAGCGAGAAACATCCTAATGGTGAAAAGGTTAAAAGTAATAATAGGGTTTTGGAAGTCGGCATTCGATGCCTTAAATTTCTTGAGTTTGTCCAAGAATACCATGACTTGAAACTATTTATTGGCACAGACAAAGCCAATGCCATTAAGGTGGTTGAGACAACTCACAAAATTTCAATTGAGGGAAGTAGGCACAAGAAAGAAGTTACCTCTACTTCGCATATTTGTTTGCCAAGTAAAGATGCTGTCAAAAGACGATTACCAGTTGGTGAAAAAGACGCGCTAAAGGTATGGAGTTTTATACAAACCAATGTCAATAAAGCTGTTCGTTATCGTGATATAGCTCTGTATCAATTAATGGAGCAAACAGGTGCCCGTGTAGTAGAACTTCATCTCGTAACCGTGGATGATTTCAAAGAAGCTAGAGGCATGATCGAGCCGTCCCTTAAAATGCACACGCTAAAGCGTAAGGACGAACAAACGACAAGGCATGTGCCCATTCCCCATACTCTTGTTACTGATATTGCTCAATACATGAAATATCGTCGCAAAATCATGAAGAAGAAAGGGCTCACTGGAGATAAAGATCACGGCTTCTTGTTCATAGCAACAAAAACAGGTGAGCCTTTTAAAGCAGACTCATGGACGACTTATCTAAACAAGTGGAAAAAGGAATTAGGTATCAAAGGTGAACTTCACCCGCACCTCTATCGTCATGCTTTTATTACAAACAAGCTTATTGAAATTATTCAGCAACATGAGGATATTACTAATGCTGATGATTTTAGAAAACACCTACTTAATGCCGAAGTTTTCAAATTACAGTTAAGAGAGTGGACAGGGCATAAGCAATTGCATTCCCTTGAGACGTATATCCATTTGGCTTTTGCTAAAATACGAGGCTACGCCAAAGCTTATAGTGCAGTTGCATTATCTGCATCGGTAGGGATTGTTGAAGACCAGTTGAGTCGCATTGAAAAGCAAATTCAGGATAAAGAACTGAACTTTACAGAAGCCCTAGCATCACTGAAAAGCACAATAAAGGCTTTTGGATTAGATATTAAACAAGCTAAAATTTAATGTACTCCTGCTGACCCACTTTTGATGCATTGATAAAGAAAAAGATGATCGGGTATACTTTTATTTTTTAGGTAAGCTATGTAATTAGCTATCTTAGGTGACACAGGTTAATTTAGTTTTATATATTGAAGACCGTCTAGCTGTCGAAATATAAATAAGTAATGTACAATTTAGGCGACAATTGCCTTGAAAAACACCGTAACTTGACCCGATGACATATTCAAACACAAAACCAAATCAACTGAAGTATTTATCTTCATATACACTAGAAGTACAAAATAAAATCAGAACCATGGTTGAGCAGGATACATTAGGAAGTTTTCTACTTAAAAAACACCCTAAAACTCACAATATTAATAATGATAAAATGCTTCGTGAATATGCTATGAATTTAAAAAACACACATTTACGAAAGTCTTCTCCGTTGAGTAAAGTTATTTATGATAAAAAAATTCATGTTGTAAACAATGCTCTAGGGCTACATACCTTTATATCGAGAGTTCAAGGGAATAAATTAAAAAGTAAAAATGAAATACGAATTAGTGAGATATTCAAAACTGGTCCCGAAGCATTTCTAGAGATGATAGTCGTTCATGAATTAGCTCACATCCGGATAAAACCCCACGATAAGGCGTTTTATCAATTGTGCCAATATATGTTACCTGACTACCATCAACTAGAGTTTGAAATGCGTGTATATCTAACTCAGCTAGAACTAAAAGGTGATATATACTAAACAAAACTCCATTTTAGGTTTAGTCATAAACTAAATAATTAGTGATGTTGATCTACAATTCTTATTGGCCCTCATATTTCCCCTGGTAAAACGCTATGGATATTTACATAAGTTGTGCCACCTAATTGCATCAGAACTGTCAGTCATTATCATCTAACACGGTCACCTAATAACTTTTACAGCAGTCACTGAATAACATTAGGTTTACCATCAATAATAATGATCACTTAGTG
>Ga0209395_1002424_pt1 | contig 24402 bp, 13 predicted proteins | sample GOMGulsemesocosm_3_FD_184635 | JGI IMG/M metagenome (GOLD analysis project Ga0209395, IMG submission 184635) | Methane-oxidizing microbial communities from mesocosms in the Gulf of Mexico - GOM9D Gulf of Mexico (SPAdes) (version 2) | ecosystem: Environmental > Aquatic > Marine > Cold seeps... | reverse complement strand
TCCTCAAGTTCAGTCGAAATTATAACCTTGCATCACCAACACTTTTTATTTTAACTCTCAATCAATCTCCGTTTAGGTATCCTCAAGTTCAGTCGAAATTCGAATCTTGCATCACCGACCACTTTTTCTTTAATTCTCAAGAAAACTTCTGTTTAAGTATCCTCAAGTTCAGTCGAAATTATAACCTTGCATCACCAACACTTTTTATTTTAACTCTCAATCAATCTCCGTTTAGGTATCCTCAAGTTCAGTCGAAATTCGAATCTTGCATCACCGACCACTTTTTTTTTAACTCTCAAGAGAATCTCTGTTTAAGTACCCTCAAGTTCAGTCGAAATTAAAACCTTACATCACCGATAAATTTTTGATTTCAATAACCTCATTAAAATCTATAACGATCCAATTTCTATCAATTACTACAAAGCAGCAGTACATTTAATTAGTATCGTTGTACTATCAACTTATCCAATTTAGTTAATAAAACCAACTTTCAGTCACTTAGAATAGATTGTTAGACTCCTCGCCTGTGACCATTCGTTAAATGCTCTTTCAGTGTACATACAATAATGAACAGCCTAGATTAGGTGATGGCTAGAAGAGCATTAATGACTAACACTATCAAAGCAAAATAGAACCCCTCGACTTCTGCTTAACCTTCAAGCGCCTCATTGTTTTTTCCTCTTATTTATCCATAATTTTTACACATTCTTGCTCTATGCTAATAAGTGTTTGGAACATATATTTAACTCTGGAGAAATCTTGCATGCCTTACTCTCAAGAATTTACACTAATCCCAAAAGATGGCTCAACCCACACCAGTTCAGAGTGGAAATTATTAAAAGCGGAAATAGACAAACGTAAGCCAGCGGTATTAAAACATATAGATCGCAGTACTCATATGTCCCAGGGCTTTAGATTGGTTGATCAAAAAGCATACCGAATCGCTCTAAAAGAACTTGAAGTAAAGATGAAAAGTAAAAGCTACCTTACAACTGATGAAGGAAGAGTAGCGAAAATAATGCATGATATTTTAACCGATGACATGGCATTTAAAACTTATTTAAGCGACGAAATGAAAGGCCGAGTTTCACTTGGCGTTGATGGAAAAGGTAAGTTTAAAAGTATGATAAGCACTAAAGGTGCAAGCTTAACATCAAAAATGCAATTGGCGAATGCACGCTTAAAAAGAAAACAGTTATTTATGATGTACAAAGAAATCATTAAAGCCCAAGAAGAATTAAAAGAATATAGCAAACATATTGTCGCTTTGTTTAGTGGCTCGTTATCAGTTCCGCCAGGCGCTTACGGCGGCATTAAAAGCTTTAGCGGGGCACTAGATAAAATCACTAATCGAAACCCTATGGACGATATTGGTGATTTAAAAGACTGTGCGAGAATGACGGTCGAATTCACTCATGTAAAAGACATGGCTGCCGCAAAACACTTTATCACCCGCACTGATGAATTTAGAGAAGTACAACATTTTCAATCAGCGTTAAAAGATCGCTATTCCTTTGCTAGAACAGGCAGTCGACTAAGTCGCTTTAATAAAGGCGCACAAAAATCAGGTTATAAAGATATTAAATTTTTCTTAAAAATGCGTAACGGCATGATAGGTGAACTGCAATTAAATACCACAGGTATGCTAGTCGCAAAAGAGAAAGAGCATGTAATTTATGATATTTTAAGGGATGCTCCCGAAGGCGCTGATACGTTTACTATTAATAATCCAAATGTATTAAAAACAGTACTTCACCATATGGATGCAAGCTGGTTTGGGTTTATAAGTACAAGGATCCCAAGTGTCAAAGTCCCTTTAGCAACCGTTAGCGCTATGATTGATAGATTACATAGCAACCCATCAATTTTGACGGTGAGTAAAATTGAAAAGGAAGCATTGATCAGTGTTAGTTTAGCCCTTTATGTTAAAGGCGAAAAAGGTACTGCACTGCTATAACCTACTATTTAATAGGTACAGTAGTTCTAAACTATATATAGGGTCTGAGCAAGTAAAAAACGGCTCAGTTCCTCGCTTACTGGCTATTCCAGGAGCTAATTTACTTCATTGGTTATAAACATTACCCTAGGCTTATATCAGTAAGTCTTGTCACACACGGATATATAAATCCTATACGTTTAAGTTAACCATCTATCAGGTAAATAGAGTAATTCAGGGCGCATAATAACAACGGTTAGAAGCTATAAAAGTCATGTTGTCCGGTAACTTTAGCCATAACATGATTAGTTAAGCTAGCTATAATAAAGATTTTCAACTCATTGAGCTTGTAAAGGTATTAACTTATGGTTATGAGTCAGCCTATATTGCCCTAGTATGGAGTTGTAATTAAGGAGAGAAACGCCTTATACCTTTATCCATTACTGACATCAATTACATAGATATTGTCTGTTAAGTAAACTAAAATAATTATACTGTAACTTTTTACACCCACCTACGCCTTAAGTTGTAATAACGTTGAAGCCTATAAAATGTAGTTTATTGTTTTTTAAGCGCCTTACATTTTTTGTTATCTTATTTGTTGGTATTATTATGCCAGCGTCTAGTGATGAGCCTCTGCCAGAGATGAGTAATGAATACTCTGTTGAGCTTCTGACAGAGGAAGATGGTTTTGTGTCTTCTGAAATTTATTCGATCGTCCAGGATACTCAAGGATTACTTTGGTTTGGCACCGCCGAAAATGGTGTTATGCGTTACGATGGCCGAAAAGTAACCCTCTTTGAATTTGATAGCATGAGTACAAATGGTTTATCCCATAATGATGCGGGAAATCTCATGTTAGACCGTGATGGAAGAATATGGATTGGTACTTGGGGAGGAGGAGCTAACCTATACCAATCTGAAACAGGTAAGTTTCAACACTTTATTCATGATCCGCTACGTTCTGATTCTATCTCGTCTAATCGAATTCAGTCTCTATTTCATGACCAAAATGACTCAATTTGGTTAGGCTCATATGATCATGGATTAAGCCGATATCTTGGTAATAATCGCTTTGAGCATATTGAAAAAATTGACTCCGTTAAGTCCAGCTTATCTCACAATAGAATATGGGATATTGAAGATAATGATAGCGAAAGTCTTTGGATTGCAACAAGCTTTGGTTTAAATTTATATAATAAAAATTTACACACCTTCTCTCATTTTTTCCCTGATCCAGATAATCCTACGCCGACTGGCGCAAACGAAATTAGAAACATTTTAAAAACCTCACAAGGTAAAATTTATGTCGGCACACAAAAAGGTCCCTTCACTTTTGATAAAGAAAGCGGCCTTTTTACACAATTAAAAACCACTGATGGTGACTATATTGGTCAAATAAACTCAATGATTGAGGACCAAGAAGGTTATTTGTGGTTTGTCTCAAGTAGTGGCTTGTTTCGACAATCCAACAATGACTCTCAAATTGAAAAATTTACTCTTGAGTACAATAATGGTCTGAGGATTATTTTCGAAGATAGCTCTAAAACAATCTGGGTGACCAGCGAAAATCACGGCATATATAAAATAGTACCTCATCGTAAATTTAAATCGATTAATAACCCTGCGCTGACAGCGCCAAATGGCATAGCCGTTGATGCTAATGGGGATTTACTCATTGTATCTTCGTCTTCTCAATTATATAAATGGCGAGTCTCAACACAAAAATTAGAAACATTATCTGCCCCAATTTTTAGAGATGACAATGGTTATGGGGGAAACAGGTTAGTCGAAAGGCCAATTATATATCCTGATGACAATGATAATATATGGGTTGCACAGGATGATGCTTTAGCAAGGTTTAACTTAAAAAATAAACAAATTGAGTTATTAAAGTATCCTAAGTCAGACCCTCACTATAACGAATTTAGAGAGTTACGAGCCCTTAGTACGGATAAAAAGGGAAACCTTTGGATTGGTACTTATAAAAATGGTGTTTATCATTATGATACTTTGACTAAAACATTTACTCATTTAGATGACGCTTTAGGATTATCTCATCCAGAAGTCTTAGGAATATTTAAAGATAGCGCACAAAACATTTGGGTTGGTACTGGTGACGGGGTAAACCTGTGGGATGACATCAATCAAGCGTTTATCCCATATATAAGTGATACGACTAAAACAGATAGTTTATTGGGAAAGATAGTTCAAGATATACATCAAGCTAGGGATGGCAGTATATGGATTGCCACTCAAAAAGGACTTAACTTATATCTCCCTGAAACAAATAGCTTTAAACATTTTGATAGAAGGCATGGATTGCCTACCTCTTTAATACGTGCAATTGAAGATGATGAGAGTGGTTATTTATGGCTGACAACCAATAAGGGCATTTCAAGGCTGAACCCTTTATCAAAAGAGGTTACTAACTTTGACAGCTACAATGGCTTATTAGGGTTAAATTACTATGCAAATAGCCTGGTAAGAGCTGGGCATGATACGCTTTTCACCAGCAGCCAAAGAGGTATTGAGTTTTTTAATACCTCAAAGATCGAAGGTAATAATAACGAGTATAATATTGTTTTAACTGGATTTAATAAAATGGGGCAACCCATAACTCTTGATAAGCCTTATGCTTATATTACAGAGATTGAATTATCTTATCTTGATTACTTTTTTTCTTTTGAGTTCTCTGTATTAGATTTTATTTCTCCGAGTAAAAATCAATATGCTTATAAATTAGAAGGATACGATAATAACTGGATTGAGATCGGTAACCGTAATGTCGCATCTTTTACTAATTTAGATGGTGGCTCCTATACACTATTAGTTAAAGCGACTAATAGTAGTGGGAAATGGGGAGAGAAATTACTCTCAATTAACTTATCTGTCTCTCCACCTATTTGGAAAACGTGGTGGGCATACAGTTTTTATATTCTAGTGGCAGCACTTTTAGTATTCATGTTCATTTACTTTAGAACGCGAATACAGCGGAATGAAATCATTAGACAAAAACAATTCGTATTAACGCTAGAAGAGCAAGTTTTTGAAAAAACAGCATCATTAAAATCCCAAGCGAATGACTTAATCGCCGCAAATAAAAAATTGGAAGTACTTACTTATCAAGATGGATTAACAGGGCTATACAATCGCCGCTATTTTGATAAAACACTAACCCTAGAAATCAAACGACATTATCGTCAAAAGCAACCCTTGTCTCTTATACTTTGTGATATTGACCACTTCAAACTGTACAACGATTATTATGGTCATCAACAAGGTGATCTTTGTCTAAAAGAAGTAAGTCAATGCATTATTGATAACGTAGCACGATCGACTGATGCAAACTGTCGTTATGGCGGTGAGGAGTTTGCGCTTATTCTGCCAAATACTTCAGTGGAAGAATCGACAATTGTTGCTGAACGTTTATGTTTAGCAATAGAGAATATGCGCATTGCTCATGAGAAATCTAAAAACAGTGCCTTTGTCACTATTACTTTGGGAGTTGTCACTAACCCACCTGAACAAAAAACCTCTGTTGACTCAATTGTATTGAGTGTAGATAAAGCATTATATTATGGTAAATCAAAAGGAAGAAATAGAGTGGTTCGGGCAGATTAGCTATATTGCCTTATCCTCATCGAATGAATAATTTTGAGCTAATAGTTTAATGAATGACATAAGAATATTGAATAAAAATTCCTACTAATGTCTCTTTCTATCAAAAGAGCCGCTTAGTATTTTCTACAAAGAGTGTTATGCTAAATTATCCTCAAGCACATCATTATTGACTAGTAGAGTAGATTTTTTGCGAGAAAATCCTCAAATAAACAGTCTCGAAAATGAAGAAGTTAAACAGACTCATGTTGTTTCTTTATTTGCATTAGTGGGTATGACAATTACTTCTCTTATGGGAATTATCAGTCTATTTAACAGAAATTTTACTTTAGCCACAGGCTTGTTCTTCGCTTCTTTTGTCTACCTTATCGGGTATTACACTTACAAACGATACAACAAAATAGCATTAAGCTCGGCTATTATACTCTACTCACTCTATTTATTAATGTTCTACCTTATGTTCACCGGAGGTGTTGAGAATACAGGACCTTTATGGATATATATTGTGGCACCCGTTTCAGTTTTTATTCACGGTTTAAAACGCGGGTTAATTGATATTACATTGTTCGTAGTAATTATCAGTATTATTATGTTCATGCCTATAGAGACAATTGAACATGCTACTTACAGCACTGAGTTTAAATTACGTTTACTCTATTCTTTTCTAACCGTTACATTTTTGTCCGCTTTATACGAATATTCAAGAGAACAATCTTATAAGCACACTTTAGAGTTAAGTAAAAAATATCAAAGACTTGCTCATTTTGATCCTCTTACTCAGTTATCTAATCGCCGGGATGCACTTTGTCTTTTGAAACGTGAACAAGCGAGAATATTACGTAACAAAGAGCCATTGACTATCATTTTATGCGATGTTGATCATTTTAAAAAAATTAATGATAAATATGGACACAATGCAGGTGATGCTGTTTTGATAGAATTATCAAAAATCTTTACACAGCAAATACGAAAACAAGATTGTATTTCTCGCTGGGGAGGGGAAGAATTCTTATTTATTTTGCCACAGACCAATGCGAACAATGCCAATATATTTGCAGAGAAAATTCAGGAAATACTGCAAAAGCATATTGTTCATTTTGAAGATGAAAAGATTAAGGTGTCAGTCAGTATGGGGATTGAACAATTCAGTGAAGTTCAAAGTATTGATGAAGTTATCAATAATGCGGACAAATACTTATATCAAGCAAAAAATGCGGGAAGAAATCAAATATTTCCAAAGCTTTAAGGCAAGCATTACTTAAATCGAGTATTCAAGTCACTAATCATAGTGAATTATGCCTCATTTACTGTTCAGGTATTGCCATACACTCTCTAAGCCAAAGTTTAGCACTTACACTATCAAAGAAGAATCGATGCTTTACGCCTGAATCTGTATAAGCTTTTTTGCATATATCCTGCGTCATGGAAGGGATATCGGAATATTGCAAGTTGATGGCAACCGCACATACCTGAACAGTTTTTAAATATCCGGTAAAGTATGCCATTGCTTCAGGTGTGGCGAGTGCTTCATGGCGAAGTATGACTAAAGCAGTATAGTTATCCATATTTAGCTGTGGTCTTATTAGCGCTAATTGTTCTGCCATGCATTCAAAAAATTCAGTGTTACACGGCCCTTCAATATCTATCGTAACAAGATCATTATCTACTTTAACCTGAATACTTCCATGTGACAAAAAAGCACGTTTTTTCATTATGTTATCTAATTAAAATCCGATAGTTATCTTAATAATATCAACAAAGCATTAATAATGCATGAATATGTTATATTAACTCGTTGCTTTATCTACTAAATAAAGAATGGATTGATAGTCTATTCCCGCATGATAAGATAAACCTACCTCACAAGTTCTGCTGTTGCTATAACCAACCGCACAATCTTTAGGTACTTGTTCTTTTAAGGTTGCCAAAGCATTTTCGTTTAACTCTGGCGTAGTAAAACCTTTATCGCCAGCAAAACCGCAACACTGAATATGCTCAGGAATAACGACATTATTACTGCACAATTTGGCAAGCCTATGCATTTTATCGGTTAAGCCCATACGCCTGCTGCTGCAAGTGACATGCAACATAATAGTCTCGCTTAAAGGCTCAAAGGTTAAATAGTCAGCCAATATATCAGTAACAAACCCTACCGGTTCATAAAGGGACAAATTTTCTGTAGCCTCTACATCGTCAAGTAACATTGATTTACACGGGCTAGTATCAATTAAAATTGGATATTGACCCTGCTCACTCAGTTCCGTGAGTTTTATTAACAATGCATTCCTTTTTTGCTTAGCTTCATTGAACATGCCTTTACTATTAAAAGGCATGCCGCAGCACTCACCAGTAAAATCAGGACTAATCACCTCAAAACCCGCCTTTTCTAACACGGCATAAGTCACTTCAGTTAATGAACGCTGCTCTGCTGCATCAAGGGCTTGTCCCATACTTCTACTTGCACAGCTGGGCATATAAACGACTTTGGGTTTCGCGCCATTACTGTTTGAAATAACTTTGCCTTGATAGCTAGCTTTGCTTGGCAGATACTTTGTCCATAGAGGGATTTTATTCGAATTTTTATTCGTTGAGAGTTTGCCTGATAATTGCCGCACAGTGCCTGTTATTCCAGCCATAACATTATCGCCAATCAAGCGTTGACTAAAACCTGCAACGGCTAACGAAACACGTGTCATTTTTTCTATGCTGGCAAAGTTATTAGCCAGTTTATTTGATAAGCCAGTATATTTAGCATTTTTAAGGTGCCGTAGCTCTCTAACCAAATCACCCGTGTTAATGCCAACAGGGCAACGATCTGCACACAGACCTGTTGCTGCACAAGTATCAATACCTAAATAGTTAAAATCTTTATTAAGTTCACTTAACAATTGAGGGTTATCACCGGAGACTGTTAAACGCCTAATTTCACGATACGTGGTAATACGTTGCCTTGGTGTCAGGCTTAAGCCTTTTGAAGGGCACACTGGCTCACAAAAACCGCATTCAATGCATTTATCAACAATGTCATGTGCTGCTGGTAAATTTTTTAAATTATTAATATGAGCTAAAGGATCGTCATTAATAATCACGCCGGGATTGAGTAAGTTACTTGGATCAAATAAGACTTTGATTCTTTTCATTAAATCTAAACCTTGTTCTCCCCATTCTAATTCAATAAAGGGTGCCATATTTCGGCCTGTGCCATGTTCAGCCTTTAATGAACCTTGATAATCTACCGCAACAAGTTGGCAAACATCATCCATAAAAGCCTGATATCGATCGACTTCTGCTTGTGTTGAGAAATCTTGCGTGAATACAAAATGCAAATTACCATCAAGCGCATGACCAAAAATAATCGCTTCATCATAATGATACCTTTCAAAAAGTGCCTGTAATTTAGCAACAGCATCGGCAAGTTGCTCAACAGGAAAGGCAACATCTTCAATGATAACTGTGGTGCCGGTTTCGCGCACTGCACCAACCGCCGGAAACGTGCCTTTTCGAATAGCCCACAATTGTGAATACTCACTGGCTACATCAGTAAATTTAATAACGTTAGTTTGTTTAAAATCGCTTAATAACGTCTCTAATTCTGTTATTTGCGCGGCTAATAAATGCTGATTGGCAGCGCAAGTTTCAATGAGTAATGCACCAACCTTGTTATCGAGTGTTTTTATAAATTCTGGCAAACCAGGCATATCACTGACGGAAGCTAACGAACGTCTGTCCATTAACTCAACCGCGGATACATTAGCGTCAGCTAAAGCACTTACCGCTGAGCAGGTTGTTTGCATATCCGGAAAAAAAACTATCGATGAGGCACGGTATTTATGCTCAATTACCGTGTTGTAGGTGATGGAAGAAATAAAGCCTAAGGTGCCTTCTGAACCGATCATTAAGTGAGCAAGAATATCGATAGGGTCTTCGAAATCTACCAAAGAGTTGATGGCATAACCCGTGGTATTTTTTAAGCGATATTTATGTTTTATTAACTCAGATAATTTTTCATCGCTGCGAGTGTCAATGGCAAGTCTTTTTAACCTTTCGAGCAGCTGCACATGCCTTTCTTTAAATGCCGAAACACTAGCTTTATCTGCAGTATCTAAAACACTACCATCATGTAAAACCAGTCGAATATCCTCAAGCGTGTGATAACTATTTTGTGCAACACCACAACACATACCACTGGCATTGTTAGCAGCGATGCCGGCAACTTTACAGGTATTAATCGAAGCGGGATCTGGGCCAATTTTTCGCCCATAAGGTAATAAGTAATTATTGGCGTCAGCACCTATTACGCCCGGCCCAAGTTTAATTTTCAGGCCTAGATCTAATATTTCATGATCGCGCCAATTATTGGTGAGCATAATTAATATGGAGTCAGACTGTGCTTGACCTGAAAGACTAGTGCCTGCCGCTCTAAAGGTCACCGGTAATTGGGCTTGTGCTGCCGCTTTAATCACCCTAACCACTTCAGCTTCGTTATCTAAAATGACGACTAATTGCGGCATTAAACGATAAAAACTTGCATCAACGCCATAAGCTAAACGACGAGTATAATCCGAAATAATGCGTTTTGTAGGAAGAAACTCGGCAACTTCTTGAGCAAAAAATTGATAATGCTCTGATAACTTGGATAACTCTGGTGTCTCGGATAACATTGTCTCTCTCAAATTAACGCTTATTTTTATAGAGTACCTGTTCAGTGTTAAATATTAAGTACGAAATAGTTCAACAGACTTGTTCAAATTAACCGTTAACTCAGTCATTTTTAATGAAGCATCTCGACTTTCCATACTACCTTGGCAAACGGCACTCCCCACAGCTTTAAAATCTTCAACCCACGAACGCATATCAACCACTTGATTGTGCGAGTGCTCAGCCTGACTGGCAACTTCAATACTTACACTGCTCAAACTCAAAATGCTTGTTTGAATCAGTGACAAAGAGTCTACCGTTTCTTGAGACAAAGAAACCGCTTGGTCAGCCTGCTTTTGATTATTTTCCATCGAGGTGACGATTTGAGAAATTGCACCCACAATACCTGCTAGCATAGTATTTATTTCAATAGTCGACTGATGGGTACGGGTAGCAAGTGTTCTCACTTCATCAGCCACCACGGCAAAACCTCGACCAGATTCACCCGCTCTTGCCGCTTCTATCGCAGCATTTAATGCTAATAAATTTGTTTGGTCAGCAATACTGGCAATTGTACTTACCACTGTTGAGACTTGATCACCCGATTTACGTAGCTCTATTAACATGCCCGATGACGCTTCTATATCATTAGCTAAGGCAGAAATACTGGTCGATGTTTTAGCAACCTGCTGTGCCCCACTTTCAACAGCTTGTGCACCTTCTCTTGCTTGTTCTGACGCATTATGTGACTGTTCAAAACCTTGCTCTATCTGACTCTCTAAAGTCATCATACTTGATAATAGTTGTTCTATTTTTTCATTCAATAAGTTCACTTGCACGTCTGCATTTTCAGACGTCGAATCCAGTACATCAACTAATTCATTAATGTTATTCGCCATCTCTCTGACATCGGTAATACCGCTATTAAATGCCTTCAGTAGACGATTCACACTTTGTGCCGCAAGACCAATTTCATCATTAGAAAGCGTTGGCACAACTCTGGTTAAATCATAACTTTTAGCAACATGGTCTAATTCTTCAGCAAGCTCTCGAATAGGTAAGGCGATTTGTTTATGCGAAAGCATATAAGCGACAACGGCTACCGATACTATGCTCGCAAGTAATGCGAGTACCAATAGCTGAATATCCGCGATTTCAGTATGAATTGCTGTCGAGCTATGACTTGCATTTAAACTAACCTTTTCACCAATTTCGGTTAATTTTTCTGAGATGCTTCTGGAGTGGGAGTCAACTTCAACTAGAATGTCTCGCGCACCGTCCCAATCAACGTCATCAGCAGTCATAACATCCTGAAGGCGAGTCATGATACTAACCAATATACCTATTTCTGCAACAATTGGCTGGTGTTCTTGATGTGATGCTAAGGCACCACTACCAACAAGTAATTGCTCAAAATGTTGTCTATTCTCACTTATCACTGAAGAAAATTCATCCGCTTCAATCATAGTGCCATATAAACCATAAGCGGCTATCTGTATCGCATCTAAAGATTGTTTTACTTGTTGTAAATCATTCAGCTCAGGCAAGGTTTCGCCAATAAATTGGCTAGTCCGTTGTTTTACTTCACTAGCAGCACCGAACAAGGTTACTGAAGCCGCAATAGCGACAATTAACACCAGTAAATAACCTAATAATACTTTTTTACTAATAGAAGCCATTCACTTCTCCCGAGTTGAATATGATGAATATAGTTTACTCAATTACTTATACACTAAAAAAGAATCAAGTATAGGATATTATCCATAAAAAGCTCGCTTTCTCAGACATTTACAGTGATTAACTCTTTTTACAAATAACTAATAAAAAATTATATAAGAGTAGATTGGTAATAATGATTAAAACTTTCACAATAAATTTTAAAAGATTCGACGCAGACTTTACCTTATTATTTTGCCAAGCAGCTTAAAATGCAGTGAATGTCACTGATGCTTATAGATTTATGTCTAAATAAACAACGGATCTCCTGTAGCCATTTCATCGATAAAGCGTTAACTTAGATAACTGGTACAATCAGTTATCTTCTAAAAGAGGTCGAATAATGACAAGCACACAGACAGAATTTGATTACATTATCGTTGGCGCCGGCTCTGCTGGTTGTGTACTTGCTGCCCGCTTATCGGAAGATCCTAATGTATCTGTGTGTCTCTTAGAAGCAGGTGGCCCCGATAAAAGTATTTTTATTCATGCGCCAATCGGTCTAGCTGCCATGTTACCTACAAAACTTCATAATTGGGCTTTTAAAACTGTGCCACAAGCTGGTTTAAATGGCAGAAAAGGTTATCAGCCAAGAGGGAAAACCTTAGGCGGTAGTTCATCGACCAATGCCATGTTATACGTTCGTGGCAATAAATGGGATTACGATAACTGGGCGGCGCTGGGCAATGACGGCTGGAGCTATAACGATATACTGCCCTACTTTAAAAAATCTGAAGGCAATGAAGCATTTAGTGATGAATATCATAATAAAGATGGGCCCTTAGCTGTTTCCAATGAAACTGATGCCAGTAATTTAAATGAAATGTTTCTTGAGTCGTGTGTAGAGCACGGCCTTAAGCAAACTGATGATTGTAATGGCGCAGAACAAGAAGGCGCTTTTTACTATCAACGCACTATAAAAAATGGCGAACGCTGTAGTGCTGCTAAAGCCTATTTAACCCCTAATCTCTCACGAAAAAACCTAACCATAATTACTCATGCATTAACTGAGAAAATACTCTTTGACGGAAAAAAGGCCGTAGGTGTGCGATATGAAAAGCACAATAACTCCCTTGAGATCACTTGTAAAAAAGAAGTGATCCTTAGCAGTGGTGCCTTTGGCTCTCCACAAATTTTGATGTTATCCGGCATTGGCGCGAATGAGCACTTAAAAGACAAGGGTATTGTACCTGTACATGAACTGCCCGGTGTCGGACAAAACTTGCAAGACCATATTGATTACATACAAACATTTAAAATAGATGGTAAGCACGATACTTTTGGTTATTCAGTTAGGGGTAGCTTAAGAATACTTAAATCTATGTTTGAGTGGAGAAAGAAACGAACAGGAAAAGTAACCAGTACATTTGCTGAATCTGGAGCTTTTTTTAGTACTCAATCAAATTTAGTCGCGCCTGATGCGCAATTAATATTTGTACCCGCTATCGCAGACAACCATGCTAGAACCATGAATTTCGGTCATGGTTACAGTTGCCATATCACCTTGTTACGTCCTGAAAGTATTGGTGAGGTAAAACTTAACAGTGCTAACCCCAAAGATTCATTAGCGATAGATCCTAAGTTTTTCAAACATGAAAGCGATATGGTCATAATTAAAAAAGCTGCTAAAAAAATGCAAAACATTCTCGAGGCTGCACCTTTCTCTGCCATTCGTAAAGATATGCTTTATCCGGTTGAAAATGGTAATGACCAGCAACTAGAAAACGACATTCGTAATCGAGCCGATACTCAATATCACCCGTGTGGCACTTGTAAAATGGGACCAGAATCTGATGTGATGGCAGTAGTTGACTCACAACTAAGAGTTCACGGAATGGAAAATTTAAGAGTAGTAGATGCTTCTATTATGCCTAAAATAATCACTGGCAATACCAATGCACCAACCATAATGATTGGTGAAAAGGCCGCGGATATGATTTTAGAAACTTAATGGTCAAATAGGATCAACTTATTGGCGCTATAAAACGATAACCTGCACCATAAATGGACTCAACGACATTTTCATTAATGCCCAGGAATTTAATTTTTTTACGAATATTTTTCACATGAGCATCCACTGTGCGGTCTGAAATATCACGCATGTCAGGATACGCGATATCCAAAATTTGTGCCCGAGAATATATACGTTCTGGACTTTGGTAAAGTAAGTAAAGTAAATTAAATTCTAAATGAGTCAACTCTATTTCTTTATCTTGATAGCAAACCCTAAACCTTGACTTGTCGAGTAAAAAGCCAGTAACTTTACTTTTACTATCACCATTAATCTTACTAAGCTGTGTTAACTCTGAGTTATTTTCAATTAACTCTTGCTGCTTCTTAACTATCTCTAAGTGGATTGAAACACGCGCTAGCACTTCTTGATCATTAAAAGGTTTGCTAATGAAATCTACCGCACCAGCTTTTAATCCTTTAACTTTATCTAAAGGGTCTGTCAGCGCACTAATAAAAATAATTGGGATATGCCGAAACTGTTCTATATTTTTTAGCTGTTGACAAATTTGGTAACCATCGACTTCTGGCATCATTACATCGAGTAAAATTAATTCTGGTAAGGGGGAATTACTTTGTAAATACCCAAAGGTTTGTTTGGCATTAAGAGCAACACTCACTTGGTATTTTGGCGATAGAATAGCGCCAAGTGCATTAATGTTGGTGCGTTCATCATCTACAATTAATAATTGTGTGCTTTTATTTACCAATGTTGGCTATCTCCAGAGTTAAAGAAGAGAGTTATTTACGTTATTATGACGCTTTATTTACTTAATTAATATCATCAAACTTATTAAATAGACATACCTGCAGGGTAAATTTAATAATTATGCATGAATAATAATTACTTTTTAGATGAATAGACTTATCAATGATTAAAAACTTCGCAAAAGGTATATTTCTCTTCATTTGGCTGATCTCTTCTTTTGGTGCTTTCAGCCAAGCTATTGAGCCGTTCACAATAACAAGCCTAAATAAAGACCCATTATTCACAAATGCACCACTTTACTTAGAAACTGTGATTAATGAGCATCAATATGCCAACGGTCTTTTGTCTGATATTATTCAAGATGAGCAGGGATTTCTGTGGCTGGCAAGTCAACGAGGCATTGCCCGATTTGATGGTTATAAATTCAAACAATACCGAAAAAACATTGCTGATCCTAATTCGATTATTAGTGATATCTCTGTTAAGTTATTTATTGATGTGCATAAGCATATTTGGGTATCAACTATCCATGGCTTAGCTATTTTCGATCCTAAAAAAGAACGCTTCACCAACTATGAATACGGAGCTAAAAATCATAACTTTACCGCTACTCATGTCTCTTCATTTGCTGCCGATCAACAAGAAGGTATTTGGTTAGGTACCAATAAGGGCTTATCGTATTATCAGTTTTCTTCAAAAACCTTCTCACCTGCTCCTCACTCAATAAAGCTACCTAAAGCACTTTCCACTGGGAGGGTAAAAGACATAAAAATCATGGATGATGGCCGCTTACTTATCGCCAGTATCAATGGTCTTTGGCAATTCCAACCACTAACACGAAAATTTACCAAAATTTCGACTACTGAAATCAGCCAAATTTTTCAAAGTTCTCAAGGTCAAATTTGGCTAGGGCTCATTGATGGCTCACTAGCCATAATGGACCAAAACAATATTTTACAGCCTCAACAGCTAAACAATCAAAACTATACCTTACCAAAGGGCATTGTTTCAGCTTTTGCTGAGCCTATTATTGGCGAAATTTGGGTATCTTATAGCTTTAACGGTATTGCCATTATTAACGACCAACAGTCGACCATTAAAGATAAGTTAACCGCTCAAATAAATGTGCCTGGCAGTTTAGCAAGTGACACTGTGGTGGCTATGTTAATGGATACTAATCAAAAACTTTGGTTAGTAACCAATGGCAAAGGACTGCAAAGATATAACCCAGCTAATCAAAGTTTTGCAACATTAAGAAGTATTCCGGGCCAAGCCACCAGTTTATCTGACGCAGAAATATACGCGGTATCACAAACTAGAAAGGGAGAAATTTGGCTAGGCCATAGTTATGGTGTAGATATTTTATCTGCTGATGGCAAGCGTAAAGAAATACTGGTTCCTCAATTGCCAAATAATAATTCACTAGAAAAATTGTCTATTTCGGCAATTAGTGAAGAAGTAAATGGAATTATGTGGCTCGGTTCAAGTGTTGATGGTTTATATAAAGTAGATGCTAACAGTCATAAAACCTTAGCGCACTTCTCACTTGAAAGCGGCCTTAGAAGTAAGAAAATTCGCCATGTAATAGCAAACCAAGATGGCACTGTTTGGGTAGGCACTTTTTCTGGCGTGCAGCACTTCAACCCACAAACAGAGAAGTTTTCTGATATAAATCTAGTAAATTCTCAGCTGGAATCCACTTTTATTCGAGTAACTGACCACCTTGTCAGAAAAAATAAGGACGTTATTTTCTCCCTAAATAATGGCTACATTTTAGTACCTCATAATAATAAAAATTTAACTGCATACAAATTTACTCAGCAATCCAAAAATACTAAGAACATGTCCTCTAACCTAATCACCGCTCTGGCTGAAACAGAACAAGAAGAATTATGGTTCGCTGGCCTAGAAGGCTTAACATTCGCAAATAAATTATCACCTGAATCTGCACACTTTAGTTGGCATGAACAATCCAGTAAATTCTCAGATGAAAAAGCATTTACTAACTTACTTGCTGATACTAAAGGTCGTTTGTGGGAATCAAATCTTATGTATGACCCAGAAAAACGGCAACTCCACGAGTTTGAAACGGTAGATAGTGTTGATGTCGGCAATGATTGGATTGGTACCTCATACAAGACACAAGAAGGCGTATTATTGTTTGGAGGTACAACTGGCTTATTAATGGTTTGGCCTGAATATTATCAAACAGAATATTTTCAACCCAGCGTTGAGATTACTCAAACCAGTATTGAAGGTGAAAATATCGCTTTCAAGGGTGATAACTTACTGCTTGATGAAAATGAACGAAGTTTTATTGTCGAGTTTAGCTCTCTTGATTACAGTCTACCGTTGAAAAACAAATACCGTTATAAGTTAATTGGCGTTGATGAAAGTTGGCTTGAAGTCAGTGCTCAAGTCAGGCAAGCACACTATAACAACTTATCTCCTGGAAAATATGAACTAGTCATTGAAGGCTCTAACCGAGAAGGTCAATGGAGTGAAAACAAGTTAGTAATACCGGTAAAAGTCACAGCTAAATACTATCAACAATTATGGTTTAAGTTATTTGCATTTCTACTTATAGCGCTGATATTTCATCGACTATACCTTTGGCAAATGCGATTAGTGATTAGAAAAAGTCGAAAAATAATAGCTCGTAAACTTGAGACTCAACGATTATTAAATATAGAAGAGCAATTTAAAGAAAGAGAGCAAGCTCAAAAGGTGCTTGCCGATACAAATATAGCGTTAGCTCAAGAGAAGAAAAAAGCCATATTAGCTACCCAAGCCAAAAGTCGATTTTTAGCGAATATGAGCCATGAAATTAGAACGCCGATGAATGCCGTATTAGGCATGTCTTACTTAACCTTAAAAACGCCATTATCTTCTATACAGACGGGTTATGTAAAAAACATTCAAGAGTCAGCCGAAGATTTACTGAGTATTATCTCTGATGTTTTAACGCTATCAAAAATTGAAGCAGGTGCCAATGAACTGATTGAAGAGAGCTTTTCTTTGCCTGAACTCATTCACAGCAGTGTTAGTGTGCTTGATACATTAGCGCAACAAAAGGGTTTAGCTATCGATATTGAATTAAGTGATAGCTTACCTGAATACATAATTGCTGATAGAGGTAAATTAAAACAAATACTCATCAATTTACTTGGCAATGGCATAAAGTTTACTAATCAAGGTGGCGTTACGGTTATATGTCACCATAAATTTGTTGACCAACAACATCAGGTCTATTTTTCAGTACGAGACACAGGTATTGGTATTGCTCCGGAGAATTTAACTATAGTTTGTCAGGCTTTTACTCAAATAGACGATAGCCGAACTCGAGATGTTGAAGGCACAGGTTTAGGACTAAAAATTAGTCACCAACTTATTAGCTTAATGGGAGGAAAATTAGAGCTCAGTAGCCAACTTGATATAGGCAGTTGCTTTTGCTTTACCTTAAATCTTAAAGAGGGTCTAATCCCGTCAAACGCCGTTAGTGAACTCAAATACCCTTATTCAAAAATTGATAAAATCTATAATGCTAATGTACTCATTGCAGATGACCACCAAACTAATCGCTTGCTATTAACTGAATTATTAGAGCGAGTAGGAATGACAGTTAAAAAAGCTGATAATGGCTTAGTCGCATTTGAACTATGCCAGCAAGAATATTTCGATATTATTATTCTTGATATAAACATGCCGATACTTGATGGTTATCAAGCGACTAAAAAAATGAGAGCATTACCGCAATATAAAACAACGCCTATTATAGCAATTACTGCTAATGCCTTTGATACCGATCGTTCTGATGCGCTTCATGCGGGCATGACAGAGCACATAACTAAACCGATAAAACCCGAGCACTTATATCAAAAATTAGCCAAATGGTGCTATATCCCAACTGAATCAGAGAGTGCGAGTAACAACGCACAACAAAGCTCACATGAAAAGTTGTTAACAAAACCTTTGCATATACAGCACTACCATTACCAACAGATGTTAAAAGCTTTTATTGAAGATCACCAAAATGATATCGCACTACTGCAAACGGCAATCGCTGAAACTAACTTACCTTCATGGAAACAAGTTCTACATGGCTTATTGGGCTGTACTGGCAATATTGGTGCGACAAAACTTTACCATCAATTAGTCGCTTTAAATGAAAGAACAAATGCCCAGATACCCGATTTTATTTCAGAGCAGTTACTTACGCTGTTCACTGCAACAACCACTGAAATAAACTCGCTTATTAAGCCGGTTCATAGCAACTTCACACCTGCAAAGGTAGGCTCCAAAAAAGCGCTTAATTTTATGATTTCTGACTTGATAACATTACTACAAGCCAACAGCTTTAATTTTCATGAGCCACTTCAACAGCTAACGCAAAGTTTGCCCACCGAATTAAAAAAAGATGCACAAGAATTACAGCAAGAACTTGAGGCGTTTGAGTTTGAAAACGCTGTTAAGATTTGTTTCAAATTACAACAACTTTTAGCCGATGATATCAAAAAATAGTACTTATTTACCTTTGAAAAGTTATTAATTGTATTGTCAATTCTAACTCAGTTCACATTCCCTAGTTATTCTCTTCATTCATAAATAGTTTACATCAAAAAATGAAGAGAATAATGAACATGCTCAATAGAAATATTTTTAGTTTAATTATCAGTTTATCAGTAACGTTAGCTGCAATGACCTCAGCAAACGCAGGCATTATTACGGAAGAATGGAGCGCTATCCTCACCAGCGCAGATCGTAATAACTTGCCTGAAGGAGAGCTATATACTTGGCAAGTGACTTATGACGATACCGATACTGTTGCTTATGTGACTCATGATGGTAACGACGGTCTATTTAATACCAGTGATGACTTTATTGTTACCTCCATTAATGCCAGCAGCCGATACCCAATATATGGAAATATCATCGATTCAACAATTGGCAGTGTTATAGATGAGTTAAAACTCGATATCGCCAACTCACTTGCACCAAGTGACGAACTAAGCTTTTGGAATAAGTATAATTCTCATCATAACTCTAGCTACTCTAAAGGTGATAGTCGTAATGTGGAATGGAGTATTGATGATGCCGATTTTCGCATGGTTCACGACTCTTTTGATTATGCAAGTTTCAGCTATTACTACTCATTGAACAGCGTGAATCAATACAGCACATTATTTTTTAATAACTTAACACTCAATAGCGTAACCCAAGTACCAGAGCCAACTAATGCGATAATATTATTAACGGCGATCGCAGGTTTAGCGCGCCAAAAGTATTACAAAAAAGCGAAGTAAATACCACAGGGTTACTAAGTAAAAAGTAGCGATTCTCTTTTACTTAGTTATTTCCCTCTTCTTATTCAATTCACATTTTGCCAATAAACTACCAACATAGATACTCCCTTGCTTTTTAGCCATTAAGTAAGGCTACTTCCTGACGAACTATTGAGGCCTATATGACTCGAAAATTTAACTTATCAATACTGAGCCTTGCTATGGCATCAGTTGGCTTAACGGCCTTCTCTGCTACGGCACAGCAAGCTGAACGCCCTGAGTATTTGGATATGACGCAGCAGCAACGAACTGAATATGTTACTGAGATTCAAAGTTTTGATTATGGCATTTTAATTGAATCAGACAGTGCTGATTATTCACAGTATTACAGTGGTGGCGCTTATGCTGCGACAACCGTAATGGGTTGGGCAGGCATGAGTACGGCCGGCACCTACGGAGCATATTATGCCCTAGAATGGGTTGGTTATATCATAAGCGAAAGCTTAGATCGTGCTGGCCATAGTAAAGAAGCTGCATACTTTCCACACTCTGATCAATTTGATATTGATTTAGATTACAGTAATACAGATCCAGATGGTGATTTTGGTAACAATACTTTATATGTATTAGATCATATTACAGATGGTGGGTCGACTGTTGTGATGGAAGTAGTTGCCGATGCAACAGCAAGCATGGGTTATAGCATGTATAAAGGCTTTGAAAGCAATGTGCATTTAATGTACTACGTTTATGATGACCTTAGAGAAGATAGCGTTGAGGACACAGCAACTAATATTGTTTGCAAAATTCCATCGGTACCTTGTAATAGTAGTGATAATAACGTCTCACCTTATACCACGGTAAATCGTGCTACTCATGGTTATGATGAATTTCAAACCATGTATGTTGCTAACCGTTCGTCACGTTATTACCGCAGCTACTTATTCGACATGATGAATAAGCAAGGCGGTTTTACCAACTTTGAACAAGTCGCTACAGGTAATGGTAATGATTATATCTTTGGCAGTAATGTTGCCTATGGCGGTGGTGGTAATGATACCTTTGTCGATGTAATTAATGCCTACGGTGACTCTACTTTATACGGTCGTTCAAGCGGTAGTGGTGCGAAAAGTGATGTGATTGTACGTGCGACTAACGGTTATGGTGGTGAAGGCAATGATACAATTATCGATACCCATAACGCACGTGGTGAAGCGGGCGATGACCTCATAATCAATGCCGTGAATGCTTATGGGGGTATTGATGACGATACTATTCAAGAATCCACCAATGCTTATGGTGGCAATGGTAACGACAACCTCTGGGGTAATAAAAACAACTTCGGTGGTAACGGCGATGACAAGTTAATTGGTTCTGATGCATTATCAGAGTTTCATTATGGTGGTGATGGCAATGATATCATTCAAGGTAATGGCGGCAGTGATAAAATCTATGGGGAAAATGGTTACGATTTACTGAGTGAAGTTGTAGAAGAGCATACTTATAATGTTGTCGACGGCGGTGCTGATGAAGATTCATTAAAGTTAGTCCTTAAAAACACCGTAGATTTATACGTTGATTTTAATAACTCCACAACTATCACATCTGATATCCCTAGTTTTGAATATGCAATTATGGGCGATGACCCTATGTTGCCATTAGTGGCGATTAAAAATGTAGAGACGTTATTATTTGATGATCAAAGTACCTCTGCTTTTATTGCCGATTTTACAGGTCTACCCATTGCAATCACCTATGAAGCAAATAGCTTACACAATACTGTTCATGGAAGTGAAAACCATGACTTGATCCGTGGTGAAAGTGGGAGAGATACACTTTATGGCGGTAATGGAAATGATACTTTAGATGGCGGTTCTTGGCCTGATAAACTTTATGGTGAAGCTGGTCATGACATGATATTTCCTGGCCTTGGCCATGATTACATAGATGGTGGTGAAGGCACCGATACCATTAGTTATGCCAATTTACCAAATGAAATCTCTGCTGATATGAATACAGGCCAAACATATCAGGTAAGTAATAACAGAACCGATACATTTATTAATATCGAAAATGTTATTGGTACCGATCATGATGACAGTATCACTGGCGACGAACAAGATAACCTATTAGTTGGCGGTTTAGGTGATGATGTCATTGATGGTGGTGACGGTGATGATACCTTAGTGGCCGTTGAAGGTGACGATACATTAACCGGCGGCCGGGGTGCAGATACCTTCGAGCTAGCACACTTTAGAAGTAACGTAGCAATCACCGATTATAACCATAGCGAAGGTGATGTTATTCAGCTTGATGTTTATGCGTTAGGTATTCCGTTGGATGAAAATGGCGATGCTATTATTAGTTCATACGGCGGTACCCAGGGCGGTCGTTATCATGCTATTTACCTTGATTACCACGCTAAAACAGTACAGCTGTTAATTCCATCTGGCGAAATACGTGATATTGCTAGTTTACAAGATGACCATGATTTTATTCCGAGTCAAATTCAGTTTATTAATCGTGACCCTGCTTTGTTATATAAAACCGAAGCGGATACCACAGTGAATGTGGCTCCGACAACATACAAGTTTTTAGCTAAAAGTAATATAGGTAATTTAAACCAAAACTGGCAAACAAGAGACATCAGCAATAAAACGTTTGCAGACCCAATGGTGTTTACTTCAGCGCCTACTTTTAATGGTGATGACGGTGGTGTTATTCGTTTAACGAATATCGATAACGATGGTTTTGATGTTGCTTTTAATGAGTGGGATCACCTCGATAACCAGCATGTTTCTGAACGCTTTGATTACTTAGTATTAGACAAAGGTCCTGTCACTATGGCCGATGGTACACTGATTGAAGTGGGCGAGTTTAGCCATGATGGTACAGGTGAGTGGCGTGATGTTGGTTTCACCGATAACTTTAGCCAAGCTCCTTATGTATTCTTGAGCATCCAAACCTTCCACGGTACGCAACCAGTGGTAGCTGTGGTTAAAGACATTACTAAGGATGGCTTTAAGGCGGCATTAATGGAAGAAGAAGCGTTAATGGACGGTCATGCCATTGAAAGCATTTCATATATCGCAATTCAACCAGCTAGCGGTACGCAGGGTATCTTTGATTCCGAGCAAGGCGCCAAGTCTTATAAACTTTTCTCTGACAGTTTAGATCATAACAGCAAGAGAATTGGACAAAAGACTTATTGGTTAGATGAAGATATCTCAAAAGATGATGAAAAAGAACATGCACTAGAGACTGTACATGTACTTGAAATAGGTGGTATTAGCTTAATACAACAAGTATCACTCAATGGTGGTGACACTGTGAGCATCAGAAAACAATAAATGAAGGCCCACTTACTTACCTGTAAGTGGGCTTTTTTACTGTAATCAGCTCCACTTTAATTACACACTCACCGCGCATTGCATCCATACAACACTGAGTAACACATTATGATTGTTGATAAAAAATTCACTTCACCTAACGTCGATAGCTTGCTTGAACATCCTGATTACGAACGTATTTTGCAGGAAGTACTTGATGGGCAATATCAAAGAGAATTATTTGAACACATATGTTTAGCAGCAAAAAACGAAACGCATGCGCAAGCGCTTTATATACGTGCTCGGTTACGTCAGCAAGTAAAGTAACGCAAGCTATACTCAAACCATAAATAACTAACGAAATTCATAATGAATTAGAGCTAAATATGAAATTTAAAGACAAAATAGCCGTAGTTACCGGCGGCACAACAGGTATCGGTTTAGCGACTTGTAATGAATTAAGCCAACAGGGCGCAAGGGTTTATAATTTAGATATATCGGTGCCTGACAGTAATGATCATTCCTTTATTCCATGTGACATTGCGAGCTTTAATGAAGTGCAAAAAGCCATTGAACAGATCGTTACACTCGAAGGAAAGATCGATTTACTTTTTGCTAATGCCGGTATCCATTTATTTGCCAATATTGAAGAAACTGATATTGCCGATTTAGATCATATTATTGATATCAATATTAAAGGTGTTTTCTACCTGCTAAAAAATGTCATTCCTGTTATGAAGCAACAAAAAGCAGGGAAAATAGTCTTGATGGGCTCAGATCAGTCTTTTGTTGGTAAAGGGCAAAGTGCTGCTTACGGTATGTCTAAAGGCGCTATTGGCCAATTAACTAAAAGCACCGCAATTGATTATGCTCCTTTTAATATACAAGTAAATTGTGTTTGCCCGGGTACTATCGATACGCCACTACTGGCAAAGGCGGTTGATCGTTTTGAATCCTTATCAGGTTTATCTAAGGCTGAAATAGCTACACTTCTTAATGAGGCTCAACCTATGGGTAGAATTGCCCAGCCCATTGAAATAGCTAAAACAGTGAATTTTCTCTTATCTGAAGAAAATAGTTTCATGACTGGCTCTTTAGTACCTGTAGATGGTGGCTATACCTGCCAATAATACAGCTTATACAGTAAACTTTAATAGGTTT
>Ga0209395_1002423_pt1 | contig 24417 bp, 25 predicted proteins | sample GOMGulsemesocosm_3_FD_184635 | JGI IMG/M metagenome (GOLD analysis project Ga0209395, IMG submission 184635) | Methane-oxidizing microbial communities from mesocosms in the Gulf of Mexico - GOM9D Gulf of Mexico (SPAdes) (version 2) | ecosystem: Environmental > Aquatic > Marine > Cold seeps... | reverse complement strand
CTGCTTTTAGGCTGAAAATTGCTTGCGATTACATCCCACTCATCATCATGTAAATCACTTGAATATCCCATTTATCACCAAAAAATATTTGATTTTACAGAAATTACATTAACCAAACAGCTTCTTAATGTTAGCTGGTCTATTCCGGTCTTGTTTCAATTGAAAGGTTGGTTTAATATGGTTAATGTTACAGAATTTTTTAGATAAGAATGCTAAAGTAACAGGGCTTGAATAGGCTTTATAAGATAATAAAAAGAGAGAGAGAGAAAATTATGAAATTTAAGATATTTTGTTTGTTTGCTGCATTGTTTGTCTTTTCTAATCAATCAATGGCCAAAAATATTGATGAATGGGATTACAAAACGATTTCGGGGGATTTAAAACCTACAGCGGGTTGTAAAGATAAAGCGAAAGCGGAAAAAAGTGCTTCAACGGGCTACCGTTTTCATAAGTACACCACAGAGCTTTGTAATCAAGAAGGTTATGGTTGGGGTAAAGAAAAGGTGATTGATAAGGGAACTTTGGTATGTGACGCGTGCGAAGGCGACTATGAAGGCATGGAAAAATACCGATGCTTTATGGAAAATGTGAAAATAGAGTGTAAGAAAGTATCAGCAGGTTGGTAATAACATTGCATTTTTATCTGTAAAAAAGGGCGAGTGCTTTATAAACACTCGCCCTTTTTTATGGGTTATTTATTTTGCAGATTCTGGGCGCAACATCGAAGTGCGGCCAACCATAATATCTACGGCTTTTAATAAACGCTTAAAGACCGATTCTTGAAGGTACGGAATGCCATGTTTCTTGCAGACTGCAACCACTTTGGGCTGTGCATATTGATATTGTGCTAAAGACACATCAGGCCATAAATGATGTTCCACTTGATAATTCAGCCAACCATAGAAAAAGTCATTTAAATTACTGCCCGTTGGGTAATTGACAGAACCTAAAATCTGACGTAAATAATACTCGCCTTTGCCTTTACCTTTCTCTTCAAACATCATCACATCATCGCCCGCATGATTCGGAACAATCACTAAGAAGGTATGCATATTGGTGAAGATTTCAGCCATTAAGGATGTGAGTAAAACACTCATAGCGGCCGTGGTGCCAAGGGGTAAGAATAAGGCAGGCAGTAAAGCAAAACGAAAGGTGGCATAAGGTAGGATGCTTTTTAACCATAAGGCACGCCCTTCTTTACTGGACAGACTCCACGCGCTTAAACGGGTAATGATGGGAGTTTCTTCGCGATTTTGTCGTGCTTGGCTAATACGCAGTTCTTTGTGAGTTCTGGGTGTGTAATATAAAATTTTCCAGAAGCCAGTAAACACAGCGATTAACAGGTAACGCAGTGGCATTGGAATATTTGATTCACGTAACCATTGCAAGTTATGTTCAAGTTGGTCGGGGTCTAATTTTTCACCTAAATTATAATGGTGCAAAATATCATGTTCTTGATGCCAGCCTTCTGTGGTAATCCAATCAGGCCAATCAATAAAACGTCGCCATCCTTGAGCAAATTTTTTGCTGGTGTAACTTTCAGGGATATTGTCAATCTTATCATAGCCTTTATGGATGATAGGATGTGTCATTTGCGTCCAGCGAGTAAAACTGCCTTGGCTAATCAGTAAGGCTGAAATAGGATTTGGGGCAATCCAAGCGGTTGCATAACCCAGAAAAGAGCAGGCTTTTCCCCAGCGTTCCATATGTTTAATATGTTTAAAATCTTCTTCACCCGTGCGAGCGACTAATTCTTTATAAATAGCATCAAGGTCTTTGGCTAAAGCCTCGCGGTCTACATTTTTATAGCTGTTTAAACTCATGGATGATCCGTTAAATAATTTGATTGGGGAGAGGCTGGCCTGAGAAATAGGCTTTTAAATTGAGCAATGCTTTTTCGCCCATTGCAGTTCGGGTTGATAGGGTGGCACTGCCTAAATGCGGAAGCAAGGAAACATTGTCCAGCGCAAGCAGCGCATCGGGTACATTCGGCTCGCCTTCATAAACATCTAAGCCTGCGCCTGCAATTTGCTTGTTTTCTAAGGCGGTAATTAAAGCTTGTGTATCGACAACATCGCCTCGTGCAGTATTAATTAAGTGTGCGCTGGTTTTCATCTGCTGTAAGCGTTCAGCATTGATTAGATGATGGGTTTCTTCATTACCAGGGCAGTGTAAGGAAACGAAATCCGATTTTTGCATTAACTCTTCAATGCTATCACAACGAGTGGCTTGTAAATCATCCACCACATACTCATCCGTCTCGCTGGGTTTGTAATATAAAATATTCATATCAAAACCATGGTGTGCTTTGCGTGCCATAGCTTGTGCAATGCGTCCAAAGCCAATAAGTCCTAAAGTCGCCCCTGTAACATTACTGCTGAGCATATGCGTAGGACACCAGCCTTGCCATTGTTTTGCGCGTACTAATCGATCACCTTCTGCGCCCCGTCGAGCAGACATCAGCAGTAAGGTCATGGCAATATCTGCGGTGCTGTGAGTCAGTACACCGGGCGTGTTAGTGACGATTAAGTTTTCAACTTTTGCTGTATTAATATCTATATGGTTATAACCGACACCAAAATTAGCTAAAATTTTACAACGCTTATTGGCGACCTTTAAAACCTCGGCAGGGAAGGAATCACAAACCGCCGGGCAAACCGCATCGTAATTTTGTAAAGCAGCTTTAAATTCATCAGCACTTAAAGGGCGATCCGATTCATTCAGGGTGACATCGTAATCTTGCTTTAATTGCATCTCAACAGATTCAGGCCACCGTCGGGTAATAAAAACTTTAGGTTTTGTCATATAAATACCTGTCTATCAGTAGGGTATATAAATTAGGCATAAAAAAAGCATCATGGCAGTTTGTCATGATGCTTTTCTTTCTTAGTGTAAGCTCAGTTTATGCAGCTGTTGAAGTCGTGCGGTAATACTCAATCGCAGCAGCAACACCACTTCCTGGTGTAATATCAAAGCCACTGTCTAATAATGCCATTTCTACACCAGCGATTGCGCCAAGCATAGACACGTCATTCATGTCGCCGATATGACCAATACGGAATACTTTACCCATTACTTCAGTTAAGCCAGCGCCTAAAGAAATATCGTATTTGTTAAAGGCCGTTGAGATGACATCACGTGCATCTTTATCTTCAGGAACAACAATCGCTGAAACAGTATCAGACTCAAATCCAGGCTCTGCGCACAGTTTTAAACCCCATGCAGCAATGGCTTTACGTGTACCTTCCGCTAAGCGGTGGTGACGTGCGTAAACATTTTCCAGACCTTCTTCTAGTAATAAATCCAATGCAGCGCGTAAACCGTGCAGCATAGGCGTAGAAGGTGTGTAAGGTGTGTAACCTAATGCATTTTGCGCCATTTGATCTTTAAGATCTAAGAAACAACGTGGGAAAGTTGCTGTTTCAGTTAGGGCTAATGCTTTTTGGCTGAAAGCTACAATGGCTAAACCAGCAGGTAGCATAAAGCCTTTTTGTGAACCACTGATAGCACCATCTACACCCCAATCGTCCATTTTGAACTCAAGGCTGGCAATAGAACTTACGCCATCAACAAATAATAAAGCAGGATGGCTAGAAGCGTTCATTGCTTTACGAACCCCCGCAATATCACTAGTAACACCAGTCGCTGTTTCATTGTGTGTTGCTAAAACCGCTTTAATTTCGTGATTAGTATCTTCTTTTAAGCGATTTTCTAAATGGTCTACAGGAATACCTTTACCCCATGTCACTTCATGAAATTCAACGTCTAAACCTAAACGCTGCGCCATGCTCATCCATAAATGGCTGAATTGACCAAAACGGTAAATAAGAACTTTATCGCCTGGGTTTAAAGTATTAGTAAACGCGATTTCCCAACCAGCCGTACCCGTTGCAGGAAATACAAACGCTTGACCTGTTTCAGTACGGAAGATTTTCTTTAAATCTTCTAAAATAGGCTTTAATAATAATGGAAAAGTCGGTGCGCGGTGATCTTCCATTGGAAGATGCATGGCACTTAATACTTCATGCGGTGAGTTAGTAGGACCTGGGATATATAAATGATTACGACCAGCCATCGAAAGCCTCTTATTGAATTGGATTAAAATTATCGGAAAATTCTTTCAATTATGACGTATATGAGGGGGTATTTCAAGTCGAGAACCAGAGTGCAATCGCATGAATAGGCACCATAATCGTGCTTATTAGCGTGAAGATTCATTAGCTTTAGCACTTATTGAACTAAATATCTGTCATCGATTGGTCATATACTAATGGTACAATTAATGCTTTATATTTGAAGCATTTACACTCACTAGATAATTACATGTCAAACCAATACACCTCCTTAAAAGACCACGATACCCCGATTAAAGTCCTGTTTACAGGCTATTTATGTACTGTTGCGATCGGCTATTTTTTTGCAATCGTACAAATATTATTTACCCACGGGATGGCTGATGGAAAATTTGGCCTATCAATAGACGATATTGTTTACAGTTATTATGGCAATCGCTCTGGAACGGTATTAGAAACTAAACTGAATGGCTCAATGAAAATGAACGCGTCTGACAGTCAGCGTTTTGCAATTATGCAATGGGTGAGAGAGGGCGCTGAGATGGATGATTATGAAAGTTCAGGCGTTAAAAAAATCATCGAGCAGCGTTGTGTTATGTGTCATAACAAAGAGGCTGCAAGCATTCCTAATTTTAATGAATTTGAAGCCTTAAAAGAATTAGCAGAACAAGATGAAGGCGCAACTTTTTCTTCATTAACCAGAGTTTCGCATATCCATCTTTTTGGAATTAGTTTTATTTTTATGTTTGTTGGACTTATTTTTAGCTTTGCACAAACACCAACTACTCTGTATAAATCCATTGCCATTGGAATGCCTTATGCTTTCTTAGTGATTGATATTCTTTCGTGGTGGCTCACTAAACTGCACCCTATGTTTGCTTGGTTAATTATGTTTGCAGGGCTTGGTATGGGCGCTTCATTTACCTTTATGTGGATTATTTCTTTGCTGGAAATGTGGGGCTATGATAAAGTTTTTATGAATTCTAAAACAAATGAACCCCGTAGACAGTTAAGCGAAATTGTCGTTGAAAAATTAAAACAAATGAAATGTGATAAAGCGGCTGTGTGTATAAAAAAGGCGGCTTATAGGCTTATTTGTTATGCGGCTAAGAAAACTAAGAGCGTGGTTTTTCCTATCATTAAAAAGTGTTGGAATAAAATGCTTAAGAAATAAATAGCCATCGCGTTAAAGCTATCTCAGTAACCTTGTTTTGTATGAAAATAGAAATGTTACAGCCTCTATTTTTACAAGGTTACTTAATTTTCCTGCCTTGAATTTGGCTTAGGATGGAAGTAATGAGTAAGCCGCTTTTAAACAGCGGCCATTTGGTTATTAAATTTCACTGTCTGTTAAATAACAACCTGGATCTTCAGCCCATGCATCACCATAGACTTGTTGCGCTCTAACGCGGGTATTACCATTACAAATGGCTTGGTAATGACAATCAGCGCAGCGACCTTTTAAAGGTCTAGGCGTTTGCTTTAAGCCTGCCATTAAAAAGTCAGAGGTGTCTTGCCATATCTCTGAAAAAGGACGCTGTTTGACGTTACCTAAATCGTGATGCCACCAGAAAGTATCAGGGTGGACGTTACCAAGATTATCAATATTGGCGACATTAACCCCGGATGCATTACCGCCCCATTGTTCTAATTTAGCTTGGATATGTGCTATGCGTTCAGGGTAGTTTTTTTGTACCCAATGTAAAAAATACACGGCATCGGCATCGTTATTGCCCGTAACGACTTCACGTGCTTGGCCTTGTAATTCCCATTGATGGCATTGTTCAAATAATTGATCCATCACCTCGCGGGTCATACTAAAGAAGGCATCGGTTTTACGATTTTTATTGCCTCGTCCCCCATAATTGAGATGTGAAAGGTAAAATTTATCCAGATTTTCATCTTCCATAAGCTGCAACATCGCAGGAAAATCTTGAACATTATCTTGGGTAAGCGTGTAGCGTATGCCTGCTTTAATGCCATGTTGCTGGCATAAATGAATGCCTTTTATCGCCGCATCAAACGAGCCTTCCTGTTGGCGGAAAGTATCATGAGTTGCGCCAATGCCGTCTAAACTAACGCCGACATATTGATAGTTAATCGCGGCAATTTCTTGAATATTATCTTCGGTAATCAAGGTTCCATTGCTGGAAAGCGCGACATAAAAGCCTTTATCTTTGGCGCGTTGCGATATTTTAAAAATATCAGGGTGCAGTAAAGGTTCACCACCCGATAAAATCAACACAGGGACTTTAAAGTCTTTTAAGTCATCCATGACATTTAAAATGGTCTCGGTATCCAGTTCATTGGGAAAATCAATGTTTGCAGAGGTGGTATAGCAATGTTTACACGTGAGATTGCAGCGGCGAATAAGATTCCAAATCACCACAGGCGCTGCAGGTTTACGAGTAGGCTTTAGTGGCGTAGGCTGTAATACCTCGCGCATAAATTGGCTAAGACGAAACATATTTTTTAATCCTTAGTCCTGTTTTTTTGAGAATTTTGGTGCTGTATAACACTTCACTGGCATGGCAGTGTTCGCCCAGTAATTCAGCAATCTGTTGAATTTGCGCTTCTGCGCCGGTGGGATTTTTGCTGTGTATCATGGCAAAGAAATTATACGGCCAACCGGGCAGATGTCGCGGGCGATGATAGCAGTGACTTACAAAATCTAAAGCGCCAACCTGTCTTCCTAAGCGGTCGATATGTTCATCCTCTACATCCCAAACACTCATGCCATTGTGCGTATAACCTAATTTATAATGATTAGGCACGGCTCCAATTCGCCGAATAATACCGTTTTCCTGCATAGCGGTTAAACGCTGCATCAGTTCATCGCTGGAAATGCCTATTTGTTGAGCAAGCTGTTGATATGGCTGTGGCACAAGGGGCAGTCCTGCTTGGGTGGCGGTAATGATTTCTCTATCAATGGCATCCATTAAGCTTCCAGTTTAAGACCAACAAAATATTCTTTAATTTTGGGCATATTATAAACGGTCAGCCCTGTTTGTTGTTCGATGTGCTGAATGGCGGCGTGTTGTTGTTCGAGTGTTTCTGTGGCTAAGACAAACCACATATTAAGTGCATGGTTACGCGCATAATTGTGGGCAACTTCGGGTAAGGCATTGATGGTTTCTGTTACGCTTTCAAACTGCGCTTCAGGTGCTTTGACTGCTGCGAGACTTAATGCTCCCCCCATCTGTTCGGCATGAAATAAAGGGCCAAAGCGGGATAATACGCCGGAATCTAATAGCTTCTGTAGGCGGTTTAGTAAATCCGATTCTGTGAGACCCAGTTGATTGGCTACTTGTAAATAGGGGGAGTCACAGATTGGGAAACCTGCTTGCAATGTATTGATAATTGTACGGTCTATCTCATCCATAAGCGCATAAGGCGGAGCTAAAAGAGTGAAGGGAATTTAGAGGTATTCGCTAAAATATAAGTTATATTTCAACGGAATTAAGCCATGTATCGTGTTTATTACAGACACTTAACACATACAGTAGGCCTTTATAGTTCCCTAGTTCAAATTGAGAAACAGCAACGGTATCTTTTTTCGGGTCAAACAGTTTTTCATCTATAAAATTCAGGTCTTGGTCTAACAAGATATGTTTGGTGATGTAATGGCTGTAAGCATTCATTTCATGCGCTGTGCTGATTTTAACGCGGGTTTTTTTGTTCCATTCAGAAACTTGAATGCTAGGCAAATGACCGCCAACTTTCTTGTGCCAGCGTCCTGCATTTTCTTTAGTAAAATACAGGTTGCCTGCCATTTTACTTTCTAAAGAGGCTGCACTTTGTTTTGCAAACACAGTGCTAGGAAGGGCTAGACTAGCTGCACTGCTGAGCGCGCTTAAACGAATAAAATTTCTACGGTTCATAATATATTTAAAAGGTAAATTTAGAATAATAGCTTAGTATAACGATTGAACCAGTAAGACTGCAAGCCTTGATATCTAAAGGGATAGCCTTATAAAGGGTATTGAATTTAAGGGAGAATTAAAAAAGGCGAGAGGATACGAACCATCGGTTACTCAAGCACAAGAAGCCCTTATCCAAGCTATCAATGAGATAATAGGCTTAATGCGCGACAATATATTTTGTTGCAATAAAATTAACCTTTTTAATTTCACGATTATGACCATACGCATTAAAGTTGCAAAGACAGCAAAAGAATTAGACGATGTCTACCGCTTACGATATAAAGTTTATGTAGAAAAAGAAGGCTATTTTAAAGAATTAGCTGGAAAAACAGAACGTATTATCGATCATTTTGATGCGGTGCCTAAAATGGCCAATATTATTGCTTATAGTGGCGATATTCCTATCGCAACGATTCGAATCAATAGCGATACCGATATGTTACTCCCATCTGATGAGTTATTTGACTTTAGTGATTATCGAAATTCTATTGCGAACAGTTCTGAGGAAACTTTGGTTGCTAGTGCGGGGATGTTAGCCATTGATACTGAATGGCGCAATCGCAGAGATATTTTTCAAGCACTGTTTAAAATGTGTGCTGATATTGGTGCATCATGGGGTGCGACCCATGTTATCGCCACTATTAATATTAGAAGTGCTAGTATTTATGGGCGCTTAGGTTTTACTCAGCACAGTGATGAAATTTGGATTCCAGAGATTAATGAATCGATTGTCGCTATGACCAATGAGTTTCCAGCATTGTATGCGTGGGCTTTCGGCCAATTTTCCCCCGATTCTCATCAATTGATTAAAGATTTTTCCGGTCATTTTGAATATTTACTCACCAGTGCAGATACCACTATTTTTAATGCAGGGGACGAGGGTGAAGCGGCTTATCTTGTTGGTCACGGTGAAGTGAAAATATCCTATACCGATGAAAAATCAAAACAATCACATCATTTGGCCACGCTACAAACGGGTGAATTATTCGGTGAATTATCGTTAATTGACGGTGAATCACGCTGTGCAAATGCTATTGCACACAAAAATACCGAATTGATTGTTTTGCACAGACAGGATTTTTTACATGAGATTTACCACGACCGCGTAAAAATTACGAGTATCTTAAAAATATTTTGCAATCGTATTAGAGAGTTAGATAAAAAATCCTTTATGTATGCGCATGGCTCTACTGATGAGCGCCTTGATTATTTTTTAAATAAAGTTAAACAAACAGCGAGCTTTTCAAAAGATGGACAAAAAAAAGTGGCTAAAATAAATGTGGAAGATTTTGCTTTTATGGCGAGTGTTACTACTGAGGAAACCGATAATTATTTACACAACTTAGAGCAACAGCAAAAAATAGCGTGCCAAGCCAATAAAATTATTTTTTATATAGGCAATACGTCAGACAGTTTTACATCGTGATAGCTTGATAAACACTCATACGGTCTTAAAATCCTTAGTCACTTTCTCACACTTAAAGTCGTAACATAATGAGATAATGTGGCTTAATGTGCGACAAGACAGTGTCGCAACACAATCAACCTTTTAACTTCACGCTTAATTATATTATGGCCATACGCATTAAAATTGCAAAGACAGCAAAAGAATTAGACGACGTTTACCGCTTGCGTTATAAGGTTTATGTAGAAATAGAGGGGCAATTTAAAGAATTAGAAGGAAAAACAGAACGTATCATCGATCATTTTGATACGGTTCCTAAAATGGTCAATATTATTGCTTATAGTGATGATACCCCTGTGGCAACCATTCGAGTCAATAGTGATACTGACATACTGCTGCCCTCTGATGAGTTATTTGACTTTAGTGACTACCGAAACTCTATTGCGAACAGCTCTGAGGAAACCTTAATTGTCAGTGCTGGGATGTTAGCCATTGATAGCGAATGGCGCAATCGCAGAGATGTTTTTCAAGCACTGTTTAAAATGTGTGCTGATGTGGCGGCCTCATGGGGTGCGACCCATGTTATTTCTACGATTAGCATTAAAAGTGTCAGTATTTATGGTCGTCTAGGCTTTGTGCGACACAGTGATGAAATTTGGGTTCCAGAGATTGGAGACTCCATTGTCGCCATGACTAATGAGTTTCCAAAATTTTATGCGTGGGCTTTTGGTCAATTCTCTTCTGATTATTATGAATTGATTAAAAATTTTTCCGGTCACTTTGAATATTTACTTACCAGTGCCAATACCACTATTTTTAATTCCGGTGACGACGGCGATGCCGCGTATCTTATTGGTCGGGGTGAAGTGAAAATATCCTATACCGATGAAAAATCAAAACAATCATTGAACTTAACCACCTTACATACGGGTGAATTATTCGGTGAATTATCCTTAATTGATGGTCAGTCGCGCTCCGCAAATGCTATTGCACAAAAAAATACCGAACTGATTGTTCTGCACAGGCAAGATTTTTTGCATGAGATTTATCAAGACCCTGTAAAAATCACGAGTATATTAAAAATATTTTGCAATCGTATTAGAGAGTTAGATAAGAAATCTTTTATGTATGCGCATGGCTCCACTGATGAGCGTCTTGACTACTTTTTAAATAAGATTAAACAAACAACCAGCCTTTCGAAAGATGGACAAAAAAAAGTGGCGAAAATATCCTTGGAAGACTTTGCTTTTATGGCCAGTGTTACCATTGAAGAAGCTGAGGGTTACTTACACAACTTAGAGCAACAGCAAAAAATAGAGTGCCAAGCCAATAAAATTACTTTTTATATCGGAGCAGAATCATGAAAGAAAACAAAGCAAGTTCAACAGCCTTCTCTGTATTACAAGGATTTTTATATACGGCCCAATCTAAGCAGTATGGCTATTTAGTGTCTGAAGAAATGCAAACTCTAGGTACAAAAATACTGGCGGCCTCTGAAGAAGGTCGGCAACGCTTACAGAGATTACAAACCCCTTGGCTTGATATGTCGGTCAAACTCACCGAGTTTCTTTTATTACCCGGTATTACCTTGCATTATGTATTACGCAAACGCTGCATAGAAGATATAACGCGACAAGCAATAGCGGATGGCTATACACAGATTATTAATCTAGGAGCTGGTTTTGATGGCCTTTTATGGAGCTTACACAGCCAACACCCACAGGTTAATTTTCTTGAGCTAGACCATCCTGCCACGCATGATTTAAAAGTAAAAGCCTTAGTCGAACCTGCCACACCAGCCGATAATATTCATTTTCTGAGCATTGATTTTACTCACCAAGATTTAGAAAGCGTGCTTAATGAGACTCCTGCTTTTGATGCGCAGAGAAAAACGCTGTTTATTTGTGAAGGGGTGTTAATGTATTTACAAACCTCAGAAATCGACACGCTTTTTAACGCTATCCGCTCACTCAGCGGTCAAAATACCTTGTTTGCCTTTACCTGTCTTGAACCACAAGGCAGTGTAAATAATAACAGCAGAGCCGCTTTATTTTATTATCTTAAATTGATTGGCGAGCCTATTAAATGGGCATTAGAAAGCGAAAAAATGGCCGGTTTTTTACAACAGCATAAAACGGAACAAAAATTAATCAAAGGGACTGAAGCATTTAAACAAGATTATCTTAAACAGCCTATTAAACAAACGCTGCATTATGGTGAGTATGTTGTGTTAACTGAATTTTTATAGCTTGTTTTGGTGCAATCAAAGCCGAACAGGGCGTTGGTATTTTCTTAGGGAAGTGAGAGAAGAGATAGATGGCGCGTGGGTATGCAATGTATTTAACGTGTTTTTCGGTGTTTATGTGTAGGCGGGAAATACAGGAAGATGAGTAAGAGTAGAAAAGAGCGAAGCAGAGGCTTCGCTCTTTAAATATTACATTAACGAATCGAAAAGATTATTCTTCCCATGCTCTGCCATCTCTTGCAAGCAGTGCCACGGAAGCCACAGGCCCCATTGTGCCAGCAGGGTAGCCTTTAGGCTCTTCATTGGCGTGTGCCCAAGCATCTTGAATGGAATCCACCCATGACCACGCTTGTTCAATTTCTTCACGGCTAATAAACAGAGTCGGATTACCGCGCATGGCTTCTAAAGTTAATTTTTCATAACCGCCAAAAAGACTGCTGTTTTTAAAAGTTTCAGAGAAACTTAAATCCAGTTTGGTTTTTTGTAATTTGATGTTTTCATCAATTCCAGGAATTTTATTCAGCATTTGAATTTCAATGCCTTCATTGGGTTGTAAATGAATAACCAGTTTATTCGCAGGAAGTTCTTTATAGCTTTCAGAGAAGATATTATGCGGTAATTGTTTAAAGTTAACGACAATTTCTGTGCGTTTATTCTGCATACATTTACCCGTACGCAAATAGAAAGGTACGCCCGCCCAACGCCAGTTATCAATATCCACTCGCAGTGCGACAAAACTTTCTGTGGTACTTTGCGTGTTAGCCCCTTCTTCATTTAGATAGCCGGGAGCGGCTTTGCCTTTTTGGAAGCCATCAGTATATTGTCCGCGTACCGTTTTCTCATTCACATTTTCTAAGGTAATAGGGCGTAATGCGTTAAGTACCTTAATTTTTTCGTTATGAATGCTTTGTGCTTTTAAATTGACAGGCGGTTCCATCGCCACAAAGGTTAAAATCTGTAATAAATGATTTTGCACCATATCGCGTAATTGACCTGTTTGGTCAAAATATTCCCAACGTCCTTCAATCCCGACTTCTTCAGCGACTGTGATTTGTATTGAATCAATGGTGTTATGGTCCCAATTCGTGGTAAAAATAGAATTGGCAAAACGTAAGGCCAGTAGATTTAATACGGTTTCTTTACCCAAGTAATGATCAATACGATACACGCGCTCTTCGCTGAAGACACTGGCAACCACATCATTAATTTCTTGTGATGAAGCTAAATCATGACCAATAGGTTTTTCCATAACCATGCGTGACGTATCGGTTAATACGCCCGATTGTTCTAAGCCTTGGCAAATTGCTTTGAATAAGAAAGGCGCGACGGCAAAATAATTGACCATTACGCGCTTAGTCGAATCGGTAATCTCATTAAAGACCGTGTATTCTTCAGGGTTCATTAAATCCATTTGCTGATAAGACAAACGCGCTGAGAGCTTTTCCCAGATGGCTTCATCCACAGGGGAGCCTAAAAAGCTTTGTAAACTTTGGTAGGCAATTTTAATATAACTTTCAGTATTTTCTTCTAAGCGGTCGACGGCAATAATGCGTGTCCCCGGTTCTAAAAAGTTACCATTTTCTAAACGGTACAGTGAAATAAGCAGTTTACGGCGTGATAAATCCCCCAAGCCACCGTAAATAACTAAATCGCAATCGGGAAATTTTTCTTGTTTTGTATTCATAAGATTTGTTTTATTTTTAAGTTAGCACAGCCCGAACAAGACCTGTTAGCTGTAAGGTTTTATGCTAAGTACTATCGAGTGAAATACGTTACTATTGCTTGAATAATAGCGTGTTCAATGTATATAACATGGGAATAGAGTATAGTATTCCCTTACTTAAAAGTAAATATAACCCCTTGAGAGAGGATGGCAGATTAATGACTTCTTCTCGTGAATTTCAGTGAGTAAATAGAGAGTTTTGATATGGCAATCTCCCCCCGTATTTCAGGTGAACTGATTCATACAGTGAATCAGACAATCGAACAAGCAGCCGACGAAGTAGCCGAACTGGATAGAGCGATTGGTGATGGCGACCACGTGGTCAATTTACAGCGTGGCTTGAGTGTTTTAGTAGAGCAGTCGGATGATATTAGCCAATTAGAATGGGCGGCCGCTTGGCAAAAAATAGGCATGATTTGCATGAGTAAAATCGGCGGTGCATCGGGGTCTTTATTCGGGACTTTATTTGTTAGTATGGCAAAATCCGCAAAAAATAAATCAGTGGATTCTAGCGTGTTTGTAGAAGCATTTTATGCAGGTGTTGAATCCATGAAAGCGCGGGGAAAAACAGAAGCAGGGCAAAAAACCATGCTGGATGTGCTGATTCCTGTGGCGGAGTATTTACAACAGCATTCACAAAGCGATTTAGCAACTGTGCTAACCGAAGTACAAACCATTGCGCTACAGAACATGGAAGCCACACGGGATATGTTAGCGACCAAAGGGCGCGCTTCTTTTTTAGAGGAGCGGAGTATAGGGCATATTGATGCGGGGGCAAAAAGTTGTCAATTAATGATTTGTGCCATTGCTGAAACACTCTTATCTTTGGATAAGTCATGAATTTTTGTCATTCGGCATTAAGCCAGCAACAATTTTTATCCGAGTATTGGCAGAAAAAACCTTTATTAATTCGTCAGGCTTTTCCCGATTTTGAAAGCCCAATTAGTCCTGATGAACTCGCAGGTTTAGCCTGTGAAGAAGAAATAGAATCGCGTTTAATTGAAGAAAATTCAGGACAGTGGCGCGTAACCTGTGGCCCTTTAACAGAGGACGATTTTTCCCGATTGCCTGAGACTCATTGGACGATGTTGGTGCAGGATGTGGATAAACATTGTCCTGATTTACAAGATTTATTAATGCCGTTTGATTTTATTCCCGATTGGCGGCGCGATGATTTAATGGTGAGTTATGCGCCAAAATTTGGTAGTGTCGGGCCACATACGGACAGTTACGATGTGTTTTTATTGCAAGCATTGGGAACGCGTCAGTGGCAAATTATGGACGAGCCAATTCATGAAGCGGTATTAATTGATGGCATTGAACTGCAAATTTTATCAGAATTTAAAGCCGACCAGACGTGGGAGCTAAAAGCAGGCGATATGCTGTATTTACCCCCGCATATTGCGCATCATGGTGTTGCATTAGACGACTGTATGACTTTTTCCTTTGGCTTTCGTGCTCCGAAACGTATAGATTTGTTAGATGCGGTGGTCAATACCTTGCTGGAAAAAGGCGAAGGGCAAGCATTGTATACCGATGCAGATTTAGTGTTAGCGCCGAATAAAGCTGAGATAGATGAGCAAACGGTTATCCGATTACAACAGCTTTTACATCAAATGATTGATGAGGCAACCCCTGTATTGGCTGAAACTTTAGCCCAGTTGGTCACGCAAACTAAACCCAGTTTAGAGAGTTTATCTGAGGAATATAGGACGGATAAATCCAGCCTCAATGAAATATCTGAGTTATTTAATCAAGGTGAGCAATTACAGCGTAACTCGTATTATCGCTTTGCTTGGGTAAAAACAGAAAAGGGCGGAAAATTATTTATAGCAGGCGAATCCTATACTGTAGATTCAGAAGGCGTAGCGTATTTATCCCTATTGGCAGAAAATCAGATACTGACGGCCGAAGATTGGCCGCGGTTATTAAATAATAGTTCTGCCTGTGAAGTGTTAATTGAATTAATTGCTTTGGGCGGATGGTTTTGGGCTTGAGGCTTTACGGTTTAGCTTGCTTTTATATCCCCTCATCCAACCTTCTCCCTTTGGAGAAGGCTTTTTATGTAGACGTTAACAACCCCAACGTAAATGCGCGGCATGTACGGGGGCATCCCATAATTCAGTCATTTCAGAATCTAATAGGGTAAGTGTGATTGAAACGCCCGCCATATCCAGTGAGGTGGTGTAATTACCCACTAAGGAACGAATGATTTTTACGCCGCGTTGTTGCCAGAATTTTTCCGCTAAATCATAGATTAAATATTGCTCCATCAGTGGCGTTGCGCCTAATCCGTTGATATGCAATAAAGCAGTGTCGACTGCTTTGGGTTGTAAATCGGCATGAATGGCGCTGGCAATAATTTCGACTATTTCATTGGCGGATTTTAGCGGCAAGGTCTCATGTCCTCGTTCACCATGAATACCCACGCCCATTTCCATTTCGTTTTTAGCTATCTCAAAGGTCGGTTTTCCCAGTGCAGGAACAGTGCAACTGCTTAAAGCGACGCCCATCGAAGCGGTTTGGGTATTAACACGCTTTGCAACGGCTTCGCATTCGCTTAGATTGGCTCCTTTTTCTGCCGCTGCGCCTGTCATTTTTTCGACAATAAGCGTTCCAGCCACTCCGCGTCGACCCGTGCAATGATTTTTAGGTAAAGAAACATCGTCATCAATCAAAACTGAACGGTTTGCACATTCCAGCATTTCCGCAGCGATTTCAAAATTCATCACATCGCCTGCATAATTTTTAACAATAAATAATATTCCTGCATCCCCCGAGATTTCTTGTGCGGCGGTCCACATTTGATCGGGTGTGGGTGAAGTGAAAATTTGTCCTGCACAAGCTACATCTAACATACCATAGCCCACAAAACCGGAATGCAAAGGCTCATGCCCTGAACCGCCGCCTGAAATTAAGCTAACTTTATTGCTGGATTTAATAGTTTTCCGCCGAATAAAACAAGGGTCGGTATTCAGCGTGACAATCGCCTCATGAGCTTTGGCAAAGCCTTGTAAACTCTCATCAAATAGGGAATCTGTTTGGTTGATAAATTTTTTCATGGCGTGTTTCCTTTGCTAAGTCGTGTAAATAAATGAGAAAAGACAATTTTACTTTCTTTTAAATTGTATAAATTCAGTCGGTAGATTACGCAAGACAGGGATAAAAGAAGGTACAATATTACCCTATTGATAATGAATGAGATAGGTAATAAGCGTGACCCAGCGAATAATTAGAATTGCAACCAGACAAAGCCCTTTAGCCTTATGGCAGGCGGAATATGTGGCCGCGCGATTAGAGCAAGAGCACCCTGGCATTAAAACTGAATTAGTAAAGATGCTAACCAAAGGCGATAAATTTTTGGATGCCCCTTTAGCTAAAATTGGTGGGAAGGGGTTATTTGTTAAGGAACTCGAACAAGGTATGTTAGACGGTGCAGCGGATATTGCCGTGCATTCGATGAAAGATGTGCCTGTTGAATTTCCTGAAGGCTTGCATTTAGCGGTGATTTTACCGCGAGAAGATCCGCGTGATGCCTTTGTTTCTAATCATTATAAATGCCTTGAAGATTTACCTGAAAATGCAAAGATAGGAACTTCCAGTTTACGCCGTCAGTGCCAAATTGCAGAACGCCTGCCGAATGCAGAAATTTTGTCTTTGCGGGGTAATGTGAATACCCGTTTAGCAAAGTTGGATGCAGGGGAATACGATGCCATTATCTTAGCCGCAGCAGGCTTAAAGCGATTGGATTTATCGGAGCGTATTGCTCAGGCCTTACCGCCAGAAGTGAGTTTACCTGCGATTGGTCAAGGAGCAGTAGGGATTGAATGTCGTGTCGACGATGAAGAATTGAATGCCTTATTAGCGCCTTTGTATGATGAAGAAAGTACTATCCGCATACAAGCTGAACGAGCGATGAATGCGCGTCTTAATGGGGGGTGCCAAGTACCGATTGCGGGATTTGCTGAGTTAAAAGAAGGCAAATTGTTTATGCGTGGTTTAGTCGGTTCGCCTGATGGTAGTGTGATGTATCGTGTGGAAAAAACAGGCGAAATAGAAGATGCTGAGGCAATAGGTGAGGCTTTAGCCAATGAGTTATTAGCCAATGGTGCTGGGGAAATTTTAAGCGCATTGCATAGCTAAATAATGTTATCGCTTGAGGGTAAACAAATACTCGGAACACGTGCAGCACATCAATCGCAGCGATTGGAGCAGTTAGTACGGGCGCAGGGAGGCGCATTATTGAATTTCCCTGTGCTTGAGATTCAAGAGCGAGGTATTTCTGCGCTAGAAAAGAGCCGTTTGCAGCAGTTGGAACAGTATGACTTGGCTTTTTTTATTAGCAGCAATGCAGTAAAATTTGCCCTCAAGTTAATTGATGGCAAAATAGAGCGTTTTCAGAATCTTTGTTGTGTGGCGGTTGGAGAAGCAACCGCAAACTGTTTAGCAGAGCAGGGAATTAGGCAAAGCCTAGCGCCTCAAACGGGATTTAATAGCGAAGCTATTTTAGAGCTGGACGCATTACAGGATTTATCGGGAAAACGCAGCTTAATTTTTCGTGGGGAAGGCGGGCGTGAGCTCTTGGCGAACAGCCTTCGCCAACGAGGTGCGCAGGTTGATTATATGGAAGTGTATCGGCGTGTTTTACCTCAGCAGGATACCACCGCTGTGGCGGCTTATTTATTAAATAAGCAAGTCGCCGCGGTTTTGATTTATAGTGGGGCGGCATTGCAAAATCTTTTACTGTTATTCGCAGAAGAGCAGTTAATTGATGCGTTACTGGATACGCCTTTAGTGGTGATTAGCCAGAGAGTCGCAAAACAGGCAAAAGAACTGGGATTTAAACAGATTATGATTGCAGCAGAGGCATCTGATATAGCAATGGTAGAAGCATTACTGAATGGGGAATAATGTGGCTGAAGTAAAGGAAGAACAACAAAAAGTAACCAAAGTAAAAAAAGAACGCAGTGGCGGTGTTTGGTTTGGTTTGGTTATTTTACTGATTATTATAGGGGTAGCAGGGGCAGGGTATTTATTGCTCCAGCAATTACGCGATAAGCAACAAGATTTAGGCGGAGAATTAAGCAAAGACAGTCAGCAAATGTTGGAGTTGACTAAGCAAATATCGGGTTATCAGTCACAATTAGTTGCTATTCAGACTCAATTAGCGGGTTTAAGTTCTGATGTGTCAAATAAAGAAGATAATTTTGAACATCGATTAAATTCTGCAATGAATGTGCAAGAAGAACGCTTAGATAATACCGTGAAGGGTATTAAAGGTTCTATTCAACGTATTCACCGTCAATTAGGTAAAACGCGCGGAGATTGGTTGGTATCCGATGCTGAATACTTGCTGAGTGTGGCGAATCGACGTTTACATTTAATGGGAGATGTGGGTACAACTTTAGAAGCTTTAAAAGCTGCAGATCAGCGTTTACGTGAAAGTGGCGATACCGCCGCCTTTAAAATTCGCGGACAAATTGCTAAAGAAATTTCTTCTGTTCAGCAAATTAATGTAGCTGATTTAGTAGGTATTTATTCTGCGTTAAAAGTGCTTGAAGACCAGGTGCTACAACTGAATTTATTACTTCCTTATTCTGGGAAGGCAAATGATGATAGAGCGGCTCAGAACCAGAAACAGAAGTCGGATAAAGCCGATGTGAATAATGTGCTTGATGAGGCTTTATTTGAAATTGAAGGTATTATCAGTGTCCGTCGTTTAGATGCGCCGGTAAAAGCGATTATTACACCTGAGCATAAAGCTTTTATTCAAGAACAGATGAGCAGTAAATTAGTACTGGTAAAATTAGCCTTATTACAACGCGATGATGCTTTATATCAGTTAAGTTTAGAGGATGTTTCCTATTGGTTGGCTAAGAACTTTACCAATAATAGTGTTCGGGTTCAATTTGAAAATGAATTGGCTAAACTGAAAGCGATTCAGATTCAGACTAATTTCCCTGATATCAGCCAATCCTTCAAAATGTTAAAAGATATTGTGAAGTTGCGCTTAGAAACAGATAAAGCCATGTCGAATGATACCAATCAAAGCAACCGCTAAGAGGAGCTGATATTATGAAAAATATGTTATTTTTTTTGGCGACACTGGTTGGGGTATTAGTGATTGCATTTGTGGCACATGAATGGATGGCACAATACGATGATCCCGGTTATGTATTAATTGGCGTAGGACATTGGGCGATTGAAACCTCATTGATTATCTTTGTCATTGCCTTGATTTTAAGTTTTTTTGTATTCTATTTTCTGTTTCGTTCATTGGGTTGGGCGGTGCGTTTTCCTGCAAAAATGCGTAATCGTGGACAATCGGTTAAATTTAATCGTTCACAAGATGCTTTAGTGTCAGGTTTAGTCGATGCGGCGGAAGGCAACTGGGAAAGAGCGGAAAGTACGCTGATTAAACATGCCTCACACAGTGGTGCGCCGTTAATTCATTATTTAACCGCAGCCCGTGCAGCCCATTCGCGTGGCGCGATTGATAAGCGAGATGAATATTTAAAGCGGGCGACTAAAGATGCACCAGGTTCTGAAGTAGCCGTGGGCTTAACGCAAGCTGAATTGCATTTATCGCATAAGCAATTTGACCAAGCTTTACTGACCTTAACTAAATTACACTCGATGGATTCAAGCCATGCCAGTGTTTTAAAAATGTTACACCAAACCTATCGACATCTGGGGGATTGGTCAGCGATTAAGGCTTTATTGCCTGCCTTGCATGAAAATCAGGTTTTTATGGAAGCAGAGGTTAAGCTATTAGAAGTAGAAACCTACAGCACCTTATTAAAAGAGGCGGCTCGTTTATCCGATGCCAAAGGGATTCAAAGTCTTTGGTTAGATATTCCTGAGCATGTGCGCAGTATGCAGGGTGTTCCAGCCATTTATTTTGCCGCTATGATTGAGGCAGGGGCTGGCGCGAAAATTGAGAATGACTTAGTAAAGGCCTTGAACAAAAAATGGGATATGACTTTATTAGATTTATTTGGCAGTGTGCAGTCGATTGATTTTCGGGGGCAATTAGAAATTACTGAAAAATGGTTATTAGAATACGGTAATGACCCTGTGTTATTACGTGTATTAGGAAAAATTGCGATTAAATGTGAATTTTCTGATAAAGCGAAAAAATACCTAGCGAAAAGTATTAGTTTAGAACCCACGGTGGAAGCGTATCGTATTTTAGGTAATTATTTGGCGGCTGAAGGCGATCAAACGCGAGCCAGTGAATGTTTCAAATTGGGTCTAGAACTGGCATCCAGTGAAATCGTTGATTATGCTAATGCGATGTAAATCAATGTTGAAATTAGGTATAAAGGCTAAATCACTTTTGTCTTAAAAGCCCTCTTCGAAGGGCATAAGTATCTACAAAACTTTATTTGTCAAAATCAGCGTATTATAAAGAAAGCTCTCATTCTTAATCAGGCTTCCCCGCTCTTTGTTTTTAGCTCCCTCTCCCTTGGGGAGAGGGCTGGGGTGAGGGGTGTTTTTCTTTTCCTTCTCAATAACTTAAGACCAACCTTAGTCAATTAGCATGCTAAGTCAATACCTTCGCCAATTTTGGTTTAGGCTCAAAATAGCTTTTTTCGCTATATATGAATCAATCACTTAAAGGCTTAAAAATTTGAAAAAATGGGTTGATTTTCATTTTGGCGAAGGTATTGTAAGTGCTTAATGTTCTTTATTGGCAACACTATACAACACCCCTCACCCAACCCTCTCCCCTAGGAGAGGGCTTTAAAAGCACTGCGTAACACGCTTAATATCGACTAATTCGTTTAAGGGTATATTATTTAATAAATGCTCTACAAAATGTTGGCTATAAAAAGGAATCTGTAAACTCCCCTTAGAACCAAAGCCATTAAAAATAGCCACTTGTGGTTGTGTTGGGTGAAGCCCTATAAAAGGGGCTTTATCCAATGTAGTGGGTCGGATATTAGCTTGATGCGCCTCAAGCTGAGACGATTTTAGGCTAGGGTAGACCTGAAACAGTGCCGCGAGTAATTCTTTTTTTACCGCACTACTGGTTTTCGTATCCAGTTGTTTATTCTCAAAACTCGCCCCAATACGAAATTGATACTCCGTTAGTGGAATAAACCACCGCCCGTAATTAAGCATTTCTGGGATTAATTTTTCTTCACTGCGTAAACTCAGAATTTCTCCTTTCGCAAGCTGAAAGGGTAAATAATTAAACCATGGGTTATGGATGGCTTGATAGCCTTCACAGAAAATTACTTTTTTGGCCTGTGTGTCTTGCCAGCTAACCGAATCGGTATTAAAGCTTAATTGGGAATAATCAAACTGCTGCGCTTGATAACAGCCCTGTGCTTGAAAAAAATCCTTTAATTGCTTTAATAAATCCGTGGTGGATAAATAGCCTGTTTGTTTTTGCTGTATCAGCCCTTGTAGTGCAATTAGTTGCTTAGGTGCTAGCTGTAAATTTTCCGAGAGAACATCAAGATAGCGCGGGTCTTTTAGGCGTTTCTGATATTGAAGCTGTTCTTTTTCATGAGCAATCACACGCAATAAAGGCTTTGGGATATAAAAATCCTGATGAAAAAATTGCCCCAACGCTTGATAACGTTGCTGTGCATACGGAAGCAAGTAATCCACCTCCGCGCTTTTAACTAAGCGCATACCTGTGACAGGGTTTATTAACCCCGCCGCAATCTGTGAAGCATTTTCTAATTGATTATCCACCACTAAAACACGGCAGCCCCGTTGCATCAATTCCCAACCAAGCAGACTCCCCGCTAATCCTTGCCCAATAATAAGATAATCTACTTGGTGGGGCATCTTATTTTAAGAGTAGCGCATTATCCGAGCTAAATTTAATGCCTTCCCAACCTGACTGCATAAAATTACGAATATTTTGATGCCCTGTACCATCGGGATCTTTTAAAACATCATTATGATAATAAATACCAAACAAATTAAGTGTTTGAGCAGGCGTAAACTGATTTAAAGTGGCAAAGGCAAAAATCTTGCAAGAACCCTCATTAGTTCCCGCTTCATTGATGGCAGTTGCCTCTCCTAACCCATTAGTAAACTGAGTCGGAGTGTAGTGATAAAATTCATTAATAATCGCTATGGTTTCATCAAAACTAACCTGTTCATTGGCTGTAATGCGTGTAATAAAGTTTTTTAAAGGCATATTCTTAGTTTTAGGTTGGTAAGGAGAAGGCGCTGAAACTGTTGGGGCTGGTTTTTCCGTTAAGTAGAGCAGATACAATTGTTCTACTTTAGCGCGCGCCCAAGGTGTTTTCCGTAGAAATTTTAAACTAGACTTGAGGCACGGGTCTTTACTAAAACAGTTAATATGAATTTTTTTACCTAAGTCTTCCCAGCCATAATGCTCCACCAACTCAGTCATCAAGTCTTTCAGTGTTATGCCATGTAAAGGGTCTTGATTACGTGTATTAGTCATCTTTTACGGGGCTTTCTTGAGGTGCCTCATTGGGTGTGTCTGATTTCTTCACTCGAATTTTGCTGCCTGCGACTTCAGAACCGTTCAGTGATTTCATCGCCGCTTTTGCCTCGCCGACTTTAGGCATTTCTACAAAGCCAAAGCCTTTAGAAATTTTAGTGTCTTTATCCAGAACTAAGTTACAGAATTGAACCGTGCCAAAAGGTTCAAATAAGGCTTTAAGCTCATCTTCTGTCGTGTTGCGTGTAAGGTTGCGTACCAGTAATTTCATAGGAAAAACCTGTGTTAAATTGTAAACAGATTATTATACCTGCTGTATAACGAACAGGCAGGCTATTGTCGCTAAAGGAAATTAGATTATAAATCATCAAAAGGACTTTTTACCCCCTCTGCTGATGTGGCCACACTGTGACAGTACTAAAATAATAAAATCTGGCAAAAGTGCTGCGGGTACACAGCGCTATTTATGCCAAAATGAAGCGTGTAAAACACAGACCTTTATGCAGAATTATCGCTATAAAGCGTGCGAGCCAGGCATGACGGAAAAAATAGTTGAAATGGCGATTAATTCCAGCGGTATTCGGGACACGGCTCGTGTGCTTAAAATTAATAAAAATACAGTAATTAATACCTGATGTTACGCAGAACAAGGAATAAGTAATACCTTCACGCCATGTTCGACTTTTAAATTTCGACCAATCCTTCAAACTGTAAAGCTTCACGTCCCAATAACCTATTTAAAAATACTCCAACGGTATGACTTAATAGTTTACGGGTAAATCGATTCGTTAAATGAAAAAGATCTCGAGCCCAAACTCTTTCAATATTAAACCGTTCGACAAGCTGACCTATTACATTTCCCGCGCTAATAAGTTGCACCTTACTATGGTATAGTTTCCTTTTTCTAATTTACCCATAATTTCTTGTGCCAGCTCCCTACTCGACAGATATCCGAAAAAAAGTAATCAACGCTATTGAAATAGATAAGCAAAGTAAACCTGATATAGCGAAACGTTTCGCTGTTTCTTATTCTTTCGTTCATAGCTTATGGCGACATTATCAGGAAACTGGCACACTTGAAGCCAAAAAAGTAGGTGGGCATATCCCACCAAAAGTAAATAGCGCAGGAGGACTTGAGATAAAAGTATGGCTAATAAAAGAGCCTGATTTAACGCTCAATGACCTGTGTGATCGATATGCTGAGCACTTTGGCATTAGCATGGGGAAAAGCTCAATGGATAGGGCGCTTAAGCGCATGAATATTCGGTATAAAAAAAAGTCCATACGATCCAAATAAATATTGTGATAGAACTAAGCAGTTAAAAATAGACTATTGTGAAGCTGTCGCAGATATTCCGACCGATAAACTCATTTTTTTGGATGAAATGGGCGCAGGACTCAATCTTTCACCTCTTTATGGGCGTGCGCCGTCAAATCAGCGGGTTTATGATGAATCCCCCGTTGCTAGAGGGCAGCGTATTAGCCTAGGCTCCGTTGACGTTTGCAAAAGGATGATTTTTTGATAATAATCATCTCTTTTAATCCATAAAATGAGTATTGAAAGAGCGACTATTAGCGATCGAGAGTGGGCACTTATTTACCCTGAATTATC
>Ga0209395_1002421_pt1 | contig 24430 bp, 20 predicted proteins | sample GOMGulsemesocosm_3_FD_184635 | JGI IMG/M metagenome (GOLD analysis project Ga0209395, IMG submission 184635) | Methane-oxidizing microbial communities from mesocosms in the Gulf of Mexico - GOM9D Gulf of Mexico (SPAdes) (version 2) | ecosystem: Environmental > Aquatic > Marine > Cold seeps... | reverse complement strand
TGGAAAATCTTATCTTGCTTAATCAGTGATTTGTTTGCTTCAAGCGCTTCTAGGATTGCAGCGTCAACCTTGTATACATGCTGTCCAGCAAATGCTCCTGCAGCATCAGTATAGATGCCACCGTCATTTACCAAATTAAGTGTACCCAAACCATTGGCACGACCCACGTTAAAGTCATCTACGCCATGGTCAGGCGCTGTATGCACTGCACCCGTACCTGCTTCAGTTGTAACATGATCACCTAAAATAACAGGCACTTTACGATCAACAAAAGGATGCTGCATCAAAGTGCCGTTTAGCACATCACCTTTAGCACGACCTACGATACGGTACTCTTCAACACCATAACGAGTCATTATGCCTGCAACCATATCTTCCGCTAGGATAAGACGCTCTTTACCTTCACCGAAATCAGCCTCAACAAGGGCATAATTAAATTCAGCATGCAAAGATACCGCTTGGTTAGCCGGTAGCGTCCAAGGTGTTGTAGTCCAGATGGCAACGGACACTTGGCCTTCACCCTCTACATCGGCAAACTTAGCCAATACAGCATCTTGATCACTTACAACAAAACGAACGTCAAGTGACAAGGATGTTTTATCTTGGTACTCAACTTCAGCTTCAGCCAAAGCAGAACCACCAACCACACTCCAATAAACAGGCTTGAAACCTTTTACCAAGTGCCCATTAGCAGCAATCTTACCAAGCGCCCTTACAATATTAGCTTCGGTCTCGAAGTTCATGGTTAGATAAGGCTTGTCCCAATCCCCCATAACACCAAGACGAATAAAATCTTTCTTCTGACCGTTAACCTGAGTCAATGCATATTCACGGCACTTAGCACGAAACTCTTTGTGCGTTTTCTTAGTACCCGCCTTGCCAATCATCTGCTCAACTTTATGTTCGATTGGCAAACCATGGCAATCCCAACCTGGGATGTATGGCGCATCAAAACCACTCACAGTTTTAGATTTAACAATAATATCTTTGAGGATCTTATTCACTGCGTGACCAATATGGATATCGCCATTCGCATAGGGAGGACCATCATGCAGAATAAAAGATTTACGGCCCTTGCTTGTATCACGAATTTTTTGATAAAGGTCGATATCCTGCCAATGTTTCAACATAGCGGGTTCACGTTTCGCCAAATCACCACGCATAGGGAAGTCAGTTTTTGGCAAATTCAGAGTCGGTTTATAATCACTCATGGTTTTTCGATTTTTCCTCAAAGATCATCAGGGTGCTGATTATCAGGTTACTGATTCGCAAAGAAGTGCTGTGCTGCTTCTTTGTCGCATTGAATTTGTTTAATCAGCTCGTCTAAGCCGGACATTTTTCGCTCTTCTCGAATGTAATGGTAAAAATGCACCAATACATAATCATCGTATAAAGAGCCTTCGTATTCGAACAAGTGCACTTCTAAAATAGGGATCACACCATTTACAGTGGGACGACACCCAATATTAGCAACACCATTATAAGCAACGCCTTGCTTTATAAGTTGCACTGCATACACCCCACGCATAGCAGGGGTAGCAATTTTCAAATGTACATTGGCCGTCGGAAAGCCCAAAGTGCGACCTAGCTTTTGCCCATGTACAACGCGCCCCGACAAGATAACCGGATGACCCAACAAGGCTTCAGTTTTTACCATCTGACCTTGAGCCAAACACTCTCTTATCAAAGAGCTGCTAATTCTTTCACCCTCTTCAGACATAACCGAAGGAGTATTTTCGACAACAAATTGATGTCGTTTTCCAAATTCATTTAAATAGCTGAAATCCCCTTGGCGATCACAGCCAAAACGAAAGTCATCACCAACGACCAAATGCTGTACCGCCAAGCCATTTAATAAAATGGTTTGGCAGAATGCTTCGGCATCTAATTCTTGGATTTTTTTATTGAAAGGCATGCATAAGACATAATCTATGCCTTGAGCTTTCAAAAAGCGTAACTTATCTCTTAAACGGCTAATCCTGCCAGGCGCTTTCATGCCAGCAAAGTACTCTCTTGGCTGAGGCTCAAAAATCATAATACAAGACGGCACTTGATACTTATGCGCCAGCTCTTTTACACGCTTGAGAATAGCTTGATGCCCTAGATGTACCCCATCAAAATTCCCAATGGTTAATACACACTGACGATGTTGTTGTCGGATATTATGAATACCCCGAATTAACTCCATATAACCCCATCAAAGAGAAAGTCGTTTCGCTGAAAAAATAACTGAGATTATATAGCAGTTAATTAATAGGCGATAGCCATGCTCTTTAATCCAATCAGGATATCAGGGCTGTTCAGTGAAATTACCAGTGAATAATGAGTATTAAAGCTATCACTAAATTAAGCCTTCAACATTCTCGGTCTAAAACCACCTAGCAACAGCCCAGCCAAATAGACAACAACACCCGCAAAAACTAACACAGCGATACGCCACACTCGCTCAAGATCAGGTAATTTTGTCCAATCCACTCCTGTCGAATTTTGCCATATCAATAGAGCCGCCAAGCAAGACACGCCCAACAAAATAGCCACACCGGACTTAAACCAAACGAGATTGAATGAATGCAAAGACCTCGCTCTCAACCCTCGCCACAGCAAGAAAGCATTTAAAGCCGCCGACAGTGTCGTTGCCATTGCCAAACCAACATGCCCAAAAGGGCCAACAAGAATAAGGTTAAAGACCATATTCGCCACCATTGCAATGACACCCACTTTGACGGGAGTTCTCGTATCCTGTCGGGAGTAGTAGGCTGGCGCCAACACTTTAATTAACATCATGAAGACCAAACCGACCGAATACGCCTGCAGACTCATTGCCGCCATAGAGACGTCATGCACGGTTAACTCTCCACGATAAAAAATGGTCGCAATTAAAGGCTCGGCCAAAAGATATAAAGCTAAAGATGAAGGCACTGCAATCAAGAGCACCGTTCTCAAACCCCAATCTAGAGTCAACTTAAAACGATCACCCTCTTCACCCGCAAAACTTCGAGATAAAGAAGGCAAAATAACGGTACTAATCGCTATAGCAAATATCCCTAAAGGCAATTCATACAAACGATCAGACAAATATAACCAGGTTATACTGCCCGTTTGTAAAAACGACGCCAGCACAGTATCTAACAAGAGGTTAATTTGCCCAACCGAAACACCAAACAAAGCAGGTATCATCAACTTAAAAATTCGTTTCACACCTGGATGGGAGAACCCTAGGCTCGGCATAGGTAACAAATTCAACCGCGCCAGGAAAGGCAATTGAAACGCCAATTGCAAGGCACCCGCAACAAACACACCCCAAGCAATCGCAGTTTCTTTTTGCAAAGCGTCATTGGCAAAAAAGACAGTCGCAACAATCAAGGACATATTCAAAAAAATAGGTGTAATTGCGGGAATCGCATATTCATCATGACTATTTAAGACACCACCTGCCAATGCGGTCAAAGAAATAAACATGAGATAGGGAAAAGTAATAGTCAAAAGATCGGAGGCTAGCGCGAGCTGCTCCGTATTATCTGCAAAGCCAGGCGCAAAGAGATAAACCACCCAAGGCGAGAAAGCCATAAATAAAGCGCTCACCAACAACAAAACCAAACCAAGAGAGCCAGATACAGCCGCAACTAATTCCCTTACTGCCTGATGCCCATGATTCACCTTGTAATCACTTAATACAGGCACAAAAGCCTGCGCAAAAGCACCTTCTGCAAAAAGACGACGAAAGAAGTTAGGTATTTTAAACGCAATATAAAAAGCATCGGCACTGCCGCTTGCGCCTAATACGAACGCCAGCGCAGCATCTCGCACCAACCCCAACACTCGGGACAGCAAGGTGCAAATCGAAACCAAGACGCCGGAGCGCAATAAAGACGCCCCCTTTTTATTCATTTTTGATACTGGCTTTTGCTCTGTGTTCGGCGATTCCATACCCTTCCAAATCGTGTTTTTAAAAATTTCAGCAAGGATAGCACCTCAATTCAAGCGGGAATACGTAAAAAGGAGGGTGAAATGTGATAAAAAGTACTCAAATAGGGGTTGTGGTAAGTGAAAAAACTGGTAAAATTTGCCGCGAGATTTTCAAGTATTACTTGACATTTATTCATCGAAACCGCAGAGTGCGGCTTCGTTTCATTTTACAGAATTCAAAGGAGCCCTATAGTGGCAAATTCCGCCGGATCAAAAAAACGTGCACGCCAGGCTATCAAGCGTCGCGCTCACAATGGTGGCCTGCGCTCTATGGTGCGCACATACCTTAAAAAAGTAGATGCAGCTATTGAAGCTGGCAATCAAGCAGATGCTCAAGCAGCATTTGTAGCAGCAACGTCGCAAATGGACAAAGCTGCTGGTAAAGGTCTTTACCACAAGAATAAAGCGTCTCGTCATAAGAGTCGTTTAAGCGCGAAAATCAAAGCACTAGCTGCTTAATTGATTTTCAAGTCGCATTAAAAAAACCGGCAATAGCCGGTTTTTTTATGTCTGAAATTCACTTCGAGCCGCTAAGGCCAAAGCACAAGAATCCAAACTAAGCCCGCCAAACCAAGCACCAAAAACACAGCTGCAGACCCCATATCCTTCGCTCGGCCTGATAGCTCGTGATATTCATCACCCACCCTATCGACAACAGCCTCAATAGCTGAATTAATCGTTTCTACCACAACAGCCAAGCCCACAACAAAAATCAGCAAAGCTCGCTCAAGCCCTGTTTCACCAAAATACAATGCGAAAGGTACTGCCACAATAAATAAGACCAACTCTTGTCGAAAAGCAGCCTCGAATTGCCACAAAGCCTTCAACCCCTGAACAGAGTAACCTGCAGCATCAATAATTCGCGCCAGCCCTGTCTTGCTTGGTTTTGCCATTCTTCTCTCTCTTAATATTAAATAATCACAAGATCATCACGATGAATCAATTCAGGCTCACCTTCGTATCCTAATATTTGACCTATATTCGATGAAGGCTGCCCCAACAATTTAAGCGACTCAGCAACAGAGTAGTTAACCAAACCCCTTGCGACTGGCTCACCCGCCTCATTCACACAAATAACCATCTCGCCACGCGTAAAGTCACCAGAAGCATCCTTGACACCAACAGCTAGCAAACTACTACCACCCGCCCTCAAGGCTCTGACAGCACCTTTATCCAAGACCAGCGAACCTCGTGTCTTAAGATGGCCCGCTAACCACTGCTTGCGCGCTACTAAGCGTTCCTGCTCAGGCTGCAACCAGGTCCCTAACAACTCTCCCTGCATCAAGCGAGAAACAACCTGATCCTCTCTACCTGAGGCAATCAGTGTATCCGCTCCTGAGCGCGCAGCCAAACTTGCCGCTTTAACCTTGGTCAACATGCCACCACTACCAAGCAAACCGGCACCACCACTTGCCATAGACTCCAATCTATCATCAGAAGCCAAAGCATAAGTAATCAACTTAGCGTCAGCATGATCCCTTGGATTCTTATCAAACAACCCCTGCTGATCAGTCAAAATGATCAACAAATCCGCCTCAACCAAATTCGCAACTAAAGCACCTAGCGTGTCATTATCACCAAAGCGAATTTCATCGGTAACAACCGTGTCATTCTCATTCACAATAGGGATAGCACCCAATTTAAGCAGAGTACGTAAAGCAGATCGTGCATTAAGATAGCGACGACGGTTTGACAAATCATCATGAGTCAATAAAACTTGCGCCGTATGCAACCCGTGCTTAACAAAGTGGGATTCATAAACACCCACTAACTCCATTTGCCCTACCGCTGCAGACGCCTGCAACTCATTCACCTGAGTGGGTCGCTTAGTAAAACCTAAGCGCTTCATACCTGCCGCTATCGATCCAGACGACACCAACACAACCTCTTTACCCATAGCGCGCAATTGCGCAATCTGGCCAACCCAATCACCAATTCGATCAACATCCAAACCTTGACCATCATTGGTAAGCAAAGCACTGCCAATTTTCACTACAATTCGCTGCGCTTGAGCAATTTTATCTCTAGCAATAATTTTCGACATATTCCGCCTTCTTCCCCACCTAAGGAACCATAAAATAAGGCACCTTAACCAAAATCAAGATGCCTTATTTTTAAAACCTAATACTTCTGCAGAATCACCTTAACGGACATATTCCACATCAACATCATAATCATCATCGTCAAAGTCGTCGTCATCTTCGGACGCTTCCTTGGCAGCACGAGATTCTTCTCGCTTGGCAGTACGATATGAATTAATTCGCTCACGGCCTTCTTCATCAATGCTGATTCGCATTGCTTCTTCAGCATCACGCGCCTCTTCACTTTCTTCAAGTAGAAGACGTCTCTCATCCAACTGAGTCATCAGATCCAAACAAAGCACCTGAGTACCTTCACCTGATATAGCCGAAATACGATAAGTTGGACCTTCCCAACCCAAAGCGTCAACAACTGCTTGGCATCGAGCTTCAAGCTCATCTGCTGGCACCATATCAATTTTATTCAGCACTAACCAACGCTCGCGCGTAGCCAAAACAGGACTGAACAAATGCAATTCATTAACCGCAATTTGTGCCGCTTGCTCAGGAGTCACATCATCCCAAGGCGCCATATCAACCAAATGCAATAAAATACGATTACGTACCAAGTGCTTCAGGAATCGAATCCCCAAACCAGCACCATCAGCCGCACCTTCGATAATGCCCGGAATATCGGCAATAACAAAACTCTGGTGCTGCTTCACTTTCACCACACCCAGATTAGGCACAAGTGTGGTAAAAGGGTAATCGGCCACTTTTGGCTTTGCCGCTGAGACTGAGCGAATAAAGGTCGATTTACCTGCATTAGGCAAACCTAACAGACCAACGTCTGCCAAGACTTTCATTTCAAACTTAAGGTTACGCTCTTCACCGTCCGTGCCTTTCGTCGTTTGACGAGGCGCTCGGTTAGTACTGGATTTGAAGCGCACATTACCCAACCCTCTATGACCACCTTGTGCGACACAAAGTCGCTCGCCATCTTGAGTCAGGTCACCCAGAGTTTCACCCGTGTCTTCATCAATAACAGTGGTTCCAACAGGCACCTTAAGGATCAGGTCTTCACCTTTTGCTCCAGTACAATCTTGCCCTTTACCACCTTCGCCAGTTTCAGCTTGGTGGCGACGAGTGTAACGATAATCAATCAAAGTATTTAGCGCGCCATCGGCCTCTAAAAAAACACTACCGCCATCACCGCCATCACCGCCATCAGGACCACCTTTAGCAATAAATTTCTCACGCCAAAAGCTTAAACAGCCGTTTCCACCTTTGCCTGCCCGTACATAAATACTGGCTTCATCAACGAATTTCACAGAATCACCTCTTAGGTGTGTATTACAATATCAGTGACACAAACAGCGTTGCACCACTCAAAAAATCTATTATATAATTTTTCCAAAAAAAAAGCCCCGCCACAGCGGAGCCCTTTTTTTACTCGGGCGAGTATTAAGCAGCTGCTACTACAGAAACTGTACGGCGCTTAAACTTACCTTTCACTTCGAACTTCACTTGACCTTCAGTCACAGCGAATAAAGTGTGATCTTTACCGATCTTAACACCTGCACCAGGGTGGAACTGAGTACCACGCTGACGAACAAGAATGTTACCAGGGATCACAACTTGACCACCGAAACGCTTAACACCTAATCGTTTCGACTCCGAGTCGCGTCCGTTACGAGTACTACCACCCGCCTTTTTATGAGCCATAATCTACCCCTTAATTTTGAATTTGTGACGTTTAGCCAATTGCTGTGATTTTAATTTCAGTAAACCACTGACGATGACCTTGACGCGTCATAGAGTGCTTACGACGACGGAATTTAAGAATCTTAACTTTGTCACCGCGGCCATGGGATACAACTTCAGCTGTAACTTTAACGCCTTCAACTACTGGTGCGCCAACTTGAACGTCGTCGCCGTTGCTTACTAGCAGAACTTCGTTGAAATCAACGCTGTTACCTGCTTCAACTGCCAGTTTTTCAACTTTAAGGACTAGGCCTTCTTGAACACGGTATTGCTTACCGCCAGTTTTGATCACTGCAAACATGTATTTCTCCAATAAGATTTATCCGGCTACTGGATTTTATTTGACCTACTTCTAGTGGCCTAAATATCGATAAATGTCTTAGCGCCGAAGCTCAAAAACCAATCGAAATTCAATCACCATATGATAGGGAGCAAAATGTGGATAAATCGGACGCAGGATTGTACAAAATCAAACCAGCAAAAACAAGACATATAGACATTTATCACGCATATTTTGAGATTTAGGTTGACCCTTCACGCCTCCTTACCTAGCATGTGGCAGTCTTGCTGTTTTCGCATCGAAAATTAGCTAGGAAAATAGTCAGCTTGGAAAAAAATTGATGTCCTCCAACTCTATACATGCGGTTGTTAACAACGAATTTAGCCTTGTTAATGAGCACATTTTATCTCAGTTAAAAAGTGAAATTCCGCTCATTGAGCAAATTGGTTATTACATTATCAGCAATGGTGGCAAACGTTTACGACCACTATTAGTACTGATGGCAGCCCGTGCATGTAGTAAATCCGATGATGACAGCTATCAAGACAATATGGTCAAGATGGCAACTATCATAGAGTTTATTCACACAGCAACCTTACTTCATGATGATGTTGTTGATGAATCCGATATGCGTCGCGGTAAAAAAACCGCCAATGAAGAGTGGGGTAATGCACCCAGTGTTCTAGTCGGTGATTTCCTTTATTCTCGCGCATTCCAAATAATGGTTGAAGTGGGCAGCATGCAATGCATGCAGATTCTAGCTGAAACAACCAATATTATTTCTGAAGGTGAAGTTCAGCAGCTGATTAACTGCGGTGATCCCAGTACGTCAGAAGAAAGCTACCTTAAAGTCATCCAATACAAAACCGCCAAACTTTTCGAAGGGGCCGCCCTTTGTGGTGCCATTGTGGCAAATGCGGATGCAGTGAAACAACAGGCGCTAGCTGATTATGGCACTTATGTGGGTACGGCTTTCCAGCTTATCGACGATGTCATGGACTACACAAGTACAGCAGAAGAGATGGGAAAAAATGTGGGTGATGACTTAGCCGAAGGCAAACCGACCCTACCTCTTATTTACACCATGAAAAATGCACCGGCTGAAGCGGCGGCAAGAGTACGCAGCGCAATAGAAACAGGCGGACTAGAGCAACTTGACGCGATTATTACTGATGTTCAAGCCTGCGGCGCTATTGAGTACACGCAAAAAGCAGCACAAGAGCAAGCTCAACTTGCGATTGATGCATTAGCCCCCTTGCATGACTCAGTCTACAAGACAGCACTGATTGACCTTGCTAAGGTATCTGTTAATCGTCGTAATTAATATTAAATAGAACCAACTCTCTATTGTTGGTTCTATTTTCTACTGACTATCCAGCCAGCAACAATCCCTCGCCCATTAACTTTGCTTTAATAAAGACTTTACTAATTCAGCGATCTCATCTGGGCGCTCCATCATAAAACAATGCCCTCCATCCACTTCGAGTAAAGTGATATTGTCATTCACCCTAGCGGCATGAGCATAGGATTGTTTAAAAAACGGCAAGGTGTCTTTACCTGCCACTATTGTCGTAGGCACCTTTAAGCCAATCAGACTTTTCCATAACCCTTTTGGATAACTTGCAAAAATTGCCGATTCCATCCAAGGAGGGCAAATTAAATGACTAAAACCCGTATTATCTGTTCTTAGAGAATGTTCGAGATAACAATCAAGGCTTTCATTAGTCCACCCCTTAAAAGTCCCTCTTCCTGTGAAGTACTTACGTGCCTGCCCTACATTAGACCAGCTAGTCTTACGTCGCTTAGCCTGTTTCACCATAGGCACTTGTGTCATCAAGCCAGATAAACGCATACCGCGTAATAACCACAACATTTTTGGCGGGAATAAAGCCGGATCTAAAATAATAATACGATCAAAAAAATTAGGCGATTGCGCCGCCATCAACGCAGTAAGGCAGCCACCAAAACTATGCGCTAAGCCTATTTTTTTCTGTTTTTGAGGCAAGTGTTGCTGAGCGGCATGCAAACAACGCTCTGCAGTTTTATTCCAACCAACAAACTTCCTATCGACATCACTCAAGCCATGACCTGACACATCTTGTGTAAAAACTTGATAGTCATTTGCAAGGGGCATAAGTAATTCTGCATAGGTTAACGACGCAAAACCATTGCCATGTAAAAAGTGTAATACCGGCTTTAATTCGTCTTGTTCTAATTTAGAGTCGTTATTGATAGATGTTTTACCTCTCAAGTAAACACCTGAATCTAATTTGAATTCCCACTGGGAGAGCTCTGCCCCCCATCCTTTAACCTGAGCTAATTTAGCACTCTCCATTTCTAACTCCGGCATCCGAAACAACCCTATTTAATACAATTTACTGCTCAGTAAGTGAAAACACATCACCAAGTGAAATAACAATAACGAATGTAGCATAAAACAATTTTGACAAAACAGTTATATCAAAAAGGAAGTTTTAAGATATAAAGTATGCAAAACCACCAGCAGTAAACCTGAAAATTCATTTTTTACGTCGATTTTTTTAACGAAATTGATTTTTTTGCACTCAAACATTCATATTCTTGCCCTTAACCGATATAATTTGCCGGATTAAAAATTGATAACTGAACTACAGAAAAGCTAGTAGACATTTTGATCTACCAGCCACATGTAGCAATAGGACTATAATGACTACTCATTCATCATTTGAGAAAGACGAACTTTTAAAATGCGGCCATGGCGAAATGTTCGGCGCAGGTAATGCACAACTACCTGTTGGCAACATGCTTATGATTGACAGAATCACAAACATCTCTGTAGATGGCGGTGAATTTGGTAAAGGTGAAATTATCGCTGAGCTAGACATCAATCCTGATCTTTGGTTTTTCGATTGCCACTTCCCTGGCGATCCTGTCATGCCAGGTTGTTTAGGTCTTGATGCCATGTGGCAACTTGTTGGCTTTTTCCTTGGTTGGAAAGGCAATAAAGGTCGTGGTCGTGCTCTAGGTTCAGGTGAAGTGAAATTCACAGGCCAAATTCTACCTACAGCCAAAAAAGTCACTTTCCGCATCACTTTGAAACGCGTTATTGAGCGTAAGCTAGTGATGGGAATCGCAGATGGAAGCGTATCTGTTGATGGACGTGAGATTTACACAGCAACTGATTTGCGTGTTGGTCTATTTACTTCAACTGAAAACTTCTAAAGATTAAGAATAGAGAGGCACACCCTATGCGTCGCGTAGTTGTAACTGGTCTTGGTATCGTAAGCTGTCTTGGTAATGACAAAGAGAGCGTTTTAAGCTCTTTACTTGAAGGCAAATCTGGCATTCGTTTTGCGGATGATTACAAAGAAATGGGCTTTCGCAGTCACGTATGTGGCCGTATTGACCTAGATTCTGATGAGATGATTGATCGTAAAACTCGTCGTTTCATGGGCCCTGCTGCCACTTATGCTTATGTATCTATGCAGCAAGCAATCACTGATTCAGGCCTAACAGAAGAGCAAGTCTCTAATGTTCGTACCGGTTTGATCGCAGGTTCTGGCGGTGCGTCCGCTGGCAACCTAGTAGACTCAGCTGACACTCTACGCAACAAAGGCGTTAAGCGTGTTGGCCCTTACCGTGTTACTCAAACTATGGGTAGTACGGTTTCTGCTTGTCTAGCAACCCCTTTTAAAATCAAAGGCGTTAACTACTCAATCACATCTGCTTGCTCTACCAGTGCTCACTGTATCGGTAATGCAATGGAACTTATCCAACTAGGCAAACAAGATGTTGTTTTTGCCGGTGGTGGTGAAGAAGAAAGCTGGACACAAACCTGCATGTTCGATGCAATGGGTGCACTATCTTCTAAGTACAACGAAACACCTGAAAAAGCCTCTCGTGCTTACGATGCAAACCGTGATGGTTTTGTTATCGCTGGCGGTGGCGGTATGTTGGTTGTAGAAGAACTAGAACACGCGAAAGCGCGTGGTGCTAAAATCTACGGCGAGCTTGTTGGTTACGGCGCGACCTCTGATGGCTATGACATGGTAGCTCCTTCTGGTGAAGGCGCAGTACGTTGCATGCAAATGGCAATGAGCACAACCGAAGGTGACATTGATTACATCAACACCCACGGTACAAGTACACCTGCTGGTGACATGAAAGAGCTACAAGCTGTGAATGAAACTTTTGGTGGCGACATTCCAAAAATCAGTTCCACTAAATCACTTTCTGGTCACTCTCTAGGTGCGGCTGGTGTACATGAGGCGATTTACAGCCTGCTTATGATGGAGAACGACTTCATTGTTGCTTCTGCAAACGTTGATACACTTGATGAAGCTGCAGGTAATATCCCTGTTGTTACTACTCGTATCGACAATGCTAATCTTAAGCAAGTTATGTCAAACAGCTTTGGTTTTGGCGGCACAAATGCCAGCCTAGTATTTAAAAAATACCAAGACTAAGCATGTTGTAGGTTTACCTACAGACAATAAAAAAGCCGCTTTTGCGGCTTTTTTATTGTCTCGCGTTTATCAACCCCATGCAGGCATTAGCACTTACCTCTCCCACAACCGCCCTCTGTGACCATACATCTAATTAGCAAGTACAAAAAAGGGAGAGGTGAATCAATATCACCTCTCCCTTTAGATAATTGCCTTTCAGATCCACTGGAATCTATTTTGTTGCGACAATCGCCATATTAGTGCGCATCCAGACTTCCATCTCTTCATGCATGGCGCCTGTTTTTTTACCTTCGACTTCAATCGGCTTACCAATAATGACATTAATAGTGCCTGGGTGTTTCAGCCACTTCTTACCAGGCCAAATTTCTCCCGCATTATGCACAATAGGCAGGATAGGCTTATCTGCTGACGTAGCAAGCATAGCAGCGCCCTTGTTAAAGCTTTTCTCTTCCCCTGCACGAACACGAGTTCCTTCAGGAAAAATAAGTACAGAACGGCCACCAAGAAGACGTTCCTTACCTTGCTTTAAGATCTGCTTTAATGCATTTGACTTTTGACTACGGTCAATCGCAATTGGCTGAACCATACGCAGCCCCCAGCCAAAAAATGGCACGGATAAAAGCTCTTTTTTTAATACCGTCGACAGTGGCGTTATCAAAACTTGCAGGAAATAGGTTTCCCATTCACTCTGATGATTAGCGACTATCACGTACGAACGCCCTTTAACGAGATTCTCACGACCTTGTACGTTTACTTTGACGCCACAAAAAATACGAAACAAAAAAAGTAAAATACCATTATGTACATTTAAAACTTTTTGCCTATGAATCCCAGGAAAGCAAAGCGCAATAGGTGGCGCAAGCACACCAGCAACAACGGTAGATACCACATAACTGATACCAAACAGTGTCGAACCAACCCATGATCGAATGGATACACCAATACTCATTCTTTGTATTACTCCTTACAGCAATCAGGTCCTAACTCAGCAACGCCATTTTCAATGGTGCCTAATCTACCAACTGATTTCTTTGAATCAATGGGTTTGCATACATTTGCAACAAGGTCTGCTTTAACTCTTGCGGGCAAGTGGCGATATAATCTTCAAATTCTTGATCATTTATCGTTTCACCATCTAACAGTGCTAGCGCACTTCTGTTGCTAGAGTGAATCTCATAGTTACCTATAATTTGACGATCAATCTCTGCCACTAGGTCATCAGGTGTCTCAAAATCATCTTTGATCTGATCACCGAACGTTATCACTACCTTGCCTTTTTTACCGACTATGCCGTTTTTAATGCTGTCGATATCTTCGAATTCAGATTTTTCGTAATTGCCGGTTTCTGCTTTTTCATACAGTTCACCTGCCTTATCGATAGCACAAGGATCATATTCATACGAAATAGAGACAGGCACTATATTTAAAGACTTCATTGCCTGAGCAAAGCTCATCTTCTTTTTCTTACACATATAAAACATCTTGATAATCGCAGGATCGGTTTTATCAAGACCGTCTTTCGCTCGCCCTTCTTTTTGAGCAATCCACAAGTTACACAAGTCATTTTCAACCGAATGATTGATATAACCCGATAATTGCGTAAACGCCGCCATCATCTCACGCATACCATTAGCAGAGCGCTTTACGATAAAGCTCTTATTAAGGCGCATTATATCGGAGATAAATGATCTTCTTAGCAGATTATCACCAATGGCGATGCGCACTGTACTTATGCTATTTAAATAAAGTCCATAATTTACAAAGGCCGGATCCATTGCAATATCTCTATGATTGGAGATAAATAAATGGCCGACATTCTTGTCTAGTTTTTCAATTCCACGATACTCAACATCTGTTGTAGTTCGTTTAATCATACGGTCCATATAGCGCTTAACAATTGATTGAAAGTCATGCACATTATGTATTTTTGCCATTTGCTTTTTAAGGGCCAGCTTGACAAAAAATGTCAGCGGCCCCTTTAGCATTTTGGGCCAATTTTTAAACCTAAAGCCAATGATGGTATTGATGAAATCTGGGGTATTGACTAAATTTACCAGTACCTTAGCGACTTCATCGTCGTTGTACGGGCGAATATCATGAAACTGATCCATTAAATTTTCCGCTAGTTAGAATATTTATTAAAGAGTTTGAATATCAAAGCCTAACTCTTGTAAAGCATCCTTGTTATTGGGTGAGCTAATGACAGCTACACTCTCGTTTTCTTTTATCAGGTAGGTTTTTGCAACCTCTTTAAGCTGCTCTATGCTGACTTTCAAAATGTCAGCTCTGAAGGCCTCTCTTTGTTCTTTAGTACGCTTATGCAAAGCTAAGAAGTAATCGCCCTGAGCTTCTCCTGCAGGAGAACCTGGTTTGTCCATAGAGCCAATCACACCCAGTACCGCTTCTTCGAGTGCCAACTCTGTGTGCTCTTCACTGAGTAACCACTCAATTGAAGCATCAAAGTCATTCAGGGTTTCCACTAAACGAGGATCACGATAACTGTAAAACTTGAACGCACCAGAGGTTGGATCGAAGCTCGCACCGCCGCCATAAGCGCCGCCTTGTTCTCGAATCACACGATGTAAGAAGCCATTACGAAGAAATCCGCCCAATACTGTCAAAGGCGCAATATGGGGATGCACACCAGAGACAGTGGCAAAAGACTTAGCACAAAAGTTAACCTGTGACGCCGTTAACCAAGCGATTTTAAGTTTTTCTTCAACCGCAGGCAGTGTTAGCTGCTGCTCGCATGTTCCCGCATCAACATCGTGCCAGCTTGCCTGCAATATCTCTAACAAACTCGTTTCATGCTGTGCTTCAGCCACCAGCAAAAGGCGTTTAGACGAAGCTAATAGTTTGGCGTGGATACCCGTGAAGACATCCATCATAGCCTGTACATTTTGTTCATCATTTAACGAATCATCTAGGGCTTTAAGTGCACGAACACCTGTCATTCCGCCCCAGGCTTCTTGCTGCATATTAAAACCACTGGCACCACTTGATGCTGCCATCATAGCGAATGAATGACCTTGTCCTGTAATAGATTGCTCTCGTCGTGCACGGCGTTGAGCCACAAGTTCACGCAAACGCGCCAACTCATCAAAACGAGGCAATAGGAAAGTTTGTTTTAGCATTTCGCTCATATCAGCGAATTTGTTTACCAAGGCTTTACTCGATACAACGAAGTAAGCGGCTACCTTTTGCTTGTCATCAAGCAAAGGACGAATAGAATTGGATGCACCAATACCACCACACACTTGAGCTTGCTCTTCTTGCACAGCAAGGTAAGAATCTTCATTTGAGCCTAACTCGGTCAAAGCATAAGAGAAGAGAGGCAACAGCTCTCGTTCTTCTTCACTGAGTTCCGGCAGATCTATAACCAACTGTTCATACACAAGGCCATTTGTACCCTGAGGGTAAAAGGTAACAGGGATATGCGCGCTTATTTCTTTACTTTCATAACTTGGCAAATCAGCGGGTACATCTTCCAAACCGACTTTAGGCAAGATACTCATATCATCTTCTTGTGATTGTCTTGCCTGTAATGCCAAGCTCAAATCAATCACATCTTGTTTATCTTGTTCACTTAAAGAGGCCTTGATCAAAGCCAAGCGGTCTAGCTCGGCTTGGTTACGGCGTCCTTCTAATTCTGTGTCTGGACTTAGTGTCAGAGTGACCCTGTGAGCATTATCCAACAACAAGGATTGTATCAGCTGACCGATATAACCTGGCGCTTGAATACGTTCACGTAAATCATGTATGACAGGCTCAACATCCAGTTGAGCGATCACGTCACCTTCATGCACAGCTGTCGATAATCCAGATAGAATAATCTGCAGACCATAAGGGTAACTATCACCGCCGATTTCACGCTGATGCAATTCTAGTTGATGCAACATAGCCTCAACCATTTCCTGTGCGACACCGTCTTCAGCAATTTGCGTTAACGTGTCTAGGATAAGCTTTTCGACTTTTACATTGTCTTCTTTGCGTACACCTTCTAGGCCACACATAAAGCTCATTTCTTTATTAGAGTCTTCAAGGCCACATAAAGGTGAAGGCGCATTACCCAAATCGGTATTTTCTAACGCACGACGCAAAGGTGAAGCACTGTTATCAAGTAATACATTAGACAACAACTCAGCTTCATACTGCTGTCTCAAATCTATGCTCTCACCCAGTAACCAACCCACCACAACATGGCTGGCGTCCTCTTTCACTTCATCTGCAACATACGCTTCTTCTACACGTACCGGAGCGAAGTAACGTTTAGCATTTTCAACACTGACTTTCTGATCTAGCTTTTCAAAACGAGACAATACCTTGTCTTCAAATTCTGTTTGTAGCTCTAGGGCAGGTAAATCACCAAAGGTCATAAAGACAGCATTGGTTGGATGGTAATGGGTACGGTAAAAGCTTAATAAATCTTCGTAAGAAAGATCAGGGATATCGGTTGGCTCGCCACCCGAATTAAAGTGATAGGTATTATTAGGAAAGAGGTATTTGGTTAGAGTTTGCCATAATACAGAATTGGTCGAACTCATTGCCCCTTTCATTTCATTAAATACGACCCCTTTAAAGGTCAAATCAGATTCTGCGTTTTCCATCTCTGCAAATTCAAGACGATGACCTTCTTGAGAGAAGTCCAATTTATCAAGACGAGAAAAGAAAACCGCATCAAGATACACATCAAGTAAATTCTTGAAGTCTTTTTTGTTTTTACTGGCAAACGGATAAGCCGTCCAATCAGATGAGGTAAAGGCGTTCATAAAGGTATTTAAAGAACGACGGATCATCATAAAGAAGGGATCACGAACCGGAAAGCGTTCTGAACCGCACAAGGCAGTATGCTCTAAAATATGAGCCACACCACGAGAATCAGTAGGGACTGTTTTGAGGCCAACTAAAAATACGTTTTCATCGTTATCAGAGGCAATGTGGAAATGTTTAGCACCTGTCGCCTTGTGTTCAAACTCAATCACTTCAACATTTAATGCATCGATAAACTCTTTACGCACTAGGGTAAACGCAGGGTGATGCGCTGTATGTGTTGTCATTATCTACCTCTGAATTGAATAAGACTAAATATGGTCAGCAAGGATGTTGGTGCTGCCATTAGTATGAAAATTAAATCCGTTAACTTCTTGTGGTCTAAGTAAATTGTCCAAGATTATAGCAAAAATGTCGTATTTACTGCACGAACAAAGGCAGGCTTAAAATAAAACAGATGAAATAACAGGGAAATCACTCCGAAATAGACACTCAATTGAAAGTCGTTAGCGCTTTTGGTGTTGCTCCCACGCCTCTAAGCGCGCTTTTTTGCTTTTCTTAAACAAAATATAAACCGCACCTAAGCCTCCATGGAACTGCTGAGCACTGTGAAATGCCATCACATCATCCATATCTTTAAGCCATTTATTAATATAACTCTTAATGGTGGCTTGATTATCCGGCGTCCTATCGCCTTTACCGTGAACAAGAATTGCGACCCGTATATCATTACGCATACAGTCGCCGACAAATTGATACACCAATTCTCTCGCTTGATTTACAGTTCGTCGATGCAAGTCTAAACGGGATTCGATACCATATTTACCTTGGCGTAAACGTTTAAAAACGCCTTCTTGTACACCCTCCTTTTTATAGGAGAGAACATCATTAATATCCACCTTATCAACATAATCTGCGGATAAATGATTTGTATCTTTTTCTGGCACTGTCATTGCCGCTTTTTTGCGCTCATCAAAATCAATACCTGACCCTTTTTTGCCCAGATAGACTTCTTCTTTACGCATTTTTTTTATGCCCGCCACTTCTTGTGCGAACAATGAAAAATCATCTTCTTCCACAACAACCTCAATTACCACAGCCTAGACATCCTGTATTAGGCCTAACTCACATTCACTGAAAACCTAACGTCATTTTAAGTATCAGATTAAAAAATTAGCAAAACGCTAGGTGAAAGCGGGATTGTAGCGCTTTTTTGCCTTTGACACGATGCACTGGCAAAACAATGTCCGCCGATTAGACCACAAAGCAAATCCACGGCACCCCAAAATGCTCAAATAAAGCATGCCAACCTTATATCCACAGTGCTTTTCTTTATCCATTACTAAAAGAAAGCGCATAAAGCTTGACACTCACCACTCTTGAAATATATCTTAAATATATTCTATAAATATAAACAAAATATATTGGTGCTTACTATGAGCTATTGCCTCAACCTTCCAACTAACTATAAGCAGGATTTGCCCCGTTTTGGCGACTATGACGTCATTGTTGCTGGCGCTGGCCCTGCAGGTATTGCCGCAGCGGTTACCGCCGCTGAGTTAGATTTGAAAGTCCTTATTATTGAACGTTTAGGTTTTTGTGGTGGCGCTGCTGTCGCTGGATTATCTGGCACCATTTGTGGTTTATATAAATCGGTCGAAGATCCAAGTCAGTCCCATCCAGAGCAACTGGTATTTGGTTTTGCAGAACGCTTTCGTCACGCACTTTTTGCGGCAGGTGGTTTAACTGAGCCACAAATATATGGCAAAACTTGGGTCGCTACTCATGATTGCGCTAAATATAAAAAAGTAGCGACTGATATGTTGCGCCAACCCAATATCACTGTGCTTTATCACACACAAATGATTGATGTGATCGCTGAAGGTGATTCTTTGAAAGGTTTGGTTTTACACACTAAGTCTGGCTTCACCTCGGTTTATGCAAAACGCGTCATCGATGCCAGCGGCGATGCTGATGTGGTATTCAAATTGGGCCAAAAAACCCGTAAAGGCCAAAATGGTATTATTCAAAACCCGACCATGATGTTTAAAGTCGGCAATGTGGATATGGATACTTATCTTAACTATTGGGGCGAAAATACCATTTCACCGCCTAAAGTGGTCAGCATGCTCGAAGCTAACGACACGCTTTTACGTAAAAAGGTGTGGTTGTTCCCTACCGTAAACCCAGGTGAATTACTGGTTAATGCCACCAAGATAACCGGCTTTGATAAACGCGCTTTAGATGTCACTAACCCTGTCGATCATACCGAAGCCGAACAGTTTTCTATCTATCAAGCACAAGCCTTTTTTGACTTTATGAAGGCCAACCTACCTGGCTGTGAAAACAGTTACTTCATTGATTACGCAACCGAAGTTGGCGTTCGCCAAACCCGCTCTATCGAAGGCATTAAAACTTTAACAAACCAGAATGTTGTCAATGGTCATAAGTTTAGTGATGCCATAGTGAAAAGTGCTTGGCCGATTGAGCTGCACTATGGCGATAAACCTAAAACAGAATGGTTGGTCAATGACCATTATGAAGTGCCCTTTCATACCCTAGTCCCTCAACAGGGTAAAAATTTGATTGTCGCAGGCAGGTGTTTGAGCAGTGAACACGAAGCGCTAGCAAGCTGTCGCGTCACTGCCCAGTGTTTTGAATATGGAAAAGCCGCCGCTCTCGCTGCTCATCTATCAATTCAGGAGTCGATTGATTTTCAAGCCATTGATGGCGACCGTATTGCTCAGCTGATGCAGGAAGCCTAAGGCTTTCTTACTCAAATGGGTCCCCACAAATAATAAAAACTATGTTGGATAAACTATGAGTGTATCTTCACAACCTCTCAGGACTTCGAGTGCCCGAGATAAAACAACAGGTGTTGAAACTGATCGTAAAATGCAGGTCATTAGCCTGTTAATCATTGTCGCTATGGCATTACCTATTATTCTCTTCCCTGACGCCTCTAAAACAACCATCAATGCCCTTTTTAAATGGATGACCAATAGCTTTGACTTTGCTTTTTTAGGGATAGGGCTAGCGTCACTGATTTTTCTATTAGCCTTGGCCTTTTCTCGTCATGGCAATATCAAGCTGAGCGCAGATAAAAACGCAGAAGCTGAATTTTCAAAAGGCGCTTGGGGCGCCATGGTTTTCCTTGCAGGTATTGCTTCGGGTTTATTGTTATGGGGTGGCACCGAGTGGGGTTACCATTTTGCTTGGACGCCCTTTGGCATAGAAGCAAAATCCGTTGAAATGTATACGGTCGCACAAGGGTACGGCATCTTCCATTGGGGACCGACCGCTTGGGCTTTGTATTGTGTTCCTACGATTGCGATTTCGTATATCTATTACGTGCGCCAAAAGCACATCTATAAGGTAAGTGAATCCTGCCGTGGTGCATTGGGTAATTTAGTGGACGGCCCAATTGGCACCATTATCAATTACACCTTTATCTTTGGCGTCCTTGGAGCTGCGGCTACATCCTTAGGCTTAGGTACCCCTATGATAAGCGGGGCGCTTGCAGAAGTATTAGGTGTTAGCGGTGGCATGTATATGGATATGATCGTCATCCTAATATGCACCGCCATTTTCTCTGTCAGTAGTGGGCTAGGCCTTTCAGAAGGGATTAAACGTTTAAGTACCTTTTCAACCTTATTGACCCTTGCCATTGTTGCTTATATTTTTGTCGTTGGTCCTACCAAGTTCATCTTGGGTTTAGGCATGGACTCACTTGGGTATATGGTAGAAAACTATATCAAGATGAGCACCTGGACAGACACTGCTGGCAAAAGTGGTTTCCCTCAAGCTTGGACCGTTTTCTATTGGGCTTGGTGGGTCGCTTATGCCCCTTTTATGGGGATGTTTGTGACGCGTATTTCACGTGGCCGTACTATCCGTGAAGTTATCTTTGGTATGTTGGTTTACGGTTCTTCTGGCTGTGCGATTTTCTACATAGTTTTAGGGGGTTATGGTATCAACCTACAAATGGAAGGTATTTTACCCATGTCTGAACTGGTGAATACTAAAGGGGTTTCTGTGGCCATTATTGAGCTATTCAAGACATTACCTGCAAGTGGTTTGGTGCTGATCGCACTCGCGGCTTCAGGCATTGTATTACTGGCAACGACATTTGATTCCGCGGCCTATGTAATGGCTTGTGCCACGACTAAAAAGCTAGAGGAAGGACAAGAACCGGAGCGTTCGAATAGATTGTTCTGGTGTTTTGCTATTGCGATATTACCGCTAACCTTAATGTTTTTAGGCGGCCTAAAAAGCATGCAAACCGCTTCTGTTTTGGTAGGTCTACCTGTGATGGGGATTCTAGTACTCATGATGATCACCACCAGCAAATACATCAAAGAGGATAATGCCTAATATGTCTTCGCCTATTGTGAAAAAAATTGAGATTTTCGCAATAGGCCCAAATGGCAAGAAGATCAGCTGGTCTTCTTTCCTTGGGCCTATGAATGAAGCCATGATAGTGGCTCGCCTCACCTTTGATACTGGCTTGCAAGGTATTGCAGGTCTGACCACCTATACCGAGCACGAATTCGATCAGACAGCTTTTCAAAGTGCTGTGCTCATGTCTCCCTTTTTACTGGGTAGACACCTGGATGAAATCACAGAGATACATCAGGGCATGATGGCAAAATATGTTCCTTTAAAACATTTGTCTTGTTCATTGTTTGATATTGCCTTGCATGATGCCAAAGCAAAATCACTGGGATTACCCCTTTATAAAATGCTGGGCGCTGAACAAGAAAAAGTACGTGCTTATGCTTCAAGCCCTGTTTTTGACACCATTGAAGAATACCTAGCGTATTGTCATGAGATGTTAGCTCAAGGTTTTAATGCGATTAAGATACACCCGCCTTGTGTTTATGAAACAGATAAAAAACTGGTTGAAGCACTGCATATTGAATTTACTGATCAGCAAATTGGTTGGAGTCTCGATGTGGATGCCAATTATAATCTCGAAGAGGCCCTTAGCATGGGCAGATTACTCGATGAGTATAAATGGGAGTTCTTCGAAGAACCTTTATCTGATGCTAATTTAGCAGGCTATCAAACCTTAGTTTCTAGCCTAGAGCTGGATATTATTAGCGGTGGTAACAGCCTACCTCACCCATTACTTATCGAATATGGTCTAAAACAGGGTTATTGGAATCGAAGTCGCTTTGATGTCACCAGTATCGGCGGCTTTACCAGCGCTAATCAGGTCATGGCTTCAACCAAGGTTCAGCACTGCCTTGCTGAGGTACAGTCTTGGGGTTATACACTGACCCAAGCGGCCAATTTGCATCTCATGCTGGCCCATAAAGAGTGTTATTACTTTGAACAAGCGGCCCCCTATGAAAAGTATGAGTTTGGCGCTAAACAAGTATTCAGACCCGATGCCGAGGGTTATATTCAAGCACCAACTGAGCTGGGTTTAGGGGTTGAGCTAGACTGGGAGCTAGTCGCACCTTTTATTTATCAATCCCGCGAATTCAACCTGTAGGCGAACTCAATGTTTAATCGAATCGAGAAAGTTGAGGTGTTTTGTCTACAGGACCCTCAAGCAGACTTTGTACGTTTTGAAGGCAGCTATCAAAATGTCGTTGTTGTCATCACTGCCGACAATGGCATGTACGGTATAGGCGAAAGTGACTCGCCGCCTATCATCATTAAAGCACTCATTGAGTCACCCGCTTATAACCACCTATCCCAGGGACTGGCCTCCTTGTTAGTGGGTGAAATATTGGATGATCCAAAACGCCTTTGGCAAAAGATGTATCAAAGTAGCTATTGGCACGGACGTAACGGTGCACTTATCCATGCCATAAGCGCACTCGACATCGCTATTTGGGATTTGTTTGCACGCTTACATAAAGCACCTCTCCATCATTATTTTGGTGAGCAGCATCATCTTCAGTTACCCGCTTATGCCACTGTGTACCCTCTGGCCGAAGAAGAAACTGAGATCCAAGCTCAAATCATGCCTTTGTTAGAGCAAGGTTTTAAACGGCTTAAAATTTGTGTGGAGCCCTGGTGGTTAGACATTGAAAAAACACATTCAAATCTTGAGTATTTAAGGCTGCTTGTGGGATCAGACGTTGACCTCATGTTGGATGTTGCGCTTGAGTTTACCCAACTTGAACAACTCAAACCCTTTATTAGCACACTTGAGCACTTGAACTTTAAATGGATAGAAGCGCCCTTTAACTTAGAAAATATTGATGATCATATTGCTTTAAAAAAGCTCACTCATATCCCATTAGGTGTCGGTGACTTAGGCATGACAACCTGTAAGGAGTTTGAACCTTATTTGAAGGCTAACGCCTTTGATATTGCGCAACCTGACATTTCCCTGTTTGGTGGTATCACTGAAGTAATGGCGCTGCAGGTGCTACTTGAAACACAAAACAAGCGTATCGTGCCCCATGCTTACAATACGGATATCACCATAGCCGTGAATAGCCATTTCTTGTGTACTCAAATACAACAAGAGGCCCTTGAGTATTCCACCAGCCCATCCCTGTTGCGCCAAGCATTGATCAAAAATCCCTATAGCATTGATACGAATGGCATGGTTACAATAGCGCACGAACAAGATGGCCTCGGCATTAAGCTGAACTGGGATATTATTCAATCATGTATAATCCGTTAGAAAAGAAGACCAAAGCAGAAATTGCAGCAGAAAAGCTAGAAGCCGCGATTGTTGACTGCCTCATTGAGCCTGGCGCAGTCATGACTGAGACAGAAATCAGTGAGTTTCTAGACCTAGGGCGAACACCCGTACGTGAAGCATTAATGAAGCTTGCTAATGAAAACCTGGTACGCTTATCCCGTGCAGGTGTCGTCATCCCTGAGCTTAATCCTATGACTATGCTCAAGCTGCTAGAACCTCGCTCCTTGATAGAAAGCCTGTGTATCGATAAAGCCATCGACAGAATGGAAGACAGTGACAGAACTCAGATCAAAGCTGTCATTGGAACCCTGAACCAGCTTGATGCCAATGATAGAAAGGGTTTTATGGCCCTATTAAGGGATATGCACCAGATCCTAGCGCAGTCATCCAAAAATGAATTCATACTGGCGTCGATCAAAACCACCCAAGGTCTATCAAGGCGCTTTTGGTGTTATTACGCCACCGATAAAGATCAAGCCTACTGCACTGATCTCTATATCAGGCAAATGAACGCCCT
>Ga0209395_1002420_pt1 | contig 24442 bp, 19 predicted proteins | sample GOMGulsemesocosm_3_FD_184635 | JGI IMG/M metagenome (GOLD analysis project Ga0209395, IMG submission 184635) | Methane-oxidizing microbial communities from mesocosms in the Gulf of Mexico - GOM9D Gulf of Mexico (SPAdes) (version 2) | ecosystem: Environmental > Aquatic > Marine > Cold seeps... | reverse complement strand
ATATTGCGCAAGACTCATTCAGTGTAATGATGTTTGATTTAGACTATTTTAAACGTGTTAATGATACTTACGGTCATATGGTTGGAGATAAGGTTTTAGTAACAGTATCGTCATTGCTAAAACGAGAACTAAGAAATTACGACGTCATTGCGCGTTTTGGCGGCGAAGAATTTTTAGTCGTGATGCCACATTTAGAATTAGCACAAGCGACTCAAGTGGCGTTACGTGTTGCCGAGGCTATCCGTAAATCGTCAGTGATGACAGATGAACAGCAAGAGATCACATACACCACTAGTATCGGGGTAACCGAATACATTGCAAATGAGCCGATAGCGCAATTATTTAAACGCGTTGATGATTTACTCTATCAAGCGAAAGAGCAGGGAAGAGATCGGGTTGAAAACGGTCTTGTATCACTTTGATATAATAATCCAATGAAAAATCATTTATAATCAATTCTTAGTACGTATTAATTGTCGATACCAAAGGAATGTTATGTTTATCCCGACGTTTTTAAAAAACGAGTTTAAAAACAAGCTTAAAAGCCAGATTAAAGTTACCTTGGGCGTATTATTGTGTAGCAGTGTGATGGTGAGTAACGCCAATGCCTGGTCTGAACACAGCCTGATTACCTATCCAATATTGAACACCATGCCAGAAGTGGCAGAACAAGCGCCGATTAAGGTAGAAACCTTAGCTGAATTTGTGACTGCAGAAGCGCAAGGCTTAGCGCAATTATTAGCAAGCAATGAAGAATGGTTACGTCAAAATTTCCCACATTATAAACCGCGTCCAGATGCATTAGCATTTGATGCCGCTAATCAAGACCTACTAACAAGCTTCATCCACGCCATTCGCATCAACCCTAATGCACGTATTAATCCATATATTCAGTTATTACCTGGGCAGGACAAGCAAGGTCGTCGTCGACTGGATGCATCAGAAGTAGCTGTCTTTACGCAATTAGATCATTACAACACCATGACCTTTGTTGAAGTTAAAAGTGGAGAACTGGTAACGCCAATTGAAGTATTAGTATCGGCTAATGACGATCCTGATAATGGCCTGGATATTGGTTTGTTTGAAGACAGTAATACTGAAGCGGGAAAGCTGTATGGTTTTGGTAAACAAGCCTTTGGTAATCCGGCATTAGAATACAGCACGCAAGCGCCGTTCCATATGGGCTTCTATCATGAATCAAGTGTGTTATTTACGTTAGCGCCATTCTTACGTGATACTTTCCCTGATTACCGTGTACATATGTACAAAGCGTTATCTGAATATGCTTTTAGTACTGGGCACGACTATTGGGGCTGGCGCTTTATGGGCTGGGGCATGCATTACGTTGGTGATATTGCCCAGTCTTATCATTCAACATTGCAGCCGGGTGTGAGTACGGTATCGAGTATTTGGACCAATGCGAAAGACATGATGGGTTTCCCGCAAGCTAAGGTTGATGCGATCCAACTGCTTTCCAATCGCCATTTGGTATTAGAAGAGTTCCAAGAAATCATCACCAAGCAAGCGTATGAAAATAATGATTTTAGTAGCGCGCTGTTTAAAGCGTTAACGCAAGAGACAGCTGTGCTTGAATATACCGACAACACCTTTGTTGAAGTATTTGCCAAAAATTCTTATGACAAATCAGATAAGCTTGCCGATTATTTAGAGAGCTGGGTACCTGAGAAGCTAGTAAGCGACCCAAGCTTTGAAGTTGATGGTAGTAAAGAGATCAAAATGATTGTGCAGATGATACGTGAGCAACACGGTGAAGAGGGAATTGTAAAAATGACCAACTTACTTGCTGAGTTTATGTTAGATCATAATGCCAATACTCGCAGTTATGTGCGTGCAATATTAAACCATAAACCTTAATGTAATTGAGTGGTAAGCCAGCAATTTAATTCCACTGTGGCTTACCACTTTATTGCATAGTAATTTTTGTATACACTTGTCGCAGATTAATACACCTTTATAACTTCGTCTCATGGATTGGACATTACTCGGTACCTGTCATTGATACAAGATCGCGCTAGCCAAATGGTTCTCTTTCATACCCTAGTTCAAACGGGTAATTTCACTTCTGCCGCACATACCCTTGGTGTCTCTGTTTCGCACATGAGTAAACAACTGAAAAGTTTAGAATCAGACCTAAACGTGAAACTCGTACAGCGCTCCACACGTAGTTTTACCTTAACCGATGCTGGCCAACAGTTTGCGACTTATTGTGCTCAAGTTGTTAATCAGGTACAAGATGCAAATATCATGATGGAGAATCTTAAAGATGATGTGTCAGGTGTTTTACGTTTAGGTGTATCGCAATCTTTTGGCGCAATTCATATCATTCCTGCGATTGAGCAATTTCGTAAGCAATATCCGGATTTACGGGTAGAAGTCAGCCTTTTTGATTATAAATCGAATATGATTGATGATGGTTTGGACCTGTGGTTGACCAATATTGACAATATCTCCGATGGCTATGTCGCACAGCGTTTAGCAGACACCAACTTTGTTGTTGCTGCGTCACCTGAATATTTAATCAACCATACAGCACCACACCATCCGCAAGACCTAGAAGACCATAATTGTTTGATCTATCAAAATCGCGAACGTAATTACGGTGTATGGGCATTTAGGAAGGGCGAGGAAGAGTTATACGTTAATGTAAATGGCAATTACCGTGTCGATCTTGCCGAGGCTATTCGCGATGCGGCAATATCAGGTTGGGGTATAGGCTACCTTGCGACTTACTTATTAACTGACGAGCTTAAAACGGGTAAACTTATTCAGTTATTACCAGAATGGCAGGCGAGCCAAGTCATGCGTTTTTATGCTGTTTATCCAAGCCGGAAACATTTACCAAAGAAAATTACAGCGGCTGTTAATTTCTTTAAGGATTATATTGGTGCTCCTTCATACTGGGATAAAGCATTAAAATCACAAATAAAAATTTAATTATGACAACTTATCTTTTCAGGTGAAAATATATTTTCCATACAGAAAATATATGCTGTGTTAAATTGCTTAAACCCTTTAAAAACACGAACCTAGGCGGGCATCAAACAAAGCAAAAAATACAACCGTAACAAATGGTTAACTTGTTGCGGTTGCTGTTAAAAATACCACTGTTTACAATGCGCCGAATCCTTTAATTTACAGTGGTTCACCTCATGATTTCTTTACTTGGCATAATGGCTATTCTACTCACAGCTGTTATCTTTTCAAAAGATCGTCGTAATATCCCATTGCGTACTGTCATCCTCGCATTTACTTTACAGATCACCTTTGCATTATTAGTGCTATATTTTCCTGCAGGCAAAGAAGCATTGAATAGCGTTAGTCTTACTGTGTCAAAAGTAATTGATTATGGCCAGGAAGGCATTAACTTTATTTTTGGTGGATTGACTTCTGGTGGCTTTGTTTTTGTTATCAATGTACTTGGTATAATTGTATTTTTCTCGGCTCTGATATCAGCCTTGTATCACATTGGTATAATGACTCGAGTTATTAACATCATTGGTGGTGGAATACAGAAATTACTAGGGACTGGACGTGCAGAATCTCTGTCCGCAACAGCAAATATCTTTGTTGGTTTGATTGAAGCGCCTCTTGTTGTTAAACCGTATCTGAAACACATGACAGACTCACAGTTTTTCGCGGTGATGACTTGTGGTTTAGCATCCGTTGCTGGTGGTACGCTTGTTGGTTATTCGATGATGGGGGTTGAAATGACCTACCTAATTGCAGCGTCATTTATGTCTGCACCGGCGGGTTTATTAATGGCTAAATTATTATTTCCACCGGCGAAAGATGACAGAGATATAGATGAAATAACCAATGTTGAAATTCCACGTGCAACAAATGTCGTGGAAGCTTTAGCCGATGGAGCTATGTCGGGTTTAAGTATCGCAGCATCTGTTGGTGCGACGTTATTAGCATTTGTCAGTGTTATCGCATTACTTAACGGCATGCTTGCAGGTATTGGTAGTTGGTTTGATATCACCTTGAGTTTTGAGCTGATTCTTGGTTATTTCTTTGCGCCAGTTGCGTGGTTAATTGGTGTGCCGTGGAATGAAGCGACTGTGGCTGGTTCATTAATCGGTAATAAGATTGTCGTGAATGAATTTGTCGCCTTTATGCAGTTAATGGAAGTGCAAGAACAGCTAAGCGAACACTCAAAAGCGATTGTTACTTTTGCATTATGTGGTTTTGCCAATATCAGTACCATGGCAATGTTAATTGGTGGCTTAGGCAGCGTTGTACCTGAACGACGTGAGTTTATATCGCGTCATGGTTTCCGCGCTATCTTTGCCGGTGTATTAGCAAATCTTATGAGCGCATCTATTGCTGGTATTATTTTAAGCTTGTAAGCGGATTGAACAGATAAAAAAGGGCTAGCAGATTAAATTTGTTAGCCCTTTTTTTGGGTATAGAATGCTGTTAGTTAAATGTCACTTCAACTGTTTGCGATACTTTCTTAGCTTTATCAATCGCATCAATAGTATTAATACCGCGAGCCAGTGCGACACCTAAGCGACGTTGACCTGCAATTTCAGGCTTGCCGAATAGACGAATTTGACTACCTGGAACACAAGCTAATGCTGGTGCGATGTGATTAAAACCAATATTAGTCGAATGACCATCGGCGAGGATAACCGCAGAAGAAGACGGACCAAACTGTTGGATTTTGGTGATAGGTAGACCCAAAACAGCACGTACATGCAAGGCAAATTCAGACAAGTCTTGCGAGATTAATGTCACCATACCTGTGTCGTGCGGACGTGGTGAAACTTCACTAAAGAAGACTTCATTACCACGAATGAAGAGTTCGACGCCAAATAGACCGTAACCGCCTAATTCTTTAACTACTTTAGCAGATACGTCTTGTGCTTTAGCTAGTACTTCATCGCACATTACTTGTGGCTGCCATGATTCTCGGTAGTCGCCACCTTGCTGACGATGGCCGATTGGCGCACAGAAATGAATACCATCAACAGCGTTAATGGTCAGCATGGTGATCTCGAAATCGAACTTAACAAAGCCTTCAATAATGATACGGCCAGCACCTGCACGACCGCCTTCTTGAGCATATTCCCAAGCTTGGTCAATATCGCCCTCATCACGGATAATACTTTGCCCTTTACCTGATGAACTCATTACTGGTTTGATCACGCAAGGAATACCAATCTGCTCGACAGCGGCAAGATATTCTATTTTACTATCGGTGAAAATATACGGTGAGGTAGGTAGTTGTAGGGTTTCTGCGGCAAGAAGGCGAATACCTTCACGATCCATAGTTAGTTTAGTTGCGCGTGCTGTTGGCACAATATTGACACCTTCTTGCTCTAATTCAAGCAGGGTATCTGTGGCAATAGCTTCGATTTCTGGAATAACATAGTCTGGTTTTTCAAGTTGAATAATGCGTCTAAGCGCATCACCATCAAGCATATTAATTGTGTGGCTGCGATGAGCGACTTGCATCGCTGGAGCGTTGTCATAACGATCCACCGCTATCACTTCGACACCTAAGCGCTGAAACTCGATTGCGACTTCTTTTCCAAGTTCACCTGAGCCTAATAGTAATACACGTGTTGCACTTTTGCTGTTGGCGGTACCTAACATAACAGTTCCCTATTAATTGATTATAAATTTGGTGGTCAAACAAATGATAATTCACTAACTTGTTGTCTTTTAAGTACTATAGTTAATTTAACTAAGCTATTGTGCAGCATGATATAGCGATTTTGGTGGAAATGGAAGTTTTAAGTGATAAATTGGCTGTGATATCCAAAAGGTAGGGTTTCAGTGTTTACACTATCATTTCACCCATGGCAAAGATTGAACTGTATAAACAAGCTAACAGAATGACCGCGATAATACAGCGGCGGCGGTGAATCAGTCCTCCTTGGGTGAGTAAGCTAGGCCGAAACAAAAAGTTGATAGGGTTGAATAAGGTTTGATAGCAAAACAGGGAGATACCTTCTTTTCTACCGTGGGTAATTAATTGGTAGAAGTAATAGCAAAAACGAACCATTAAGAATGGAAAGGCAATATAAATAACAGCAATGAACGCGAGTTTAAGCGCAATCAATTGTATTCTTAGATCAAACATAACCCGCCAATCCTGAGTGAACGTAAGCAAGATTATAGCTGTGGTAAATACAGAGATAAAAATAAACAGGAAACAGTAACGGAATAATGTAGGCCATTGTACTGTAGTATGTCGCATTCTAAACCTCTTCACTATTACTGATACATATAGGGTTTTGTGCTTTTTTACATCCTTGAAGTGAAATTAAATACCTATTTATGATTAAGGACAACGAATCGTCATTTTTTATTTTGCATAATAGCTGTAAATCATAACTACCTACTTATGTTATTTATATATTAATTAAGGCTTTATTATGACTACATTGATTGAACGATTTTTACGTTATGTAAGTTTTGATACCCAGTCCGACCATACCCTTGCTACTTGTCCAAGTACGCCAGGCCAAACAGTCTTTGCTAAACAACTACAGCAAGAATTAACGTCTTTGAATTTAGATGACGTAAAGCTCGATAGCAATGGTTATTTAACTGCACGCCTACCGAGTAATATTAGCACAACAGTTCCAGCTATCGGTTTTATTGCCCATATGGACACAGCACCTGATGCATCGGGTAAAGATGTTAATCCACAAATCATCAAAAATTATCAAGGTGGTGATATTAGTTTAGGCCATGGTGAGGTGTTATCACCAGTTATGTATCCAGAACTTAACCAATTGCAGGGCGATACGCTTATTACTACTGATGGGTCGACATTACTCGGTGGGGACAATAAAGCCGGGATTGCTGAGATTATGACTGCTATCGCGCATCTACAGGCTAATCCTGATATCAAACACGGCGATATCTGTATCGGCTTCACTCCAGATGAAGAGATTGGTCGCGGAGCAGATTTGTTTGACGTCGAGGGGTTTAATGCTCAGTGGGCTTATACCATCGATGGTGGCCCTGTTGGTGAGTTAGAGTTTGAAAACTTCAATGCCAGTTCTGTAAATGTAATTTGCCATGGTGTTAACGTACACCCGGGGTCAGCAAAAGATAAGATGGTTAATAGCATGGGGATTGCAGCCAAGTTCCAAGCGATGATGCCAGCGGAGCAAACACCAGAGTGCACAGCTGGGTACGAAGGTTTTTATCACTTAAATTCAATGCAAACCAGTGTCGCCAAAACAACCTTAAGTTATATTATTCGTGATTTCGAAACAGCTGGTTTAGCACAGCGTAAAGCGTTTATGCAACAAAAGGCCGCAGAATTAAATGAGGTTCTGGGTTGTGAGCGCATAGAGCTTACAATAAGTGATAGTTATAACAACATGCGTGAAATGGTAGAACCTCATGAACATATCATCGAACTAGCGAAACAGGCGATGATTGAGTGCGATATAAAACCTGACATTAAGCCTATTCGTGGCGGCACTGACGGTGCGCGACTATCATTTATGGGATTACCTTGCCCAAATATCTTCACTGGAGGTTATAATTTTCATGGTATTCATGAATTTATCACTGTAGAAGGAATGGAAAAATCGGTGCAGGTTATAGTCAGACTTGCGGAGTTGACGGCAAAAAAGTATCAGTAATTTAGCTAGTTTGGCCTGATGCCAATACAGTCGTCAGGCATATCCAGCTGTCCTTGTAAAAATAGTATGCAGTGCTCTAGTTTGGAATTAAGTTCTTTATCATGCAATAACGATACTTCATCTTGAATTTGTAGCTCAAAGACTAAGTACCAGAACACTTGTTCTTTTGGGCTCGCTATTTTGTTATCCACGATGTTCAATCGCTGCCAATCTTGTAATATTTCCCAAATGTAATCAGTTAGTATACTGTAACTGACCTTGTTGTTCATGAATTGATGGATATGTCTGATTAACAGTTCTGATTTTACCGCAATGAAATTACCTTCCAGCATAAGTCGACCTCCAAATACATATCACCGAAGATTTATTCATCAGTAAATTGTAAACAACATGGCATTCAAATTAGCTTTATTTGATTGAAACTTATTGTAAGCATAAGTCATGATCTGTGATTTGTATATTTATCAGCATCAGACTCAATCGTGGGCTTATTAGAGGCAGTAATCAGCCTCATTGATTTTGAAAATATAATTCAATGAGGCTGTTTACTTACTTACTTTACAACAAGCGTCAGTGTTGTTTGGGTACTTGTTGACGGCACATTGTTTTGATGACTTAAAACAAAGATACGACCCGCATCAACTTTGCTTACATCACGTAAATGCGACTTAATCGTGCTTGCCCGTGATTTGGCTAGACCTCTTAATTGCTTTTCAGTCACGACTTGAAGCTTTCTGGTCTCTGTATATAAACTGCGAAGCCAAACTTGCTCCAATTCAGACTCTGCTAGTGCTGGCTGTTGTGTCGCAATTGCATTGCGTAATGCATCTGCTTTACCTTTAGTTTCTAATTCATATAAGGCAATCAGCGCATTTGTCATCCCCGCCGATGCCGGTAGGTCTGCTGCGTTGGTACTCTCTTTAATGATACTGCCTGTAGATTTACTCAGTTTGCTATTTAATGCTCTATTTTGCAGTGCTTTTACATCCTCGTTGGCATCATAGCTGCCTTTGATGTTCAGTTTAATTTGTGGACGTTGTGCTAGTGCTTTGGCTAGTGCATCTAGTTTACTTTGCTCTGTTTGCGCGAGCGTTGTAGAACCATTCGCAAAACTAACCTTATCTAAATCTTCGGTGGTATCAACAAGGCTTGCTAACAATGTAAATGGCGATGTTACTGCTTTAAGAACAATGTTGCTTAAGGTTTTGAGGACAATTTCTCCGACATTAAAACTAGGGTCATTAACATTTCCTGATACATTAACCCCTAAGTCAATTGCACCGCTACTGTCTTTTAATAATGGGATAGCGAGGGTGATAGGGAGTATGCTACCGGCGTCACTGTCCTTGGTATCATTCATATCCAGTTGATCAATAAAGATATGGTTACTACCTTCTAAGTGATTTTTTTCGAGTTTATATTTAAGTGCAAGAGAAAGCTGGCCTTCATCAATATCTAAACCGGCATAGGTGCCAGAGTAGGGCGTCATCGATGGTAATTCAAAGTTATTAAATACAAATTCAACATCAATAAACGGTTCTGGGATTAATGGGTTAACCACACCACTTAAGGTTATAGGTGCGTATTTATTGACGATAGCTTTGATATCAAGTTCTGCATTTTTGGTCGTTGTCGATGATAGTTTACCGACGTGGCCTTCTATATTTTCGATGGTTGCTTCAAAAGTCGGTTTAAGCACGTTATCAATATAGTCTACTTTACCTCCGACTAAGGTGAATTTGTTTATTTCAATTAGCATTGGTTTTTCAGTTGCGGTGGCTGGTTTTGTTTCAGCTGTTGTTACTGTTTCCTTTGTCGTTTTATCAGCTGATTCCTGCTCTATAACTAAGTGAGATATGTTTGAACTTTTGTCTTCTGCGACGACAACTTGTGCATAAGGCTGGGTCAATTGGATATGATCGATGAGTAAGCTGTTTGCTTGTTGATCGAGAATAATACTGTTGATGGTAAAATCTTGCCATTTAAGCAGTGATTTATTGAGTTTTTTGTCGTTAATAATCAGTTTTTCAACTTGAACTTCACCGTTGAAACGCGTGCTACCTTTGCTATCGGCATAGAGTTCACCTTTGGTGGTGAAATTGCCACTGTTCATGACGATATTCAGGTAAGGGGTGATATAAGGCTGAAATTGAGTCAAATTCAGTTTTTCTAGACTGATGTAAGCAGCAATAGATTGCTGTTTAATGTCTATGCTGCCTTGCGAAGCAAAACTACCGTTATCATTAATACTTAGTGCAAGCTCATAGTCGATAGGTGCATTATAGCTACTTGATATTGCCTCTGTGCTGAAATTAAGTGGTGAGATGCGCCATTTTGTAGCCTTAGTTATCCACGATTCGACGATGTTGATATCATAATTAGTTAAATTAAATTCCCCAAGGTTAACGACCCACACCCGTGCATCAGATCTAGCTTCAATGGCAGCAACTTGCTCTACAACAGTTTCCACTTCAATTTCAGATACGGTTTCGATGACATCGACGACCGAACTTACAACTGAATCTTTTTCAGGTGTGGCTTTTTCTGTTGCCGTCGGCGCGACAACCACGACGCTAGCTGGTTGTTCGTCAGTTAATGATTTTGGTGTTAGTAACGTGGCTAAATCGACCTCGTCTTTATTAATGCTGGCATGGAGTTGCAACCCGTCAGTACTGATATTATCTATACCCACTAGTTGCTGTTGTAAATCGAGTTCGATGCCTGCAGCGGTGAACAAGGGGAGGTTGATAAGTTCGTTATCTGCAGAAGCAAATACCAGTGAACGCAGCGCAAATACTCCGGTGTCGGTCAGAAATTGTGGCGTTGTGGTATTTTCAGCTGGGGTTGTATTGCTAATAAAGCGGTAATGAGTGGCTAAATCAACAGTCCCGGACTTTAATTCGGCAGTGATTTGTTTAGCAATAAATGGCCAGAATGTCGTTAGCTTAATGTGTTTAAGTGCCAAGTTACCTTGTGCTTCTAAGGGGGTTAACTGGAATTGACCTATCGTTGTTACTGCACTTTCGTCTGCCCCTTCAATACTTAAATTGAAGTTGTTGTAATTTGCCACCTTAGATGGGGACGAATTCATTAGCATTGCTAGACTATTAAAATTACCCAAGCTGATATTGATGGCTGGGTATTCTAATATCGCACCTGTCGGGTGGTCTTTGAAGTTAAATGCAGAATTGGTAATACTGATATTAGCAATTTGAATATGTGGTAGTTTGCTATCTTCGTTGCTTTCTTCAGCTACAAGCTCTGGTTCTGGTGCAACTTGTATTGCAATATGTTCGTGAATATCTGAAAAGTTGAATTGGCTATCATTTAACTTTTCAATGTTGGCAAAGGCTTGGTCAACTTCTATCGTCTCAAGATTAATACTGCCATTGAATAGACTCTTCCATAGATTAACTTGAAGCGTTAAGCGTCCAATGCCTACGAAATCCTGTTGCTCCTGCGTTTGAATTTCAAAACCTTTAATTTCAAACTTAAGGGTAAATGGATTAATGCTTACGTCTTGAATTTGTACTGGGCGACCAAGTAATGCACTCACTTTCTCTGGGGCAATGCTTTTCGTTAGATAAGGAACAAGCAGCCCTAACAATAAGGCATAGACTAGATAGACAGCGAGTGCATAACTACAGATGCGCTGATAGCGCGGTGCACGTGAAAAGCGTTGACGAAGACTTGAGAATGGAGTTGCCATTGGAAATATAAATCCTTTTAAATACAATCAATAAACTTAATTATAGAATATCAATGGCAAGCATAACAGTTATTATTCTAACCATTGCTGATGTAACTGATCACTATCACCTAAATAATCCAGTAACCATTGAACCGCAGGACTCATACGTTTGGTATTCCAGGCTAAACAGCAATCACTCACGGGTAACGTTGTGATTAGTTCTTTTTCTATTAGTTCACCTGTCATTAATAGTTTATTAGCCATGTGCGCAGGCATGATTGCAATGCCTAAACCACCTTTGAGTAGTTGTGTAGCACTGTGCCAGTTTGGAACCACAAGGCGACGTTGGTTATCAAGTAACCAAGTTGTCCGTTTAGGTAGTTTACGCGCCGTATCCTCTAAACAAATAACTGGGTATTTAGCTAACACTTCATTGCTGATTGGCTGTTGTGCTTGTGCGAGTGGATGATTAGGACTGATCACAAACGTCCATTTGAGTTCACCCATAGCGCGGTAATCAAAACCTCCACTAACAGGGATGGTTGCTGTTGCACCAATTGCGATGTCAGCACGTGAATCAACTAATGCGTCCCAAACTCCATTATAAACTTCCATGGTTAATAGTAGTTCAACATCAGGGAAGGCAGTATAAAAATCGCCAACCATGGTATTGATTCGGCCTTCGTGTACTACGTTATCTAAAGCGAGCGAAACACTTTGGTTCCAACCATTAGCAACGCGTTGGGTTTGAAACTTCATGTGTGCCATTTGCTTGAGTAATTTTCGCGACTCAGTAACAAAGTACTCACCTGCAGGCGTTAGTTTTACCTTGCGGTGTAGCCGAATGAATAAATTAACGGCTAACCGTTCTTCAATATTTCGTACCGTATAACTAATTGCACTGGGTACTTTACATAATTCATCAGCCGCTGCGGTGAAGCTTCCGCGTCGTGCAACAGCGTCGATAACCTGCAGATCTTGTTGAGAAAACATACGCATCAAATTTTTTGAAAGCAATAGTGAAATATTAGCGTTTCTCAAACAAGATCGCCAGTATTAAACTATCAACATCATCATTAATAATATGTAGTTTAAGCAATGAACAATATTAAAAGCAATACCAAGGATAAAGCATCAATGAGTACTATGATCTGGTTTTCTGGATTAAGTATGTTGGGCTTTCTTGCCACTGATATGTATTTACCCGCATTCGAAACGATCCGCGCTGAGTTTGGTACTTCGCAAACACTAATTAGCTTGTCACTGAGTATTTTTTTATTAGGTATGGCACTCGGTCAGTTAGTTTATGGTCCGTTATCTGATCGTATCGGTCGCAAAAAAATGCTGTTTGTCGGTATGACTATTTTTGTAGTTTCAACGGTTGTGATCTCAGTGTCTAACAGTATTGAGCTGTTTTTAATCGCACGGTTCGGCCAAGCGTTAGGGGCGTGTTGTGGTACTGTTATCTGGCAGGCAGTTGTTATCGACCGTTATCAAGGTAAAGCCTCAGAGCGTATTTTTGCCACTATTATGCCGTTAGTTGCTTTGTCTCCAGCGTTAGCACCATTATTGGGTGCTGGCCTTGAAGAGTATTTCGGATGGCGCAGTATTTTTGCGGTATTGGTACTGATTGGTCTCGGATTAATGTTCGCTACAGCAGGTCAGCAGGAAAGTGCACCACTCGACAAAAAACAAGAAAAAATGTCATCGCAACTAGCACGTGATTATAAGCAAATCATTAAATCAAAAATATTCATGGGTAATATGTTGATATTTGCGGCGTGCTCCGCTGCATTCTTCGCCTATTTGACTGGCTCACCATTCATTATGACTGCTATGGGTTACTCTGGTGCAGATATTGGTCTAAGTTATCTGCCACAGACGGTAGCTTTTCTTGTTGGTGGTTATGGTTGCCGTAACCTGTTAACACGCTTTAGTGCCAAGCAATTATTACCTTGGTTAATGACATTATTTATCACAACTGTTGTTACTATGTTCGTCATTGCATTTGCGACATCACCTACGACTATTTGGACTATTTTGATCCCATTTTGTTTCTTAGCGGTTGCTAATGGTGCGATTTATCCATTGGTTATCAATGCTGCACTTGCTGATTTTAAAAATTGTAGTGCAACAGCGGCAGGATTACTTAACTTCCTACAGACGATGTTTTGTTTCTTAGCGAGTAGTGTCGTCTCAGCATTTTCTGATCACGGTCTTTATACTGTGACTGCAGTGATGTTGTTTCAAGGTTTAGTGATTGTGGCTGGCTATTTATTAGCTAAACATAAAACAATGAATGAAACCGCCGATGATGCTGTAGCCGCTTAGGTAGGTAATTTAGTTTTGAAATAGTGACGAAGTCATAAAGACGTGGCTATTTGAAACGAGGGTGATTTAAGGTTGAGATTTAATTTTTAATTTGAATAATAAAACGGGAAAGACAGTCGCTGTCTTTCCCGTTTTTATTGGTAAGATTTGTTTAAGACGTATGCTAGCTTAGTGGCTTAATTCACCACGAATACTTTGTTGCATAAGTTCTTTAATTTCTTCGCTTGGTAGCTTTTTACTGATTAGATAATGCAGTTTAGTTAACGCCGCTTCTGTCGTCATATCATAACCAGAGATAACACCAACTTGTGCAAGGGCATCACCTGTTGCATAACCGCCCATGTTAACTTTACCTTTGATACACTGAGTCAGGTTAACAACAACAATTCCACGCTTATTAGCCGCTTCTAGCGCGTTTAATATGTCTTCACTTTGTGGTGCATTACCTACGCCATAACTTAGCAATATTAACGCTTTGACTGGCTGTAACAGAATGTTAAAGATAACTTCTGTTGAAATTCCAGGATAAAGAGTCACGATCGCAATAGGCTGTGGTGTGATGCTGCTAACCGAAAGTGTTTTTTGGGTAATAGGTTTAACATCACCCAACATGACTTCGATATTAATACCGACTTTTAATAAGGTTTCGCAGTTTGGTGTTGCAAAAGCACTAAAGCCATCAGCATGCACCTTAGTTGTTCTGTTACCACGTAATAACTGGTTATTAAAGAATAAACAAACTTCGTGAACAGGGTAGTTTGCAGCAAGGTAAAGTGAATTAAGCAAGTTGCTTTGACCGTCCGAGCGGATCTCTGCAAGCGGGATCTGTGAGCCTGTAACAATAACTGGTTTGCCTAGGTCTTCTAACATAAATGATAATGCTGATGCTGTGTACGCCATGGTATCAGTACCATGTAAGATAACAAAGCCATCGTAGTCGTCATAATTGCTTTGGATGTCTTCTGCGATCTGCTGCCAATCAGAAGGTGACATGTTAGAAGAGTCGATTAACGGCGAGTATTCGTGAAGCGTGAAATTTGGCATTTCTTCGCGGTGGAACTCGGGTAGACGCGCTAAGCAATCCGTCATGAATCCTTCCATCGGTACATAACCGTGTTCTGAATGTTGCATACCGATCGTGCCACCAGTATAAGCAATGTAGATTGATTTCTTAGCCATTAATAAATTCCCTGTTCGTTTTTAAGGAGGATTATAGTGCTGAAATGAATTAATGGAATAGCTTGATACTAGATTGTGTAATAAAACTGCAATTAAATAGGGTAATTAAGAAAGAAATTTGAATTGAGCGGTAAATGGACGTATTTACCGCTCGATAAGAAGACTGATTAAGTTTGGTTAGCTAATTATCTCGTACCTAGTTATCTAATGTCACAGACCAAACATTCTACATACAGGCCTTGCGGGTCTGAGTAGTTATTTAGTGTTGCCGCTTGTTGGCTTATTGTTGCTAACCAAGTCGCCACATTGCCATTCGGGTTGATGTTGAGCTCGGTTAATACTTGCATCGCAACCGATTGAGTGAACATAGAAAGTAGTCGATCTCGTTCACTACGTGGTGTTTGAATCAAGATTAATGAGTCACTCGATACATCAGCCTTTGCTGCTGCAGAAATAATCGCATCATCAAGGCTGCCAAGACTATCAACTAGTCCTAGGTTAAGCGCATCGTTACCAGTCCAAACACGGCCTTGAGCAATCTTATCGACTTCTTCTGTTGTCATACCTCGACCTTCGGCAACGACATTTAAGAAGTTGCTATAGCCATTTTCAACCGTCATTTGAATGATTTTAGCCATGTGCTCAGGAAGTTCTCGATTAACAGAAAGTCCTGTGTAATCAGTAGTTCCGACACCGTCACTGTAAATACCCATTTTAGCGAGTAGTTTTTCAGTGGTAGCAAACATACCAAAGATACCAATTGAGCCTGTGATCGTGGTTGGTTTCGCCCAAATTTCATCAGCTGCAGAAGCAATCCAATAACCACCAGATGCGGCGACGCTACCCATAGATACGATAACGGGTTTACCTGATTTTTTGACTTCTAATAACGCAGTACGAATTTGCTCTGACGCAAACGCGCTACCACCTGGACTATCGATACGTAATACGATGGCTTTGATTTGTTCATCATCTTTAGCTTGCAGTAGCAGCTTAGTTAGAGATTTACCACCAATCGCTCCAGGCGGTTGGTTACCATCAAGGATTTGACCATTCGCAAAAATGATACCAACACCAGGATTACTAGCGAAACCTTGCTGTTCAAACTGGGTAGGTTGCAGGGCAAGGTAATCTAAGAACTCAATCTTTTCGTATGAATCCGATCCGTTGTTTAGCTTTTCAGTTAGGTAATCAGAGATTTGTTCACGCGTTAATAACTTGTCTACAAGGTTTTGTTTTAAAGCATATTGCGCAATATTGCCATTGACTGATTGTAGTTGCTTAATAAATACATCCGCTTTAGGCGCGACATCTTCAGCGTTAATGCCACGATTGTTAGCGACAATGCTGGTGTAGGTAACCCAAAGTTGATTTAACCAATTTAATTTGGCTTCTTTGCTCTCAGCTGACATTTCACTGCGGGTAAAGGGTTCAACAAATGATTTATAAGTACCCACACGAAATACATGCGAAGACAGGCTTAGTTTATCTATCGCATCCTTGAAATAAAGACTATAGCTACCATAGCCTTGCAGTAAAACACCACCTGCAGGGTTTAATAGAATTTCATCAGCAAATGAAGCAAGTAAATATTGCTCTTGGCTAAAGTAATCGCCGTAAGCATAAACTGGCTTGTTACTTTTTTTGAATTCAACTAATGCATCAGCAATATCAGTTAATTTGGTTAAACTCGCAGGTTTTAATTGTGCAAGATCTAAGATAAGTGCGCTAATTGCGTCATCTGATTTTGCGTTGTTAATTACGTTAACGACGTCTGAAATCGCAATTTCATTTACAACATTTTTAGAGTCAACAAGTTCACCAATAACTTGGTCGAATGGATCAACTAATTTAGGCTGATCAACCAAGATACCGTTTAAGTTAAGAACCAAGGCTGTGTTGTCTGCAAATGCGACAGGTGGCTCTTTTTGCTGCTGCAAAGCAATAACAATAATTGCTATAAAAGAAATAAAAAATAGGTTTAAGATTAAATTACGGGTGAATGTAATCGAGCGTCCTATTTTTGAAAGAATGAATCCGAGTATTGAGAATAATTTTCTCATTATTATATTCCTAGTAAACCCAATGGGATTAGACTGTTATGGATGTTATTTTGTGTATTAGGCCATAAATCTGATTTAGATTAAAGTACTACAATCACAGAGCTGTGACAGTGTGTGGCGGATCTAGTTCTCATTAATAATAAATAATGACAAATTAAGCTTAGTTGAAACACGACGAAATGTATTGTTAATGATTGAAATTCAAAGAAATCATTAATTTATGGCTACACGTGTGCGCCGTATAAGTTAAAATAGCGTTTGAAATGAACGATTAAATTAATTACTCTAAATTATAAATAGATAACAACTATGTATCAATCAAGTAGCAATTGTGTAACCACTGGGAGTGGAGTTATGTCTGCAAGCAATTATCCGAATATGTTGGCGCCGTTAGATTTAGGTTTTACAACATTGAAAAACCGAGTATTAATGGGCTCGATGCATACTGGCTTAGAAGAAGAAAAAAATGGATTTGAAAAACTGGCCGCATTTTATGCCGAACGTGCAAAAGGCGGTGTTGGTTTAATTGTTACTGGTGGTATCTCACCAAACTTACGTGGCCGTTTGATGCCGCACGGTTTGCAGTTGTCATATAAATGGCAAGCAAAGAAGCACCAAATTGTTACACAAGCTGTTCATGATAATGGTAGTAAAATTGCACTACAAATTTTGCATGCTGGTCGTTACGCTTATCACCCGTTTAGTGTGAGTGCGAGTAAGAGTAAAGCGCCGATTAACCCGTTTACGCCTAGAGCGATGTCAAAGCGTTCTATTCGCTGCACTATTTCGGATTTTGCTAAAACGGCAGAGCTGGCTAAATTTGCTGGTTATGATGGTGTGGAGGTGATGGGATCTGAAGGTTATCTTATTAACCAGTTCATTTGTCGTCGCAGTAATAAACGTACTGATGAATGGGGTGGTAGTTATCAAAACCGTATGCGCTTTCCAATTGAAATTGTAAAATCAATTCGTCAGCGTGTCGGTAATGACTTTATAATTATTTTCCGCCTCTCAATGTTAGATCTTGTTGAAGACGGTAGTACATTTGAAGAAGCTGTTGAATTAGCAAAAGAGCTTGAAAAAGCTGGCGTGACTATTATTAATACTGGTATTGGCTGGCATGAAGCGCGTGTACCAACGATCGTAACTAGTGTACCGCGTGCAGCATTTAGCTGGGTCACAGAGAAAATGAAAGAGCATGTCAACGTTCCTTTAGTGACAACTAACCGTATTAATACACCTGATGTGGCAGAACAGATCCTATCTTCTGGGCAAGCGGATATGGTGTCGATGGCACGTCCAATGTTAGCAGATCCGAACTTTGTTGAGAAAGCGACAGCGGGTAAAGCCGATGAGATCAATACCTGCATCGCCTGTAATCAAGCTTGTTTAGACCATGTGTTTAAAGCCAAACGTGCATCTTGTCTGGTCAACCCACAAGCGTGTTTTGAAACGGAACTTAAGTTTGAAACTGCGGCGAAATCAAAACGTATAGCGGTTGTTGGTGCGGGACCTGCTGGTTTAGCCTTTGCTTGTTATGCGGCAGAACGTGGCCACAAAATTGATATTTTTGATAGCCGTTCAGAAATTGGCGGTCAGTTTAACTATGCAAAGCAAATCCCGGGCAAAGAAGAGTTTTACGAAACACTGCGTTATTATGTGAAACAAATCGAAGTACTTGGCATTAACTTGCACTTAAATCAGTTAGTGACGGTTAAGACGCTAGAAGGCAAAGGCTATGATGATGTTGTTGTCGCAACGGGTATTAAACCGAGAACACCAGCAATTCCAGGCATTAAACATGAGAAGGTTCTGAGTTATATTGAAGTATTGCGAGACCACAAACCGGTTGGTAAACGTGTTGCTGTTATTGGCGCTGGTGGTATTGGTTTTGATGTTTCAGAATATTTGGTTGAAGAAGAAGGTGCGTCACCGTCAACTAATACTAAGCAGTGGTTAAGCGAGTGGGGCGTAACAGATGATAGTCAAACTGTTGGTGGCCTAGCTCCTGCTAAAAATACAGCGCCAGCGCGTGAAGTATTTTTATTGCAGCGTAAAGATACCAAAGTCGGTGCTGGTCTAGGTAAAACGAGTGGTTGGGTACACAGAGCAACATTGCAGAAGAAGAATGTTGAGATGATCAAAGGTGCTTCTTATGATCTTATTGATGATCAAGGCTTACATATTACCGTTGATGGCGTTAAAAAAGTGTTAGACGTGGACAACGTTATCTTGTGCGCAGGACAAGAACCATTTAGAGAGCTGTTTGAACAGTTACAATCTGAGAAAGTGAAAACGCACTTGATTGGTGGTGCATTTGAAGCGGGTGAACTTGATGCAAAACGTGCGATCCGTCAAGGTGCTGAATTAGCCGCGACAATTTAGCACTAATCTAATACTTGTTTAATACAAATATAAGACAATAAAAGTTACTATTGTTGAGATGATCAAGCCCATATTATGTATGGGCTTTTTTGATCTTAATAAATTAATCACTTGATATTTTATCACCTACATTGAATACTTTAGCTATCACTCATTGTTCAAAGTAGTAAATAATGGACGCAATTGACTTATTAATAAATCGCCATTCTTGTAATCAGCTTTCCGCCCCAGCCCCGAGTGGTGAGGCATTAGATAATATTATTAATGCTGGATTACGCGCTCCTGATCACGGCGCATTAACCCCTTGGCGTTTTATTATCACTGAAGGTGAAGGTTTAAAGACTTTATCGCGCTATTTCCAAGATGCGGCATTTAATCTTGGCAAAGCAGAGAAAGATGTACTGAAGGCTGCTAACGCCCCGTTTCGAGCACCACAAATTATTACTGTTATTGCTAGAATAGAAGATCATCCAAAGATCCCTGAATCGGAACAATTAATGTCAGCAGGTTGCGTGGTAATGGCAATGCAAATGGCGGCTCAAGCGCAAGGTTTTAATGGCATTTGGCGAACCGGTTGGTTTGCTTATAATGACCACATAAAACAAAAGCTTGAACTTGAAGGGAAAGATGAAATTGTTGGTTTTTTATATTTAGGTACACCAGATGTATCATGTAAAAAAATACGCCAGCTGAATACCGACTGTTTTGTTACCCGTATGGATAATTAATACGACTAAATTAGCATTCAAATAAGAACTGAGGAATTAAGATGACGACACTATATCCAAAAGGACATTTACTCAGTGTACAGTTTCCACTTTACCATCATGTTGGTATTTCGGATGGGTGTGGTCATGTTTTTGAGAATTCCAGAGCGCGTTCTGGTCGTGGTTTAGTCAGCCTACAAGATTTTTCTGATGATAAAGACATTATCGATCATGGTTTTTTACCTGGTAGTTTACCAGCCGAAAATATTGTTGAGAATGCGGAACAATTGATAGCAGATAAAAAGCGTTACCATTTGTTGAAGAACAACTGTGAACATTTTGTGCATGAAGTTTGTGGTGTGAAAGTATCGAGCCCACAATTACGCCGAGCTTTGGTTTTGATTGCAACATTGTTAGTGAACAAATACACAAGTGGTCGTTTACGCTCTGCATTGTTTTGGAGTATCGCCTCGCAATTGTCACACTTAAATACAGCTACGCTATCTTGGTGGAAGCATGCTATTTTTACTTCCACTGGATTTTGGTTGGTGCTATTAACTAATACTAATCAAGATGTTGACGATAAAAAAACGTAATTTATACCTCTTTGTATTTAGTTTCTCTCCTTATAGCGCTTAGTGGTTTAGTAAGCGCTTTCTAGTTATTTTCTCTATAATATCGTCCATTAGATTTAAAACTCGTACAGGTTGTAACTAGCGAGTGGAGTTAATTATGGGCAGTATTGAAATCATTCGCGATCATAGTTTACCGCATCAACAAATTATTCGTATAGCAGACGAGTTAATGCTTGATATAGCAGAAGAATATGACCTTAAATTAGAATGGCAGGGGAATAAACTTCATATTCAGCATGCACATACTAGAGGGTATTTACATGCGGATGCGGAAAGTATCAGAATCAAATTAAAATTAGGGGTCCTGCTGTTTCCAGTTAGCTTTGTATTAAAGCAAAGCATTGAAGAAACGCTGGATGAACTGTTGCCAAAGGCAGCATGTTCGTATAGATAAAGTACGATTAAGGCTTGATATTATGGAACAATTATCATTGGTTGAAACCTCATTTTTATTAAGTGAGAGTATAGCAAGTCCTAAGCATTTTTCAGGTTTACAAATTTTTGAACCGCCGAAGGACTATGAAGGCAATTTTGCTCGGGATCTTTTTCAAAAGTTAATCATGGATCCCGCTGTCGCGACCCCCTTTAACTTTAAACTTAAAAAAAGCCTGGGAGGCCTGTTCTACTGGGTACATGATAGTAAGTTCGATTTTAACTATCATATTCGCATGTCAATGTTACCCGGTGATGGTACTGATGAACAACTACGTGATTTAGTTGAACGATTGCATTCACACTTGATTGATAGAACGCGTCCGTTATGGGAAGTGTACTTGATTGAGGGGCTATCTGACGGTCGCTTCGCTATCTTTACTAAAATCCATTATGCGATGGCTGATGGAAAAATGGCAAATAGTTGGTTGTCAGGATATTTACAAAGTGATAAATCGGTTAATGATTATCGCCCATTTTGGCAGATCCCATCATTCCGTCCTGGTTATAAAGAATCTGCTGGGGTCATTGAAAGCGCGCTATCGACTTATATTAGTGGCCTAAAACAGCTTAAATCTATTCCAGGCCTAATTCGGTTGGGTACGCGTATGGGATTAAAGTTCCTGAATCTACGAGACCAAGGACCTGCGCTACCGTTTTGTGCACCTCGAACACCATTTTCGGTACCTGCAACGCGTTCGCGTATTGTTTCTTTTGGCCGCTTACCTTTTGAAAAGATGCGATCGATTAGTAAAATAACAGGCGTGACATTAAATGATGTGATTTTATGTTGTGTGGATATTGGCCTAAATCGATATTTGAAAGAAAAAGGTATTTTATTACGTAAGCCATTAGTTGCTCAGGTGCCAGTCAGAATCGGAAATGGACGTAGGAACGCATTAACAGGGGTTGAACTCGGCAATATTGATGCAGATGCGTTAGACCATTTAGAAACAATTTTTAAACGCACAACCAGCGTCAAAGAAGATTTGTTTAGTTTACCGGCGGAATCGGTGGTTAATTTTTCATTATTAATCCAAGCAAGCGCGTCAATATCTGAGTGGTTAGGCGTTTCTAAGTTCTTACCGCCACTAGGCTCTGTGATCGTGTCGAATGTCCGTGGTCAGCAAGAGTTTGCTTACCTTGCTGGTGCGAAGCTGACCGAAGTGTATCCTGTATCAGTACTCTCTGCAGGTACGGCATTAAACATTACCTTGTATAGTTATCACGATGAAGTGTTTTTTGGCTTAGTTGGTTGTAAAAACGAACTGCCTGATTTAGATATTCTATCCCGTCATGTTGAAGCCGCTTGTGAGATTCTATCAAATGAAATTCTTGATAATGCAAAGCAGCATTCAGTACTAATATCTTCACGTTAAAATAAAAGTGGTGGCTTAGGCTGCCATCTTTGTCTGTCTCTTCTGTATATTTAATGCTAGTTTGATTATGTTGTGAACTTGTTAGATATGAATGTGAGCGTTAGCTTTATGCTTTAGAGGAGGGAGCTTCTAACTCATGTTGCTATAATTCTTTGTTATACGTATAAATATTGTTCGAGGTTATTTTGATTAGTTGGCAAGCAAAAGCGCTGAATTTATTTTTGAAGCAAACAGTGAAACGTTCGATTGAACATACCAAAGACGCGAACAAATTACGGTTGCAGATGCGCGCGCTAGATAAATTTGTATTCGGCACCAGTTCTAATATTTCACATTCGAAATCAATGCGTGCTGGTGTTTTGTGTGATGAGATACAGGTTAAATTTTCAAATACGAAGAAAAAATTATTATATGTACATGGCGGCGCCTTTGTTTTTAAAACCCCAGCAATACATAATAATTTTGTAGCGCGTTTAGCTGAACCACTCGACTTACATGCTATTGTTCCTGATTACCCACTCGCACCTGAGCAACCTTTTCCAGCTGCGCTGGATTGTTGTTATGACGTTTACCTGTCACTCTTAGATGCTGGCACTTTGCCTGAAGATATTGTTGTCGCGGGTGATTCTGCGGGAGGTAATATCGCACTATCTCTATTATTACGTGCAAAGCGCAATGGCTTACCAATGCCGAGTTGTTGCGTTTTACTATCACCAGTGGCAGACATGACGCAAAGTGGCCTCTCTTCTGTGGAAAACCGTTATAGTGATGCACTGTTTAGTTTAGAAGTTATGCTACATTGTCGTAATTTATATTTAGGAGGGGATAATCAAGATCTACATAATGATGAGATCTCGCCACTGTTTGGTGATTTCGCTGGTTTTCCTCCTTTTATGTTCCATGCTGGTAGTGCCGAACTAATGCGTGATGACTCAACCCGACTTGCTGAATTTATGCAGGCCAAAGGTGTCGATGCTCATTTACAAATATGGCACCAAATGCCGCATGTTTTCCCTTTGTTTGAACAGTTGCCTGAAAGTAAGGCTGCGCTAATTCAAATTATCGATTTCATAAAGAAACATCAAAACAAGTCTTAAATAGGGTTTGTTTATAATACCTACAAGTTAAATCATAAAGAATTATAAGTAATTTAATAAAAAGTATGATTAATTTAATGAAATATATCATATTCGGAAAATTTTCCGATAATGATATATGTTGTTTTATAAAAGCCTTTATTATAGCCGCATAAACCAAGTGAAGCACAAAACAGAGGCTATGATGAACAAAGAACAAGTATTACAAACAATTGAATTATTAAAAGAAGGTCGCTCTTTAACTGATGTAACTAAGATAGCTAACATCAATGTTATGTACGTAAGTGTGATTCGAAAATTGATGGTAATGAACTTAATCAATACTGAAGGTTAATCATATTCATTATAATGAATTGTGTAGTTATCATTGATTATAATCGTTAAAAAAAGGCTGGTAAGATAATTAATTATCTCACCAGCCTTTTTGTTTTAAGCTGCTAATTTTCTATTTTTAAATAGATAGCTTAAATTAGAATTCCGCAGTGCGTGGTGCACGTGGGAAAGGAATTACGTCACGGATATTTTGCATACCAGTTACATAAGACACTAAACGTTCGAAGCCTAGACCGAAACCAGAATGTGGCACTGTACCAAAACGACGTAGGTCGCGGTACCACCAGTAATCTTCTTTGTTTAGACCCATTTCTTCCATACGCTTATCAAGCATATCTAAACGTTCTTCACGTTGGCTACCGCCGATGATTTCACCGATGCCTGGTGCAAGTACGTCCATTGCCGCAACTGTTTTACCGTCTTCATTCATACGCATGTAGAATGATTTGATATCTTTCGGGTAGTTTTTAACAACAACAGGTGCTTTGAAGTGTTCTTCAGCAAGGTAACGTTCGTGCTCAGAAGACATATCGATACCCCAAGAAACTGGGAATTCGAATTCTTTACCACATTCTT
>Ga0209395_1002417_pt1 | contig 24456 bp, 18 predicted proteins | sample GOMGulsemesocosm_3_FD_184635 | JGI IMG/M metagenome (GOLD analysis project Ga0209395, IMG submission 184635) | Methane-oxidizing microbial communities from mesocosms in the Gulf of Mexico - GOM9D Gulf of Mexico (SPAdes) (version 2) | ecosystem: Environmental > Aquatic > Marine > Cold seeps... | reverse complement strand
CCATGCTGCGCAGTGTACGGCCCAACGCCCGCATTGCCAACATTCTACGCTGGGAAGGCATTGTCATTGATCCCATCGGCGCACTGCTGGCGGTATTAGTGTATGAATCCATTGTTTCCTTTGGCCAGGGCGGAGAAATCAGCCATACGCTGTTTATCTTCCTCAAAACGCTGCTGGTAGGCGGACTGTTTGGTTGCCTTGCTGGTTATTTATTGGGCACGGCGTTACGCCGTCAGCTACTGCCCAGCTACCTGCATAACTTTGCCACCGTAACACTGGTGCTGCTGGTGTTTGCTGGCAGCAATGCCCTGCAACATGAATCAGGCCTGCTCAGCGTAACCCTAATGGGTATCTGGCTGGCGAATATGAAACACATTGATATGGAGGAAATTCTATCCTTCAAAGAACACCTCACCACGCTGTTGATTTCCGGCCTGTTTATTCTGCTGGCCGCTCGCATCGACCTGCAGCAACTGACCCAACTCGGCTGGATCTCCGTTCTGCTGTTACTTACCGTGCAATTTGTAGCCCGCCCACTCTCGGTGTTGGCCGCCACGTTCGGTTCGGATTTAAGCTGGCGCGAACGTAGTCTGATCGCCTGGATCGGCCCACGCGGCATCGTCGCCGCCGCCATTTCAGCGCTGTTTGCCCTGCGCCTTGAGGCCGCCGGTTTTGAGCAAGCCCCCGTACTCGTTGCGCTAACCTTTATCATCATTGTCGGTACCGTGGTGTTCCAAAGCGCCACGGCTCGTCCCTTGGCGCGCATCCTGAAGGTCTCCGAACCAGCGCCCCGCGGTTTTCTGATTGTTGGTGCCAACCCGGTAGCACGCGCGATCGCTAGCGCGCTGGAAAGCCAGGGCTTCACAGCGCTCTTGACCGACAGCAGCTGGGAAAATATCCGTGCCGCACGCATGGCTGGCTTGAACACCTTTTACGGCAACCCCGTCTCTGAGTATGCTGACAGCCGCATGGACCTGGTTGGCATCGGCCATTTATTGGGCCTATCCCCCCAGCGTGAACTTAACGCCCTGGCCTGCATGCGTTATCGACTGGAGTTTGGTGAGCAGCGTTTATTCTCACTCGCCAACACCAACGACGAAAACGTCTCGGAAAAACTTGCCATTGCTCAGAAGCACAAAGGCCGAACCCTGTTCAATGGCGATTTGAGTTTCAGTAAATTTGCCAGTCTGCTCAGTCAAGATGCCAAAATCCGCGTCACCACACTCAGTGAAACCTTTTCCTTTGATGACCTGGTATCGGAACAAGGCAGCAAACTCTATCCCTTGTTTGCTATCGACAAAAACGATCGTATCCAGGTGTTCTGCAATAAACACGAGATAGCGCCCTCAGAGGGGTGGTCGGTAATTAGTCTTGAACAAGTACCGGAGCATCCAACTGCCAATGAAGCTGATAATGATTCGGCAAAATAACGTATTAGGTTAATAGCATGCCAACAGCACAAAATTTACGCGTATTTTTGGCAATCTCAATATCCCAGACTACATCTTCAATATTGCAGCGACAATTATCACCATTAAAGACAACACTGGAAAAGTTCAAGTTACGCTGGATACCACAACAAAACTGGCATATTACGGTTAAATTTATTGGAGCTCTTCAGGCCCAGCAAATACCCGTTCTGGCTAGGGAGCTCACCGCTGAATTACAGCAATCGCCGACCTTTCAGTTGGAGTTAACCTCTGTTGACTGGTTCCCAAACAAAACAAAGCCCATCATGCTGGCAGCCATTCCAGCACCCTGCGAACCACTGAATCAGCTCGCATCCCATGTGGATAAAACACTGGTTCGTTACGGTATCGTTCGTAACAGTAAGCCGTTTCGCGCGCACCTAAGCCTCGCTCGCAGCCATAAGGGGACTAAATACACTGCATCTCAACTTTTATCCGCCCCACTAACGCCAATAACTGTAGCTATCAGTCAGGTTGGCTTATATCAAAGTCAGTTTGAAAAACAGGGGGTTTACTACTCAAAACTTGCCAATTTTAAACTCTTGTCCTAGCCTGAGTAGGCTATTCTTATAGATAGCAGTTCTCAGTCATTAACTATCACAACGCTTAAAACGACTGTCTGATAACGTAAAACAATTGCGCACGGACCCAATCACAGACCGTCTCAGTACACGACCAATCTATAATGCAGGAACATAACATCCATACAGTAAGCCAGGGATTTTGGCGACTGGCACTTTTTATAGCCGGGACAGCAGCAGTCGTGCTGTTTGTGCTACAACTGCGCCTGGATTTCAACCTCTACCAGCAACAGCAACAGCTGCAACTCTCCAGCAAGCTGAGTCTCATAGAACCCGCCATAAAACGCGCTGTCGAGCTCAACGATTCGCAACTTTCCAGACAGCTAGTCAATCAATTACTTAAGCAATCGGCAATCACTCACGTCAGTATTAGCTCAACCGAACGGTTACTTGCCAGCGGTACGCGAAGCAAAGATATTTCCAGCGGCTCATTCCCCACCAACCTGCTCATGGATGCCTTTAGTGAACAGAAAAAACTACTCGTGTCGGCAACAACCGGGCAAGCAGGTACTCTGACGCTTGGCATTGATAATCACCGCCTGTACAAGGCCTTTTACCAACAGGCCCTGTTACAACTAATCCTGTTTTTTGCCATTACCCTCACAGTGATTATTGTTATTCGTCACTTGGCTAAAACGCGCATCCAGCTACCCTGGTCCGCGCTTAACCAATCATTATTACAGAGCCAACAGCGGCTCAACTGCAGTCAGAACACACTGACAAAAATCAATTACATCGAAACCTTCGGCAGCTGGCATTACAACACAAACGACAACAGCTTCCATTGGGGTGGAGAATTGCCCACCCTGCTCGGTATCGATGCTGAAGCGATCACCAGCAGCAGTGATATTCTTGCCAGTGTCGCCGCTAGCCATCAGCAACAATTGAATTACGCGATCGCTAACGCCAGCAGCAACGGGCAACTACTCGACATCGAGCTACCACTGAAACATAACGATTCAACGCTGCTGTGGGTACGCGCCATCGGCCACTGCCAACTGGTCAATGACCAACCCATGTGGGTTGAAGGGCTATTACAAGATGTCAGCGACACACACGCTTCACAGCATGATTTGCAACTCCGTGACTTTGCCCTGAACCAATCCCCGGATTCTATCTTCACCCTTGATGCTGACGGCTATATTCTCTCGGTCAACGACACTGCCAGCCGAATTTTTGGCTATTCACGTGATGAAATGGTGGGGCAATCGGTGGACCTGCTCAACCGCAATTACGATATGAACGAATGGTCACGCTGGTGGCAGACTGTTAAAACACGGAGCCATCACACCAGCTTTGCCAACAATCAAAACAAATCCGGCCATGAATTTCCGGTCGAGGTCGCCGCTAGTTATTTTGCCGATAACCAGCAGGAACTTTGTATTCTGTCGGTGAAGGACATTACCGAACGAAAAAAACACCAGGATGTCATCCAGCACCTCGCCTACCACGATGCTCTCACCAATTTACCCAACCGGCGTCTACTACTAGACCGTCTTCAACAGGCTCTAATATCTGCCAACCGGCATCAACATATCGGTGCACTGCTATTTATCGATCTGGATAACTTTAAAAAGATTAATGATTCACAGGGCCATTCCGGTGGTGACAACGTCCTCAAGACCTTGGCTAAACGCATTTCCAACCACCTACGTGCAGAGGACACCGTCGCTCGCATCGGCGGCGATGAATTTGTGGTACTGCTACCCTTTCTTAGCACCGAAGCGAACACAGGAAAACAGCGCGCAGAGGATCTTGCCTGCAAGTTATTAAACCTGGTTACACGCCCCATCCATACCGGTGACCAAGCTCTACAAATCACTGCCAGTATCGGCGTCGTCAACTTCCCTAATAACAGTGAAAATGATGCCGAAAAACTGATCAGTTTTGCCGATACTGCCATGTACCAAGCCAAGGAAAAGGGTCGTAATGGCGTCGTCTATTTTGAAATGAGCATGGCTGACGACATTACACGCCAGATAAATTTGGAAAGACGCTTGCGTACGGCGCTGGATAGCGAGGAGCTTTATTTAAACTTCCAGCCTCAGTACAAAGGTCTGCAGCAACTCGTCGGAGCAGAAGTATTACTACGCTGGAATGCCCCCACTTTTGGCATGATCTCACCAGCCGAATTTGTACCTATTCTGGAGTCTTCGGGGCTAATTCTCGAAGTTGGAGAGTGGGTCATGCGCCAGGCCTGTCTGCAATTAAAACAGTGGATAGACGCGGGCCTGTGGGACAGCAACCTAACCCTGGGCGTCAACATCAGCCCGGTGGAATTTGAACAGCCTCATTTTGTTGACCGGGTTGCAACCATTCTCAAGGAAACAGGTGTACCACCGCACAACCTCGATATTGAAATTACCGAAGGTACCGTTATCAGCAACATCGAACAGATTATTGAAACGCTGGAAGCTCTACGCGTCCTAGGTGTAAAAATCTCCATTGACGACTTCGGCACCGGCTACTCATCCCTAACCTACCTCAAGCGCCTGCCCATCGACATGGTAAAAATCGACCAATCCTTCGTTAAAGACATTCCCGGCGACGACAGCGCTGGCGCCATCATCAGCACCATCATTTCCATGGCCGAGCACCTGAATCTGGATATCATCGCCGAAGGCATCGAGTCTATCCAACAGCTGCAATACCTCCAGGCAAATGGCTGTAACAAGTTTCAAGGCTTTTATTTCAGTGCCGCTATGCCAGAGTCCGAATTCACCCCTCTGTTAGCAGAAAACAAGGCTAACTCTCACCCCCAATCTAACCATCCTTAATTAAGTTCGGGGTTACCAACCTTCACTTATCGGCTATGCTGAAAGTAATGTAATTCCCGTGAACCCCTGTAGCGAAAAACTAATGCCAAAAAAATGCGCTGAGATTCTCAATTTTTGGTTTGGTCAAAACTTTCATCACGGCCTGCCCGACAAAAGTCAGCAAGCTCGCTGGTTCAGTTTTGACCCACAAACAGATGAGCTAATCCGCAACTGTTTTTCCGAAGATATAGAAGCGGCAGCTAACGGTGACTATGCACATTGGTGCTCTGAACCAAGCGGGCGACTAGCGGTAATTATTCTGTTGGATCAATTCAGCCGCAATATTTATCGCGGAACGGCGCAGGCGTTTGCCTACGATGAGCAAGCCGTTGAGCTGGTTTTGGAAGGCCTCAAGCTGGGCCATGATCAGCAGCTAATCGCCGCGCATCGCATTTTCTTTTACATGCCACTTGAGCATAGTGAATCACTCGCACATCAAAAACGCTGTTTGGCATTATTTCAGCAGATGTATAAAGAGTGTAACCCGGCTATCGCCAGCACAATTAAGAGTAATCTTGCTTACGCGCAGCAACATTTAGACATTATCGAACGTTTTGGTCGCTTCCCACACAGGAATGCGGCTTTAGGGCGAGAGTCAACGCCTCAGGAATTGGCTTATTTGCAACACACCAGCAATGACTTTGGGCAGAATGCCAAATAAACGAGCAATCAACCTTCGTCGCTATTAACCTGCTGATAGGCTTTGAGTTGCTGATTGTAGCTTTCAATCAACCGTTCCATACGCGCAACCGCCAGATTATAGCGCGTGATCGAGTCTTTCTTTTGCTCATAGGTCAGCGCATCACCCACCGTTTTCTCGTTAGCAAGCAGGCAATTCAAAAAGGTTTTAGTGGTGGTGATATAACGGTTCACATCTCGTTGAGCCTCTAGCATATCGTCTGATGAAGCCTTGTGCCCCTCAGCCACGACCATCAGGCCAGGCTCAACACAGGCGGTTAGCTCAGCACCCTGCTCAGCCGGATCCGCCTGCACTAATCCAGACATCACACCAGCCAAAGCAAACACACAACACATCAGGTAACGCATATTTCCCATTCCACTTATCATTAATAATTGCAGCACTCTATCATTCACACAGCGCTTTCACTAGCGCCTGTTAAGGCAACCTGCACACCGAAGCCATGTTAATAAATAAATCCTGCCTCTAGGCTTCAACCACTCAACTGCCTATAATGGCGACGCTTTTAAGCGAACAACACAACCACTTCAGGTGATCGAAACAACATGCAGTCCAGCTCAAACAGTGCAGGAATTTTTGGCTCCCTGTGGGCCGTTGTCGGCTTTAGCTTGCTGATACTGATTGCTATCACCCGGCTTGGTGCGATTTCATTGGATAGCCTAAATTATGATTTCCAATGGTTCCACTGGCTGGCGCTGTTGGTCAGCGTTATCGTCATGGCTTATTCCGAAGGCTACAAGGGCTTCCAACTCAAGTTCTCACCTCGTTTCGCCGCCCGTTGTCGCCATTTACGTCATCATCCAACGACACTTCACGTGATACTTGCACCGCTGTTTTGCATGGGCTTTTTCCACACCACGCGTGCCCGCAAAATTGCCGCCTTTGCCCTGACGCTGATGATTCTTGGCTTCATTCAGATTGCCCACTTTTTACCACAGCCCTGGCGTGGCATTCTCGACTTGGGCGTTGTCACAGGCCTAGCCTGGGGATTGGTATCGCTTTATATCAAACTAATAAAAGCCTTCAGCTCAGACGACTTTAATCATTCGCCCGAGTTACCGGAAGAATAAATTACGGCGCTGGCTGAGCTGATCGTTGTAGCGAGTCCAGCTGTTGCTGGATTTGTGAAATACGCTTAAACAACTGCTGACGGCTGGCATCAATCGCCTGCACAGCCTCTTCATTATTTTCCACACGAACCACTAGATTATTCGGTACATTCTTCAGGCGCTGCTGTAACAGCTCCATTTCACCTTCCATAATCAACAACTGCTCGTTCTGCGCTTCAACGGTTGCACGCAGCGCAGTGTTTTCAGAAGCCAACTGTTTGCTTAATTTGCCAGTGGCCTTTGTCGCTGCAACCTGCTTTGTTTCAAGCGTCTTCAGCTTTGTTTGAGCGGATTGCGTAGATTTCGCCGTTTTAGCAAGCTGAGTTTTATTTGCCTCAATACCCTTACGGTTGCGCTTATTGGCAACATCCCAGAGTTTACGGATTTCGGAGTCAAAGAATTTGAATTTGGATTCCAGCACATTACCCGTTTCAACAAAACTAGAGCCTGTTTCATGCACCTGAGCACTGATACTTTCCACGCGTGAACGCTCCAGCTGCAAGGCGTTACTACTAGCCGCCTGTTGTTGCTGTAGTTGTAAAACCTGCTGCCCTAACCAACCACATATGCCAATTACAATCAGCAGCAGAAAAAACATAAACCATACCAAACCCTTGCCGCCCTTTGCCGCGGGTTGCACAGCTGCCTGAGCACCAGCGGAAGCAGCGGAGCGCTGCGCAGAAGACGCTGAAGGCGCAGCTGTTTTCCTAGCCGGTTTTGCTTCTGGCGCAGAGCTTTGTTTAGGTTTCGATCTGCCCGGAGCGTCGTCTCGGCTCGCCGAAAGGCCCGCTAACATATCCAGATCATCATCTTCACGTGTAGGCATAATTAACTCTTTTAATTCCATATTCAAAATTCTATAAATAAAACTCAAGCGCCATAATTACAGCATCTTCTCGGCCCTGGGCAGCAGGATAGTAGGCCGGGCGTATGCCGACCTCATTAAATCCTTCACTTGCATATAAACCTTGAGCCACTTCATTAGAAGAGCGCACCTCGAGGAAAACTGCCCGTGCCTTGTTTTTTTCTGCGCAACTCAGCATGTGGAGTAACAACTTTCGTCCCAAGCCCTGCCCCTGATAACGTCTATCAATGCCGATAATAAGCAGCTCCGCCTCATCAGCCGCAAAAGAAAGCACTGCATAGCCAACCGGTGTATTATTTTGCTGCAGTATCCAGCACTGATAATCTGAATTCAGGCTGCTTTCAAAGTTCCCCTGCGTCCAGGGCGCTTGGCTAATTGCCTGTTCAATTTCAAGCACCTGATCAATATCAGCTACGCTCATCGGCCGGTAACTCAAGCTTGTTTCGTCCAGCAATTTGTTGTCAAAGGCCATTAGTCATCCTTGCTCCAAACATAGCCTGAGTGGTTGAATATCCCGCCAAAAAACAGCTTTTAACGCAGGTACGGTAAACAACTCGTCAATTGAGTGTGATAGTAGCCGTGGCTTATCAGCTTCTGAGAACAGACGGCCCTGGCTATCAGAAAAGCTCTCAAAATTCGGCAGCAGATAACGACCGGTGCCTTCACCCATCAACAGCACAAAAGACACTGCATGTTTGCTTTTTTGGCCACTGATAAAAGCCTGGCTTGCCTGTCGGGCTGCCGATTCACCCTGATCAAATCCAGGGCTTCGCAGCATAGGCCAATTAAAAAAAGTAACCGTTGGCTCATCGACAAAATTGGTGCCGATTGCCGACAGTACATTCTTTAAGAAAAGGAGATGCCGGGACGTTAGTGGATCAACGCCTTGCGTTGGTACCTGCGTGACAACCATGCAGATACCCGGAAATATAATCGACGCGAGTCGAAATTCAGGGTTTGGTTCAGCGGCTGCAGAGGAGACTGGCGCAGGTTTGTCAGCTTCAAGGGGTACCTGCGGCTGAGGATCTTCAGTTAACGTAGATTTTTTTTCATCGCTGGCCACAACTGCGGCCGCAGTAGAAGCTTCTTCGCTGGGACCACTATCATCAACGAATACCGGTTCAGCCTGAGACGGCAGATCGACGAATGACGCGGAATCAGTTTTAAAACCAGAGTCCGGCTCAACCTCAACGACAGGCTTGGCACCGGGAAGGCTTTCCCGTAATTTCCAAACCTGAATACCCATGGCGTCGAGGTACTGCTGTCGTTGAGCCTGCATTGTAATTACTCTATGAAAATCAAATGCCTTCTTTCTGCGGATGTTCTTTGCTGTGGTCAGCCAGAATTACATTCAGACCGTTGATATAAGCCTTGGCAGAAGCAACCACAATATCCGTGTCGGCGCCGTTACCATTGACAATACGACCACCCCGTTCGAGGCGCACTGTCACCTCACCCTGAGAATCGGTACCCGTAGTAATCGCATTCACGGAATATAACTGCAAACTAGTATCGCTCTTCACTACGCTGTCAATGGCTTTAAAGGCTGCATCAACGGGGCCATCACCTTCAGCAGAGGCTGCAACCGTTTCACCATCAACCGTCAGGGTTAATTTCGCGACCGGTGCGGTACCTGTTTTCGAAGTTACTTCCAGTGTTTCCAACGCAAAACGATCGGCAACACTTTCCTGAACATCACTGACCAATGCCTGCAAATCTTCGTCGAAGATCTCGTGCTTTTTATCAGCCAAATCTTTAAAACGAATGAACGCTGCGTTTAACTCATCCTGACCTTCAAAGGTGATGCCTAACTCTTCAAAACGCGCCTTCACAGCCGCACGGCCAGAGTGCTTGCCCAATACCAGTTTATTGGTATTAAGACCGACATCTTCAGCTTTCATGATCTCGTAAGTTTCGCGGAATTTCAGTACACCATCCTGGTGAATGCCTGATTCATGGGCAAACGCATTGGCACCCACAATCGCCTTGTTAGGCTGAACAGGAAAACCCGTCACACTGGCCACCAAACGCGAAGCCGTCATGATCTGCGTAGTATCAACAAAGGTCTCAACCGGGAAAAGGTCTTTACGCGTACGTACAGCCATCACAACTTCTTCCAGTGAAGCGTTACCTGCACGCTCCCCCAAACCGTTGATGGTACATTCAACCTGTCGCGCGCCATTGATGACGGCCGACAAGGAGTTAGCAACAGCCAAGCCCAGGTCATTATGGCAATGCACCGAGAAGATGGCTTTATCGGCATTAGGGATGTTTTCAATCAAACGGCCAATCGTGCGACCAAATTCCAGTGGTTCACCGTAACCGACGGTATCCGGAATATTAATAGTACTGGCACCGGCGTTGATGACGTTTTCAATCACGCGACACATGTAATCAAACTCAGAGCGACTGGCATCCTCCAGAGAAAACTCAACATTGTCCGTGAACTGACGTGCCATTTTAACCGCATCAATGGCGCGCTCAAGAACCATATCGGGTTCCATCTTGAGCTTGTACTTCATGTGAATTGGCGAAGTCGCAATAAAGGTGTGAATTCGTGAAGAGTTTGCACCTTTCAAGGCCTCAGCTGCACGCTCGATATCGCCTTTGCTGGCACGTGCCAAGCTACAGATGGTGCTGTCTTTAACAGCTTCTGCTACCGCTTTAACCGCCTCAAAATCACCTTGGCTGGCAATCGCAAAGCCCGCTTCAATAACATCGACACGCATTTTTTCCAGTGTTTTTGCAATACGCACCTTTTCACTTTTTGTCATGGATGCGCCTGGACTTTGCTCGCCATCACGCAAGGTGGTATCAAAAATCACTAAACGATCTTTACTCATTTTCTGCTCCGAATAAACACATGGCGACACCATACAGTTTGGCCCCACGATCAGTGCGCCTAAAGTAACAAATTAGGCCCAATGATTGAATTAAATCTTACATATATTGGTTACAGATTAACCGGGAACTGTATGAAGGTTGCCATTAATTGGCTGGTCGTTGAGTGTTAACTGGCAGGAGAGAGCTTTAAACACACCGGAGTATCACCCGGAAGCATCAAAGCAGGCAATCGGTAAGATAAACACCCCGCTTGCCACCCGAGCAAGCTGCCCAGGCCAACAGCAGTTCTGCTGTTGCAATTGCATCGGTGAGCGCATCGTGGCCGGGGTAATCAGGCAAATTATAGCGCTGCCTGCAACTGTGCAAACGTAAGATACCTGATTGAAGCACACTTTCATTGCGTAACAGGCGCCGCCGTTCCAGCTGCAAGGTATCAACCACTGGCGCTAATACTGGCGTCGCGTAAAGTTTTTGCGATAAGCAATTAAGGAACGCCATATCGAGCTCGGCATTATGAAAGACCAATACCTTACTGGCAGCGACTTCAAGAAAACGCTCCATAATCCCCGTAATTGAAGCGGCACCGTCCAGCTCACTATCCCGAATCTGATGAATAACCGCACTTTGCCCAACACCGGAGTCGATTTTGGAAAAATGCTGCTCGGCCTCGGCAAGCTGAATAACGCCGTTTTTTATCGGCACCCAGCCGATGCTGGCAATTTCACCATTATTTGCATCCAGCGAGGTGGTTTCCAGATCCACCACCAAAAATTCAACGTCTTCAAAATGGCTGTTGCCCGCCGGTAACGAGGCATCAAGAAACACTTGCATGCCGGGCTGATCAACGCCCAAGCGACGGCGTTTTACCGACAGCCACCACATATCGAACATGTCATTTCATCCTCAAAAAAGCCATCCTATAAACCGCGACGATAATTGAGCCGCAGCGCCTCCTGTGAATCATGAATAACGGTAAAGGCATCACGTAAATGCTTGCGCCCCAACTCAGGCAAATTATTCGGATTGTAGTGATTACTCACCTTTTCACCGTGAGTTAATTGCTTAACCTGTTCGCTGACGCGTAGTTGCATCAAATAATCAAAAGCATCCTGCAGGTTGCGACCATCGGCAATCGCCAGCGCCTTTTGTCGCACCAGTTCAGCGATACGCTCGTGGGTATTAACCTGACTAATACGATTAGCCAACGCATGAATACGCACCATATCGATGATCGGCATCACACCACGTTTTTTCAAATTCAGTGTATCGCGGTGCTCCCCATTACGCTCAACCAGAAAGCGTCTGAAAATGCCAATGGGCGGCGTCTCCTTCAGCACATTGGCTGCTAATGCCGCTAAAAAAATACTGTTTTTTGAGGTCTTTTCCAGCATATATTGCTGCAATTGCTGACACAGTGATTCATCACCATAAATCGTCCGTAAATCAAAGAATATGCTCACTCGCATCACGGCATCAGGCGTCGGACTACGGGTCCAACGATCTATAATTTTTTGCCACCCAGATAGTGATTGACGCCATTCATCGGTTGTTGCCATAACCTTACCCGGGCAATAAACATAGCCGCAAGTATTGAGACCATCGCAAACAAATTTAGCCAAATTTTCAAACCAGGGTTTATCGTTCTCACTTAACTTGTTGGATATCAGCAGACCGTTATCTTGATCACCCCCCAGTAATTGCTCACCCCGAGCCTGAGAGCCAAAACCCAACCAGCAAAATGGCACCGGCGCAGGTCCATACTTTTCAATGGCCAATTCGATCAAACGCGAGGTAACAGCATCACTGATGGCGGTGAAAATATGGCTGATTTGCCTAGCCCGGGTCTGGGCGCCAACCCACTCAACTAACAAATTAGGCAGGGTTTCCACAACGCTGCTTAAACCTGCAACATCACTCTGTCGTGAAATGTGCTGCACTAAATAAACCGGATCATTCTGTTTTGCCAACATCAAATCCGAAGCGGTGATAATACCAACCACCTTATCGTCATCAACAACAGGTAAATGATGGTAGCCCGAACGGGTCATCAGCAACGTAGCATCAAATACCGTTGCTTTACTATCAATGGAGCCAGGATTTAATGTCATCACCGATTTGACTGGAGCCGATAAAGGCAGCCCCTGGGCAATCACTCTGGATCGAAAATCCCGGTCAGTAATAATGCCGCACAGGCGCTCTTGCTCCATGATCAGTGCCGATGAAACCCGCCGCTGCGTCATCATTTCAGCACTTGTTTGCACGCTCTCTTCGCAGGAAAGCATCAACACATCTTTACTCATTAGTGTTGCTAAGGGCGTCATCAATTGATGGGGCGTTGCTTCATAGCGAACCGCACGGCGTAAACGACGGTCACGCTGACCATGAAAAAAACGGTCAAACTCGCGGTTCTGTTCACGGATCTGTTGGTAGTCAGGCTCCTTAAGCAAATAAATCAAGGAGTCCTCAATCAATACGGCCCGCATATCAGGACGGCTTTTACTCAGGCTGGCAATGTTAAAGCTTTCACCTTCGCCCAAGCGGTCCAGCAACTTGCCATTTTTGTCACGGATTTCGACTGCGCCACTGCGTAAAATTCGTAAGCCACCGTCATTTTCCTGATCATTGAAAGCATGACCTTGTCGAAAATAAGTAATCTCCAGGCAACTAACAAGGCGCTGAAAATCTGCGGAACTCAATACGTTGAAGGGAGGGCAGCGCTCTAAAAACTCGGCTACTACCTGTATCTCAGGTTGATCAGCTAACTGTGTCACCGACAAATCTCCAGAGCCTGTTTAATTATTCCTGCTTACGAAAATCTTTATTGAAACTGGTTTCATAGTTCAAAAATGGCATGCCCGACTCGGCATAATAAACGGCGCCATCTGTGGTAACGACCAAACGCAAAGACTGCTCGATGGCATTGGGAACAAACATACTCACTTGCCAGTTTTTTCGATCATCCGACAGTGATTTCATCTGCGTCGGCGCCTCATCCGTATCGGCCTCAGGCACCACTGAAACATACACGTCATCCAGAGCAAACTCAGACTCAAGACGCAAAGACAATCCACCATTTTCCTCGGCGTCGCCGGTAATAACAACTTTGAAGTTACCATTTTTCAAAACACACTTACCGCTGGCATAGCGGCAGTTAGGTAATTGCACCAGTTGATAACTCTCTCCGGCTTTTGCCTGCTGTGGCCGTTCGGAGATGTAATAATCAGCGGCAAAATAACCAATTAACGACAAAATAGGCGTCACAATTAATGCTGTGATGACATGTTTACTTTTAAACATAAGCTCGTTACCTAGAGACCTTTGCACAAAGCAGAGGCGAAAGAAAAATGAGGTAAAATTTTTCTGATTGAGGCGGATAACGCTGGCAATAGCGAGCTATTGGCAAGTTTTTCAACGAAAAGCAGGAATATTTTAACCATTTTTACTCGTCAATTGTTTTGTACAAAGGTCTCACCTAACAAAAAGGGCCCCTAAAACTGGTTTAGGAGCCCTAAGTTTTGCAGATTAGGGCTAATCTTTCACCCGTTAATGGTCCTGTGCAGCTTCAACACCCATTGGCACACGGATGTGCTCAACCAGCTCCTGAACTTCTTTCGGTGGCGCTTTAGTCACAGCCGATACCGCAAAGGCCACGGCAAAGTTGCACACCGCACCAACGGCACCAAAGGCATTGGGCTCAATACCCAGGAACCAGTTGGCTGGCAAGTCACCCAGGAAGGAGGTGTCGGCAATAAACATAACGCCTTTGTGTTGGAACACATAGAGTAATGTCACTGACAAACCTGTCAGCATACCGGCAATGGCGCCTTCTTTATTGATGCGTTTATTAAAGATACCCATCATCAACACAGGGAAGATTGAGGAAGCCGCCAGGCCGAAGGCCAGCGCTACCGTACCCGCCGCAAAATCCGGTGGGTTAAAGCCTAGGTAGCCAGAGAAGGCAATCGCACCCGCCATCGCTACTCGACTCGCCATAAGCTCCTGCTTATCACTGATGTTAGGCCTGAATACCCCCTTCAAAAGATCATGTGAGATCGCCGACGCAATCGCTAACAATAATCCGGCCGCTGTTGATAACGCTGCTGCCAGACCGCCAGCCGCTACCAGAGCAATCACCCAATTAGGAAGCTTGGCAATTTCCGGGTTAGCCAATACCATGATATCGCGATCCACTTTCACCATTTCATTGGATGCTTTATCCGCTGTGTACTGAATACGGCCATCACCATTTTTATCTTCAAATTTCAGCAGACCCGTTTTTTCCCAGTTTTTAAACCACTGAGGACGCTCATCGTACTTCAGATTTTCCGTCGCTGTAGCAGGCTGAATAGTCTCCATCAGGTTAAATCTTGCCATCGCAGCCACTGCGGGTGCAGTGGTATAAAGAATAGCAATAAAGATCAATGCCCAACCTGCTGAAGAACGTGCTGCCTTAACCGTAGGAACCGTGAAGAAACGAATAATAACGTGAGGCAAACCCGCCGTACCGATCATCAAAGACAGGGTATAAACGAACATGTTGAGGGTACTTAGCCTCGCCGAGGTCGTGTATTCAGCAAAGCCCAAATCCATCACCACCTGGTCGAGTCGATCAAGCAGGAAGGTTTCGGAGCCCACCATGGTACTGCCCAAGCCCAGCTGAGGTATTGGATTACCGGTCAAATTAAGGGAGATAAATATAGCCGGAATGGTATAAGCAAAAATCAGTACACAATACTGAGCGATCTGAGTATAGGTAATACCCTTCATGCCACCCAACACCGCATAGAAGAATACAATCACCATACCAACCAGCAAGCCAGTACCGTAATCCACTTCAAGAAAACGCGAGAACGCGACGCCAATGCCTTTCATCTGCCCGATAACATAAGTCACCGACGCAACAATCAGACAAATCACCGCAACGATACGCGCTGTTTTAGAGTAAAAACGGTCACCAATAAATTCAGGTACCGTGAACTTGCCGTATTTTCTTAAATAGGGCGCCAGCAACATGGCCAATAATACAAAGCCACCGGTCCAGCCCATCAAAAATACCGAACCACCGTAGCCAAGAAAAGCAATCAGCCCGGCCATACCAATGAAGGATGCCGCTGACATCCAGTCAGCCGCCGTCGCCATACCATTAGCGATAGGGTGAATCCCTCCGCCGGCTACGTAAAACTCTTTGGTTGAACCCGCTCGCGCCCAAAGTGCGATGCCGATGTACACCGAAAAGGTAAAACCAACTACCAAATACGTTAATGTTTGAAGTTCCATGACTCTATCCCCTACTCTTCGTGAACGCCGTATTTACGATCAAGTTTTCCCATCAGATGGGAATAGACAAAAACCAACACCACAAAGGTGTAGATCGCACCTTGCTGAGCAAACCAGAAGCCTAATTTATAACCACCAATTCGAATCTCATTCAGCACATCTACCAGCAGGATGCCGCAGCCAAATGACACCGCAAACCACACCACCAGCAATTTAAACATCAAACCAACATTTTCTTTCCAATAAGCCTTCGCATCACTTTCGCTCTTAAAAGACATGGAACTACCCTCCATACATTTTCGTGATTTTTATTTCACCAATTTCAGTCGCACTGCGCTACTAGACCTTGGTCTAGCATGCGGTTGATAGTTGTCTCATTTAGCCGCCATCAACGCATGCTTTCCATCACATTAATTTTCTAAAAGACATATTTGGTCATAAATTGCAGACGCTTCAGATCACCATCAACGCCATTCTCCAACTCGCGATCGGCCATCATGTATTCAATACCGAAGGTCAGTGGCTTGGTGGGTGAATACATCAAGTTAATACTGGCGTTACTGATAGACTCAGTAGTTGCAGTTGGATCAACTGTGCTGGGATTATCCGCGCTAGCCATGGCATAGCTAATCGTCGAACGAAGCTTCTCAGACCAGAGGTGACGATAAGCAACGAAACCACCTGTGACATCTATCAATTCAATATCACCATCGGCTTCAATCGCGCCATCACGGAAAGCCTGTAGGGCAATATAACGCCCCAGGTTGCCGTGATTGACCATGAATTTCACATCATCGCCATTATCGAATACATATTTACCCGACAGGCTGACAGCAACCCCTAACGTGTCATCATCACTACCCATTGAGTTATAGGCAATATCACGGCCCATTACGGCTGCCGAATAACTTAGATTACCCGCCTTACCGTTATAGCGCGCCACCAAATCAGGCATGGTGCTGTCATCAAATTTATTATTGTTAAAGCCTATCCCGCCATCATATAAACCTGTAGACGGGTTTTCAGCAGACAACATAATGGATCCATCACCCACCTTTTTGGTCCAGCGTACCTGTGTCTGACGAACAAAAATGGTGCCCGAGGTTGGACCAATAAAATCTACCGCTTCTGGCAGAGCGCCAGTGTTAAAAAAAGTACTCCAGGTTTGGCCGGCTAACAGGGACGCCGTATCTGAATACTGCCAATCAACAAACGCATGGCGTAAACCGTTAGAAGACTGGTTGGTCAGGCGCTCATCCGAGCTGGCGTTAAAATCGAACTCCATATAACTTTTGATCGGCCCGACATCGGTATCGGTAACCGTTTTAAACCAGAGACGAGAGGTTTTTGCATGAGCATCAAATACCTTGTCGCCTTTACTACCGCCACCCGCTTTAATCGTTGATGGCACCAGAAAATCATCACCAACATTACCGGCACGCTGCTGATCCGAATGCTCACTCCACATGGCATCGGCCTTGATATAGCCGCCGAAGCTGTAGCTTGTGTTGGCCTTACCTTTAAAGCCGGAGTTAGAAGTTTTGGAAGCTTTCTCGGCTACCGCCACGGTTTTCTGCATTTCAGCCTTGAGCTCCTGTAGCTGCTGCTCCAGCATCTCAACGCGTTTAGCCATATTGTCATCGGCCGATGCCCAGGCTGGCAACAGAAGTGCTGCCATTCCCGTCGCGACCAAAAAGTTTGTCTTCTTATTCATTTTATATTCCCCTCGAAAAAATTTAACTGGAACAACTAACTACCCCAGCACAGAGCATTGAATAAATCGACAGCGAAAAGTATTAGCCATTGGTCGATAGTCGACTAATGTCGAAGCCGCCAGTAACGCTTCGACCATTGTCTAATGTTGATCAATGGTTAGCGGTGGTAAAACAATAATCAACAAGCTTACGTTCTAATCCATAACGTCTTCGTTGATCGATTTACGAGACATCTGTTGAGCTATAAATGAATAACAGACAAGGATTCGAGCATACCAATGACACGCTGCATCAGGAGTCCCTGCCATGAGCCAAGACACCCTTTACCCCGTTTCTGTCACCAGTAAAAACCAAGCGCTGATTCTTGAAGAGGATTACCTACAGCTCTATCAGCAGTCTATCGAAGAACCCGAAGTGTTCTGGCGTAAACAGGCTCAACGGCTCGATTGGATAAAACCTTTCACCGAGGTCAAAGACGTCTCCTTTGCTAAGGAGGATCTGCATATCCGCTGGTTTGCTGATGGCACACTAAACGCCAGTGTTAATTGTCTGGACCGCCACCTACAGGAAAAAGGTGATCAAACTGCATTAATCTGGGAGCCCGATCAGGAAGGCGATACGGTTCGGGAATATAGCTACCGTGAACTGCACGCCGCGGTTTGCCAACTGGCCAACGGCCTGAAGTCACTGGGCATAGAAAAGGGCGATGTCGTGACCCTTTATCTGCCGATGGTTCCCGAAGCGATTATTAGCATGCTGGCCTGCGCTCGCATCGGTGCCATTCACTCGGTTGTGTTTGCTGGTTTTTCGCCCGATGCGCTGGCCGGACGTATTGATGATGGCAACTCCAAACTTGTTATTACATCTGACGAAGGCAGGCGTGGTGGAAAGACTGTCGCGCTCAAAGGCAATGTAGATACGGCCATTGAACACTGCTCAAACAACACGGTAGAAAATGTCATTGTGCTCAAACACACCAAGGCCGATGTGCAATGGTTTGATCAGCGCGATCACTGTTACCACAGCCTCTGTAGCAATCAGTCAACAGACTGCGCTGCCGAAGAACTATCCGCCGAAGATCCGCTGTTTATCCTATATACCTCCGGCTCCACGGGAACGCCCAAGGGCGTATTACATACCACCGGCGGCTATCTGCTCTACGCATCACTGACCCATGAGCTGATCTTCAACTATCGCCCGGGAGACGTTTATTGGTGTACCGCTGACGTTGGCTGGATTACTGGCCATAGTTATATCGTTTACGGCCCACTGTGTAACGGTGCAACCATGGTGATCTATGAAGGCGTGCCCAATTACCCTGACGCCGCTCGCATGGCGCGTATTATCGACAAACATCAGGTCAATACACTGTACACGGCACCAACCGCTATCCGCGCCCTGATGGCGCAGGGTGATGCGGCCATTGCCGGTACCAAGCTGGACAGCCTTAATATCCTTGCCACCGTCGGTGAACCGATCAACCCAGAGGCCTGGCGCTGGTTCCATGAAAAATTTGGCGGCGGTCGCTGCCCTATTATTGATACCTGGTGGCAGACGGAAACGGGCGGTATCATGATCGCACCGTTACCGGGAGCAACAGATCTAAAACCCGGCTCGGCAACACGGCCATTTTTCGGCATCAATCCAGCCATACTCGATAACGATGGCAATGAAATTCATGGCGAAGGCAGTGGCAATTTGGTCATTAAGGATAGCTGGCCTGGCCAAATGCGGGGCATCTATGGAAATCACCAACGCTTTGTCGAAGCCTATTTCGCGGCCTTTGAAAACAACTATTTCAGCAGCGACGGGGCGCGCCGTGACAGCGATGGTTATTACTGGATTACCGGCCGTGTTGACGATGTCTTAAACGTATCCGGCCACCGTATGGGTACAGCAGAAATTGAAAGCGCGCTGGTTGCCCATCCCGCTGTCGCTGAAGCTGCCGTGGTAGGCTTTCCTCACCAGATTAAGGGGGAAGGCATCTATGTCTATATCACGCTAAATTCAGGCCAGGAGCCCAGCCCAGCGATGCGCGACGAAATGAAACTTTGGCTACGCAAGGAAATCGGTCCGATCGCCACACCCGATATTATTCAATGGGCGCCGGATCTTCCCAAAACCCGCTCGGGTAAAATAATGCGCCGGATCCTGAGAAAAATTGCAGCTCACGAATATGATTCTCTAGGCGATATTTCCACCCTTGCCGACCCCGGCATCGTTGAGCGCCTGATCAGTGATAATCGGGCATTGACCGATGCAGCATGAACATTAGGGAACCTCTGAACAAGGCTGCCCTGGAGCTTTTGCGGGATGAGATGCAAGGCGAAATGTTGAGACCTTCGTAAAGGCTTCAACGCAGCAGATTACTCGCACCTCATGTCCGAAAATCGGCCAGCCCAAAAGGATTCGACCAAAAATGCGCCCTCCCAGTGTTGCTCCGCTCGTTGTATAGCTACAGCATGCAACCTTCGCGAAGCGCCTTGGCAGAGCGTATTTTTGGCTCGAACGCAGCTCATCGGCGTCATATTCAGAGGTTCCGTACTAAATCCTTACTGCATCAAGCAAGCCATGTTGTATACTTTTTCGGGAGACATTATTGATCGCATTAATTGAAAGCCACTGAAGTTGGCGACTAAATAAAGGGACATTTAATGGAATCTACGCCGACTATCATCGTTGCCGACGATCACCCGCTATTTCGCGAAGCTTTATCGCAGGCCATTAGCACTAACCTGCCAAACATGAGCATTGAACATGCCCATGATATTGCTTCGCTGCAACATTGCGTTGAGCATTGCCCCAGTGCCATCTTGATTCTACTGGATCTGCACATGCCTGGCGCCCATGGCTTCAGTGGCCTCATCCACCTCAGCGCCCATCACCCGGAAATCCCGGTGGTTGTCGTCTCCGCCCACGAATCGGATAACATGATCCGCCGCGCCATGGATCATGGTGCTTCAGGATTTTTACCCAAAAGCAGCTCAATGGAAAAAATCACCGAGGCAATCAATCAGGTGCTGGCCGGTGATTTATGTTTCCCCGCTGGTTTTGATAGTAATAGCGCGGGCAGTAGCGAAGAAGAAATGGGCATCGCTAATATTTTGTCCACATTAACTCCTCAGCAATACCGTGTCGCCACTATGCTGGCGCAAGGGCTGCTAAACAAACAAATTGCCTATGAGTTGAATGTAACTGAAGCAACCATTAAGGCGCATGCCACTGAGATTTTTCGCAAACTGGGCGTTCACAACAGAACCCAGGCTGTGCTGGCCATAAGCCAGCTGGATGTCCAACCACCGGGCGGTGAAGAGCTCTAGCCACCCTCCAACTTAAAGTCAGTCACTCTTTACAGTACGTTTAATTCTACGTAACGCCGAACGTAATGCACCCGGTTGAATAGGCTTAGGTAAAAACAAATAGCCGCTCTGTTTAACTCTTTTACGTAACTCATCCGAGTTGTTAGCGCTGATAACAATGACGGGCAACGGACAAGCCCAGTGGTAACTCAGTGCCTGTACCACATCCAGACCGTTTTCCTGGTTATCAAGGTGATAATCAACCAGCACAATATCGGGTGCCGATTCGTGCTGCCAGCGTTGTATTGCTTCCCCCAGATCCGGCGCACCGGTCACAAGGCAACCCCATTGTTCAAGCAAAGCCTGCATGCCTGCAAGAATGCGGAACTCATTATCAATACACAGCACTTTCAATCCATTTAATACCACATCGGTCATCACCGGAGGTGGTTGCTGTGGCAGCGACTTTTCGCCAAGCGGTACAGCAAGACGAAACACCGAGCCGTGCCCGAGCCAAGAATCAAAACTCAGTTTATGGCCGAGCAGCTGAGACACCCGGTTAACAATCGATAAGCCTAAGCCCAAACCCTTTTGAGTATCGCCACCAGCAGCCTCACCAAGACGCTCAAACTCTTCAAAAATACGTTTGCTGTCCTGCTCCGCAATGCCGGGGCCCGTATCCCAAACCTCAACGATTAAGGTGCCGTCTTTACGGCGACAGCCTAGCAATACCGAACCACGGCGCGTGTAACGCAGGGCATTGGAGAGTAAATTTTGTAGCACCCGTCTCAATAAATATCGATCGGTATAAACCCACAATGAGCTGCTACGGCAGCGAAATTTCAAATCGCTTTTCTGGGCTTGAGCATAAAACTCACTGGCCAAAGTCTGTAGTAAATCATCAATGGCAAAATGCTCTCGCCTTGGCTGCAACTTACCAGAATCCAAGCGGGCAATTTCACGCATTGAATCAATTAGGTTTTCAGCACCCAACAATGCCCCATCAATGTGATTCACATGGTCGGCAATACCACTGATATCATCACTGATCACTTTCTGCTGTAGAGTGGATACAAAAAGCCTTGCGGCATTAATGGGCTGTAATAAATCATGACTAGCCGCCGCGAGAAAACGACTTTTGTTCACGTGAACGGCATTCAACTCTTTTTCAATCCGCGCGCGCAGTTCATTTTCCTGCAATAACGATTTGTTCACCTCAGATAATTCCGAAGTACGATCTTTAACATGCTCTTCCAGATTTATTTTGGCCTGTTCAAGCTCATCCAAAACATTTTGGTAATCGGTAATATCTGTATAGGTTGTCACATAGCCGCCATTGAACATTGCCTCACCACGAATTTCAACCACTTGCCCATTGGGGAAACGACGTTCCATTCGATGGGGACCACCCAATTTTAATAACGCCAAGCGACGAGCCACCGCAGCATCAACGTCTTGGTCCGCATCGCTACCTAAAAAACCCCGTTCCGCATTAAAATGATAAACTTTTGAAATTGGGCAGCCCACGTATAACAGCCGTGATGGAAATTCAAAGAGTTGTTGATAGCGACTGTTCCAGGCAACAAGTTGTAGTTGTTCATCAACAACGCTTAGGGCTTGCGGAATTGTTTCCAGCGTTGTTTGCAGTAATTCCTGACCAAACCTTAGCTGCCGGGAGCCACCACCCATCAATGATACAAAATCTTCAATCTGTACCGGCTGCTGGCGTCGCATTAAATCAATAGCTCTGTGAGCAGATACAGCACCAACGATTGAGGCCAAACTTTCCTCAACACCTTTAACCACAAAACGTGGCGCTTTATCCATCGGCAATAGCCGGTGACCAAGACGTTTTTCAAACTCAGTCCACAGACGACTGCTAGCGTCCTCGTTCCGCAGTGGTCGCGTTAATGCCTGTAACTGGCGCACTTCAATTTCAGTTAATTCAAAATCCTTCTGCCTAAATTCATAATGTTGTCGTAGCTGCGTAAAGAGATGGGCCTGACGAACATCAAGGGTACTAAAACGACTAAATTTGGAGACAATAAAAAATACCGCACAATTACCTAACAAACTCCATAGAACACCATGACTTAAGGTATCCATACCACCTGAGCCAAATAGGTTGGTTGGCGATAACCAGCTAAGCTGCCAAGGCCCATCTGTAATTAACAGATGTTCCGCGGGTAATAAACCCGGCAAAAACAGGCAGTAGCACCACACCAGCATACCAACACAGATACCGGCAATTACACCATTACGGTGCCCCCGCCCCCAGTAAAGGCCTGCAATAATTGCAGGCGCCATTTGAATGGCAGCGGCAAAGGAAATCAGCCCGATTGAAGCCAAGCCGCTATGATTTTGAAGATACTGCTCTAAAAGCCAGGCCATTAACAACAACAGAACCATCGACACTCGCCTAACATCGCGCAGACGGTTGCCCAAATCAATCGTTGCTTTAGTGCTAAAACGTAACCACAGCGGCACAATCAATTCGTTAGAAATCATAATTGAAAGTGTCAACGTCGCAACAATCACCATACCGATGGCAGCGGCAAGGGCACCGATGAAGGCCAGCATGGTAAGAGCTTGACTATTTTTAGCCATCGGCAGCAAGAGAACATAACTATCAGCAGAAGCGCCTGTTCCCGCTAATAAAGCCTGCCCGGCAAGCGCAATAGGAATAATAAATATACTGAAAATGACAAGATAAAGAGGAAATAACCAACGAGCTGTTCTAACGTCCCGACTACTATGATTCTCAATAGCCATCACATGGAATTGTCGCGGCAGGCAAATAATTGCCATCATAGCTAGCAACGTCTGTGTAAAGAATTTTAAATCGAGACCTCTCGAATCATTCATCAAATTGAGCGGCACAACCTGTTCAAAATCAGCAGTGATTAAAATATCTACGGCAAGCACACCAATAGCAAAAAAAGCGATCAGCTTCACCAGAGAATCTAACGCTATGGCGCTAATCATACCCTGGTGCCGACGAGGTCCTTCAATAACACGTGTGCCAAACAAAATGGCAAACCAGGCCATTATAATTGCAGCAATTAGGCTCACGCCCTTGGTAATAATAAGTGAGTCACCCAGAGCAACGGCCTCACTAGCAGGTTCGACGTTAATGGTTGTCCAAACCAGTGACACTGCTTTTAACTGCAAAGCGATATAAGGCAAAGAACCGATAACAGCTACAACAGTAACCAGCGCAGCCAAACGCTGACTTTTACCGTAACGAGAGCCTATAAAATCAGCAATTGAGGTCACTTTGTTGCGGGAGCTGATAAGCAACAAATGACGAATAAAACGCCATCCAAAAACAAACAGTAGAACGGGGCCTAAATAGATCGGCAGAAAACTCCAGCCTCCATCAACTGCATGCCCGACAGCCCCAAGAAAAGTCCAAGAACTACAATACACGGCCAAAGATAAGCTGTAGATAACAGGCTGCCAACGCTTTAAATTAGAAGCTTTACGCTCCGCGTACCAAGCCACATAAAACAGCAAAGCGCCATATAAGGAAACGTAAACAAGGAGTAACTGGTTATCCATAAAAGCATCATGTTTAGTTGTCAGAACTCATTGTGAGTCTAACGCCATATGGATACTAATAAAAATTTCAGATTGTAGTTAGCATCATTGATAAATTTGCTGTCCCTCACTTTATTTCAGGCAATAAAAAAGGCCCATTCCTATTGGAATGAGCCTTTTTATAATAAAAGCCTGACGATGACCTACTCTCACATGGGGAAGCCCCACACTACCATCGGCG
>Ga0209395_1002415_pt1 | contig 24470 bp, 23 predicted proteins | sample GOMGulsemesocosm_3_FD_184635 | JGI IMG/M metagenome (GOLD analysis project Ga0209395, IMG submission 184635) | Methane-oxidizing microbial communities from mesocosms in the Gulf of Mexico - GOM9D Gulf of Mexico (SPAdes) (version 2) | ecosystem: Environmental > Aquatic > Marine > Cold seeps... | reverse complement strand
CTCCTCAACCTACTATGCCTCCTCCAATGCCTACTGCGGTACAGTATTTTTATGCTGCAAATAATCAACAAGCCGGGCCTGTAACGGTAGATGTTCTTAAAAACTTATTTGCCGCACGGGTGGTTAATAAGGATTCGTTGGTTTGGAAACAGGGAATGTCCGCTTGGACAGCTTTAAAGGATGTGGACGAGTTGAAGTCCTTTTTAGGAGGGAATACACCACCTCCATTACCAACTACTTAATATTTTTGTTGCAATTATATGCAAGAACAAATGAAACATACGGAACATAAAAAGAGCTGTGCCAACTGTGGTGCAGCCCTTGTTTTTAAGCCTGGAAGTACCCAACTAAATTGTGCGTACTGTGGCTATGAAGAGTTTATAGAGTCCTCGAAAACTAGTTTTGAAGAATTGGAACTTGCTCATTATTTAAAAGTTGTGGGTGAGAATGCGTTTACAGATAAAATTGACTTGATAAAATGTAAGAGTTGCGGCTCTAATCAACATATAAAAGAACATTTTAAAAGTCTGAGTTGCGTGTATTGTAACGAACCCTTAATGATTGCCGACGTGCAAAAAGAAGGTTGGATAATGCCGGGAGCAGTGCTGCCTTTTCAGTTGGATAAAAAGCAATCTCGACAACTGTTTTTTAAATGGATAAATAGTCTTTGGTTTGCACCAAATAATTTGAAAAAAGCAGCTTTAGATCCAGAAAAACTACATGGGATGTATGTTCCTTATTGGACATTTGATGCCAATTTAAGTGCGCATTACACCGGTATGCGTGGCGATTACTATTACGAAACCAAAACAGTGAGAACTAATAAAGGAACAACAACCCGGCAAGTACGAAAAACAAGATGGTTTCCTGCTTCAGGTCAGGTAAAGGGTTTTGTAGATGATATTTTGGTGAGTGCCTCAGCTTCGCGAAAAAACCAAATCCCCAAAAAGATTTATGGTTGGGATTTAAAAAAACTACAACCGTTTAATCAACAATTTCTGAACGGATTTGTTACGGAAAAATACACCGTTTCCTTAAAAGACGGGCATATGGCTTCTTTTAAGCAAGCAAAACAAATTGCACATCGTTGGATTCGAAGAGATATTGGAGGGGATACCCAACAAATTCATCAAGCGGACATCAAGTTAACAGACGAAAGTTTTAAGCATATATTATTACCGGTTTATATTAGCAGTTATCGTTTTAATGGACAATTATATCAGTTTTTTGTCAATGGAGAAAATGGTAAAATTTCAGGAGATCGCCCTGTTTCTTATTGGAAAATATTCTTTGCAGTAGTGCTAGGGATACTTATAATTGGGCTTATAAGTATCCTGTTGGGTGCTTAATTTTTTAAAAAACAAGAACAGATGAGAATATGTATTTTTTATGTCGTTTTGTGTTGTGGTTTTCTAGGAGTTTCTCAGGAGCTAGAAGAGTCACTTTTATTAACAACAAATACAGGAGATCTTTATGGCTCTTTAGTACTTCCAACAAGTAGTACTCCGGTACCGCTAGTGCTTATTATCGCTGGTTCTGGTCCCACAGACAGGAATGGGAACAACCCCATGATGTCTAATAACTCTTTGCGTTTTTTAGCTGAGGGACTTTCAAAACACGGTATTGCTTCTTTTCGTTATGATAAACGAGGCGTTGCAAAAAGTACTGCAGCTGTAGGAAAAGAACATGATTTACGATTTGAACACTATGTAGCAGATGCGGTACAATGGGTGGCACTGTTGAAAAAAGATGCCCGTTTTTCAAGTCTTGTTGTTTTAGGACATTCCGAAGGAGCACTGATAGGGACATTGGTAGCACAAGAGGTTGAGGTTTCTAAATATATTTCCTTAGCAGGTGCTGGAATTCCAGCAGCGGATATCATTAGAAAACAATTAAAACAGCAAGCCCCTACAGTTTTAAGTATGGTGGAACCTATATTGGAAAAGTTGGAAGCAGGAGAGGAAGTAGCTGAGGTGCCTCCGATGTTATTTTCACTCTTTCGACCAAGTGTGCAACCGTATTTGATTTCCTGGTTTAAACAAGATCCAGCAGTGGCCATCGCCTCATTGAAAATTCCTGTACAAATTATTCAAGGAACGACGGATCTTCAAATGAGTGTGTCGGATGCCAATGTATTGTCAGCAGCGCTTCCAACAGCAACATTAGAGGTGATTATGGGTATGAATCATGTATTAAAAGAGGTGACGTCAGACCCGCAGAAGAATAACGCAACCTATGCGAACCCTACCTTAGCATTGCATGCAGGACTTTTAGAGGTGCTTGTACCTTTTATTTTAAAATAGGAACAAGTAACAGAGGGATGTACTTTTTGAAGCTACCCATAAAGCGTTTGGTGCTACTGAATATTTTGTGATGTAAGGCAAATGGTATGTAAATTACATAAAGCCCGATACTCCAAAAGGAGAGTATCGGGCTTTGTGTTGTCTAGATGTTATAACAGTGCTTAACTCTTATAAAAAACATCAAATACTTTAATCAATTCGCCATGGTCTTTACTTCCTGCCATTTCACGAATACTGTGCATAGATAACATTGGGTTTCCTATATCAATAGTTGCTACACCTAATTTTGCAGCGGTCATTGGGCCAATGGTAGATCCACATCCAACATCATTTCTTGAACAGAAATCTTGATATTCCACTTCTGCTTTATGACACCATTGCTTGAATTTTGCAATAGAAAAGGCGTCGGTAGCATAACGGATGTTTGCATTTGCTTTGATTACCGGTCCTTTGTTGATATGAGGTTGGTGATTTTTATCGTGTTTTTCTGCGTAGTTTGGATGTACAGCATGTGCCATATCTGCCGAAATAAAATACGACTTCGCCATGGCTTGCGATACGTCCTCACTTTTCCATTCCAAGGCACTTGTAATACGATTTAAACTCACTTCTAAAAAGTTAGAGTCTCCACCGTTTTGACTTTTAGAACCTATTTCTTCATGTTGGAAAAATACGGCTACTTGGAAATCATTTTCATGGCAGTCTTGTACTTTTAATGCTTCTAATGCGGCATGCGTACTTGATAAATTATCCAATCTAGGTGCGTAAATAAATTCGTTGTCCACCCCTCCAAAACTAGAAGCTTGTGCATCGAACATAAATAAATCTGTACTCAAGACTTTCAATCCTTTGCTGTTAGCCACTTCTTTTAAAAGTAAGGCCTCAAACGATACGCTAGTGTCCAATCCCATTACTGGAAATACATGCTCTTGGGCGTTGATTTTAAATCCAGCGGTGTTCACTTCTCTGTCTAGGTGAATTGCCAAACGAGGAATACGTAATTTGTAAGGTAAAGTAACAAGGTGACTTTTCAATTCGCCAGCTTCGTTTTCGGTAAAAATGCGTCCACCTAATTGGATGTCTTTGTCAAACCAACTGCTGAGTAATACTCCTCCGTACACTTCTACATTTAACATGCAGTAGCCTGATTTTTCAGAAGTAGGATTGCTTTTTACTTTCAAACAAGGAGAATCGGTATGGGCACCAATTATTTTGAAAGGATTTGATTTTGTAATGTTTTTTGGTGTGTGAATCATCAATAATGAGCCATCTGCACGGGTAATATAATATTTAGAATTTGGAGAAACAGTCCATTTGTCAGCCTCTATAAGTTGCTGATAATTCAATGTTTCTAACTCCTTTTGAATCACGTCTACAGCGTGAAAAGAAGTACTACTTTTGTCTATAAATGCTAATAACTCTTGCGAAGTTTTATCCATGTTTGTTGTTTTAAAAATCAAGCAAATTTACGGATTCTAAAAAGAATGGAATTAAATTGTGAGACTATTTTTTTTAGGTCATTTAGAGGTGCTTTTAATAGCTTTTATGAAAATTGTAACAATGCTGTTGTTCGTTCGTCTTAGAAAAGAAACTCTAAACTAACCTAATGAAAACTAACAAAAACAAACAATTTGGTGAACAAGTAGCAGGATACAGTATTCCTGTATTAAACGAACGAGAAATAAGAGCTGGGGCTGGAATCTTATTTTTATTTATGTTTATTGCTATTACAAGAGCCATTACAATGGAAAACTTTACCATGTTAAAATATATGGTGAGTATCTTTTTAGTAGATTTTATTATCCGAATTTTTGTAAGCCCTAAAAAGGCGCCTATATTAATTTTAGCTCGATTTATTGTCCGTAAACAAACACCGGAATACGTAGGAGCACAACAGAAGAAATTCGCATGGATTATTGGTCTTGTACTATCTGCAACTATTTTTATGTTACTTTCTTTAATGAATACCTTGAGTATCGTTACGGGGTTGATTTGTTTAATCTGTTTGGTGTTTTTGTTCTTTGAAACCGCTTTTGGAATTTGCATTGGTTGTAAAATGTATGGGTTATTCCATAAAGAAAAAGCACAGTACTGTCCCGGTGAAGTGTGTGAAGTAAAGGACCGTCAAGAAATTCAGAAAATATCAAAAGGACAGTTTTTTATCCTCCTTGGCTTTGTTGTGTATGTTGTATTGTTAATTTTTTTAATGAAAGATTTCTTTGCTGCTGCTCCTTCTAATTTGATGGACATGTTTTAGCTGTTATTTTTAGTTAAAATTATAGTTCATAACAAGTTGATTTACTATTTTTGGCGCTAAATTTAATTGAATTATGATGGCGGACTACTTTAAAACAAACATTGGTTTTTTAAGATTGATAGCATTTTTAGAAGGAATGTCTTATTTGGTGATTTTATTTATAACAATGCCGTTAAAATATATGTTCGACATGCCAGAGCCAACACGTCCTGTTGGAATGGCTCATGGTGTACTTTTTATACTGTACGTAATTTTAGTGATGATGGTTCAGTCCAAATATAAGTGGTCTTTAAAAACAACTTCTTGGGCATTGTTGGCTTCCATCATACCATTTGGTACTTTTGTAGCTGATGCCAAGATTTTTAAGAAGTCTTAAGGAAGGAGCTACTCTTGTCCTGTAATTGTTGATGAAGTTATACGTTTTTCTAAGGAAATATAAGCCTTCGTTTTAATTACGAAACAGGAATTGGTTATAGACAGTCCTTTTCCAAACGTGGAGCGGCGAAAACTAGAAAAAGGTGAATTTACAGCTTGGAATAGTAAATCATTTTAATCGTATCTTTTTTTTCTATATGCTTGTTCTTCTACATCGATTGCGTACTTTTTAATGTTCAATTTCTGTATTTTTTACTAGTTTTAGATGTCCTTCTATATATTTGCCTGCTTATTTTAGCAAGAGATAGATGAGTCAGAAATTAGCCCCAAAATATGGGTTGGGAACCACCATTAGTTTGGTGATAGGATGTGTGATAGGATCGGGGATTTTTTTTAAAGTAGATGATATTTTAATCGCTGCGCAAGGAAATTCATTGGCAGGTTTAATAGGTTGGATTGTAGTAGGACTTTCAGTGGTTTTAGGTGCTATATCTTTGGCTTATTACGCCATATTACTTCCAAACGAAGGGGGACTTATAAAATACACACAATACAGATTTGGTAATAGAGCTTCTTTCTTTGTAGGCTGGTTTTATATGTGCGTGTATTACCCTGTATTGGGAGCTGTTTTATATACCGTAGCAGGAATTTATATCGTGAACCTTTTAAAAGAGTTTATGGAGTTTGTTCCTAACTTTTTACATTATTCAACGGTAGGTTTTTTCTGTTTTTTACTCTTGTTTATTGTCAATATAAAAAAACCGTCTGCAGGAGCATTGTTCCAAAGTGTATCAACGGTTATAAAAGTAATCCCTTTAGTATTAATTGCTGGTATTGCTATCGTAAGTGTTTTTAAGGGTGATGTAAATGAGCTGAATACCTTAACATATGCTGCAAGTAATGTGCCTTCCAATGCAAGTTTATTCTACTTGGCATCGGCTACTTTTATCCCTATAGCTTTTGCTTTTGATGGATGGTATGTAGCTACGCAAGTATCAGGAGAAGTTATCAATCCAAAGCGAAACTTACCGTTAGCGTTAATAGCGGGAACCTCATTAGTATTAGTGATTTATGTTTTTTACTATTTGGGAATTTCTTTTGGAATGGGAAGTGAAGGAGTCATTGCTCATGGAGATGCTTATATCACCGAATTTACGCGTAATATTACTTCTGATTTAGGGGCCATTATTATGCAAATGATTATTATAATATCGGTATTGGGAGCAGGTAATGCGATTTTAATTGGTGCTTTAAGAGTTCCTTATCAATTGGTGAATGCTGGAAATTCTAGACACTTTTTAAATGTTTTAAAAATTGATAAAAAATCGAATATGCCATTAAATAGTGCTTATTTAATGTTTGTTTTATACAGTTGTATGTTTGTATTGTACTATGTTACAAGCACCACTTCCTTGTTTGTAAATGCGAATATTGAACTTTCAAATATGCCTGTCACTTTTGTATATTTAATAAACATGAGTTTATACCTTGGGCTTTTTAAATTGATAAAATCGGGTGAATTAGGAGGGAATAAATTTGTCAAATATGGTATAAGTGTTGTGGCTGTTTTTGGTGCGACTATCGTGCTATATGGTGGTGTTACTACGTCTAATGGTCTTTTGTATATTGCTGTAGTTTGTGGAGTGTTGTTACTTGGGACGAAGTTTTTTAAGCGTTAATTTCGTTGTTGCTTTTTTATATTGCTTCTGTTGATTCTGAGTTTTTGGAGGAGGTCTTTATAATTTATTGTATATTTATAAAACTAATGAGCACATCCTTATGGTGGTGCAATCCCTTCCCTATTTTGAGAATAATAACACGGTGACTTTATGGCAACTTTGGTATAGTAGTTGTATAAGAGCACTGATTTTAAATATTTGAATCAACTTAAAAAAACAACTTATGAAAAAAACAATGTTAATTGTACTCGTATCCATTCTTTTGGCTTCTTGTGGAAGCACCAAAGTGATACGGCAGTCAAAAAAAGTAATGAAGGGAACGTGGGAATTATCTTCGATCACCTATAGTGAGTCAGGAACATTTAATGTAGGACTTTTTAATGATGTGAGTGTAGCTTGCTTTGAAGGTAGTACTTGGCAATTTGTGCCTAATAATAATACAGGTATCTACACCATAGATAACGGAACTTGTAATGCAGGACCAAGGAATTTTATCTTTAAAATTCAGCAAGTAGATGCACAAACTGATTTGTATGATTTTTTATTAAAACCTACAGATGTAAAACATAAATCGGATACCAACCATGGTTATAGATTGTGGTTAGAACAATTATCTGCAGCCACTATGAAATGGCGACAGACGGTTACCTTAGAAGGAAAACCATTCCATATTTATATGAATTTTAAAAAAATAAATTAAAAAATAGCTTATGAAAACGATTGTAAAAAAAATAGGAATGGGCTTGTTAACCGTATTGGTGACTTTAAACCTAGGAGGATGTAGTTCGCTGCAAAATGCGAATAATAAACAAAAAGGAGGAGCCATTGGAGCTGCTGGAGGCGCTATTTTAGGAGCCATTATTGGAAACAATGTAGGAAGTAAAAAGAACTCAGAATTGGGAGCTGTAATTGGAGGAGTTGTTGGTGGTGCTGCCGGTGTGTTAATTGGTAAAAAGATGGACGATCAAGCACAACAAATAGAAACAGAAATTCCAGGTGCGGTTGTGGAACGTGTGGATGACGGTATTGTCATTACTTTTGATGAACAAAGTGGTGTGTATTTTGCTACAGGAAAATCTAACATCAATGATTCTTCGCAAGAAACATTGGACAAGTTAGTAGGAGTGTTACGTGAATACGTAGATACAAATGTATTAGTAATTGGTCATACGGACAGTGCTGGTTCTGATGAGTTAAATATGAATTTGTCACATAAAAGAGCCAATGCAGTGACGAATTACTTTGTTGGGACTAAGAGTTTAGCAGCACAACGTTTTACAACACAATGGTATGGGGAAACACAACCTAAATTTGACAATGCTACAAAAGAAGGACGTGCAAAAAACCGCCGTGTAAATGTAGTCATTGTTCCAAATGACAAAATGAAAAACGATGCTCAGCAACAGTCTGGAGGAAATTAAAACGTATAAATTATCATTAAAACAAGCCTCTTAGATTTTTTCTAAGGGGCTTTTTTAGTAAGTTTACTTTTTAAGTGTAAAACGATGAGTAAAACAATTAATTGGGGTGTTATAGGAATTGGTAAAGTATGCGAATTGAAGAGTGTGCCTGCCTATCAAAAAACAGAGGGTTTTTGTGTGAAGGCGGTGATGGGTAGAAATATTTCAAAAGCGGAAGATTTTGCCAAGCGTCATAAAATTGACCTATTTTTTGATGATGCTGAGGTACTTATTAATCACCCCGAAATAGATGCGGTATATATAGCCACACCTCCGGACAGTCATTTGTATTATGCAAAAATGGTGGCCGAAGTCGGAAAAATATGCTGTGTTGAAAAACCAATGGCTGTAAATTATGAGGAGGCACAACAAATGAATCAATTGTTTAAAGCAAAAAACATCCCGTTGTTCGTCTCTTATTACAGACGTTCATTACCTAGGTTTGAACAGGTAAAATCATGGTTGGATAATGGAGCAATTGGAAGTATTAGACAAATTAATTGGACATTGACCAAAACTCCGAATCCATTAACGGATATAAAAGGAGCAATGAATTGGAGGACTGATGCTACTATTGCACCTGGTGGTTATTTCGATGATTTGGCGTCACATGGTTTGAATTTGTTCCAGTTTTTATTGGGTGACATTGTTGGTGCTAAAGGTTTTGCTATCAATCAACAAGGGAATTACACTGCCAAGGATGCTGTCAGTGCCACTTGGAAGCATGAAAATGGTGCTTTAGGCGTGGGAATCTGGAATTTTGGTTCGTGGAAGAGAGAAGATAAGGTTGAAATTACCGGAGAAAATGGGACCATTTCGTTTGCTGTCTTTGAAGAAGTACCTTTAAAACTAGTAACAAGAGAAGGCGTGAAAGAAATTTTTGTTGATAATCCTGAAAATATTCAATTGTTTCATACAAAAAATATGCAAAAACAACTGTCAGGAAATGATTTTATACACCCTTCTTCAGGAGAAACTGCTTTAAAAACTGCCTGGTTTATGGAATCGATCCTATTCGATGATTAGAGAGGAGAGAGACCTTATTTTTTGATAATTTTTTCCGCCATTTCATAACCAAAATCAATCATTTCCTTAGATTTTTCAAATTCTAATGTGTTGCACTTGTTACGTGGAATATCAATGACAAAATCTGGTGGGTGCATTTTCATCTTTTGTTGTGCAATTGTATTTTGCATGGCATTAAAGGATTGATCAGCTACGTACATCATGCTCCACTCATTGGATGTTTTGTTACGGTATTTTTTCATGATATTTAGATAGCTATCTAATTTGCGTTGCCAAGGGTCTTTTTTTTCTTCCTTTTTTACAGGTTTTACTTCAGGAACTCCACCCAGATTTACAACAATAGTCAGGTCTGTATTGTCGTTTAAAGTAGGCTCTATTGGAGTGGGGTTTAAGATACCGCCATCTACTAATTTTACGCCGTTCAATTCGTAAGGTGTAAAAAATAAAGGGAGCGATATAGAGGCTCTAATGGCATCACACAATGGGCCGTCTTTAAGCCAAACTTCCTCTTCTTTGGAAATGTCAGCCGCAACTGCCGTAAATTTTATGGGAAGATTTTCTATCAAATCACTTCCAATACGTGTTTTGATAGTGTCCATTACTTTATCACCTTTTACAAAACCACCTTTTCCAAACATAAAATCTAGCATTTTATACATATCCGTGGGTTTGTAGTCATTAAGCCAGGTAACAAAAGTGTCCATGTTTCCCATGGCGTATGCGCCTCCAATGGCTGCGCCTATGGAGCATCCTGAAATGGATTTGATTTCGAAATTATTGGCTTCTAACCAGTGTATGACACCTACGTGGGCAAGACCCCGAGCGCCACCGCTACCTAGAACAAGGGATACGGTTTGTTTTTTTTGTGGCATAGGGTAAATATAGGTGTTTTTTTATATTTATTGGAATGCAATGTTTTGGATTGTTGTCAGACGCAAGGCATTGCGTTTTAGCGGTTATTATTTGTTGTTGTGGAATACATCCGCTGTCCAATTTCTGGGGTTATTGATGATGTAATTGGATATGTTCTGAAACGATTTTTTATTTTTAATGATATGGTCATGGAATCGTGCCTGCCATTTAAAAATAGGATTTAATTTTCGTGCATTATGGGTAACCCCTGTTTTGAATCCACGTACGATGGATGCCAAATTTTTTGATTGGGGTCCAAACGTAGAGACGCAATGCTTTGCGTCTTTTTTATTGTTTTTATTATTAATATTATCAAGGGAGACGCAAGGCATTGCGTCTTTATTGTTTTTATTATAATTATCAAGGGAGACGCAAGGCATTGCGTCTCTACCTGTATCGTTATATTTATTTTTTCCGACACCTATAATCGCATGAAAATGATTGGGCATGATTATATGTTCATACTTGGTCAAATTCATATCGGGACGTATTTCAAATGTTTTTAACCATTCGGATTGTACAATTTTACCAATATTGGATAAAATCATAATTCCATTCGATATTTTTCCAAAAAAATGTCGTCGTTTATCCGTACAGATGGTAACGAAATAAAGGGCATGGTTGTGGTAATCCCAATTTGGATGACGCGCAGATGGAATGCGGTATTTGTTTTTGAATTTTTTCATAGCAAATGAAATATACAAAAATATTTTTATCCTTGTACAGACGCAATGCTTTGCGTCTCCATACTATCCACATCACATCACATGATGTCAAATGATATTATTTCAATTCCTATGCGGATTGTCAGACGCAAGGCATTGCGTCCGTACGCAATAATAAAACCCCGGCGGTGTTAATATTGGGTATATGTATGTACGCTGGTTTGTGCAACGGGTAAATAATTGACTCCAAACCAACAGACCAATAAAACCACAAATGCCAATGCTAAAATGGTCAATGCTTGCTTGTCTTTTTGCGGATGAAAATGGCGATAATGAATGTAAATTAAATAGCCCATCCAGGTTAAAAATGCCCAGATTTCCTTTGGATCCCAGGTCCAGTAATGTCCCCAGGCTTCTTTAGCCCATAAGGCGCCAAATAAAAGGCCTAAAGTTAAAAAAGCGAAGCCAATATATACCAAGTTGTCCGCAAGTGCTAAGGTGCTTTGTTTTGCTTGATTTTGATACTGATCATACCATCCTTTTATGGCAACAATGCTAGATGCTGCTAATACAGCATAGGATAATAAATATACGAGTACATGAGGGACAAACCAAGGGCTTTGTAAGGCTGGCATCAATGTTTTAGAATACGTTTCTGGATTCATATAATTAATACCTAGAAACAATAGGGCCATTAAAATGCTATAGGCTAAAAACCATTTGTAACGCCATCTGAGGTAAGTAAGTCCACCAATTAAAGGTAAGAATAAGGCATACCACAATCGAGTTTCTCCTAAAGTACGCATTGGAGGTCTTTCTAGTTCCATCCATAATTGAATCACAAATAGGACTAAAACACCCCAACCGATGGTAAATAGAATTGCTGAAATTTTAAAAACAGTTGGTTTTTTGTAGGAATAGCCTAAAATTGCTATTCCTATCAGGAAAAATACGGCAACAATACCGCTGTATAATGGGAAATCTATCCAGGTCATAGTTAGTCTTTTTTTGTTATATTATTACCTACCCAAAACATGTAAAAGGCACCGAATATCATCATGAAAATTCCGGTGTAAATTACAGGAAGCCAGGGGTCCCTTACTAATTCTAGGGTGCTTGTGGTAGACCATTTTCCCATTCCCTTATTATAATCCAATTGGTATATTTCCCATAAGTCGTGGTTGTGTGCTTTGTTAACCTCAATAGTGGTTGGGTAACGATCTCCATCAGGAGTTAAAATTTCCAATTCCGAACTAAAGTTTTTAGCTTCTGGGATGGTCATCACCAAGGAATATTTAGTACTTATTTTTAAGGATCTGTATTGTTGGGCAAAACTCCCACAAGAAATCCAATTTTCAATGATTTCGTTTGTTTTTGTATTGGTTACTTTTAGCAAAGCAGCGGGAGAAGCGCCTTGTTCGTTTACACGTACATATCTGCTTCCAAAAGGGGAAGACATGGCTAAGTAGCTGAGGACTTTTACTTCAAATCCATCGTAAGTATATTCTTCACCTTCGATAATTTGATATAAGTTTTTTCCTTGGTTGTGTAGTATTTCTCCGCTTTCGTTATCTATTAATGCGAGTTTGGGAGCATATTCTTCCAATTTAAAATCTTTTAACAACATGGCAAAAGAAAGTTCGATAGGACTGCCATCCTCTTGGTTTATTGCGGTGAAATTAGCTTCATTTTCTTTGAGTTCGATAGAAGCTCGTTGGATATCGCCTGACCCTAAAATTCCAGCTGTTAAGGCTACAAATAGTCCAACATGGTTCAGTATAAAACCTATATTAGAACGATTGAATTGTGCAATACGCTTTATGGTAACAAGTCCTAAACAGGTTAAGAACAGCCCAATGATTAAGAAAAAAGCCCAGTTAGTAGTGATGTGATTAAGGCCGAGTAAGTTTACGATGTAATTTTCGCTGTGTATTTGAGGGATTATCCCCATGATCATTACTAATATGGTCACAAAAACAATACTTGTAATACTGGCAGGAACCTTACTTAACCAGCGAACTATTGGGTGATTACCAGCCCATTTATAAAGTGCTACTAGGAGTAGGAGATAGGTGGTTAATGAAATAAGGTTGTATGGAAACACTAATGAAATAGTGTGTTGCACTCCCATGCTGGCTTCCATTATGAAACCGGTTATAAGGAGCCCAAATCCGATTAAAAAAGATTCGGCATAGCTCCATGGAGTGTCCCAAAGGTTACGTTGAGGTAAATTTGTGTTGTTAGTCATAAGTGGCAAATATAATGCAAACAATAGAATAAAAAAATGGCGAATGCATTGTAAAATACATTCGCCATTTAGTATAAATTTTAGTACTGTTTAGTACTTGCTTTCGCGTTCTTTAGCTTCAGTATCCCATTTAGGAGCCAATTCTTTTAAGAATTTCGCTTTTTCAGCTTTCAATTTTTCCATTGGTAATCCAATGAATTTTTGAGCTTTAGCTTTTGTTTCGATATCTGGATAAGGAACATCACCGTTAAATCCTAAAGTCATCAACAACTTCGCTAATTTAATTCTAGTTTCTTGAGTTACATCGATACCAGTACCTAATACACGTCCTAATTCTACAGGAGCATGGAAAGATCCACCATGTGATGCAGCTACGTAATCCCAACGCCATTGTCCAAGACGAATACCGTGTAAAATATCTTTCATTTGTGCTTCAGTAGCACCTAATTCCCAACATTTTCCAGCTTCAACGTGAGCACGAACTAATAAACGTTCTAATTGATCTCTGTTTTCAATAATACGATCTTGGTTATCAAATACGTTTTTCACTAACTCATCAGTTTCTTCACGGTGACAAACTTGACAAGAATTAGCCACGTTGTTTAATGGAGATTGAATATGGTGATCTGTGAATTTTTGACCTCCTTCAGTTTTGTAAGGCATGTGACAGTCTGCACAAGAAACACCACGTTGTCCGTGAATACCCATTTTGAAAGTTTCATATCCAGGGTGTTGTGCTTTTAACATTGGCGCCTTAGAAATTTTATGTGTCCAGTCTACGTGATTAATCTCATCATAATACTTTTCCATATCCTCTACAGTTTGTCCATCATCCCATGGGAATACTAGATAAGGAATTCCTTCTTTTCCAGGTAAATTCTTGTTAAAGTAGTACTCTACGTGACATTGTGCACATGTTAAAGAACGCATATCGTTATGAGATGCTTTTGTAATATCTTTCCCTTGACGCTCAAATGCCTCAATTAAAGCAGGCTGCGTAATGGTTAAGTTCATTGTTTTTTCATCGTGACAGTTAGCACATCCAATAGGATTTACAATTTCTGCACCTTTACTAGACCATTTTCCGCTGTAATATTTATCCGTACCGTTTTCGTTAATATAACGTGGCACATCTGGAGATTTACACGTCCAACAAGTTGATGGCATAGGTCCGTCTTCCGAGCTAGTTGGCCCTCCTGTTCTAAGTGAGTTACGTAAATCGTCAATAGCATAAACGTGTCCACGTCCTTGATTATAATCTTTAGAGAATCCATATCCTGCCCATAAAACAACCAATCTTGGGTCTACCTCTAACATATCAATTACAGCGTTTCCGTTGTATTTAGATTTAAAAGTAGTGTCGGCAGTCTTGTAGTACGATTGAAATTCACGTGGGAAATTTTCTCCCCAAACTTCGTTTCTAGGTTCTAATTTTTTAATTTCGTTTACTGGAGTATAGGCAAATTTAGCCTCTACTTTGCGTTCTGTAATTGTAGATACTAGTAATCCTAATAAGAATACAATAACTAACGATGCTAAAAATAGCATCCAGTTCATCCAAGGTTTTCTTTTATTACTCATTTTAATATAGTTTTATTTTTTGTCGTCTGATTCGTTTGATAAATTTTTTAACCACTCAGGAACTGTTTCTTGGTGTTCCTTAGAGATTTTTCCATAGTATTTTACGGATGATAAACTGTGTACTGATCCGTGAGGTACTTCTTGGTGACAGGTCCAGCATTTACGCTCCGTACGATGCTTTTTGTGGTCTTTTACCATTCCTCCTAAATAAGCATCAGTTACTTGGTCTTCATGACATCTGATACAGTTTTCTTGTACTACTTCTATTCCAGCTTCTTTCATTCTGATTACTTCTGGCTCTTGGCGAGTAGTAAACATATATGAGTGATACAGTCCATCTTTTGCTTTAAAAAAGTATTTTCTAAATACATTGTCTTGCGGTACGTGACAGTCATTACAGCTAGCCCATTCTCTATGCGAACTTTTTTGCCAAGTAGCATATTGAGGTGTCATAACATGACAGTTAGCACAAGTTGTAGGGTCATCAGATAAATACGATACCGCTTTTGATTCTATTAAAGCGTATAATGTGAGTCCTGTTAATGCACCTGCAAGAATAAGCACTGGTAAGCGCCATTCTGGAGGAGGTAATAAATATCTTAAAAAACTCATATTATAATATTATTTAGAGATGAAAAAACTTGGCTTAATGGTCAACATTAACCATCCCCAATCGTTTGTGTTTCCGTCTGAATTTCCTTTTAGTACTTCCAATCCTTCTGAAGCGAACATTTGAGAATATCCAGCAGAGACAGAAACATCTTTGTTTACTTTGTGCTTGTATACTAGGTCAATTTCTGTCCCTAAAGCCTTATTTACATCTGCAGCTATATCAGCTTGAGCTGAGAAATTGTGAACAAATGCAGTGATACTTGAAGTTTTCCCAAGTTTTGCAGATGCTTTAAAATATACATCTACTAGACCTACACTGTTTCCGTGGTTTCCTACGTAAAAGTAATCCATAAATCCATTGAACTTGTGGTTTGTTCCGTAGAAAGGTGTAAATGCTTTAGTGTCTGCAGAAGTAGCGTTGTAATCATTTCCTGATTGCATTTCAAAACCTAAACCTAAGTTCCAAGTGTCGTTTGCTTTATATCCTAAATCTAATCCTACTAAAAAGGCACTTAAACCATTTCCTTCTTTCGCCTCACCACCTTGGTAGTATCCATTAAAAGCAGCAGAAATACTATTTGTTGCTTTAAATTTTAAATGTGTTCCATAGGTTTGGCTATAGTTAATGTTTGCGTCTGGTGTAGTTACTAATCCATTATTTAAAAACAAGAAACTAGCTTTTACTTTACTGAAATCTTTGTGTAACCAAGCAAATTGCATTGATTTATAGTTTCCAACAACACTATAGTCCGTTCCATTTTTCCCGTCCGAATCTTGATTATATGCAATTCCTACATCTAATTTGTAATCTGAATTACCAAATTTGAAAATGGCAGCATCATGAGAACGTCCTTGTTGTGCCCATCCTACATTACCAAAAATACGACTATCATCTAAAATAATTTCTTGACGTCCTACTTTTACTGAAAAATTAGGTGCAAATTTAACTTGTCCCCAAGCTTGGTGTAATGATAACGAATTCCCGTTATCAGCTAATTGCTTTACATCTCCCCAAGTTCTTACATCTTGCATGCTTACATAAAATGTATAAGCTTCACTTGCAAATTGGGTGTTAATACGTGTGCGTTGCGATACAAATAATGCAGCGTCTGTAGCGTTTGCATTTAGTGTTTTAGCATCGTTTTGGTATTCAGCTCGTGGTCTTAACTCTCCACTGATGGTAAGTTGCGCGTAACTTTGTACGGCTACTAAACCTAAAATCCCTAAAAAAAGTTGTTTTAATCTCATGTTTTTGATTGATCTAATTTTAGCAAAAATACAAAATATTAAGAATTCTTTAACATGACAATTGTCATCTCAAGGATAAAAAGGTCTTTTTTTATTCAATTCAAATAGTAGTTGTAACTCGTTGATACAAAACAAAATGACTCGATTATTTGTGTAAGTGTAAAATAAAGAAACATAACTTAGAATGATTCTAAATTATGTTTCTTGTAGGATTGTTAAATATCACCATAAAAACGGCATGATAATTAACATAGATTATTTCGGATTAAGGCGCGGGGTTGGGGGTTTGCTCATTAATTGCATTAATTGCCGCAATTATTTCAGGGGATAGTACAACATCCACCGTTGCCATGTTTTCTTTTAATTGGCTCATAGTAGTGGCTCCGATGATAGCGCTGCTTACCCAAGGTTGTTGCCTCACAAATGCTAATGATAATGCTGTTAAGGAAAGTCCATGTTGTTGCGCTAATGCATGGTATCGTTCTACGGCATTTTTGCATTGTTCATTGGAATACCTGTCAAATCTTGGGAATAAAGTAACACGTCCTTTTGCAGGTGCCTGCCCATTTCTGTATTTTCCTGAAAGTATTCCAAATGCCAACGGAGAATAGGCAAGTAAGCCTATGTTTTCTTCCATAGAAACTTCTGCTAATGCTCCTTCGAAGGTTCTGTTTAATAAGGAATATGGGTTTTGAATGGTTTTCATGCGAGGGAGATTGTGTTTTTCAGCTTCGCTTAAAAATTTCATTGCTCCCCAGGCAGTTTCGTTGGATATTCCTATATGTCTTATTTTTCCTTCAAGTACAAAATCATTTAAGGTTTCTAAGATATTTAGGAAGTTATCTTCTTTTTGTGCACTTTCAGAATGTGTATAATTTCTAATTCCAAAGTAGTTTGTAGGACGCGTAGGCCAATGTAATTGATATAAATCTAGATAACTAGTTTGTAGCCTTTTTAAACTATTGTGCAGCGCCTCCGTAATGGCTTGTTTAGAGTATCCTGTACTTCTAATATGTGCTGTATAGTCTCCTGGACCTGCAATTTTACTTGCAAGCACTACTTTATTTCTGTTTCCTGTTTTTCGTAGCCAAGTACCAATAATACTTTCAGTAGCTCCATAAGTTTCAGCTCGAGATGGAACTGAATATAGTTCGGCGGTGTCAATAAAATTCACTCCGTTTTCTAGTGCAAAATCTAATTGTTGATGTCCTTCAGATTCATTGTTTTGTTCTCCAAAAGTCATTGTGCCTAAGCAAATTTCACTTATGGAAATGTCGGTGTTTGGTAGTTTATTATATTTCATAGTGTTGGTTTTGTTGGTTAATACTTTTAATTAAAGAAGTTTGTTATTGATGTCCTTTTTTATTTAATATAAAAGGACGACTTCCTCTTTTCTGTCAATGATAATTATTTTAATTTTTCAAAATCAGTATTACTTTTAATTAGTGTACTGTCATCTACAATAATGGTTTTCCTGTTTTTATGTAAAGATACAAAATGTATGATTGACCATTGTTTTGTGAATAGCATTGAAACAAATAAAAAAACCATCTTTACAAAGCGTAAAGATGGTTTTAAATGGATACTTAAAAATAAGTTCCTATATCTATGAATTCGAATCTAGTTTAAAATAGCTTCAATTCCTGGTAATTTTTTACCTTCTAACATTTCTAACATAGCACCTCCACCAGTAGAAACATAACTTACTTTATCAGCAAAACCAAATTGTTTTACAGCGGCAACAGAATCACCACCACCTACTAATGAGAAGGTACCTCCTTGGGTAGCTTCGTCAATTGCGTTTGCAATTTCGATGGTTCCTTTTCTGAATGCTTTCATTTCAAAAACACCTACAGGTCCGTTCCATAAAACAGTCTTAGAGTTGGCGATTACAAAAGAAAATGCAACATTAGATTGTGGTCCACAATCCAATCCTTGCCATCCTTCAGGGATTTCGTTTGATGGTACAACTTGCGTGTTTGCAGTTTCGCTAAAGTCATCAGCAGAAATTACATCAACAGGTAAGTAAATACGTGTGTTTTTTGCTTTAGCTTCCGCTAAAATTTCCAATGCAGTTTCTAATTTGTCATCTTCACAAATAGATTCTCCAATTTGTCCACCTTGTGCTTTAATAAAAGTGTATGCCATACCACCACCAATGATGATGTTGTCTACTTTATCCATTATGTTTTTAATCACATCAATTTTAGAAGATACTTTTGCTCCTCCAATAATTGCTGTTACAGGTTTTTCGCTGTTATTTAAAACATTGTTAATGCTTTCAATTTCTTTCGCTAATAACAATCCAAAACATTTAGTGGTAGGGAAGTGATTTGCGATAATTGCAGTTGAAGCATGTGCACGGTGAGCTGTTCCAAAAGCATCATTTACATAGATATCTCCATGTGCAGCTAATTTTTCAGCAAAGGCTTCGTTTCCTTCTTTTTCTTCTGAATAGTAACGTAAGTTTTCTAATAACAATACTTCTCCGTTTTGTAATTCAGATACCATCTTAGTAGTGTCATCACCAATACAGTCAGCGGCGAATTTTACAGTTACACCTAAAACTTCGTTTACTTTAGTTACAATGTGTTTTAAAGAAAATTTAGCATCCACTCCTTTTGGACGGCCTAAATGTGACATTAATACCACAGCTCCTCCATCTGCTAATATTTTAGCGATTGTTGGTTTTGCAGCTTCAATTCTTGTAGTGTCAGTTACTTCAAATGCGTCATTTAAAGGCACGTTAAAATCTACGCGGATAATTGCTTTTTTATTACTAAAGTTAAAATCGTTTATGGTTTTCATCAGGATATATTTTTAAATTGTTGATGCTAATTTTGCACAAAGATAACCCAAATAAAAGTCAGAAGTTTTTTTATTTACGAAACCGTTTTCAGTGCTGATTTTCACGGAGTTTGATGCGTGTAATTTCTGTTTTGATATTATGGTTTCAGAGGAATAGTTCTATGGTCTTTAACTAATGAATAATTTTAGTGAGGATTGCTTAGTATTTTGTATTTTTGCATATGCTTTTTTCAGATATTTTAGGACAAGAACACATAAAATCACATTTGCAAACTTCGGCAGATAATGGTCGAATTGCACATGCTCAATTATTTGTAGGAAAAGAAGGTTGTGGAACCTTGCCTATGGCCTTGGCGTATGCTCAATATTTATTGTGTTTAAATGCTAAAGACATAGAAGCTTCTATGATTAAATGTGGGAATATGTCGCATCCCGATATGCATTTTGCTTTTCCTGTAGCAACTACATCTAAGATTAAAAGACATCCTACGAGTAACGATTTTTTGCAAGAATTTAGAAACTTTGTAGAGGAAACTCCTTATGGAAACCTATTTGATTGGTTTCATGTGTTAGAAATTGAGAACAAACAAGGGATTATTAATGTAGATGAAGCAGAAAACATAGTAAAATCCTTGCAGTTAAAATCCTACGAAGGGGGCTATAAAGTGATGATTATTTGGATGGCTGAAAAGATGAACATCGCTTCTGCTAACAAGTTATTGAAACTAATAGAAGAGCCTCCAGAGAAAACGGTATTTATTCTCGTTGCGGAGCATGAAGAACAAATAATAAATACCATTAGGTCTCGTTGTCAAGTATTACATTTCCCTAGTTTAAGTGAGCAGCAGATTGCTGATGCGTTGGTCGATCAAAAAAGTTGTTTGCCTGAAAAAGCAAAGAATATTGCACATCAAGCGGAAGGGAATTTTAATAAAGCATTACAAATATTAAACAACAGTAATGCCGATGCCCAATTCGAAAAATGGTTTATTACATGGGTACGTGCAGCCTTTAAAGCAAAGACTGATGCCAGTGTAATTGAGCAATTAATTGAATGGAGTAATGATATTGCAGGTTCAGGAAGAGAAACTCAAAAGTATTTTCTACAATATTGTTTGCAGTGTTTTAGACAAGCGTTGATGTTAAATTACAATACGGATGATTTGGTTTATCTTCAACCTAAGAGTTTTGAATTGTCAAAATTTGCGCCGTTTATTCACGGTGGAAATATTTTGGAAATTTCTGAAGAGATAAACGATGCTATGTATCATATAGAGCGTAATGGAAATGCCAAAATAATTTTGTTAGATACCTCTATTAAGTTAACACGTTTATTACATAAAAAATAAGTCGATGGAATTATTACTTGCTACAGCACCTTTACTATTAGTAATCGTGTTTTTGTTGATTACATTTGTGTTTTCAATTGGTGAAAAATTATTAGATTGGAAAGGAACTGTTACTTTTTATACGCAACATTTTAAGGGGACTTTTATTGCTAAAATGATTCCTTTGTCATTGGTGTTGGTGATTCTTTTAGAACTCATTACGGTGGTGTTATTTATTATGGGATTGTTTGATGTGTTTGCAGTCACAGTGTACACATTTTTGTCTTTAGGCTTAGTTTCTTGTGCTAGCACCTTGTTAGTGTTACTCATTGGACAGCGATTTGCAAAAGATTACCCAGGAGCAATGTCTTTAGGGGTCTATTTTTTGATTACCATAGTAGGGTTCATGCTAATTCCCTAAATAATTTCGATTTCCTCATCGTTTAACAACGGTTTATTATTGTACCTAAGTAGTAATTGTGCCACTGTTATGGTGTCTTTTTCACAGTATATTTTTATGCGCTCTAGATTTTTTTCTTCGTAATACACCTGTGCTACCTGACTACCGTCAATATCATCTTTGGGCGATGGAATGTTTAGTATTTCTGTAAGTAACTTAAGAGAAGTATAATGTTTATAATCTCCAAATTTCCATAGCTCGAGGGTGTCTATATGTGGTACTTCCCATGGTTTTTTACCAAATAAATTTAGTTTGGCGGGTAGGCCAATACGGTTGATGATCATCCTGCGTGCAATGAAAGGGAAATCGAATTCCTTTCCGTTATGACCGCAGAGTACATATTCCTTTTTATAATAATGAGTATCTAATAATTCTTTAAATTCTTGAAGTAGAATGGATTCGTCATCATTATAAAAAGAGGTTACTCTAAATTTCCTGGAGGTAGTGTAACCACTGAAATAACCGACGGATATACATACTATTTTTCCGAATTCTGCCCAAATCCCTGCTCGGTTATAGAAGGCTGCTGGTGTTTGCTCTTCCTTTCGTTGATATGCTGTTTTTTTTGCAAATAAATCTTGTTTAAGAGGACTCAATTCCTTGAAATTCTCATTTTCGGGTACTGTTTCTATGTCTAGAAACAGGATTTTTTCAAAGTTTATAGATAAATTCATAGCGCAGTTTTACTTTAAATTTACTGTTTTTTATCTAAAGGAGGGCTTATGTTAGGTCAATGTTAGTAAAAGGTTACTTTTCGGGTTTAAGGGTTATCTCGGTTCTTTTTTAAATATTAAATGTTATTTTTGAGGAAAGATTGAAATCAATTAACAAATGAATAGTAAAGACATTAAAATATTATTGGTGGACGATGAACCAGATATTTTGGAAATTGTTGGGTATAACTTAAAGAGTGAAGGGTATACGATTGCTACTGCTTCCAATGGGTTAGAAGCTGTAAAACGTGCACGTACTTTTCAGCCGCATCTTATTTTATTAGATATTATGATGCCGGAGATGGATGGTATTGAAGCTTGTGAAAAAATAAGACAGATTAAAGGGTTCGAAAAAGTTCTGATTGTTTTCTTTACGGCGCGCGGAGAGGATTATTCTCAGGTAGCAGGATTTGATGCTGGTGCAGATGATTATATTACGAAACCTATAAAGCCGAAGGTTTTAATTAGTAAAGTGAAAGGTTTACTACGTAGAATGGGGGAGTCCGAAACCCAGAGTGATCAAATGAAAGTAGGAGATATTATTATAGATAGAGATGAATATTTGATCATTAAAAACGGTAATAAATTCAGTTTGCCGAGAAAAGAATTTGAATTGTTCTCCTTATTAGCCTCTAAACCGGGAAAGGTTTTTAAAAGAGATGATATTTTGGATAAAGTTTGGGGTAGTGAAGTTGTAGTAGGAGGTCGTACGATTGACGTCCATATCCGTAAATTACGTGAAAAGATAGGAGAAAAGAATTTTAAAACTGTGAAAGGGGTAGGATACAAATTTATTATAGATGAAATTTAGAAGAACATACTTTTTTGCCTTTTGGTCCTCATTATACATTACAACATTAGCAACATTCGTGTTGCTTTTACTGTATTATGTCTCTGTGAGCCATGTTTTTAATTATCAGTTTTTTGCTAGTTTCTATGGACTATTATTCCTTTTTTGTTTTTTTATTATTCAGTTTAGGGTAGAGCGTTTTATTTATCTTAGGGTTAAGAAAATATACGAGGAAGTGTCTTTATTTGATGTGTCGGATATGTATCAAACTACTGTAACGAGTGATATGGAATCTTTGTCGAGAGAAGTACGAAAGTTTGCAGAGAATAAACGCCAACAAATTGAAGTTCTTAACGAAAGGGAGAGTTATAGACGCGATTTTTTAGGAAACGTTTCTCATGAGTTAAAAACCCCGTTATTTACCGTTCAGGGCTTTATTTTGACATTGCTAGATGGTGCCATTGATGATGAAACCATTCGAGAAAAATATTTACAACGGGCTAATAAAGGTGTAGAAAGACTGATAGCTATAGTAAAAGATTTGGATATGATTTCTAAATTAGAATCTGCTGATTTACATTTAAATATGCAAGCTATAAATATGGTGGTGTTGGTTCAGGGAGTTTTTGATTTGTTAGAAATGAAAGCTAAGAAAAAGAACATCACTTTAAGTTTTGATAGTATTTACGAATCACCTGTTATGGTGTATGGAGATGTAGAAAGATTGGAGCAGGTATTGATTAATTTGCTGGTAAACTCAATTAAATATGGAACAATTGGTGGGACTACCTTGGTTAGTTTACAGGATGTAAATAGTAAAAAGCTACGCATTGTTGTTTCTGATAATGGAGAGGGGATAGATAAGGAGTTTCATGGTAGGCTTTTCGAGCGTTTTTATAGAGTGGACCAGAGTAGGTCTCGTACACAGGGAGGTTCTGGATTAGGATTATCCATTGTAAAACATATTATAGAGGCACATGGAGAGCAAATCACTGTAAAAAGTGAATTGCATAAAGGTTCTGAATTTGCTTTTACTTTAAAACGACAGGATATTGTCTAGGATAAACCAATCATAAATAATGGGTCGTAACAATCCTTTTGTAGTACAGATAGGATATGTTGTGGTCAGTGCTTTAAAATAGGTGGAATAGGACATATAAAAAAGGCTTTCGATATTTAATCGAAAGCCTTTTTTTATAAAATATAATTAAATCTTACTACTTTTTAGCGTCAAGTTTCTCAATCACTTTTCCGTAGATAATTAACGAAACAGCAGATAATAATGCAATACCTGCAAAGTAATACCATATATAATGAGCATTTACAGAGGCGGCTTCCCATGCTTCGTGTGTTTCAAATATTCTTGGATCTGGGCAGTATTTTGATAATAAATATCCAGATAAACCAAAACCTAATATTGACGAAATAAACGAGTGTAAATGACTAAAACCTAAATACATTGCCTCTTCTCCTTTTGGTGCTTGTAAAGAGAAAAATTCTAAAAAACGTGGAGATATAAAGGATTCTGCCAAGGCTTGTAAAACTATACCAGCAATCATCATTAGCGCAATTGGGTGCATACTAATAATTCCTAAGTCAATTTCTCCACCAGAGAACCAGTTTCCTGAAGCCATAGCTAAAGCAGACAGTGGCATAATAAACATTCCAATAGTCATGGAGAATAATGGGGTCTTACTAGCCATCATCTTTGTAACAAATGCAACGGTTAATACAACTACTAGCGGATTCACGTTTGCATACCAAGAAGGTGATGCAGCTTCTCCAGCCATTCTTAAAACGTATTTAGGCATGGTAGCATACAATTGATGTTGTACCATCCAGAACCCTGTAATTATTAAGATCAGCGAAATTAAACGCCCATTGGTAAGTACTCTTACAAATCCATCTAAAACATCTTTAAAACTTTTTGTAGGTCCATCTTGTTTTGCGCCTTTGTAGAAAATTACGATTAATAACAATCCTAAAAGCGTCATGGCAGCAGAGA
>Ga0209395_1002414_pt1 | contig 24475 bp, 19 predicted proteins | sample GOMGulsemesocosm_3_FD_184635 | JGI IMG/M metagenome (GOLD analysis project Ga0209395, IMG submission 184635) | Methane-oxidizing microbial communities from mesocosms in the Gulf of Mexico - GOM9D Gulf of Mexico (SPAdes) (version 2) | ecosystem: Environmental > Aquatic > Marine > Cold seeps... | reverse complement strand
CTATTGGACGAACTGCTTAGCGGCGTTGAGCGACCCGAGGATTTGCTCGGCGACAAAGGCCTGATGAAGGAACTCAAGGTCCGGCTGATTGAACGAATGCTGGGCGCGGAACTGACCGAGCATCTGGGCTATGAACCGCATGGCGAACCTGCCAGCCAGCAGGCCAACAGACGCAATGGAGCGACGCGCAAGGTGCTTAAGGGCAATGATGGGGCGGTGCCGATTGATATCCCGCGTGACAGGGACGGCAGTTTTGAGCCGGAACTGATCCGCAAAGGCCAGAACCGGATCGACGGGATGGATGACAAGATCATCGGACTTTATGCGGCGGGCCTGTCCACCCGCGATATCAGTGCCCACCTTGAAGACGTATATGGCCTGCGCGTGTCTGCCGATCTGATCAGCCGTGTCACCGATGCGGTTCTGGAGGAGGTCTCCGACTGGCAGAATCGAGCTTTGGAACCGGTCTACCCCATCGTTTTCCTGGATGCCCTGCGGGTCAAAATCCGCGATGCGGAAAGCCGCCAGGTTAAGAATAAGGCCGTTTACGTGGCTCTGGGCGTCACTCCTGAGGGTGAACGTGAGGTTCTGGGGTTATGGATTGCCAACACCGAGGGCGCAAAATTCCGGCTGTCGATCATGAACAATCTGAAGAACAGGGGCCTGGAAGATATCCTGATTGCCGTTGTTGATGGCCTCAAGGGCTTCCCTGACGCCATCAACGCAGCGTTCCCCGATACGACGGTTCAGACCTGTATCGTGCACCTTGTGCGCCATTCCCTGAACTTCTGCGGCTGGAGGGATCGCAAGGCTGTCGCCAAAGATCTGAAGCGGATTTATCAGGCCGTAAATGACGGGCAAGCCGCCAAAGCCCTTGATGATTTCGAGGCCAAATGGGGCGACAAATATCCTTCAATCGCCCCAAGCTGGCGCAGGGCATGGCAGGAGGTCATCCCGTTCTTTGCTTTCCCCCCAGCGGTGCGCAAAATCATCTACACGACGAATGCAATCGAGAGCCTGAACCGAGTGATCCGAAAAACCACCAAAACCCGTGGCAGCTTTCCAACCGGTGACGCTGCAACCAAGCTGATCTATCTGGCAATCCGTAATTTTGAGAAGGCAGGACGGTGCGTCAGAGAATGGGTTGCAGCCCGAAACCAGTTCGCTATTCTCTACCCAGAGCGGTTCAACAAATGACCCGTTTCAACCGCATGGGCTGAGCGCCATACACAGAGTTTCGGATACTCCCATCGAGATGTTCTACAATCCAAACCGCAAGCACACGAACAACGGCATGCTGTCACCAATTGACTATGAAATCAAACAAAGGAAAATAAACGAGGCGGGCGTCTAGGAAACTAGGGCCACCTCATTTAGCAACAAAATCTCTGTGCCATTGGTCGTTGGACTCCTTTCACACTACACTTTAGTACCGACCTTTAATCCTTCTAACACTGCCTCCTCTACCGTGCGGGTACACAAGCTGTCTCCAATTACGTGCTGCTCGCGCTTCCAGTCTTGGAGTGCCTCTACCAATTTCGTGACAGGCGTGTGGCCAAATGCGGTCACAATAGTATCGACACTTTCGAACACCATTGCTTCGCCACTCAGAGTATGCTGAAAATACGCGCTGTCCCTGTCCGCGCCGTAGAAGCGGGCGTATGGGATGATTTCGACGCCCATCCGGTATAGTTCTCCCAACCAAATATCGCGTGTGTACTGTGGAATTGTCTGGCCCGCAGTTATTCCGTTGACGGCTAGGCGCACGTGGCATCCGTTGCCGACCAACTGCTCGGCCAGCCCCAGCCCAATCCAGTCACAGCGCCAATCTGCGATCACAACTCGCCCTCCTGGGTTGGCTTGTCCTTGCAGAACTTGCCATGCGGTCACGACATGCGCCCCGTCTGTATCACCCGTTTCAGGAGAATAAGGTTTTGCGCCAGTGGCCAGAATGATGACATCCGGATTGATCTGCTCGACCAGTGCCCGTGTTACCTCGACGCCAAGTTTGACCTGGGCCCCCGCCACACCCAACTCGCGGGCAAGATTTTGGGTTATGCCTCCAAACTCAGCACGTCCTGGCAGTAATTGGGCCAGATTCACCTGTCCGCCAAGGGAATGACTGGCTTCATAAAGGGTGACTTGATGCCCCCGTTCAGCGGCAGTCGCCGCTGCCTTCATACCTGCCGGGCCTCCACCTACCACCATGACTTTGCGCGATTGGGCTGCTGGGATTCGGCTGCCATACTCCAGCTCGCGCCCGGTTTCCGGGTGCTGAATACAGGAAATCGAATACCCATTCAGCATGTGTCCGATGCAGGCCTGATTGCAGGCGACACAGGCGCGGATGGTTTCAGTGTGTCCGGACTGGGCCTTTTGCGGCATCAGCGGATCCGTTATCAACGCGCGGGTCATACCACACAGATCGGACTGCCCAGAGGCTAGGAATTTCTCAGCAATTTGAGGTTGGTTTATCCGCCCGGTAACCAATACCGGCAAGTCAACTGCGGACCGTATAGCGGCGGCCAAAGGGACGGTATAACCAGTCTCGAACGCCATACTTGGTACAATATGTGTAGATCCAGACAATCCTGCTGAAGTCCCGGCAGTCACATTAAGGTAGTCAAGAGCTCCGTCACTGGCCAGCGCATGTGCAATCTTCAGGCATTCGGAACTCTCTAGGCCTGTGTGATCCATTTCGTCGGCGGAAAGTCGAATGCCGATGGCTAAATCGGTTCCGGCCCCAGCGCGCACCGCTGTCAGAACCTCTCGGGCAAAGCGCAATCGGTTGTCGAAACTGCCACCATAGTCATCAGAGCGGATATTGACGCGCGGATTAAAAAATTGCGCAATCAGATAGCCGTGCGAGGCGACAACCTCGATCCCGTCCAGTCCTGCCAATTTTATCCGCGTGGCGGCATCCTCAAACCCTTGCACGATATCGCTGATCATGACCTGGCACAGCTCCTGCGGCATGACATGGAAGCGTTCGTTGGGGATGGCCGATGGGGCTACTGCCACTGCCTGCGTGCCGTCCAATGCCAGGGGCATCTCTCGCCCTGGATGCGACAACTGGGCAATGACCTTGCAGCCATGTGGCTGGCAGGCTTGGGCAAGGCGCCTGTAGCCGGGAATACAAGTATCTTCATAGGCGCGGATTGCCGGGCGGCCGCTGTCGCCCGAGACATGGGCACGGGCGGCTTCGAGAATGATCAGCCCGGCTCCGCCTTTTGCACGCGCTTCGTGATACGCTATCATTGCGTCACTCGGGGTGCCGTCTTCCACCATCACCGTCATGTGGCCGGTCGAGACGATCCGGTTTTTGAGTTGGATCGGGCCAACGTCCAACGACGAGAAGAGATTGGGGAACGCTGCCGTCATCAGTCGTTTCCCTCAATGTCCCCGTTTCGAACTGCGAGCAGGCGCGACAATGATTGATGGCGCGCGGTACAGGAATCGCAAGAGACCGGCGCAGCTATGGCATCGGCCTGATCAGATGTTGAGCCCAGTGCAATTAACAGCCCGGCGCAGGCCAGTATGGCCGCACAAACAGCCAGGACAAGCACTGAACGCTTGCCAATCAATTTGAACCTGCTTCGGGCGTTAAGGTAGCCAGCGTGCCAACATCAATGCGGTCATGTTTTAACGGTTGGTCAGGGTCTACTGGCGCGTCCAACTCACGGGCATATCTGTGCCCGGCATAGATGGCCGCCGCAATGATCGCCGGGGCTTCGCAATCTCCAATACGCTTTAACGTGAATGGCAGTTTCTCAATCTGCCCGTCAACACTGGCAAGGAGCTCGTGGTACAAGGCGTCATTAGGTTGACGCTGTGTCACCATCACAACCGAAGTCACCGAGAGAGGTTTTTCGGCCCCCGAGTACTCGCAATTCAAGATGGCGGTCTCACCGTCAAAACTGGCCAAACTATGGGAGACTATCGTATCCACCCCCAGTTTCATCAGATGCGACCGCACCCGCCAGCGTTCAGAGGTTTTGCCCGCCCAATCCGAGATGTTATCAGCGGGGGTTACCAGTGCAACATTGTGCCCAGCCGCCTTCAAATGCTCGGCTATAACGCCGCCCATGTAATAGCTGTCTTCGTCATAAACCAGAACAGGCCCGGATGGCATTGCCCCTGCCATGATGTCATCTGGCGTCAGAATTTCAGGAGTGGTTCCTGGAGCTGCGATCGATACATAAGCTTCGCCATTAAAACGCTCCCGGCGCCAAGTGGCACCCGTTGCCAGGGCGACGTGATCCGGCTCGGTTGCAATAACATCCTCGGCGGATAGGGCGCTTTCCCGGTAGATCTCGACGTTCGGAAGGTTCAGCAATTCCTGTTCTCGGTAGTTGCGAACACGGGCATATTCGCTCATCCCGGGCAGGGTGCTTTCGGTTGTGACCCGACCACCTAAATCACGTCGGGCTTCGGCCAGCATCACGTTATAGCCGCGTTCGCCCAGTGCACGGGCAGCCTCCAACCCCGTAGGTCCTGCACCAACAATCAGAACCCGGCTATCAGATCCCTTGTGCGCGATCTTTTCAGGGTGCCAGCCTTTACGCCATTCTTCGCCCATTGTTGGGTTCTGAGTGCAGCGGATCGGCACACCAATTGAATCGCCAGAATAGCAGATGTTGCAGCCAATACATTCGCGGATTGAATCGATACGCCCTTCTTTGATTTTGTTGGGCAGAAACGGGTCCGCAATCGAAGGCCGTGCCGCACCGATCAGATCGACGATGCCGCGTTTTATCTGACTGACCATCGTGTCCGGTGAGGTGAAACGACCAACGGAAACAACGGGTTTGGAGGTCACGGATTTCACAAAATCCATATAAGGTTCCAGCGGCGCTTCTTTGACAAAGCGCGAAACGCCCATCTCCAGTGAATAATCGGCTATGTTGATGTCCCAGAGGTCAGGCAGCTCAGACAGCATCTCGAACATCTCGCGGCGCTCACCATAAATGGGCACTCCGTCCTTGCCAATCGTATCATCAGCGGAAAACCGGACCGCCACAGCGCAGCGATCGCCCACTGCGTCCTTTGTCTCTTCGATCAGCTCGCGTACCAAACGGGTTCTGTTCACCAGTGAGCCACCGTATTCGTCGCTGCGGGTGTTCATACGTGGATTAAGGAAGTTCGAGATCAGATATCCGTGCGTGGCATAAACATAGACAATGTCGAACCCGGCGTCTTTGGCACGCAGCGCAGCGCGACGATGCCAATGACGGAAGGTTTTGATGTCAGTCTTGTCCATTGCGCGGGTTTGGAACGGGTGGCCTATACTGTTGGGAAAGCTGTCCAGCTCCATCGCCACCTCGCGAGTCATCATATTCGCGGTCCGAATGCCGCCATACCAAAGCTCAGCCCCGGCCAGTGACCCATGGGCGTGGACCTTATCGGTCATCAACGAATGTGCCCGCACGTCACTGTCGTCCCACAACGAGGCTGAAGGGTGCGGCAGGTCATCAGAGCTTGGATGGATCGAGTTATACTCGGTGCAAACAACACCCCAGCCACCCTCAGCCTTTACGCCACGCATCTCCGCCAACGTTTGGGGGCGCTGCCATCCCATGCCGGTGCAATGCGGCACCTGGTAAAACCGGTTTGGCGCAGTAACCGGGCCGATTTTCACCGGCTCAAATAGGATGTCATAACAAGGATCACGGGCCATCTGGGTCTCCGGTAATTGTGTCAATCAGTGGCGAGGGCAGGGAGTTCGCGACGAAATGGAACGCCGTCGCAAATCGGTTCACCGAGTTCTCGGGCATAGCGGTGGCCAGAATAAATGGCTGCCGCGATGGTGCCCGGAGAATAACAGTCGCCGATGCGGGTAACAGATGTCAGTGTCGTGCCGACCGTCTTGGTCAGAGCGTTGTAAAGATCATCTTTTGCATCACGCATCGTCACCATAACGACAGCGTTGCAATGCAAGGTTTTCACTTGGTTGGTATAGACGCATGCCAATTCAACGTGGTCTGGGTGGACGCTGGCGAGGTTGTGCAAAGGAACAATTTTCACTCCCAAATTCATCAACTGGGTCTGAATTTTCCCCTGTTCCATCGTATTATGGGTCCAATGCGACACGTCTGCCGCCGGGGTGACATAAGTGACATCCACGCCGTCTTGCCGCAGTTTTTCGGCCAGTACCCCGCCCATGTAATAATGATCATCGTCGAAAACGATCACTGGTCCTTTGGGGGTCACGCCTGTCATGATCTCGTCGGGTGTCAGGACGGTGCAACCAGGCGCGGCAGGGATGGGGACATGATTGTGACGCCCGATTCCATGACGTGCCCAAGTCGATCCGGTGGCAATCACGACATGATCGGCTCCAACCTCGACCACATTCTGCGCGTCGAGCATGCTGTCATAGAACACCTGCACATTGGCCATCTGACTGAATTGGTATTCACGATAATCAGTTACACGTCTCCATTGCGACAACCCCGGCAACTGGCTTTCAATTGAAACCCGGCCTCCTAATTTTGTCGTGGCTTCTGCTAAGGTGACGGACAGACCACGTTGAGCAAGTGCTCGGGTGGCCTCCAACCCTGCTGGACCCGCGCCGATGACCAGAACGCTTTCGTCCCGCTTTTTGGGAGCAATGCGCTCGGGATGCCAGCCACGGCGCCATTCCTCACCCATAGTCGGGTTCTGAGTGCAGCGCATGGGTGTCGCCAGAAAATCACCGGTGACACAGATGTTGCATCCAATACATTCCCGGATGTCTTCGACCCGACCTTCGTCAATTTTGTTGGGCAGGAACGGATCCGCAATCGAAGGTCGAGCTGCACCAATCAGGTCAAGCTGACCACTTTTGATAAGCGATACCATCGCATCAGGAGAGGTGTAACGGCCAACACCAACAACCGGTTTCTGCGTCACCTGCTTGACGAACTTGGTGTAACTATCTTGAAACCCTTCCTGTTCGAACCGTGATGTTGCGCTGTCATTGGGCCAGTTACTGACATTCACATCCCAAAGATCGGGCAGGTCGGCCAGCATTTCAACAACATCCCGGCCTTCGCCGACGCTTGTCAAACCAGCCTTGCCTTTCAGTTCATCAACTCCGAACCGGATGGCAACGGCGCAGGTATCCCCAATGGCTTCTTTGGTGTCCTGTAACACCTCGCGGATCAGTCGCAACCGGTTTTCCAGGCTGCCGCCGTATTCGTCCGTGCGGTCGTTTCGACGCGATAGGAAATGCACAAAAGTGGTCATGTCATGGCCGCAATACAGGTAGACGATGTCATACCCGGCTTGTTTGCAGCGGCGTGCGGCATCTACATGCATCTTGCGAAACGCCTTGATGTCGGCCTTATCCATCGCCCGTGTCTGGATCGGCTCTAGCAGATCAATGGGACGGGCCGATGGACCCATGGGTATCTCGCGGCTGTAGTTATTTGAGGCGCCACCGCCTAGGTGCGCAGGTTCGATCCCTGCCAGTGCTCCGTATTCGTGCACCGCGTCCGCCATTCGAGCAAGTAAAGGGATATCACGGTCATCCCACAATCGTCCTTCAGGGACCGGGCTTAACTCTGACGTATGGCTTATTTCGACCTCTTCGGTATTGATGACACTCCAGCCACCCTCGGCTTTGATCCTGCGCATTTCCACCCAGCTGGAGGGGTACTGATGCCCCATCCCATTGCAATGTGGTACTTGATAAAACCTGTTTTTGGCCGTCACCGGGCCGATTTGAACGGGTTCAAACAGAATGTCATAGCGAGGGTCTCGTGCCACAATCTATCCAGTACTGTTTGGCGGTGCTGAGTACTGAAAGTGGCGAGGGAATACCTGAGCGAGGTAGCTTTCAATTCGCCGCTTTGCTTCGGCAAGTGAAAACTCGCCAGGATACATCAGGATGTTCAGCCAAAAACCATCATAGATACTTTCCAGCATTAAGGTGACGTCAGTCGCGTCGACGGTGTCATAGCCACCATCTTCGATAATCTTGCGGCACAACTCGGCCGTGATATCGCGACGTTCAGTGTCGATATCATCAGCAAGTTTGCGGTAAGATGCCCGAGCGCCGGCCTCACCAAAAAAGCTGTACCAGACAGCAATTTTCTTACGATTGCATATCTTTGGATGGAAATGTGCAGCGACAATGGCCAACAGCTTGTCCTCGGGAGCAAGGTTGGCCTTTTCATAACTTTTCTTCCATTGCTGATGATGCTCTTCAGCAAGAAAGCGTAGGGTTTCTTCAAACAGATTTTGCTTGGTCGAGAAATGAAAGTTGGCCAATCCAATGGAAAGTCCAGCAGTGCGTGTGACCGTTGTCATGGTTGTTCCGGTAATGCCGTGTTTGGCGATACTGTCGATAGTCGCATCAATCAATTGCTGTCGCCGCACCTCTTTCGAGGCGGTCCGGGGTTTCTTGCCGTTGTTCTGCTCGATTTTTTCTTTACTCATCGTTCCACCGGAAATTAGGGCATTTGGTCCGTGATGCCCCAATTATCCGTTCTCCAAAACCACAAAAGCATTGTCATCCCAGCCTAGCCAGACCGGGCGTTGGTTCTCAGCATTGCCATTGGCGCGCTGCCGGTTCTGAGCAGAGACGGCAACCGGCTGTGGAACACCGTCAATGCTGACATAGTAATGACTACGCTCACCTAGGTATGCTGCGTTATCCAACATTCCTTTGACTGAGTTGGAACCGCCGTGCCCATCACTTGACAGCGTTAGCTTTTCGGGCCGAATTGCGATACTGACAGATTGGCCAGGTGTCAGGCTGGGTGGAATGTTGGTGGTGTACACGTCACCTATTCCAGCAGCCTCAATTTCTGCGCCACCATCGGTCAGTGCCTTAACTGTTCCGTCAAAGAAGTTCATCGTGCCGATAAAGCTGGCGACTTCACGATCAATGGGGCTTTCATATAGCCGCGACGGTGTGTCCACCTGCAGGTCGCGCCCATTGGACATTACTGCTATGCGATCAGACAGGGTCAGCGCCTCTTCTTGGTCGTGTGTCACGAACACAAATGTGATGCCTACGGTTTTTTGCAGTGCGCGCAGTTCCAGTTGCATCTGTTCGCGCAATTGTTTGTCCAGGGCACCAAGAGGCTCGTCCAGCAGAAGAACCTTTGGGCGTAAAATCAGAGAGCGGGCCAGGGCGATCCGTTGCCGTTGCCCGCCAGACAACTGGTTGGCTTTGCGGTCGCCATAATCCGGAAGTTTGATAAGGTCGAGCATCTCGTCAACCATTGCGTTGCGTTTGGCACGTGATAATTTTTGTTTACGTAAACCATAGGCGATGTTGTCACGAACGTTTAGATGCGGGAAAATCGCATAGCTCTGGAATACCATATTCACAGGGCGGTTATGCGGCGGCACGCCGGACATTGGCTGGCCGTCGATATAGATCTCACCCGACGTCGGGTTTTCGAACCCAGCAAGCATCCGCAGTAGCGTTGTCTTGCCACATCCAGACGATCCTAACAGCGAAAAGAACTCGCCGTGGCCGATATCGATGGACACGTTGTTTATCGCCAGAAACTTGCCAAAGAACTTGTTGACGTTTCGGATTGAAATGAAAGCATCATTTTTCGTCATCGGATCATTCACTTTTTGAATCAGTTGCTTGCGCATCTCGGTTGATCCATTGCCCAAGGAAAACCATGGCAAAGGATACGACAAGAATGATCGAAGCGAGGGCAAGGATGGATGGGAATTCCTTGGGGAAACGCAACTGGCTCCAGATATACATGGGCAAAGTTGGATCGGTGCCGCTCAGGAAAAACGCCATGATGAATTCGTCGAACGACACGGTGAAGGTCAGCAGCAGGCTGGCCAGTATACCTGGAAATACCATTGGGAAGGTGATGCGCCAGAATGTCCACCAGGCGTTTTCACCCAGATCGGCCGAGGCTTCTTCTATGGACGGGTCAAACCCTTCGAAACGCGGAATCATGGTTGCTATGGCAAAAGGAAGACAAACGATGACATGCCCAATTGTGACCGTGTAAAGCGACAGTGGAATGCCCATGCGGCTGATCAGAATCAAAAGCGCCACACCAAAAATGATACCAGGCACCACCAGTGGCAACATGATAAACCCGACCAGCGGGCCTTTTCCTGGCAATCTGTATCGGGTGATCGCTTTCGCTGCGAATATCCCAAACCCGGTCGAGATGAGCGAAGTTGTAACGCCGACCCGAAGACTGTTCATCAATGCAGCCCAAACAGGTTCGCGGTCCATCAGCTCAATATACCACTGGAAGGTAAAGCCGGTCAGCGGGAATTTGACATAGATTGACGTGTTGAAACTAAAGAGCGGCAGAAACAGAACCGGCACATAAAGCACAACCAGAAAAAGTGCGGCATAAATCTGGAGCGGCCGGTTTGGCCGTTTGATATAGGAGTGTCCGCTCATGAAATACGCTTTCTGACAAAGTTGGCAAATGCCATGAAGCTAAGCGAAATCGCTCCAATCGAGAGAATTAGAATAATCGACAGTGTCGCTCCCATGGGCCAGTTATTGACGGCTCCAAATTGTTTCTGGATCAGGTTGCCGATCATTGCACCGTCCGGGCCACCCAGAAGTGTAGGGGTGATGTAGTCCCCAGTGGTCGGGATGAAAATTAGCAGGCAGGCTGATATGACACCGGGAAGCGATAGCGGCAATGTGATCCTTAGGAACCGCGCAACCGGGCCGTCGCCAAGGTCGGTTGCGGCTTCCAAAAGCGATTTGTCGATTTTCTCTAGCGACACATACATTGGCAATATGGCGAATGCTGCCCAGGCATGGGCCAGGGTAATGACAACTGCCGATTGGCTATACAGCAGGAACTCAAGCGGAGCGTCAATCAGGCCAAGGGCCATCAGAGCGGAATTGATCACACCCTGGTACCCCAAGACCACTTTCCAAGCGAACACACGCAACAGATAGCTGGTCCAGAATGGCAATGTAATCAGCACGATCCACATCATTTTGTTGCGGTGGATATGGAAGGCGACAAAGTAGGCCATCGGGTAAGAAAGAATGACCGTGGCTATGGTGGCCATGCCTGACATCCACAGCGAACGTCTGAGCAAAGCGCCATAAATTGGGCGATCCATGGCTAGCTGGTAATTCTTGGTGGTCATGGTGGTGTCAAAACCAAACCCCACCTGTGTCCAGAAACTCATGGCGACTAGAATGCCAATTGGTATCAGTATGCCAACCGTCATGATCAATAGCGTCGGCGACAACAGGGCGAACCCACGCGTTGTTTCAGACCGTTGTAACAGTGTCCTGAACCTTCCGGTATTGGGCAGCAACGCCGTTTGGTTCGGCATTGGGATGTCTTGTCCTCTCATCTCAGCAGAACTCCAAAAATGGCATTGGACAAAGGTCGACTTGCCATTGGCCATGGCAAGATCCGGAATTGGTCCGCCATCCGGCCCCGTTCTACGCTAGAGCGCTATGTGGGGCCGGACTGCGGGGCATCAGAAACCTGACTTGATTTCCTCGAAGAGGGTATTCATCTTGGTTTCCCATTCCTGTGTTTGTGGAATTTGGAAATGCCCGCCTGCCAATATGTCGGCAGGTGTTTTACTTAACCCAAGGCCCTGTAGCGTTTCGTCATCAAAGGAATCGAATGATTTGATGTTCGAATGCCCATAGCCGTAATCATTGATCATGAACTTGCCCGACTCGACGCTTAGCAGTGAGTCGATGATATCGTAGGCAAGATCCAGATTGGGTGCATCCTTGTGGATCATCAAACCGCAAACCCAGGTCAGAGCGCCCTCTTTGGGCTGCGCAAATCGCACTGGTACCCCATCGGCTTTTAGCAAAGACGCTGAGGAGTTCCAGGTCATCGCAGCAACCAGCTCACCCGAAGCAAGTGCCTGTTCGAGAGTGGTGGTGTCATCCGTATAAAGACGGATCAGCGGACGCTGGGCGCGCATGGCTGCTGCGATTTTTTCAAAGGCGTCTGGCGTATCTATTTCCGTGAGTGGCACGCCAGCCTTGATTGCGCCACACCACCAGGCATCCCCGCCTGAGGCGAGGCTACCAAGCCGCCCCTTGTAACGTTCATCCCAAAGCATATCCCAGGATTCATCGCCTTCGACATCAAACATGTCCGTGCGATAGGTAATCGAAGTCTGACCCCAGTCAAACGGCGCCAAATAGGGTTTCCCGTCAACGACGTTGCCCTTTAGATCGTAAAGCTCGGGCATCACATCAGCCCAGTTCGACAGGCGCGATGTATCGATTGGTTGGAACAGGCCCGAGGCAATCCAGCGCGGAATACCTGCGTTGCAGGGGTGCGATACATCAACCACATATCCACCGAGCATTTTGGTCAGTGCCTCTTCGGAGCCGCCAAAAATGGAAAAGTTCGGCAACTCACCGTGCTTTTCTTTATAGGCTGCAAACAGCTCTGGTATGTCATAGCCGCCCCAGGTGAAAAACGTACCCTGATCCTGTGCCGCAGCTGCTGCCTTGCGCGTGGCCAGCGGCGTGGTCATCACCCCAATGCCTGCCGCCAAAAGCGATTTTGTGAATTTTCGACGACTCAACTTACCTTCTTTGAGTGAGCCTAGTTGGTCAATTACATCCATTTAGCAGTCTCCCTGATGTCGGTGCACTCTCCATGCGAGGCGCGATCTCGTGAGTTTCAAAAACGTCCCAAAACGCTTTTTATGTTTACACCCGGAATACTGTATGTGAGTGCAATTCTGGCTTTCTATCAATTGAACGTTCATTCAATGAGTGGGTTGATTTTTGAGTCGAGTCAAGTCAGAACTTCCCCCAAGGCAAATCGCTTGTTTCTGAAGCGCACTGCTGCTGCGACCGGTGAACTAACTTGAAAATGACAAAGGAAACTGAGGCGTGACGGATTTTACAACTCGTTCTGAGCTCGACTTAGCTTTGGCGGATGTTCTGAATGCTCCGAAAACGGGTGCGGCGGTCGAAATCCTTTGTCGTCGCCCAGGCCGTAATCAACGTGAATTCCCCAGGACTTTGCGACTGACACAGGCTGGTGGTATTACAGGTGATTATGAAATGCGCACACCTTGGCTCAAGTTGAGGGATGGGTCGCCGGATCCCCGCATCCAAGTTTCCATCCTGCCTGCACGCGTCTTGAAGCTATTGTGGCGCGACCGTGTAAACACTATCCATCCGGGTGACACATTCGTTGCCGATCTTGACGTGACGCTTGCCAATATGCCGGTCGGAACCAGACTGAAAATTGGTGATGCGACGGTCGAGGTTTCGGATCTGTGGAACGATGGCTGTGCCAAATGGAAAGTGCGCTTTGGCCGCGCGGCCTATGATTGGACGTCGGACCCTCGCCACGAGTCTCTGCGCCTGCGTGGTATCTACTGCAGTGTCGTAGAAGATGGTGATGTCCGTCTGGGTGATATGATCACCAAAATCTAAATGCCGTCAGCACCAAACCAGCGTTGATTAGAAAACGAAAACAAGGACGACTTCGATGAAATCCCTTCCCACCCATGTGCAAACCGTGATCATCGGCGGCGGTTCCATCGGCTGTAACACCGCCTATCACCTGACCAAATTGGGAATGACCGACGTGGTTGTGCTTGAGCGCGACCAGCTTACCAGTGGCACGACGTGGCATGCGGCTGGCCTGATTGTGGCAGGGCTTTTGAAGACCGAATCCGAATGTGAAATCTACACGCATGGGCGCGATCTTTACGCCAATTTGGAACAAGAAACCGGTGTGCCTACTGGCTTTCGTGATGTGGGTTACCTGCAAATCGCAAACAACGCAGAACGCGTGCACGAGATGCGCAGGCTGGCGCCTTTCATGCGTCGACACGGGATCAATATTCACGAGGTCTCACCGCAGGAAGCGGCAGATCTGTTCCCAGTCGGGGACCTGTCAGATGTCGTCGCAGGTTTTTATATCCCCGAGGATGGTCGTGCAAACCCGGTGGATGTCACCATGTCGATGGCCAAGGGTGCGCGGATGGGCGGGGCGAAGATATTTGAGGGTGTCACCGTGTCCGAAATTATTGCATCGAACGGCACTGCTACGGGTGTACGTACCGCCGATGGGCAAACCATTACGGCCGAAAATGTTGTCATATGCGGTGGTATGTGGTCACGCCAGCTTGGGGCCAAGGCTGGGATCAACTTGCCGCTGCAGGCCGCTGAACATTATTACCTGATCACCGAAAATGTACCCGGCCTTAGTCGCGATCTGCCTGTGCTCGAGGACCCATCGACCTATACGTACTACCGCGAGGAAGTGGGTGGGCTGATGCTGGGCTTATTTGAACCCGGTGCTGCACCGTGGAAACTGGATGGGATTCCCGATGACTTTTCCTTTGGCGAAATCGAACCCGATTGGGATCGGGTCGGCACACATCTGGAAAAGGCCTACTCCCGCGTGCCGTCAACACTGAATTTAGGTGTGCGCAAGCTGTTCTGCGGTCCCGAAAGCTTCACACCAGATCTCGCGCCGCTGGTGGGTGAGACCCCAGAGCTGCGCAACTGTTTCGTGGCCTGTGGGATGAATAGTCTGGGCATTCTGAACGGGGCAGGGACCGGCAATGTGCTGGCCCATTGGATTGTAGATGGTCACCCGCCCATTGATGTGACTGGCATCAACGTCAACCGGTTTACCCGACACGAAGCAACCCGCGCATTCCGCCGTGATCGCGGGCCGGAACTGTTGGGTAAATTGTTCGGCCAGCACTACCACAACGAGGGTTATGAGACAGCACGCGACCTGAAACGCTCGGTTCTGCATGACCGGCTGACGGCTTCGGGGGCCTATTTCGGCGAGGGTCACGGATGGGAAATGCCCGATTGGTTTGCGCCAAGCCCCGAGCAGGCAAAGATCGAGACCTACAGCTGGCATCGCCAGAACTGGTTTGACTGGCACGCCGAGGAACACCGCGCTGCACGTGAAGATGTCATCATCATGGACATGTCCGCCATGTCCAAGTTTCAGGTTGAAGGCCCCGATGCGCTGGCCCTGATGAACCGTCTTAGCTGTAACGAGGTAGATGTGGAGACTGATCGTCTGGTTTACACGGCTTGGGTCAATGAAAAGGGCGGCTTTGAGGCTGATCTGACTGTGACGCGTCTGGCCAAGGATCGCTTTATGGTGGTGGTCGGTGAAAACAGCCACGGCCACACATTGATGCGGATGAAGCGGCATATTCTGGATGGTGAGGTGGTCGTGATCACGGATCTTACGCCGGCGATCACTCAGATCAACATTCACGGCCCCAAGGCACGGTTGCTGATGGAGAAGGTGACCAGCGCGGATATGTCCAATGACGCATTCCCCTTTATGACCTGTCAGGACATCGACGTTGGGTATTGGATGATCAAATCGTTCCGCGTGACATTTGTTGGTGAACTGGGCTGGGAGCTTCAGGTGCCGTCTTATGCCGCAGTGCAGATCTATGACCTGCTCAAAGAGGCGGGTAAGGATCTGGGCCTGCGCGATGCGGGGATGCAGACGCTGAACAGCCTGCGCCTGGAGAAAGGATATCGTGATTTTGGGTTGGACGTGGACAATACTGATAACCCAATCGAAGCGGGCCTTGGTTTTGCAGTGAAACTGGACAAACCCGATGGCTTTATCGGGCGTGATGCCTTGGCTGCAATCAAGGAAAAGGGCGTGCCCAGCACCCGGATGCTGCAATTCCTGCTGCAGGACCCCGAGCCACTGCTGTACGGCAATGAGTTGATCTATTTGGATGGCCGCGAAGTCGGTTACATGCAGATTGGCGGTTATGGTCACACGCTTGGCGGTGCAGTCGGGATCGGATTTGCCGAATTGGACAAACCGCTGACTGCCGAGATCGTCAAGACCGGTAACTGGGAAATTGACGTGGCTGGTGAGCGCCATTTGGCAACTGCGTCTCTCAGGGCATTGTTTGACCCCAAGATGGAGCGCATCAAATGCTGAGCAGCAACCCAAACGGCAACCTGACGGTCCGCGCTCTTGCCGCTGAAGACGAGCCCGAATGGCGTCGACTTTGGAGCGCCTATCTGAAATTCTATGAAGCCAAAGTCGACGAAGAAGTCTACCAGACAGCGTTTGAAAGACTTCTCTCCACTAGAAACGGTGAGTTTCAGGGCCTTGTCGCTGAAGTTGATGGCCAACCGGCTGGGTTGGCTCATTTCCTGTTTCACCGGACGCTCTGGAGCGTTGAGGACACTTGCTATCTCATGGACTTGTTTGTTGATCCAAACCAACGCGGTGGCGGAATTGGCCGCGCGTTGATTGACGCAGTACACACCGCAGCCAAGGCCCAGGACATTCCAGGCACCTACTGGTTGACGCAAGAAACAAACTACAAAGGCCGCATGCTCTACGATCAGGTCGCCAAACAAGCACCATTTATCGTTTACGAAAAACAAGACTGACGCCGCAGGGCAAAAACAAGGAAGTTGTTGTGCACTATTTTTACCTGACTTTGGCAATCCTCACCGAAACTGCTGGGACCTTGGCGCTTCAGGCCAGTGCGCAGTTCACGCGATTGGGGCCGTCGGTCGTCGTCGTCGTGGGCTATGGTGCTTCGTTCTATTTCATGGCTCTGACGCTCAAAGTTATGCCGGTCGGCATTGTCTATGCCATCTGGTCCGGCGTAGGCATCGTATTGATCGCAGGCTTTGGAAAGGTGATTTTCAAACAGGATCTCGACCTGCCTGCCTATATTGGTATTGCGCTCATATTGGTTGGAATTGTGGTGATCCAGCTGTTTTCGAAAACGGCGACCCATGGCTGAATAGGGTGGTTAGAAAACCAACCGCCCCAGCGGCTATTTTACAGTTCCGTCAGCCCTTGGCATACCAACCGTTATCAACATAGGTCGCGTTGCCGTTGACAAAGCTTGCCTCGTCAGAGGCGAGGAAAACCACAGCCGCAGCGACCTCTTCGGGATAACAGATACGACCTTGTGTCGCTGCCATACCGGAGTCTTCCCATTCCTGCCCGGCTGCGTCCAGTTCAGCGATTTCCTTTAAACCATGGGCCGTTTCAACAAATCCGGGGCACACGGCATTGCACCGAATTCCTGCGTCCCTGTATTCGGTTGATATTGTACGGGCCAGTTGCAGGACCGCGCCCTTGGACATGCAATAGACGGATTCCAGCGCGTAACCCAACTCAGCGGCAATTGACGAAGTGATGACGATAGACCCTCCGCCATTGTCGCTCATCTCTTTGACGGCACGGCGGCAGACAAGGAACGCCGACTTCACATTTATGTCCATCAACCGGTCGTATTCATCTTCGGTTGTTTCATGCAGCGCTTTTACAATGATGGTCCCTGCGTGATTGAACAAAACATTGTAAGGGCCAAAGGTCGCAATCGCGCCATCAAAGGCTTGGTCAATTTCTTCGACCTTGGTCACATCCGCATGAAAGAACGCCGCTTCGCCTCCAATTTCGTGGATCATGTCTACGGTCTTTTGGCCCTCAACATCCTGAATATCAAAGATGCTGACTTTGGCGCCTTCTCGTGCAAAAGCCAATGCAGTTGAGCGCCCCATACCGGTAGCTCCACCGGTGATGACTGCGATTTTGCCTGCAAGGCGACCATTCGGGTTGTGGGTCATTTTCTGCGTCTCCAGAAATAAATTAAATGCACTCGCCACCATCGATGACCAAGGCGTGACCGGTCATAAACGTCGACATGTCCGATGCCAGGAACAGGATTGAATCTGCAATTTCGTCAGTGGTCCCCCAGCGACCCATTGGGATCGTTCGGGCCACATAGCTTTCCAGCTTCTCGCGCCCGCCCATCTGGGTCTCGAAACCGGCATTGAAAGGCGTGTCGATAAAGCCAGGACACAGCGTGTTGAAGCGAATGTTGTCTTTGGCGTAATCGGCAGCCATTTGACGGGTCATCGCCACCACGGCATGTTTGGTGGTCGCATAGGCAATCATTTCACGATCATACTGCACACCCGAGTTGGAAGAGGTGATGATGATGCTGCCGCCGCCTTGCGCACGCATGTGGCCAACGGCCGAGCGGGCGGCGATAAAATGGGCACGCACATTCAATTTCCACGACATTTCCATGCCGTCCAGCGGAACCTGTTCCAGATTGCCCTCAATTTGGTAACCTGCGTGGGAATGAAGAACATCGAGGCGGCCGTATGTATCGACGGTTGTGTCAATCATTGCTTTGATGGCCTGATCATCAGTGACATCCAGACCGGCTGAAGTTGCCTGAAGTCCTTCTGTCTTTAAGTCCTCAACAACCTGCGCAGCCTTTTTCTGGTCAAGATCGGTCACAACGACATGGGCCCCGTGGCGTGCCATTGCCATGGCACCAGCTCGCCCGATACCGGATCCAGCACCAGTGACGAGTGCTACTTTGTCTTGCAGCAAGTGAAGGGTAGGGAGGTTTTTTGAGGTCTGAGCAAGCGTCATTTGATTTTCTTGCCTCCGCGTTGCAGCAACAATTGGGCAGTGACAAGCATGATAAGTGAAACTGCAAGAACCATCGTTCCGATCGCATTGATTTCAGGGGTGACTCCGCGTCGGATCGAAGAAAACACATAGATTGGCAGCGTGGTTTCAGATCCGGCCACGAAAAATGCAATGATGAAGTCATCAAAGCTGAAGGTGAAGCTGAGCAGGAAGCCCGCAAGAATCGCTGGGAAAATCATTGGCAATGTGACCTGCACAAAGGTTCCCATAGGCGTGGCATACAGGTCCGAGGACGCCTCGGTCAGGGCGCGGTCCATGCCCGCCAGCCTTGCTCGTACGATGATCACAACCAGCGCCATCAGGAACATGGTGTGCGCGGCGATCAGTGACCCCATGCCCATGTGCAATTTGGGGGCTTCGAACCCCTCAGGCCAGATCGCAGCAATCAGCGGATTTAGTTGATTAAACACCGTAACCAATCCGATCAATGTCGCGATGCCGATTACGATGCCAGGGATCATCACTGCGACGTAGATGAGCAAGTCAAACGCTGTGCGAAGCGGTCCTTTGATGCCTTGCAAGGCTACCGCCGCCATTGTGCCAAACAGGCTCGCCAAAAGGGCCGAGGTGAACGCAACCGTCAAGCTTGTTTCCAGCGCGTCCATCACAAACGGGTTGGACAGAACTTTGCCGTACCATTTGGTCGAAAATCCCTGAAGCTGGCTGGCGTGCCGCCCAGCGTTAAAGCTGAACAGTGCGATGACCCCAATCGGGATGTAGAGAAACAGGTAAACGCATATTGCATAGAGTCTCATCTGCTCACCTCACATTATCGACACATCATCGCGGTTCGCACCGAGACGATTGATGAGCCGCATGTAGACTGTGACGGTGACAAGCATGACCACAACCAATGTGACAGCCACAGCAGATCCATAAGCCCAATTGCGCGATTGCAGGAACAGATCAACCAGTGCGTTGCCGACAAAGAAGACCTTGCCACCCCCCAACATTGCTGGGATCAGATATTCGCCCATCAGCAGAATAAACACGAGCATACAACCAGTTGCGATGCCAGGAATAGACAGGGGTAGGGTGATTTGAAGGAAGGTTCGCCAAGGTTTGGCACCAAGGTCCGAAGAGGCCTCGAGCAGCTTTTTATCAAGCTTGTCCAGGCTGACGTAAATTGGAAACACCATTAGCGGAAGATATCCATATATGATGCCGACAAGCACTGCAAAAGGGGTATTGATCAGGCGGACACCCTCCATTCCAAACCATCCAAGCAGTGCTGGAATCCCACGTCCACCCAGCAGGAAAATCCATGCATAGCTGCGGATCAGGATCGACGTCCAGAACGGCACAATCACCAGCACCAGCAGGATTGTTCTCCATTTTGGATCGACTTTGACAGCAAGGAAATAGGCCAGCGGATAAGCGATCACTAAGGCCGACAATGTGCCAATTGGCGCCAGTGTCATAGTGTTTTTGAACGCCGCCCAACGGGCTGGCAGATTGGCATATTGTTCAAGGGTGAAAGCGGGCACCACGCCACCGGCAGGCGCCCGCTCTCCAAAGCTGAAAATGAGAACAACAGTTAGCGGTATGATCAGCATCACCAGAAACCATGTTCCGGCAGGTGCCAATAATAACCAATTGCGAGTGCGTTGCGTCATGTTGTTCTCATTCCAATCTTGATCAGGCCGACTTGAACCGTGCCATCAACTCGGCACGATTTGGATCGGTCAAAGTTGCCGCAGCACCAAACTCTAGCGGGCTCAGCAATTCTTGAGCCGGGAACAGGATCGGATCGTTTTTTAGCTCGTCAGGCAGCAGTGCAAATGTTCTTGCGTCCGCAGTTGGATAACCATGCGCAACAACCTCTTTTGCATTCACAGTCGGATCCAACAGGAAATTGATCAGCGCATAAGCTGCATCCGAATGCGGCGCGCCTTTTGGAATGGCATAGTAGTCACTCCAGATCTCGCCACCTTCCGCGCCTAGGACATAGTGAATTTCAGGTATGTCGGTGTTGAGCTGCTTGCCATCGCCGGACCAGCATATTGTCAGCCAGGCGTCACCATTGCGCATTGAAGGCTGATAATCAGAGGTGATCGCAAACAAATGCGGTTTCACATCGATCAACAGCTTTTCAGCATCGGCCAGTTCAGCCTCGTCTACTGAGTTGAACGAATATCCAAAGTAATTCAACGCGCTGCCAATTGTGGTCAATTGATAGTCATGCACCATCGACCGCCCAGAGAACTTGTCCCGTGAGATGTCAAAGAACTCTTTCCAAGACGAGATTGGCTTGCCGTCATTATGCGCCGTGTTCACGGCCATGCCGGTCGAACCCCAGTCTTTGGGCACAGCATAAAGCGTGCCATCAACCGAACCGGCCTCGGCATAGCGCGCGTCAAAGGCGGACGCGTCATAGTTTGACAACTTGGAAGTATCCAGCGGCTCAATCAGGCCTTCGTCGACATAGGTGGAGATCGTGTAATTGGTCGGCACATAGACATCCCAACCGGTGGCTCCGGCCTGCAATTTGGCCAACATCTCTTCGTTTGAGCCAAACACGTTGACCTGGACGTGGGCGCCAGTTGCTTCGGTAAAGGCTTCAAAGTTTGATGGGTCATGGTAGTTGGGCCAGGTCGCAAGCACCACACGGTCGCCGATATTGCCTCCGGCAAACGCAGGGCTGGGGCGCAGGCCAGGCATCGCAGCCCCCATGACTGCAGTCGCGGCACCCAATCCGGTGACGTTTAGAAAATGGCGACGGGTAATCGATCCCTTACGGTACCGCCCCAGTACTTCCATGAATTTTTTCTTAGAGATGTAGTCGCTGTCCTTGGTCATTGTCTTTCTCCCTGTGGCTTCTGAATTATTAGGTGTTGTCGAGAACAAGGGCCGCGCTGGCCTCCCAACTCGCAAACAAAGTGTCGCCTGCTTTAAACGGGCCGTTGTCCGGCTCTGATTGCCTTGGCGAAAGAACCAGAAATTCGCCAAGAGTTTCATGTCTCACCAGATACTCGGTGTGCTCCCCAAGAAAGATCCGGTTCTGTACGATAACGCTAAGCCCGTCTGTATTTCGGCTCAGGTTTATTTGCTCTGGACGGACACTGATGCAGACCTCTTGATCCGTCTCAAGCTTGCCAACCGGCTTGCCCTGCATGCTCAATCCGTTGTTCAACAAAACCGAAGTGAGTGTGCCGGATTGTTCAGTGACCTTGCCATCGAAAAAATTCGACGTTCCGACAAATCCGGCGACATACCGCGAATTTGGCTGGTCATAGAGCTCTTGTGGGCTGCCGATCTGCACAATGCGGCCATCCTTCATGACGCATATGCGGTCACTCATCGACAGGGCCTCTTCCTGATCATGGGTGACCAGAACAAACGTGATACCCAATTGGCGCTGCAAGTTCTGCAATTCAATTTGCATCTCTTTGCGCAGTTTTCGATCCAGTGCGGCCATCGGCTCATCCAGCAAAAGCAGCTTAGGCTCGTTAATAATGGCTCTGGCCAGCGCAACGCGTTGTTGTTGCCCACCGGACATTTCCCAGATTTTTCGGTCGTCAAACCCACCAAGCTGTACCACGTCGAGCGCCTTGCTAACCTTTTCAGCGATTTGTGCTTTTGGTAGACGGGGACGACGTTGACGCAGCCCATAACCAATATTTTGCGCAACGGTCATATGTGGAAACAGCGCATATTGCTGAAACACCATGTTGACCGGGCGATGGTAGGCATCAAGGTCGTTGACCACTTCGCCGTCCAGAAGAACTTCACCTTCAGTCGGAACTTCAAATCCCGCCAACATGCGAAGGGCGGTTGTCTTGCCGCAGCCCGATGGCCCAAGGAAAGAGAGGAACTCACCTTCGGCTATCGACAGGTTCAGATCGCTTGCAGCCAGCACATCCCCGAACCGTTTAGAGACACCACGTAGCTCAGCAATCACCATGTTGTTGACCGGGCTAGCATCCCCGATATACCCCCTAATTTCCATTTTGGCCTATCTTTTTCTGGATTCTTTGGATACTACTCAACTTAGGAAAACTGTATGAAAAGAACGTTTCGTTGTATATACCACGTTTTTAGTATACCAATCTGAGTATAGGGGCCTGACAGATGAAAGACGTGATCAATGCAACGGGCGCTTTGATTGATGCAATCGGCACTGATCAGTTTGCGCAGACACTTTCAGACGCCCTAAAGGGCATCGCCCCCTTTGATTACACAGTGGTTTTTGGATATTTCGGTGCGGCCCGTCCGATGGACTTATTCGATGATTTTCCGCGCGGAAAACGCAAGGTCTTTGTAGAGGATTACCAAGAAGGACCTTACCTTTTGGACCCTTTCTATTTAGCCTGCGGAAACCAAGTTCAATCAGGCTTTTACAGAATAAAGGATCTCGCCCCAGACCGATTTTTCCAAGGCGAGTATTTCCGCAGCTATTATGCCCGAACCGGACTTGCTGAAGAAATCGGTTACTTCATCGAAATGCCTGAAAGAGCGATTGTTGTTGTGTCGCTCATGCGAGCAAAAAAAGCGTTCTCAGCTAAGGAATTCCGGCAGCTCGGAGAGTTTTGGCCAATTGTGCGGGCCTGCTGCAAGCGGCACTGGCAAGATCTCCCATCACGATTTGGCGCTGGAGAACACAACTCCGGTGATGCCAGTCTCCATCACAGCGTCGAGTTGGCATTCACGAAATTTGGCGATGGTGTGCTGACCCCACGTGAACGCCAAGTCGTCGAGTTTACTCTGAAGGGGCACTCCGCAGATGCGGTTGGGCGCATACTAGAAATTTCACCGGGAACCGTGCGCATCCATCGTAGAAATGTGTACTCGAAATTACAGATACGGTCTCAGGGTGAGCTGTTTTCTAAGTTTATTGACACTTTGGTATCGGGCGAAAAGCAATGAAATATTGAGTATTTCTCGTTACTTCTTCGTTACTAGGCAAGTCAGCAAGACTGCTAATGTTTTTATCCAATGCGGCACTTCACTCTTCTGACACCTTGGAACTCGTTTCCGGAGAGAGCTGGTCGGTTGGAGTTGTGTCTTTTCACTGTTGGTTGACCCCGAAGGGCTGACCCCACTCGGTGACCTAGTTTGATTATTAGCGCAAGACACGCATCAAGTATAACGAGACGATGGTTTGGTAGTCCCCCCATTTTTAAAGCCATGTCGCTAGACTGTGTTGGTTGGTTTGGAGTCCGTTTTGATCAATGCTGCTGGCGCAGAAAGTTGTCATGAAGCGCGGATTGCGGTCATTCGCTGCGCCATGCGCCAAGGTCAGGTATGCGGATTTTGGGACCATGAGTTTAGTGTCTAAATTCGAATTTTCGACTTAAACGTTATGGCAAATTGTAACATCAATGAGTCAATGTGGGCTCGGTTGTTGGCACATTGCCTTCAAGTAGGTAGGTTGCTCTCGGCCTGTGGCCCTTGATTTGGATTTCTCTGCGCGGGGTTGACTGGTAACGGTCAGATAACAGTTGCCAAGTCTCTGCCGAAATCTGAATCTGATCAGCAATCCCTTCAGATTCCATTCTGCTGGCAACGTTTACAGTGTTTCCCCACAGGTCGTATGAGAATTTTTTGTTTGCCGATTACGCCAGCAATGAACGCGCCCGAATGCACGCCAATCCTAAGTTTCAGGTCAACATTGTTATCGCGACGAAATTCACCAAAGGCCTTTTACATGCCCAAAGCCAAGTCAGCAATGTTCTCTGCATGATCTGCGACGCAGCCTTTCAATCGCGTAGCGACCATATAGGCATCGCCAATGGTTTTTATCTTCTCGGCACCATGCTTTTCGGCAAGTTTGTCGAACCATGAAAACTGAAGTGGTCCTGCTTTTCCGGACAGGTTTACGGCTCAGCTAAGATGCATCTGGATTAGGTTTCATGCCGCGTGTTTCATTCGTGTCTGACCGAAGTATGCGTGGTCCGGTGTCTTCTTTTCATGAGCGGTATGTGGCCGCTCAGTATTGTAGAAGTTGATCCAGTCTTTGATCACGCGCGTGGCTTGGAAACCGCCCTGCAATTCATGCAGATACACCGCTTCCTGCTTGAGAGATCGCCATAGGCGTTCGATGAATA
>Ga0209395_1002411_pt1 | contig 24483 bp, 21 predicted proteins | sample GOMGulsemesocosm_3_FD_184635 | JGI IMG/M metagenome (GOLD analysis project Ga0209395, IMG submission 184635) | Methane-oxidizing microbial communities from mesocosms in the Gulf of Mexico - GOM9D Gulf of Mexico (SPAdes) (version 2) | ecosystem: Environmental > Aquatic > Marine > Cold seeps... | reverse complement strand
ACTTCTTCTTTAGCTAATTTTTTATCAAATTCAGCATTTTGATTAGCTTCTTCTTCTAATGATGCTGCTTTTCTGCGCAAATAATCTTGGTAATTTCCAGGCCATGAAACTAAATTACCTCGATCTAAATCGACAATTCTTGTCGCTAAGTTTTGTAAAAAAGCTCTATCATGCGTTACAAATAAGACTGCACCTTGAAAAGCTAAAACTTGCTCTTCTAACCAAGCAATACTTTCAAAGTCTAAATGGTTTGTTGGTTCATCTAATAACAATACTTCAGGCTCAATAACTAATGCTTGAGCTAAGGCTACTCGTCTTTTCCAACCACCAGAAAGACTGCTGATTTTTAAATCAGCAGGTAAATTTAATTTAGATAGCGTAGATTCAACACGTTGTTGAAAATGCCATCCGTTATGTGTTTCCAGTTTATGTTGTAAATCCCCCAATTTCTTCAGAGATTCTTCACCACCATCCATAGTTTCTAATAGATGATGATATTGTGAAATCCAGGTACCTAATTCCCCTAACCCACTAGCAACTGCATCATATATAGTAGCGTCATCATCTAAATCAGGTGATTGTTCTAACCATGCCAGTTTTAATTGTGGTTCACGCCAAACTTCTCCATTATCAGCTTGTACACTACCCGCTATAATTTTCATTAGGGTTGACTTACCTTCCCCATTTCGACCTAACAACCCTACTCTTTCACCTGGGTCTAATTGGAATTCAGCATCTTTCAATAAGGCATGTGTACCATAAGCTATAGATACGTTCTTTAATCGGATTAATGGCATTTGTTTTGTAAAAACCTTCTTGGTGAGTTCAAGGCACTATATATGGCCTTGTTTTAATTGGTATTTTTAAGAATATGCAAAACAAATTATTTTGCATGCCCCATTGTGATTAATTCATCCATCCATTATATCGCGTTAACATACCTTTTATTTTTAAATCCATAACTTCTATACAAAATAACAATACTTTGAAACCAGAATTAACTAGTAGTCAAAAATTTATCACGATATATTGCTTATTCAAAACATAATGGTTAAAATAAAACACATGTAATCATCTTTGCTGTTAGCTTGTTAAGAAAAATAACTCCCTATGAAAACATCAGTTAAAACCTTAGTGTTTACACTAAGCCTTTGCGTTATCACACTTAAAACACCTCAGTCTTTTGCTGGGACATTCATTGACCATGACTCCTATTTAACTGACCTTGATAATAAATTAGACTGGATGGATGTAACGCTAACAGCAGGTTTATCCTATGCAGAAGTGACTAGTCACCTTGGCGAGCATGGCTATTTAAATGGATGGAGGTATGCTACAGGAAATGAATTAGCTCAACTTATTAATAACTTTACCAATTCAGCCCCCACTATTTCTGGTATTGTGCAAGGTACTACCGATACCATTAATTATGTACCCTCAAATATACTCGACCCTTTAGTTTCTGCACTAGGTTCCACTTTAGATTTAGAATTTATAAGTACCTATGGCTCAACTTATGATGCTTTTTACGGATATGAAGAAGGTGAAGGAATTGATTACACTTTTGGATACACTTACACACCAGATGAAGATAGTCATTTAAATATTGCTGAAATTAAGGATGATGAAATAACCCTTTTTAGCTTAATAGATAGCTCCCCTTTATCAAGCGCTGATTACTATGCAATTAATGATAATGCATGGAACCGAAATGCAGCACCAGCCCTAAATATTGGTTCTTTTCTAGTTAGGTCTACTAGCACTCAATTTGTGCCAATTCCATCAGCTATTTGGCTTATGGTATCTGGTTTTATAGCTATCTTCAGTCTTTATGGAAAGAAAAAAGTATAGCTCTCCATTTTTCTAAATAGCTAGAAATAATAAGTTTTGTTTTGTAAAAACCTTCTTAGTAAGTCCAGCGCTCTAATGGCTGCCTGGTTTTGTTTGCGTTTAATTGAACCTGCAAGGATATGACTATTATGGACAATCCCTTCGGGTGTTATCAGTACATTATATATAACTATGCTTTGTTTTTTATCGTAAAATTGTGATTTATCACCTTTATACAATTGTACAAGTACTAAATCTGTATTGTTTTGTTGTTTAATTGCATTAGCAATATCTGTGGCGGCTTGTAAAAAGTCTGTGTTTTCAGGATGGTCAAACTTTTTAAAACTAGAATGTGCCAACCAGTTATAACCTATACACTTTGCGGATATTAAACCTTGTGATACTGTTTCTTGTACCGATAAAGCTAATTGTACCGATAAAGCTAAATTTTTGGCAACCATCAATTGATCAATTACTTCAATAAAACCGATAGACTCTTGTGTAGGTTTATCGCAAATAAAAACCGCATCTCCAATTAAGTTTATTAATTGATTAACACATTCTGTATTTACAGCGTCAAAAGGAAAAAGTAATTTAGTTTGCACTTCATCTGTTGTTGCTCTAAAACTAAGTTGCACTCTATCTGGCAAAGAAAAATCATTAATTAATTGTTGTAAATCAGACTCGCCAATACCTACAGATTTAATAGTAAATAACTGATCAGAACTTAGTTCAAAACGTTGGTTTAATTGTTTTTTTATATGTTCTTTAAACATATTACGCATTTCTGTCGGTACACCTGGTAAAAATACAAACCAACATCTATCTTGAAGAACGGCAAATCCAGGTGCAGTTCCCCACGCATTATCAATTTGAATTGCACCTTTTGGGAAAAAGGCCTGTTTACGATTGATATCTGCCATTATTTTTTGTCTATTAGAAAAATACAGTTCTATTTGTGCTAATGCTGTAGGGTCTAACTCTAAAGGTCGATCAAATGCAATTGCAACTGCTTCAGCAGTTAGATCATCAATTGTTGGACCTAGGCCCCCTGTACAAATACAAATATCAGCGCGTTGTGAGATTTCCTTTAAAAGCTGGACTAAATCTTGTAACTTATCACCTACCGCGGTGTGTCTTGCAATATTAAATCCCATATCAACCAGTTGTTCTGACAACCAAGCGGCATTAGTATCAGCCACTTGTCCTGTAATAACTTCTTCGCCTTGGGAGAAGATTTCTGCAATAGGGTTGCTCATAAATATTTTTTATACAATACGAGAAGGAAATTAACAGTATTTTAACATTCGTTTATGATTAGTTCTGCTAAAATGAGCGGTTAAAATTTTGTTTAAACTCTCTATTTGGATAATAACTTTATGAGTGAATCATTTATTTCTAAAAAACCTATTCCTGTTCGTGAAAGATTGATTATGGCTTTGGATGTTCCTAGTATTGCTGAAGCCCAAGCATTGGTTGAAGAATTAGGCGACTCTGTGATTTTTTATAAAGTTGGCATGGAGTTATTTATGTCTGGCGATTATTTTGGCTTTATTGAATGGCTAAAAGCGCGTAATAAAAAAGTATTTGTGGATTTAAAGTTCTTTGATATTTCAGCAACTGTTGGCCGTGCCATTAAGGCTTTAAGCAGTAAAGGTGTGGATTTAGCAACTATTCATGGTAATGATGCCATTATGGAAGCTGCAGCGGCAAATAAAGGTGATTTAAAAGTATTAGCTGTAACCGCATTAACTAGTCTTGATCGTGGAGATTTAGATGACTTAGGTTTTAAATGTGATGTGCGTGATTTAGTGTTGTCTCGTGCTAAACGCGCTTTAGAAATCGGCTGTGATGGTATTGTTTCTTCAGGGCTTGAAGTGGCAATGTTACGTAAAGAGCTGGATCATCGTTTATTGGTGATTACTCCAGGCATTCGTCCTGTTGATAATCGTGTTGATGATGATCAAAAACGTGTTGTTAGTGTTGAACAGGCGTTTCAGAATGGGGCTGATTATATTGTAGTGGGCCGTCCCATTCGTGATGCTGAAAATCGCCAGGAAATGGCTGAGAAAATTCAGGGGCAGATTTTGTCTCAGTTTTAAAAAGCCTATACTTTCCTACCCAACAAAAAAAGCGCGGATAAACCGCGCTTTTTTATTTCCTGCTTAAGCTAAAACTGTTACCAGTTATAAGCTAATGTTGCATATATATTACGGCCGGGCATAGCTACACGATCGCCATTTCTATTATGGTTAGTGTATCCCCCTAAATGATCATAATGTTTACTACCTACAACATTTTCAATACCCGTACCAATAACAACACCATGATAAGGTTCGTATTTACCACGTAGGTTTAATAACATATAGCCTTTAGTTTTTTGCTCGTCATTATATCCAGCAACATCACCTTGATCTGCATAGAAGACACCTTCAATAGCGCCCATCCATCCGTGTTGCTCATAAGTTGCTTGAACACGCCCATTTAAAGGCGCAATACGGTATAAATCAGAATCACTACCTGGTGCATTCACACGCTCACCACGAACATAGTTTAAACCAGCATCAACCCGCCAGTTGTCTGTGATTGTATAGCCAGCTTCTAAATCAACACCATAAAACTGAGCAGCAATATTACTCCATTGAAGAGTAGCACCAGAATCTAGTGCAGCCTGTGTACGCACACCTTGTATATAGTCATCAACATAATGATAGAAAAATCTAGGTGCTATATAAGCATTTTCATTATGCCAATCAAAACCTAAATCAAATTGATAAGCGGTCTCATGATCTAAATCAATATCACCTAAATAAGTATGTCCATCAGCAAAACCACCAACAGCACGGCTTCCTGTCCATAGATATAACTCTTGATAAGTTGGCGCACGATTTTTTCTTGCTAAACCAACTTCAACATCTAAAGAAGAAGATACTGAATAACGAAGTACAGCAGCTAAATCAACTTCGTTAAAGTTTCTTTTTCTATCTGAATCATTAAAGTCATCACGGTCATTTCCTGTTCTCAATGAGGCAATTTGCATCATTCTCATTGTCTTCTGAGCAGCAGTGACTGCCATAGCCTCAGGCATAGGAACTACTGTAGTATCCCCTCCAGTCACATCACCCGCATCAGACCAAGTATGCACAAACCTAGCACCTAATTCTAGCGCCATATTTTCACTAACATCACCAGCCCATTCAGTAAAAATACTATATCGGTCTCTTTCAATATCATGAAAGAAATTCATTGGATTCATCCCTGATTCCATAGCACTATTAGCTTCGTGATTAGACTGATCACCATTAACACCCACAGTCATCGTACCACCAAACAATGGCATATCGACTGCTAAATCAATTCCACCCGCTTCTACTTCCGTTCTATTCCACATATTCATTGCAGAATCACGCAGTGTATAGCTATCCATCCAATGACGCATTTTTTGGTAGAACACATTTGTTCTTACTTTATATCCATCACCTAAATCCCATGAATAATTAGCATCGTATAAACCACCCCTTACATAAACAATATCCATAGGTAATGCAGGTGTGCCTGTATGCCCAGTATTGTTATTGCTATAGTTTATACCAAACTCATGTCCTTCACGTTGGTAACCATAACCAGCAGTAAAAGCTTCACGATCATACTGTGTGCCTTCTTGCTTATCATTATCTTTAATCTTGTAATCACGGCCTTGTTCTTTACTACCACTTAAATACAATTTGTGGTTTTTAGTAGCTACCGCTCCAAGAATGGCACCAAAATGACCATCATCAACTGAGCCATAGCCTATTGATGCTGTACCACTTGTTTCTATACCATCACCTTCTGCAAAACGTCCTTTTTTAGACTCTGCATGCATTGAACCACCAAATGATTCAATACCACTACTCACAGGAGCAATACCTCGGTGAACAGTTAATTTACCTGTTAAAGGTGCAGGAATATGACTTAGCGGAGGATCCATACTGTTTGGCCCCACTTCTTTCATGTTTGCACCATCAATAGAAATATTGATACGGTTACCAAACATACCACGGTATGAAGCAATACCCGTTAAAGGTCCGTTTCTATTAACGTTAGCACCAGGAACACGTTTTAATAAAGAAGCAGTATCTTTTAAACCTGATGAATCTGGTGCAGTACCAAATGTACCCGAACGCATTGCACTACCTTCAACAACAATCGTTGGTAGTTGTTCGTGCTCAGCTTGTACTTGAAAAGGAACCGCTAAGATCGATGCTATAGCGATAGTTAATTTTGTTTTCAATTTTATCCCCTAAATTAAATTGTATAAATTAATATGCTTATTATTAAGCATATTTTGCTCCAGTTGTATTTTTGCCATTTAGCAACAATAACTTACATATAAGCAACAAAGCTAGAGCAAGGGCGTATTAATTAAACTATGTTATTTAACGTATAATATTCCGCCAAATGCCCCAACCAAACGCTAGCCCAGCATAATTAGGCGAAAAATAGATGCTAAATAATACTTTCTGTCCCTAATAGACGACATATGCCTTTGAGCTGATAAATAAAAAGGAGTTACAAGGCTAAAAACACTTTGCTATGCTCTTTTTTACTAGGCAACCCTGTTCTAGCTCCAACTTTAGTACAGCATAAAGTCCCTGCTACACTTGAGTATGAGAGAACATCATTCCAACTCATGTTTTGTGAGATTGCTGCTGCAAAAGCACCATGGAATGCATCCCCTGCGCCTGTTGTGTCGCAAACATCAGCACCTATAGCCGGCATCTCCCCTATTTCATCTCCACGTTGCCAAATAAGTCCTCTTTCACCCAGCGTAATGACTACTGCAGGAGAATTGGAGGCAAAGAGTCTTAACGCTGAATTAACATCATCTGCAATTTGACAGGCAAACTTCTCAGAAGCTACTAAATAGTCAACTTTATACATTAATTTTTCAGTACCTTCGTGCAAGGAACCAGCATCTAAAATTGTGGGTATTTTAAGTTTACGAGCTAACTCGACTAGCTTTAATGAAATATATGGCTCATGCCCATCTAACAATATAGCTTTTGCGTTAATAGAAGAAAAATCAATGGCACCTGCAAGTAAGGGTTTTGTTGATCCTTTGTAATTTACTAAGGCTCGTTTACCATCGGGTTTGACTAATACAGTTGATAAAGGTGTTGGGGAATTTCCACGGACTGTAAGCTGGGTATTTACTTGATGTTGAATAAACTCTTGCAGATGCATTTCACCATAAAGATCATCACCTAAATATCCTGCAAAAGCAGCATTTAATCCAAGCTTTGAAACGGCAATAGCTGCATTTGCTGCAGGCCCACCACCACTGGACACTAAATCATCAGCAAAAATCTTTTCATCACTTTCTGGATGCGTTTGAACAGAAAAAACCAAATCGTAACAAGCATGACCGACACAAAGTACATCTACATCAATGGAGTTGTTTTTCATAAGTTTTTACTTCGAATCTTTATAAGAGAGGGAAAGTAGCAACGTCATTAAGATAAACTAAGCACAGCTACCTACTGTAGAGCAGACTTTAGTCCGCCATAAAGATACTTGTTTGAATTGATTGCGGACTAAAGTCCGCTCTACAGCATTATTCTATATTTTCTTTTTCTGGCTGCAAGAGCAGGCTAAAGCACTGCGCCCCATGTATTTAACAGAATTACCTGTTACGTCTTCCAGGTTTTAAAGAAGGCTTTAATGATTTTTCTGCTTGCATACCTACAAACTCCATTAAAACACCTAATTCTTTATTATTTAACTCATAGCTATCTTTAGCTCTTACGTTAGTTGGTAAAACCGATGGCCCATAACGTACTCGCATCAATCGACTTACAGTAACACCTTGAGATTCCCATAATCTTCTAACTAAGCGATTACGACCTTCTTTAACAACTACGTGAAACCACTTATTAGCACCTTCACCTGAGAAAAATTGAATATCATTAAAATGCGCTTTACCATCTTCTAACTCAACACCTTCTTTTAATCGCTTAATCATGTCCTCTGGCACGTCACCTAAAATACGCACTGCGTATTCTCTATCTAGTTCTTGCGAAGGATGCATTAATCGATTAGCTAATTCACCATTGTTTGTTAGTAATAATAAACCTGATGTATTAATATCAAGCCTACCCACTGAAATCCAACGCCCTACTTCTAATTTAGGTAATCTTGAAAAAACTACAGGACGACCCTGAGGATCTCTTCTAGTAACGACTTCACCTGTCGGTTTGTTATAAACCAATACACGTGTTGTTTGTTCGGTATATTTTTCCCAATTAACATTTCGACCATTGACCTGAACCTGATCACCCGATACAAGATGTAATCCTGGTGTAACTTTTACACCATTAACATTAATTCGGCCTTCACTAATCCAACGTTCAACTTCTCTTCTAGAGCCTAATCCGCCACGCGCAAGCACTTTTTGAATACGCTCTCCACCCTCTGGAACTGTGTTGTCTTTAGAAACAATTGTTTCTTTAGTGTCGGGTTTCTGAGATGGGTTCGATGTTTTGTTGTTTTTCACTTGTTTGCTCTTCACTTAATTGCTCTTTACTTTCTTGTTCTTCGGTATCAACCTTATCAACAAGCTGTTGAGGTTGATCTGTATCAGTAGTTATTTTCTTTTCAGAAGAAAAATCTAAATCTTTAATTTCTTCTAGTGTAGGTAAATGTTCTAATGATGACAAATTAAAATAATCTAAAAAATCTTTAGTTGTACTATATAAAGCAGGCCGGCCTGGCACTTCTTTATGTCCAATAATCCGTACCCACTCCCTATCTAATAGCGTCCTTATAATATTGGAACTGACGCTAACGCCACGAATATCTTCAATATCACCACGAGTAACAGGTTGTCGATAAGCGATAATCGCAATTGTTTCTAATAATGCTCTGGAATATTTAGGTGGTTTTTCCTCAAATAATCGAGACACCCAATATGAATAACCATCTTTTACTTGAAACCTGTAACCACTGGCTAATTGTTTTAAACCAATGGACCTATCCAGATAATCTTCAATAATAGAATCCACAGCTGCCTGTATTTTCTTTAACTCTGGTCTTTCTAGTTCAGGATACACTCTCTGTACTTGCTTAACGGACATTGGCTTATCCGCAGCAAATAATATTGCTTCTACAATTTGTTTTGTATCCATATCTGGTGTTGTTAATTCGTTAAACTCTAATCCTTTAATTAATATAGAGTCTTGTTGGTTGTCACCCTCTTGTACGGCTAACTGAGCCTTTAATTTAGAATTGATTGCTGATTCTATCTTAGGTTTAAGTGTTAAAAACAAATCCTGTTTTACTTGACCCGTTAATTCTTCTCTTAAACTTGACTCAACCTCAGATCTCATACTTTTCATTAACTCTAAACGTATTTGAGACTCTAATCCAGCAGTAATTTCAGGTTCCAATTGTTTTTGTAACTCAAGTGTTAATTCTGCCCTAATTTCCGGCTCTAAAGTAGTTTCTAGTTCATCTGTTATTTCTAATTCTAAACTTTGTTTTAACTCAGCTCTTATTTCAGGGTCAATCTCAAGGAACAATTGCTCTTCGACTTTTGCCTTTAACTGTTGTTTTAATTCAGCCTCAACATCTGGCTTAAGACTTTTGGTAAGCTCAGACTGCACTTGCTCCCTAATTTCTGGCTCAAGTTTATCATTTAATTCAGTTTTTAGATCAAGCTCTAGTTTAGGTGTTAAATCAGCGACAATTTCAGCTGTTAATTTTGGAACTAAGTCATTTAGCAATGATTGCTCTACTTTTGCTTTTAACTCATGTTTTAAAACAAGCTCTACATCCGGTTTAAGGCTATTACTAAGTTCTAAATGTAGCTTTTCTCTAATTTCAGGCTCTAGCTTTTCACTAAGTTCAACTCTTAAAGATTCATTTATTTCAAACTCAAGTTGCTTCGTTAAATCATGCTTTAGTTGATTTCTGATTTCTGGTTCTAATGCTGTCTCAAGCTCATCCGTTATTTCTAACTCTAAACTTTGTTTTAATTCTGCTCTTATTTCTGGGTCAATTTCAAGAAACAGCTCCTCTTCGACTTTTCCTTTTAATTCCTGCTTAAGCTCTGCTTCTACATCATCTTTAAGACTTTTTGTAAGCTCGGCTTGAATTTCAGCTTTAATGACAGGTTCAAGTTCTAATAATAACTTTTCCTCAATTTTCGAGCTAAGTTCATTTTTAAGCTCAGACTCTACATTTTGTTTAAGACTTTTTGTAAGATGCGCATGTACTTCAGCCCGAATTTCTGGCTCCAGCTTTTCATTTAATTCAGTTTTAAGGTCAGCTTCTAATTTAGGTGTTAAATCAGTTCTTAATTTAGAATCTAGTTCAAGTAATAACGCTTGCTCTACTTTGTCCTTTAATTCATGTTTTAAACCAAGTTCAACACCAGCCTTAAGGTGCTGTCTCAATTCTGAATGTACTTCAGCTCTAATTTCAGGCTCAAGTTTCGCATTCAATTCAGCTTTGAGTGTTTGTTTTATTTCTGGTTCAAGTTGCTGTCTTAATTCTGCATTTAATTGTTTTCTAATAACTGGCTCTAGTGTTGTTTCCAACTCATCAGTTATTTCTAATTCTAAGCTTTGTTTTAACTCTGCCCTAACTTCAGGATCAATCGAAAGAAATAGCTCTTCTTCAACTTTACCTTTTAATTCTTGTTTAAGCTCTGCTTCTACCTCTGCTTTTAAAGATTTAGTTAATTCGGCTTGAACCTCTGCTCTTATTTCTGGTTCAAGCTTTTTATTTAACTCAGTCTTAAGATCATGTTCTAATTTAGGCTTTAAGTCAGCAAGCTCAGACTGTACTTCTGCTCTAATCTCAGGTTCTAAACGTTCATTTAACTCAGCCTTAAGTGTTTGCGTTATTTCAGGCTCAAGTTGTTTTTTTAATTCGGCGTTTAACTGTTTTCTTATAACAGGTTCTAAAGCAGTTTCCAGTTCATCCGTTATTTCTAACTGTAAGCTTTGAGTTAACTCAGCTCTTAGTTCTGGGGCAATTTCTAGAAACAATTCCTCTTCTACTTTAGCTTTTAACTCATCTTTTAGTTTTACTTCTACACCGACTTTAAGGCTTTTAGTTAGTTCAGCCTGTACTTTATCTCTAATTAAGGGTTCAAGCTTTATACTTAACTCAGTTTTAAGCTGCGCTTCTACTTTTGGTGTTAAATCAGCTCTTAACTTAGGGTTAAGTTCGAGCAATAACGCTTCTTCTACTTTTGGCTTTAGGGTTTGTTTAAGCTCATTTTCAATATTAGGCTTTAGACTTTTCGTCAGTTCAGTTTGAACCTCAGCTCTAATTTCAGGTTCAAGTTTTTCATGCAATTCTGCCGTGAGTATTTCTGTAATTTCAGGCTCAAGTTGCTTTTTTAATTCGGCATTTAACTGCTTTCTAATAACAGGTTCTAAAGCGGTTTCTAACTCATCAGTTATTTCCAACTCTAAACTTTGTGTCAACTCTGCTCTTATCTCAGGATCCATCTCAAGAAAAAGTTCCTCTTCAACTTTTCCTTGTAATTCCTGTTTTAGTTCAGCTTCTACATCAGCTTTTAAAGTTTTTGACAGTTCAGCTTGTACTTCTGCCCTAATTTCTGGCTCAAGCTTTTTATTTAACTCAGTTTTAAGGTCAGCCTCTACCTTTGGCGTTAAATCATGCTTCAGTTCAACTTCAATATTAGGCTTAAGGCTTTTTGTAAGTTCTGACCTTACTTGCACTTCTAAATCAGATTTAATAGCCGGTCTAATTTCAGCAATTAGGCTTTCTTTAACTTCACTTTTTAACTTTGGCTCTAATTCAGCTTTTAGCTCAAGTTTTACCTCAGCAGTTAATGCTTTTTTAAGGGATACTTTAGACTCAGAATGACTAGGATTTTTAGAGTTAGTTGTATCTAAATCAAGTGCTTTGTTCGAGACTGACTTTTGATCTAATTCGGATTTCTGTAAAGAATTCTGATTGAATGATTTCGAGGTATCCTTCTTTACTGAGTTCGAGGATGGCAAGAAAGGAGACAACCACCCCTCCTTTTCCTTCTGCTCTAGTAAATAGCGCTGAGAAAGGGAGGCTATCTGGCCTGTTAAGTTTTTCCAAAATGGCTGCCATTCTTTCACGTACGGATAGGGGGTCTTTAGTTATTTTATGGTGACTAAGTTGCTCAACACGTTTGAGCACATCTTGAAATGCTAAAAGCATTTCTTTTAATTCAATATCAGGAAATTGCTGTTCTACATCAACTTCAGTTACATCGACAAGTGTATCAAAAACATCTCTCTCATATCTAGGCAATAGTGCAATATCTTCTGCTGCTTTTTTTATACATTCATATTCTTGTAGCTTTCTAATTAGAAAGGCTCTAGGGTCATCTTCCTCATCTTCTGATTCTGGAGGCCTAGGTAATAACATTCGAGACTTAATTTCAGCTAATAACGCTGCCATTAATAAATATTCTGCAGCTAGTTCTAATTGTAATACATTCATCATCTCAATATATTTAACATATTGTTTCGTAATATGAGAGATGGGGATATTTAGAATATCTAAATTCTGTCGCCTAATTAGATAAAGTAATAAATCCAGTGGACCTTCAAATGCATCTAGAAAAACCTTAAGAGCATCTGGCGGTATATATAAGTCTTCAGGTAAATCTGTATAAGGTGTACCTTCAACTAGGGCTATTTGCTGAGGTTCAACTGTTGTTTCTGTAACGATTTCACTCACTCGTTACATACCTGCCAAGCTAGCAAAAAAACCAAACATAAGATTCAAAGGATAACCCAAAATATAGCTCAAACTACCAGTCCAAAGCAAAGCGACTAAGATAAAAAAACCATAGCGTTCTAATTTGTTATATTGCCATGCTAATCTGTTAGATAAAAAACCAGTCACAATTCGACTGCCATCTAAAGGAGGAATTGGAATTAGATTAATTAATGCTAATACTAGATTAATTTGTATACCAGCCATTCCCATCAAAATAAGAGGTAAAGATATACCTTCCATTTTTAACTCAACACCTATTTTAACCAATAATGTCCAAGCCAATGCCATCAACAAATTAGATACTGGTCCCGCTACGGCCACAATCGCCATATCTCTTCTAGGATTTTTAAAATATCTAGGATCAACAGGAACGGGCTTTGCCCAACCGAAAATAAAACCTGCTGAAGAAATTAGCAATAACCCTGGAATAATTATTGTACCAACGAAATCAACATGTTTTATTGGGTTTAATGTCAATCGCCCCAATTGAGAGGCTGTCTTATCACCATATTGCTTGGCCACCCAGCCATGAGCAACTTCATGTACAGTAATAGCAAATATTACTGGCAATATCCAAACAACAATACGTTGAATTAATGTTAAATCATCCATCATTATTAAAGCCTAATTTTCCAACATAGGCGCAACACCTATTCCTTGACGGGTTATTTCTATTTCATTATCAGTACAATTGATAACAGTTGTTTCTTGGGCTTCAATAATGCCAAAATCTATAATCAAATCGAGCTCTTTTTCTAGTTTATCTCTTATTTCGTAAGGGTCTGTTTCTGCTTGTGTATTCTTTGGCAGAATAAGTGATGAACAAAATAAAGGTTCATCTAATTCATCAACAATCATTTGAGTAACTACATTGTTAGGGATTCTTATACCAATACTTTTTTTCTTCGGATGCTGAAGCCTTTTAGGTACTTCTTTAGTTGCATCTAGAATAAAAGTAAAAGGCCCTGGGGTTAGTGCCTTAATCAAGCGATAAGTATCATTATTCATTTTTGTAAAATTAGACACTTGGGTTAAGTCTTTACAAATTAAAGTGAAATCGTGTTTATCACTTAATTGTCGAATTTGTCTAATTTTATCTAATGCTTTTTTATCACCTATTTTGCAAGCAAAAGCATAAGAAGAACCTGTAGGTATTGAAATCACACCACCTTTATTTAGAATATCAACGGCTTGATGAATTAATCGTCGCTGTGGATTTTCTGGGTGAATTGAAAAATACTGAGACATAGGTAATCAACACTTAAATCATGTGAAAAAGGTTATTGTACCCTATGGCGTAAAGATTCAATAATCCTTACAATTATCGATAGCCGATCGAATCTGGTATTAAGGCTATTCTTAAAGCTTATCTACTTTGGGGCGCAGGTTTTAACCTGCATTCTGTTAGCAGAATAGCAGGCTGAAGCCAGCGCCCCAAAAGTTAATCAATAATAATATTTAAGCTATCACCCAATTATCTTTCAGACTCTTTTTTTGCAACCTTATCTCTTAAATAAACAGGCATAGCCTTTTCAACGACTACGGCCTGATCATTTTTAAAACCAATAACACCTAAATCAACAATTGCAGATGCTCTTGGTAAAAGATCGGCTTCTATGCCCTGCAGCAAATCACCAACACAATTTGATAATTGTTCTGGATAAACGCCCCAACCAGAACCAATCCCCATTCCTTGTTGTTGAGGAAAAATAATATTCTCAGCTAAAGTAACCGCTTCTTCGCCAATAAGTTCAGCATATCCCTGCTGGTTTTTTTGGTAAACCCCCCAAAAAATCTCACCCATTCTTGCATCCATCGCAGTAAAGGCACAATCTGAAGATGAACCTTTTAAGTAATGATGCGCCATTGCAGCTAAGGTTGAAACAGGAACAACGGGTAATTCCGCTCCCAAAGCAATCCCTTGAATAATTCCTGTTGAAATCCTAACACCTGTAAATGAACCAGGGCCACGGCTAAATGCTAATCCATCTAATTGCTGAGGTTTTAACTCTGCCTCAGCCATTAAAGAGTCAATCATCGGCAAAATCAATTTTGTATGCTCTCTAGGCGCTAATTCATAGCGTTCTTCTATTTCACCATCTATATATAATGCTGCTGAACAGGCTTCTGTTGATGTTTCTACTGCTAGCATTTTCAATTTTCTTGCTCCGTTTTTTCTTTTGTTTCATTCTTACTTTCATCAAGTAAGCGAAAAAATTCATTTACATCTTCTATCTCACGTGAACGCTTCATTGCAGGAACACTGTTTAAAAACATATGCCCATAAGCACGTTTTAATAATCTGGGATCACAAACCATCAAAACCCCCTTATCATTCACATCACGAATCAAACGCCCTACACCTTGTCTTAAGCTAATAACAGCAGTAGGAAGTTGATGTTCAAAAAAAGGATTTCGCCCTTGCTTTTCCATTGCTGCTAAACGTGCTTTTAAAACGGGATCACCAGGTGATGCAAAAGGTAATTTATCGATAATAACGCAAGATAAAGCATCACCTCTTACATCGACACCTTCCCAAAAACTAGAGGTGGCTAATAAGATGGCATTACCTTTCTCTTTAAATTGATCAAGAAGTACAGCTTTTGCGCGGGTGCCTTGGATTAATAACGGATAGTCAATTTTATCTTCTAAAATTTCGGCCGCTATTTTTAATGCTCTATGACTGGTAAATAGAAAAAAAGCGCGCCCTTTACTGGCTTTTAAAACAGGTAAAGCAAATTCAACTACTTGTTCAGTAAAATCCGACTCTGTGGGCTTAGGTAATCCTTTCGGGTGATAAAATAAAGATTGTTTTTCAAAATCGAAAGGACTTTCCCAACTTTTACTATCTGTCTCGTATAAGCCTAGACCTTTTGAAAAGTGGGTGAAATTATTATTGACACTTAAAGTAGCAGAGGTAAATATCCAGCTAGCTTTATGTTGTTTCATAAATGACTTAAATTCAGCCGCAATATCTACTGGCGTTTTACTTAAGGTAAATGATTTACTGTGCGTTTCATACCAACGAATCCATTTCCCGCTATTATCGTTGATCAAACTATTTAGCAATTCTTCTAAATCTTCAACACGATCAAAACAAGTTTCTAAACCTTTAGTTCTTACTGAAGCTAATTCTAACTGTTCTGCTAACCTATCTAATTGTTTATGAACTGACTCTAAAGCGGCCGAAATTTTAGGGTTATCTTCTAACTCTTTCCAGTCCCCTCGCCTTAACTCCATTCCAAAAGCTAATCTCAAGTCTTTAACTTCAAATTGAAGATCTTCACATGCTGTGCGTAAATTAGGCATATCTTTGGCATCTTTAAAATATTCAACCAAAGTATCTGTCGCTAATTCATTTAACTGTTTAGCACTGAGTGATAAACCTAAGAAATTAGATGCTATTTCTGATAGTTGATGCGCTTCATCAATTATCACCACTTCTGCATTAGGAAGTAGTTCTCCAAAGCCAGTTTCTCTCAATGACCAATCGGCACAAAGCAAATAATGATTAACCACAATAATCTCAGCTTCTTGCGCTTTTTTACGTGCCTGAACTAAAAAACAGTCTTCATAATCTTTACAATCTTTTCCTAAACAATTATCAATATTTGATGTGGCTTGCGACCAGATTGGGTCACCTTCTGCTACATCAGAAATTTCTGAAATATCGCCTATTTTTGTTCTTCTTGACCACGCTTTGATACGGGCTAATGCACCTGCATCTTCTTTACTAAATCCGAAACTGGTATTTAAGGCATTTTCTAAACGATATGTACATAAATAATTAGCCCTACCTTTTAGTAATGCAGCTTTAAAAGGTGTTTTAATCGCTTTACGAATAACAGGTAAATCTTTATTGAATAACTGATCTTGAAGATTCTTGGTACCCGTTGAAATAATTACTTTCTTTTTAGAAAGAATAGCTGGTACTAAATAAGCAAAAGTTTTTCCTGTTCCCGTTCCTGCTTCTGCAATTAGATTAGTATTTGCATCAATGGCTTTGGCAATAGAATCTGCCATCTCAAATTGAGCAGATCGAGGTAAGTAACCTGGGATAACTTCTGATAGTGCTCCATCGCCACTAAAAAAAGATTCTAGTTCAGTCATTAAATAATAGTTTTATGAGATTGGTTGCGTAGCCTACCATGAGTTAGGTTTTCGTCAAGTTTCAAGAAATATTGACGCTTATCGCAACCATTGTTTTAGAGGAAATATAGAGGTGCACTATAAATTATCTGCTTTTAATTTGGCTTCTTTAGCACCATAGTAGTTTTTCTGCTGTTTTCTTGCTTCACTAATTAATAACCAGCTTTGTTTTTTTATCTGCGGGTCATTTACAGCTAATAATGCAGCCTTTTTTGCTAAATCTTCAGCAAGGCGTGGCTTAGATTGCTTAAGTCGTAACCTGGCTAATTTATAAGTTAATGCCGGGTTTCTAGAATCAATTCTTAAAGCACGCTCAATAGTTGCAACTGCTGATTCAAGGTCTCCAGCCTTACTACTTTTATCAGCTTGATTTACTAAAGCTAATATTGCAGGTGGAGCAACTCTTTTAATAACAAGCTTTTTTTCTGACTGAACTTTATTATCAGCAATATAAGGCGAAGGTGTTTGTTTTTCTTCAGCTAATTCCTTAACAAAAGGCTTTCTCTCTGATGTTACAACTGATTTACTAGGTATTGATCTATTTTCATAAGGGTTTGTTATTTGCCCCTCACCATATATAGGTGCAGGTGGTTGATATCCATAAAATTCACTACACCCATTTAATAAAACAACAGAAAAACTAAAAAACAAAAACTTATTATTCATACAAAATATTACTAATTAATTAAAAGAGTTCAATATCATCTTCATCCACTTCATCTGTTAATGCTGCTAATTTAATGGCTTCTTTAACACTTTTACCTTGTAGAATAGCATCGAACATTACTTTCTCAGATTCCATTGTATAGTGTCCACGAATTTCATCCTGAAATTTTTTCCATTCTATTGGATTGTATAAACGCTCAGGACTCTCTACCAATCCTGTAAGACCATTAAGAGAACTTGCTACATGACTTAAAGATTGCTGTAAACGATCATAAAACTGAAATGCAATAATTGAAGTTTGGATTTTATCACTGGTCTGTTGACAGTGACTTAAGGCCTCAGTTTTTGTATCACTTGGCTCTAAATTATTTAACAATTCATTGATGGCCGCCATATGCTCGACTATTCCAGTAAATGATTCTGTCAATGTAGTAACTGATTCATCTCCAGCGTGCATATTTGATTCAACCTGACAAACAGAAACAGTTAATAGTTTGACTGTTTCTCTTACTTGACTCCAGTCAAGATCGGGTTGATAAGAATCTGATTGCGCCATAACCTACCTTTATTATACAGTGACTTGTAGAGTTTATAAGTTCAAAAAATGGCATATTTATTTTCATAAATACCCACATTAAGAACAAGAGTTTCATTTGAGTATAGCAAAGAATTTATATAAAACACGGTAGCTTTAACTTTAAGTGAAAATAGATAAAATTTACTCACTTTATTTTCTTATTACCCTATTCAGCCCTTTGGTTAAAGCACCCACTCATAAATAAGAATTATCTAATGGACGTGGTATAATCCAATAAAAAAGAGGACATCATGAACAATATTTTAACATTTCATAAATTACTGCTTACTTTTATTTTTACTTTGATTTTAAGTGGCTGTAATAATGACTCTAGCAACAAACAAGAGTTAATCAGTAAACAAGCTGTTCAAAAATATACTAAAGATACTACTCTTACAGGTAGAGTGAGTAATAAAAAAGGCAATTTACATTCAGGGGAAATTAGAGCAACAGACAGTAATAACAATTATCTTGCAAGTGCTCAAATAAATAGAGATAGTCATTATGCTATAACTATTCCAGCTAATACTGAATTACCTATTACCTTAACTTATACATCAGCTATCGCTGATCAAAAGAATCTAATTTCTGTTGTTATCTATGCTACTTTCACAAAATATGATATTAATGACCTTACGACTTTAATTGCTAAAAAAGCCAAATCTTTAGGTGGTTATACGCATTCAAATATGACCATTGCTGCTGATGCAACTGTTGGTGTCCCTGATGCTAATAAAACATCAACTGGTTTCCGTGGTGACCCAACAAAACAGTATGGCGGTTGGCACTAATACCCACATTTTTTAATTTACTTCGTTCGACCACAGATATGGACTTCTGGAATTAGAAATATCAATTGATATTTCTAATTCTAAAGGTTGAATCTTTCTTCTTGATTCAGGATACATTTTAATGCGTCTTTATAGACTCTCTTTTGCTTTCGTTACACTTATTTTTTTACCGTCCATTTCTGTGGCTGAATTTCCTGTTGCTCCAGCGACAGAAGATACATTTCTTGGATTAGTTGAACCGTTTTGCCCTGAATCTATTGATCCAAATTGGCGTAAACAACAACAAATTGAAAATGTATCAATTTCACCCTCACCCGTTTGTGCCCCTGATAACCCTTATGATATTGCGACCTTTGTAAAAGGTACCAATAATGTATCTATGGCCACTATTATGCGAACGCAGTTATCGCCTGATACATTAATTAAAAAAAATGACCTTGATGGTGATGGTGATCCCGATGAAATCCATATTCGTCTTGAAGTTATCGAACTTAATGGCTTCTCCCCTGACCAACAAGAACCAATAACTACCTATGATATTGCCCCAGGAATTCAACCTGGGTTTTGGGCTTTTGCTCCCAAAAGTCGCGGTATGTCTAATGAAAGTTTTTCTAGCACTAAGGCTAATACATTATTACGTCTGCCCTCACCTTCAATTAGGGTTGAGCAAGGTGATAAGATTATTGTTACCCTAGAAAATTCACACTATTTTCCACACAGTATTCATTTTCATGGTGTTGATCACCCTTTTCAAAAAGAAAATGGCGAAGGAAATGATGGTGTTCCACAAACCAGTAATAAGCTGACTATGCCGGGCAAAGTATTTTCATACGAATTAACGCCACGGCAAACAGGTACTATGGTTTACCATTGCCATGTACAAGCTCATACCCATATATTGATGGGATTAATTGGTATGTTCATTGTTGAAGAAAACAAGCCTAATAACTGGGTACAAACATTCAATGTTGGGGCTGGTTTTGTCAGACACTCTTCGGTGGCAGTTAAAGAAAAATACAGTCAAGAGTATGATTTGCAATATCAGGATCTTGATAGAGAATTACACAACCTAATCCAGCAAGGTAATGATTCTAGGTTATTAGCTAAAAGCTTTAATCGTGAATATAACATCACAGAAAGAACCCCCGATTACTTTATTTTAAATGGTCGTTCATTCCCCTATACATTACGTGAATCTCTTATTGTTATTAAACCCGAAGAAAAAGTAAAGTTACGTGTGTTTAATGCTGGAGATGAGATGCTGTCTCTGCACACTCATGGCTTTAAACCCACAGCAACGCATTTGGATGGGGTAAAGTTATCACCTGAAGCACGTATTCAACGAGATGTCTTTACTTTAGGCCCAGCTCAAAGAGCTGATTTAGAATTGTATGCCCGTAATGATGGCCTTAACAATATGGGTGAAGGTATATGGACATTTCATGACCACAATGAGTTAGGTGTAACTACTGATGGTGTCTACCCAGGTGGGCATATCAGCAGTGTAGTGTTTGAATCATTTCTTGGGCCAAATGGAATGCCCAAAGTACAAGGTGTCGATGTCAGTCCTTTTTTTACTAAAGAGTTTTATCAAAGAAAATACCCTATTTGGAATTTATCTGATGAAAACAAACTTTATGGTGAAATAGCTAAAACAACTGAATCAACAGCTAAAGAAAGTAATGAAGAGTCAATGGATAGCACCCAAATTATCATATTAGTTTTTCAAATATTACTTTTACTTATCACTCTATTTCTTATTAGAAAAACCACACAGAAAACAAATGCCTAATAAAAAGCCACTAAAATCAATTTCAACGGGGTCACTAGTTGCGCTTGGCTTAAGCGTGAGTAGTTTATACAGCGGATTACAAGCTGCAGAAACAGCATTTGAAACCAAAGAAATACCTAGAGAGAAACATCAGCCAGGTAAAATGGAAGGCATGGCATGCGGAGCTAATATGCAAATGGATAAAACCGAAATGGTTTGCGGCTCCAATATGCGAATGGATGTAACAGGGATGGTGATGTATGAAAATAAAGAAAAGCTACCCAAAGACTGCAAAGCCATTTCAGAAGATGTCACCATTGAAGTTAAAGCAGGTATAGATCATGCCAAGCCATACCCTGGCACTGTTTTTGGCTTAAGTGAACACCAATGGGAAGTTAAACCTTGCAGCCGTATTACCGTAGAATTCACTAATGAAGATGAAATTCGTCATCAATGGATGATTCATGGTTTGCCTAAATACCTTTATCCAGAAGGTATGTTTCATATTGAAGTAAATGGTAAAGGTAAAAAAACCGGCACTTTTATTGTTCCTAGTAGTAACTATACCTATTTAGTTCATTGTGATATTGCTCAACATATGGAAAAAGGCATGAAAGCACAGCTTAAAGTGGGTACGGGGCGTGGTGATTTACCGAGCATACCAGGCATATCTGCAGCTAAGTTTGCTGATTCATTTTGATGGCTAATTAAACATAATTATTGGTTTCATCATTCAACTGAGGCGTAGACTTTAGAGATTGAGAAAGTATTTTCTATAACTATGATGAATCCTGTTTAAGGTAGCTTCATCAGTATTTACTGAATACCTTCACCGTACCTAAAGCCTGCCCCCAAACAGATAAGTTTTATGAATAGCCTTAACAACAGGTTCGACCCACTACTTGTGAAACATCTAAAATCCCCACATTCCTAACAAAAGAGAGCCAAGAGAATAAAATGATGTTCCAATTACATCCAAGACTTCTACAAGACAGTATTGCAATAGGGAAATTTAACTTAACTGAATTACGTCTAATTAATGATGGCCAATACCCTTGGTTTATTTTAGTACCCATGCGATCAGATATCAGTGAGATTTATCAATTATCAGATATTGATCAACAGTTATTGCAACAAGAGTCTAGCCTACTGACTAAAATACTGGCTGACCTTTATAAAGCAGATAAAATGAATATTGCTGCTATTGGAAATATTGTCCCCCAGCTTCATATTCATCATATTGTGCGCTATAAAACCGATATTGCTTGGCCTGCACCTGTTTGGGGTAAGTTTGATGCAGTTCCTTATACAGAACAACAAATTGAAAAAATAAAGTTAGAGATTGAAACTGTATTCAAAACCCTCTCAACTAACCCTCTCAGGTAAGAGAGGGCTAAAGGTCTGGATTTTTAATTTACTAAAAACTCAGTAAAAAACAAATCTCTAAAACCATCAGAATTGGAATGTTTATCCAATGCTTTAGTTATTGCTTTTTTACTTTCAACTCTTAATGCTTCTCGTTGTTCCATTGTTTGTAATTCAGTGGATGAACGACCACTATATATCATTATTAATTGATGTCTTAATGCAGGTAAATGCTTTTTTATCTTTTCTATATATTTTTCACCCTCAGCCATTAGCTGAACATTAACTACTAAATATTTTCCAGCTTTTTCTAAATTAACGGTAAACTTAGGTTTCAATTCTACATATTCAATTACTGGCTCTGCTGACTCTTCATCACCGGCATAAGCGGTATTAAAAAATAGAAGAAAACTTAAACATAAGACTAAAATTCGCATACACTTTCCTTACTAACTATTAATATTAAAATTACACTATGACAAAACAAGCTATTGGCCCTGTAATGATAGATGTTGTGGGTTTCACACTCACAACAACTGAAAAGAAAAATATAAATCATCCCAATACAGGGGCTGTCATATTGTTCTCTCGTAATTATAGTTCACCAGAGCAAATTGCAAAGTTAATAAGCGAAATTCGTACTGCACGTAATGGAAACATTCTAATTGCGGTTGATCAAGAAGGAGGTAGAGTTCAACGATTTCAAACTGGTTTTACGCGTTTACCTCCTGCTGCTAGTTTTTCTGACTCACCAGAGTTAGCAGAGTCAGCTGGCTGGTTAATGGCCGCAGAATTACTTGCTTTGGGCGTAGATTTCAGCTTTGCTCCTGTACTGGATGTTGATTGTGGTATTAGTCAAATTATAGGTAATCGCTCATTTTCTCAAGACCCTAATCTTGCAAGTCAGTTAGCTAGTAACTTTAGAAAAGGTATGAATTCAGCTGGAATGGCAGCTACTGGAAAACATTTCCCAGGCCATGGCGCGGTTGCTTTAGACTCCCACTTAACACTACCCGTTGATGAGCGTGATTTAAACACTATTCGCGAAAAAGATATTCAACCTTTTAAACAATTAATTGATGAAGGATTAGAAGCTATCATGCCTGCTCATGTAGTTTATTCACAAATAGACTCATTACCTGCTGGCTTTTCACAAAAATGGATTCAAGAAATTCTTCGTTCCGAACTTAAATTTAATGGTGTGGTTTTTAGTGATGATTTAAGTATGGAAGGCGCCGCATCAATAGGCAATTTCAAGCAACGTGCAAAATTAGCGATTGATGCTGGCTGTGATATGGTTTTAGTTTGCAATAATCCAGCTGCAGCTGCAGAAGTATTGGATAGTATTCCTGTTAGTCAAAATGCTTTAAGAGAGCAAAGACTTAATGCGATGCAAGGTAAATTCGATTTATCCAGAGAACAACTTATGCAAACAGATAAATGGTTACAAATTTCAACCCAAATTACAGCAATGACATCTCATGCTTAAAACAATAGCCGCAGTGCAAGAAAATGCCGATTTACTTCATGATGAATCAGAAATTGAATTAGCTATTACAAATATGGCTGAACAAATTAATAGTGAATTAAAAGATAGCAACCCAGTTATTTTATGTGTCATGAATGGGGGTATTGTTGTAATGGGAAAATTATTACCCCGTTTAACTATCCCATGTGTTTTTGATTCTATTAATGCAAGTCGTTATGGAAGTGAAATATCTGGAGGTAAAATTAAATGGAAACATAAACCAGAAACTGACCTTACTAATAGAACTGTATTAATTGTTGATGATATTCTTGACCAAGGCTTTACCCTTGAAGCCATTATTAATTATTGCAAACAGCAAGGCGCTTCAACTGTATACAGCGCTGTATTAGTTAATAAAATATTAGAATATTCAAAACCAGTCACCGCTGATTTTGTTGCCCTTGAAGTAGAAAACCGTTACTTATTTGGTTACGGCATGGACTATAAAGGCTACTTAAGAAATGCTGCCGGTATTTATGCTTGTAAAGAAGAATAATCGTATCAATTAATTACTACATATAAAATAATGTCAAAACTAGCAATAATAGGTGGAACTGGGCTGAGTCAAATGCAAGGCTTAAGCATTAACTCAACTAAAAACCTAGACACTCCATTCGGCGCCCCATCAGCTCCTTATGTATTAGGCTCTATTCATGGCAAAGAAGTTGTATTTCTTGCTCGTCATGGTAATCCACACACTATTCCGCCACACAAAATTAATTATCGAGCTAATATTTGGGGATTAAAGCAACTTGGTGTTTCCGAAATTATTGCAGTAGCAGCAGTTGGTGGGATTACGTCTGAGATGGCTCCAGCTCATATTGCAATACCAGACCAAATCATTGATTACAGTTACGGTAGAGAACATACTTTTTTTGCTGATGATTTAGAAAATGTCACTCATATTGATTTTACATTTCCTTATTCTCAAACATTGCGCTCACGGTTAATTCAAGCGGCCACCCAACAAAACATTGTGATATCAAAGACAGGTACTTATGGATGCACTCAAGGGCCAAGGCTTGAATCA
>Ga0209395_1002409_pt1 | contig 24513 bp, 17 predicted proteins | sample GOMGulsemesocosm_3_FD_184635 | JGI IMG/M metagenome (GOLD analysis project Ga0209395, IMG submission 184635) | Methane-oxidizing microbial communities from mesocosms in the Gulf of Mexico - GOM9D Gulf of Mexico (SPAdes) (version 2) | ecosystem: Environmental > Aquatic > Marine > Cold seeps... | reverse complement strand
TGTCCATTTTTCTTTATCACTTTAGACAGGGATGGGATCGATTTCTCCAAGTCACTGTACTCAAGACCAAAATTAGAAATCACATGCTCAAAATTTTGTGATAACGCAGTTAAATCTTCAATGTCCACCTGCTCTAACAAGTCAACATTATCTATGTTATTAAAATCTTCTTTAACTTGAATAGTTGCATAGTCCACACCAACCCACTTTATATCAGTAAACGAAGGGCACTTGTCTTTAGCGAGGTATATTAAACTGGCATTACCTGTGCACAAGTCTAAAACTGTACTACCCTGACTATAATCAACAAACATCCTCTGCCAGTGCTCAGCAATCACCCCTTCATAGTTATCAGAGAACATCGAACCAAAAGAAGTTTTATAACCTTGCTGCCAATATTTACTCCAAACATCACTCGTTGTATTTGTCATTTCTACACCATATTTGTATAACACTAATTTTTACTTATGAATATACACCAATAAAAAAGCCAGCAAATGTGCTGGCTTTTATAAGAGTTTAAATTAACTTAGAAGCTAATTGAGTAGCTCGCACGGAAATCACGACCGTAGTTATTGTATAAACTTGGGTCATCATATGTACCCGTTGGAGACAATACTGGGTCTTCATCAGTTACGTTAACTACTTGTAAAGTGAATTGGCCGTAGCTATCAGCATCATAAGTATAAGTTAAGTTATGGATTAACCATGAATCTAACTTACCATCGATTTCAACATTTGCACCAGTTGCAATTTCAGTAGCTGAAGTAGAAGCTGTGTAATTCATGTTGTAAGTAACTGAATGAGCGTCATATCTCCAAGTAGTTGTCATGTTTGACTTATGATCAGGTTGGCCAGACCAACCTGCTGAGTCATGCATGTAACCACCAACTTCTGTTTCATACTCTGTAACGAAGCTGTTAACCCAGCTTAGTGAAATATCACCAAAACTAGTTTCAAAGTTTGAGTTCCAAGTAATATCAATACCAGTGATATTAAAACCAGTACCGTTACTTAAACCTGTACCTACTTCAATTAAAGTACCAGAGCTAGAACGTACAAGATAAAATACGTCATTGCTAACGTTTGTACCAGGCGCTACAGCACTAATTAAGCCAGAAGATTCATCAGATAATAAATCTTGTACTGTTTTTTGTTGAATTACATTATCAATTTGTAAATCAAAGTAATCCATTTTCACAGAGTGACTATCATCGATATCCCAAGCAAAACCAAAGTTAATATATTCTGAAGTTTCTGGACCTAACTCAGAATTTGATTTGATATAAGTATCAAATTGTTTTGAAGGACAGTCTGCATTTGATATGCCTGCAGCATTACACTGCTTATAATCGAATGCTGATTGAGCACTGAACGCTGTTGCTGCGTTTAAGTCATCAAGGCCTGGCGCTCTAAATGCTTCAGAGTATGAAGCACGAACAACCAAGTTATCAAGTGCTTGCCAACGAACGTTCACTTTTGGTGCTACGTTATCACCAAAATCAGAATAATCATCGTAACGAACGGCTACGTTAACTTCAACATCGTCTGTTACCGGCATTACTGACTCATAGAACATTGCTGTTACGTCACGGCTACCAGAAGCTGAACTACCTGATGAACCACCTACTAAACCAGCAGCTGATTGACCATCATAGATATCAGCATAACCAATTTCCATGTATTCCATACCAAAATAATGAGCAATACTACCGCCAGACAACTCACCTAAATCAAAGCCAAGACCACCATATACTTGGTCCATTACGCCTGTAGATTCTTGAAGAGTCGTTGCTCTCATATTGTCAATGCCCTCTGTAGAGCCCAAGTCAATACCATTAGCTTCGTTATGCGCTAAACCGCCATAGCTTAAGTAATATTGACCAATTGATTTGTTATCCGCATCATTTCTATGGTAGTAAACTTCCCAAGTAGCATTATTCCAGTCTAAATCGCCACGGAAACCAGTTAAGTAATCTTGGTTATAATCGGCAACGTTATTATCACGATTACCAATACCTACCCAACGGAAATAACCTTTGTTACCTTCAGTACCGTAAGGGTTGTGTGGGCTACTAGCTGGCATGTTGTTCCATGGAGCTGCTGGTGGAGCATAACGACCAAAAGACAAGTTTTTGGTAAACATTGCACGACCAAACCATTCAACACCGTCGGCAACTTCATAGTTAGCATCTACAAATAAAGTATCACGAGTAAATGCTGTTTTGTTGTACGAAACGTTTGCATAAGCAAAAGCACAAACATCAGAGCCTGGACCCCAAGCTGCTTCCATAGACATACGTTGGAACGTATCGGTACCGTATTGAGCAATTAAGTCGTCACATAAAGGAGAAGCATGGATTTCAGAGAAATCTAAAGAAGCAACGTTGGCGCCGTAATAACTCCAACCATCAGTTTCTTCAGTATAAATTTCAATTTTTCCATCACCATCTAAATCTTCAGCACGAGCAGCTGTGAAACTACGTGCACCATCAGAAATGCCGTCACGTTGCTGGTGATCATATGAAATTGTAATATTACCTTTATCATCAGAAACACCCGCTAACATTGAAAATTCGCGAGATGTTGTACCTTGTGCAGAAGCATCGCGGTCACGTTGGCCTATACCACCTGTGAAATGTAAACCTTCAACATTCTTTTTAAGAATAATATTTACAACACCAGCAAGTGCATCAGAACCGTACGTCGAAGAAGCACCATCTGTTAATATTTCAATACGCTCAACAGCAGACATTGGAATTGCATTAAGGTTAGCTGATTGGCCACCCATAGTTGGAGAACCAGGGAAACGTTTACCATCTAAAAGTACTAATGTACGTTGAGCACCTGCACCACGTAAATCGATTGTTGCTTGTGATTGGAATGAACTACCTGATCTTTCAGAGAAAGAACCAAATGAGTTAAACGTACTATTACGTAAAGCATCGGCAACAGTAAAGTTACCTTCAATTTTCATATCTTCTGCAGTAATAACTGTTACAGGTGAAGCACCTTCTAAGTCAGCTCGTTTAATACGAGAACCAGTTACTTCGATACGCTCTAAACTTTCAGCTGATTCTTCTTCTGCTGAAAACGCAGACGTTGAAACGGCCATTGTTGCACTTGCGCCAAACATCATGGCGAGACGAACAGCCTTAGCAGTTTTGCTATTGGTATACATATTTTCTCCCTGGATCACTTATGTGATTCTAGTGTTTAAAAATCGAAGCTATTTTGCTTCGTTTGATTTATTTGTGGTCTATGACCTAAATTTACCAAGCTCGATAGTAAACGTAATATCCGTTTAGGGTCAACACCACTTGTTACACTTTGGCAACACTAATTACATGTCGACACATTTAAGAAATATTATTACCCTTGTTTTTCAGTACCTTACAAAAACACAGTAACATTTACAATAAACTAAACATTTGAAAGCACACAATCGCAGACAAACCACTTTAACCTTAAATTACAATAAGTTATGACTCTCGCTAAAAATATCACCAAATGAAAACCAAATATCGAGAACAGAAAAAAAACAAAGATAAGTTGTTGTTTTAAAAGGACAAAATCAAGGAGCGCAGCGCTTCTGTAAAGTTAAGCACACAATTTAAAATTAATTATTTCAAATTAAATTGTAACAATGACAATTTATTAACGGAAATAGATAACTTAGTTCGAACAACAATATGATAAACTGTATTTTATTCTCTAATGAATGCAATGTAGGTACTTATAATTTAATGGAAGTAGCATTAGATCTTAATTTATGGATAACGCTCTGTGGTGTCGGTTTTTTAGCGGGTTTAATCGATGCGATTGCTGGCGGCGGTGGGATGATCACTGTACCGACTCTATTAACTGTGGGCCTGCCTCCTCATGTTGCTTTAGGTACAAATAAATTAGCAGCCACTTTTGGCTCTTTTACCGCGTCATTTACTTTTTATAAGAAAAAGCTTTTTAGTATTCACTTTTGGCGGATTTCGATACTGTTCACCGCGATTGGAGCAACAATAGGTACTATAGTTGTAGATTATTTGACCGTTGATTTTCTTGAAACCGCGTTGCCTGTCTTAATAATATCAACCGCTGTTTATACATTATTAGCCAAAGGCACTATCTATAATGAACAGGGATTGCCTGAAAAAACGCCCTCATTAATTATTAAACAAACGCTTCAAGCTTTAATACTCGGCTTTTATGACGGCATTGCTGGCCCTGGCACAGGTGCTTTTTGGACCGCATCATCAAGTGCTTTATATAAAATCAATATTTTGCTTAGTTGCGGCCTTGCGCGTTCGACTAATTTTGTCAGCAACTTTTGCAGTTTACTGACTTTTATCTATCTGGGTTATGTAGACGTATTACTAGGCATAACAATGGGATTATTTATTATGTGCGGGGCATGGGTAGGTGCTCATTGGGCAATCAAGTTTGGTAACAAGTTTATTCGTCCGGTGTTCATTACTGTCGTTGTACTTATGTCATGTAATCTCATTTACCAACAAATGAGGTAAGTATGTCTCAACAGTTTTTAAATAAAATAACGACCATTTTGGTGACTCTACTAGCACAAGCGAAAGCAATCGATAAGGAAAATGCAGCCTCTAAAGCTTTTTACCTCCGCAAAGATAATGCAATTTTTTCTGAAACATTATTTAGTGGCAATCATGATAGACTTGTACCTTACGTTCAAGAAACACAAGCAAAAGTAGAGCAACTCGCGGGGTTAATTAACAATAATAAAAACCTGCTCTCCTACGAAAGAATTCAGTTAATTGAGCAACAAATCTCTGCAATACATAATGCGATACAAGCAAACTCTGCGCAAAATAAGTCTTCCGCTCAAAAACTCGATCTGCTGAAAAAGATAAAGTACAAAAATACCGCCAAAGCCCTTTTTCAACCTATACAATCCCTCTATCAAAAACAGGCAGAAACTAAAGAATTTGAAAGGCGGCTAGAAAGTATGCTCGCTGAAAAACAGCTTGAATTTAATCAAGCAAATAACCGTAATAAAGACAAATTTTCAAACGAGTTGCTGGTATTACACCAACGTTTAGGTCGATGCCGACAAGCGCTTTCTAAAATTGAACGTCAAATTGAAATGAGTGAAAAACGATAATCAATTATTTATTGGACTTAATGTTGAATTATTATATTTAGTTAATGTAAAAATTCGCTTTTTAATTCATCTCACAGTAATCTTAATAAAAATAGATAATATAAAGGATTAATATGAAACTTTTTGACGATATTCATAATTATTATGAAAAACTTGTTGTTCAACACTTTGCGGCATTAAAAATAGAGGAATCTTATGATACTGATTTTGTTGCCGATTTAACTTGTGTCGTGTTAAATCAATTGCCGACACGTTACATCCGCCACGAAGTAGACATGGCATTTTATCTACCGGCTTCAGAACGATTCGAAATGGAAAGTAAAGTTAAAGTGGCTGTCAGTAAAGCGCTTGAATTTATGAAGTTACACAATAAGTAAAATATTCGATTGTCTAAACGTCAATACACAAGTGTTCTCTCAATGCGAACACTTGTATTATTTCTTTAATTTGTAATGTTTCCCCCATATACGTCGATGAAGTTTATTACATATCCTCTAAGCAAACCCCACGTGTTTCTTTAATGTATTTAATCACAAAGAATATACTGACAAATGCTGAAACCGTGTATAAACCATAAGCTCCGGCTAAACCAATACTGCCTAACATAATAGGGAATGTCATCGTAATAGCAAAATTTGCGATCCATTGTGCACTAGCCGCGATAGCTAAAGCGGCTCCGCGAATTCGGTTATTAAACATTTCACCGAGCAATACCCAAACAATAGGCCCCCAACTCAAACCAAAAAAGACGACAAATAAATTTGCCATAATTAAAGCCGCTGTGCCCATATTGTCACTGAGTGCGAGTTTGCCCAACTCATTCAGACCTGCGCTGCCAAAAATATAAGTTAAAGCCCCCAGACTAATAAACATGCCGATACTGCCCACCAATAACAAAGGCTTACGTCCAACTTTATCCACTAAAGTGATGGCAATAAGTGTAGAAACAATATTGGTTATACCGGCCAATACATTAATAAACAGTGATTGAGATTCATCAAACCCAGCAGCCTGCCATAATTCAGCACCATAATAAAAAACAACATTGATACCGACAAACTGTTGAAAAACAGAAAGTGCGATGCCAACCCAAATAATTGGATGAATGTTTTTCTTTCCGTCGATAAATAAATCACTAATACTTGGCTTCTTATCGCCATGTAAGGATTGTTTAACATCATCTATTTGTTTTTTTACCGAACTTGTCGAAATTTTGCTAAACACTTTTTGTGCTTTATCTATCTCACCTTGCGCAACTAAATAACGTGGCGATTCAGGAATAAATAATACGCCAACTAAGAATAAAATAGCAGGAATAATTTCTACCCAAAACATCCAGCGCCACGCAGCAAGATCTAGCATTAAAATGCCTTCAGCTCCACCTGCGTTTGCAGCGATAAGATAATTACTTAAAAAGGCAGCAAATAAGCCAAGCACAATAGCCAATTGCTGTAACGTAGCTAAACGCCCTCTTAATGCTGCAGGTGCAACTTCGGCAATATAAGCAGGTGCTAATACCGAGGCAGCACCTATGCCTAAACCACCAAAGAGTCGATAGAAAATGAACTCTGCTGAAGAATCGGCTATACCAGAGCCAAAGGCACTAACCGCAAAAATAACAGCGGTTAGGATCATGATAATCCTGCGGCCAAAATTATCTGCTAACGGTCCGGCTGCCAATGCACCCAGTGCACAACCCAATAAAACGGAGGCAACATTGAAGCCTGTTGAAACATCATTGGAATTAAAAGCATTGCCTAATGCACCAACGGTGCCATTAATAACACCTGAATCAAAACCAAAAAGGAATCCACCAATGGCTGCGACTGCAGAAATAAAGAAGACATAAAGAATTGAATCACCAGCAACGCTGATCTCTGCAGGTGCTATAGATAATTCATCTGATGAGGGGGTATTCATAAATTTTGTCCTAATTATTATTGTAATTAAATTGAATATAAAATATGGGCAATATATAGCAGGAAAAAACCCATTACTTATGTAATGGGGTGTCGGATCTTATCGACAATCAAGGGTAAACAAATTGGAAAATCAACCTGTAAATTTCAAAATGAACTTATCACTGCTAATTTTTTCGTAACTGATGTTGAAATTATTACTTAAAACTTCAAGTAAACCTTTAACATCACCGGTCTTAAACATACCTGCAACTTGAACTTTATTGAGTCTTTCATCATCGGCAAGTTCAAACTCTATATCGGTATAGCGACTTATTTCTGTCATTGCCTCAGCTAATGACTCCCCTCTAAAGATTAAATTACCATGACGCCAAGACAAACTTGCGGCTACTTCAGCTGGCGCTAGTTTGATGACTTCTTCAATCTCCTTACCGGTAAGGTCTAAATCAACCTTTTCACCTTTTGATATTGCCATTGAACTTTGCGGTAATCTCTTTGCCAATGCTTCGATGTTTATTGTGTCTAAATCAGCATTGATATTGTGTTTTTCAGCAACTAAAACCTTGCCATCGGTAACAATAAGCTCAACCAATTCGTTGCGTACTTCAACGTTAAACGCCGTGCCAACCGCCTGAATCACTTTGCCTCTGGCAATAACACTCAATGGCCGGGTTTTGTCATGAGCAACATCAATATGAATTTCACCACGATGTAACTCAATGATTCTTGAGCTAGCGGTATACTTAACTTGCACAAAACTGTTGGTATTTAAGACAATTTTACTGTTGTCGGGTAAATTAATTGTATTGCTTTCACCTACGTCAGTCTGATAATTCATTTGTTTAACAATGACCGTTGATTGTTCTGCTTGCCCAAAAGGTAAAAATTGAAAGCCCCCTTGATAAAAACCAATGGTAATGGCAAAAATCACTGAAGCAGCTAACGCTCCTACCCATTTAGGTAATTTTTTCTGGCTAACTGATGTTTGCGGAAACAAGTCAGATAAGCGACTAAGTTCATCCATTTTGTCCCATATTTGCGCGACTTCAAATAAAACTTCAAGATTAAGCGGTGATAAGGCCAACCAAGCTTGCAGTGATGATCTTTCTTCTTTAGTCAGGCCTCTATCAAGCTTTGCGATCCAATCACTTGCTTCATCTAGACGATTCTCTTCTGTGATAAAATTGCTCTGTTTACTCTTTGCACGACCATGAATTTGATGAATATTACTCATGAGTACCCCCTGCAACAACTGCTGAACCATTGGAGATGTTTTTGTTAGCACTACTGTTTATTTGACGCATGAATAATGTGCAACGTTTCATGCCTGCTGATATATGTTTTTCCACTGTACTTTCACTAATACTCAATTGGGTCGCAATCTCACGCTGCGAATAACCATAAACTTTTTTTAAGACAAAAACTTTACGACACTGTAAAGGTAATTGTCTCACCGCTTCACAAAAATGTGCAAACTCACTATTGGTTAAGGCATTTTCATACATTTCATCTTTATGATGATCTGATAATACCTGCTCCAGTGTTTCCATATTTTCTATACCATCAACAAGTCTAATGTTCGCTTGTTTCTGATAATCTAATGCCAAGTTACGGGCCGTTTTATACATAAATGACTTGGGTGAAGTTATATTTTCTTTATTTTCTACTTGGCAGATACGCACATAGGTTTCTTGCACAATATCTTCAATTTCATGTGGTGGTACAATCCTAGCAACTAAACGAGAAATACTATTTCTCGATGCTAGATATACCTTATAAATTAGGGTGTCGTTCGACATTATAATTCACTCATATTATTTTCACGGCTCTAATGCGAATATAGTAATAAGACGACTGACCAATAAAAATCCGCCAATTAAGTTTAGATTATTTTAAATTTAATTGACTAAATGTACCTCATTATTGGTTCTAACGGTCATTTAATTCCTTTTAGATTAACTTCCGTCATGCTAAAAGCTTGTACTCCATCAACTAATTGTAATAAGGTTTATGTCATTCAAGGAATCAAACAACTGATTATTCGAGTTTTTTATTATTTACGACAACTCGATTGGCATAACATTTTAAAAATTAAAAAACATTTAAAACAAAAACTTAAATAATAAAAAGCATAGATAATTAATAAGAATGATTAATCAGAAAAAAGTATTACTTGATACATTTAAAAACTTTTTATTACGAAAAGAACAAAGCTCATCCCCTTTTTTGGCTTCATCAAGAAACACGCTAAACTCAACAATTAAAAATTTTCATTTACGTTTAGTATCGTTAATTTTACTTCATGGTCTATCAACAGGCGAGGTATTAGCAGCACATAAAAACGATAAAGTTACCTTTAACATTCCAAGACAAAGAGCGGATTTATCACTGATAAATTTTGCTGAACAAGCAGATATCACCTTACTTTTCCCCCTCGATAAAATAGCTGGAAAACAAACTAACAGCATCATTGGCAAGTATTCAGTTACTAACGCACTGCAAATATTACTTAAAGATACAGGCCTTAAAACGGAGCTTAGTAAAAATGGCCAATTATCTATTTTAATAGATGTTAATTTTCAGAAAAACAATCATTTAATTAAAGGTAACAGCGCGGCAGTAGCCGAACAGGAAAAAATTGTTGAAGAAACGACTGCCAATACAGAAACTGAAATAATTGAAGTTAGAGGAATAATAGGCGCGTTAGATCGTGCTATTGATGCCAAACGCCAAGCCAGTGGGGTTATTGACTCTATTTCAGCGGAGGATATTGGTAAATTTCCTGATTCTAATTTAGCTGAATCTTTACAACGCATTACCGGTGTCTCAATTGACCGGTTAGGTGGAGAGGGACAATTAATCACCGTGCGTGGTTTTGGTCCACAGTTTAATACCGTATTGATTAACGGCCGCCAAATGGCATCAGAAAATCAAAGTCGTGCATTTAGTTTTGATACGATTGCCTCTGAATTAGTTAAAAACATCAATGTACATAAAACGTCTACTGCGTCTATGCAATCTGGTGGCATAGGCTCAACAATCAATGTGAATACGGCACGCCCTTTTGCTATCAAAGGTTTTAGAGTATCAGGTAGTGTTAAGGCTACTTACGATGATAATAGTGAGAAAACAACCCCACAAGCATCGGCACTAATCTCAAATACTTTTAACGATGATAAATTAGGGCTGTTATTTGCTGTATCGCATCAAGAACGAGAAACTCGTCTTAACCAAGCCCAACTTGATGGCTGGTTAGAAAACGTCGGCATACCTAACCCACAAACTCGAAGCGGCCAAGCATATAGTGGTAATATTTTTTCCCCACGGAATTACGATCATAAAGTAACCACAGAGCAACGTACCCGGACAAATGCTAACTTAGTTATTCAATATGCTCCTTTTGACAAATTAGCTATAACTTTTGACTCTTTATATACTGATTTTGATGTTGAAACTGATACAACCTCATACGGACATTGGTTTACCGCACCTAACATAGAAGGTTTTGGCAGTGACCCTGGTGCGACTGTTGATGAAAACGGTACTGTCATCGATTTATATCAAGAAATAGGTCTAGCAACCGATATGCATGCGAAGAAGTTCGACCGTTTAACAGGATCACATGCTCAAGGGTTAAACTTTGATTGGGATGTTAATGATAATCTCAAGATGAAATTTGATTTCAGTAGTTCCACAGCAGAGCGGCAGGCTAATAACGGCCGTGGCGATCAATTGTCACTGATAGGTTATGCCAATCGCGTTCGCTTCCGACTTGATAACTATATTCTTCCCTATACAAGTGAATTTAGCACCGCTAGCCCTACTATTTATAGTGGCCAGCAAGAACTCGATGGTACCGCTTATAACCCAAGTATTTCACCAAATGGCGTATCTCATTACTTAGATCCAACGAATAGTCGTTCTCATGTAATGCTGCGCCGAGGCTGGGCTGTTGAAGACAAGGTAAAACAATTTCGCTGGGATAGTAACTTGCTAGTAAATGAAGGGACTGAGTTGGCTGCGATTAAATTTGGCCTAATGTATTCTTCTGAAAGTAAAAAACTTGATCGTTGGGATAACGAAAGAACGGGCCTTCACTGTACCTTTTGCGGCTACCCAGACACTCCGAATATAAGTGGATTGTCACAATACGTATTTAATGCCGGTAGTAACTTTTTAAGTGGTATCAGTGGTAGTGGACGTATGCCTAGCTCTTGGTTAGCCCATGACGGAGAAGCGAACTTTGCCTTTTTAGAGCAATATGCCGCAGATAGCGGTAAAGCTATTAGCTTTGATGCAGAAAAGCGTAATAAGTCCTTTAAGATCTCCGAAGAAACACTGTCAATTTATGCAGAGTTTGATTTTGAAATGGAACTTGAAGGTATGGCTTTTTCGGGCTTCGCTGGAGTTCGTTATGAAGCAACTGACGTAGATGTTGATGGCACTGATGAACCAATATCTGAGCTAGTCATCCTTGATAAAACAGAAATGCTAGCCCGCTATGGTTCTGAAAACTCAATAACAAAAAGTGCTAACTATGAGGAAGTACTGCCGAGCGTAAGTGCTAAATTAGAAATTAATGATGAATTAATTGCACGTTTTGCCGCTTCTAAAAGCATTACTCGTCCACCACTCGATAGCATGTCACCAGTGACTGTCATAGGCACAACTCGCCAAGGTGGTAACTTAACGTCTAACTCCGGCAACCCAGCTTTAAAACCCTTTACTTCTAATAACTTAGATGTTTCATTGGAATGGTATTATGCGGATACTAGTTATATATCTGCCGGTTACTTTATTAAAAAGGTTGCCAACTTTATTATTAATTCGACAGAAGAGCTGACTTTTAAATTAGCTGACGGTAGCTTTTTAACTGACCCTTCAACTGGTATAAATGTTAATAATCCGGACCCTTCTGATGATACTGCCATTTTTACCAATACCTTGCCCAATATTAGTGAGTCGGCAAAGGTTTATGGTTGGGAGCTCGCATTACAACATACTTTTAATAATGGCTTTGGTTTAATGGTCAATACTACTATCGTTGATAGTGATGCTGAACTTGACCCAGCTGATATTACACAAGTATTTGCATTAACCGGCTTAAGTGATTCTTATAATATCATTGGCTTTTATGAAAGTGGCCCGTTTCAAACACGTATTGCTTACAATTGGCGAGACAGTTTTGTCCAGTCATTAAGCCAGTCAAATGGTGACGGGGTTACTATTGTCGAAGATTATGCACAAGTAGATGCCAGTGGCAGCATCCGTATTAACGAACAAATCGCTATTTTCTTTGAAGGGATTAACTTAACCGAAGAATATGTTCATAAACGTGGCCGTTTCGCTAATCAATTATTATTGGTTGAAGACAGCGGGCGTCGTTTTTCGGTGGGTATACGTGGTACTTTTTAGTTACAGTAACATGCAACAAATATCTCACTTTAATGATGAATTAACCTGCATCATCACAGCTAAAGCAATCAATCTCATGAGAAACAAGATATGAGTTTTAATAGTATGCCAACAAAAACCGTTGTTGTGGTTGGCGGAGGAATTGCCGGTTGGCTAACCGCTGGACGTATCGCAGCACAACATAGAACAAAGACGAAAGCAGGGCTAAAAGTTGTCTTAGTTGAGTCAGCAAGCATTCCCGTTGTGGGTGTAGGTGAAGGCACTTGGCCAACCATGCGCAATACCTTAATAGCATTAGGCATCAGTGAGACAGAATTCATTCGCACATGTGATGCCAGTTTCAAACAAGGCGCTAAGTTTGCTAAGTGGGTTGATGGCACCGAGCAAGACTTTTATTACCACCCTTTGGTATTACCACAAGGATTTAGCCAAGGTGATTTAGCTGCATATTGGTTAAACAGATCAGCCAAGGATAACAACTCATTCTCACAAGACGTTTGTTTTCAAGAAGCCATCTGTGAACAAGGCCTAGCCCCTAAAACGATTAGAACACCAGAGTTTTCAGCGATTGCCAATTATGCTTATCATCTTGATGCTGGAAAGTTCACGAAACTTTTGCAAAAACATTGCACCGAGCAGTTAGGGGTTGAGCATATTATTGACGATGTAATTGCGGTAAATACCTTGGAAAATGAAGATATTGCCTCTGTCACTACCAACAACCATGGTGATATTTCAGGCCAGTTGTTTGTTGATTGCAGTGGTTTTTCTTCGTTATTACTAGGTAAACATTATCAAGTGCCTTTTAAATCTTGCGCAGATGTTTTGTTTATTGATACCGCATTGTCGGTACAATTACCTTATGAAGACAAAAACAGTCCTATTGCTTCTCAGACAATTTCCACTGGGCAAGAAGCCGGCTGGATTTGGGATATAGGTTTACAACATCGCCGGGGAGTTGGTTATGTTTATTCGAGTAAATATAGTAGTGAACAACAAGCCCGAGCGGTATTAGCTAAATATGTTGGTGAACCGTTTAATGGACTAACGGTTAAAAAAATTCCAATTGTCAGTGGGCATCGAGAAAAATTTTGGCAAAATAATTGTGTAGCGGTAGGTTTGTCCGCAGGATTTTTAGAGCCACTAGAAGCCTCTTCTTTAGTTCTGATAGAGCTTTCAGCTCAAATGATCAGTGAACAATTGCCTGCCACTCGTGAGGTCATGGATATCACGGCAAAACGTTTTAACGAAACCTTTTTATATCGCTGGCAAAAGGTCATTGATTTTCTCAAGTTGCATTACATCTTAAGTAAACGTTGTGACACAGACTTTTGGACCGATAATCGTGCCCCTCATACCATTCCTGATAGTTTGCAGGAGCTGATGCAGTTATGGAAATACCGTTCACCCGCCGATTATGACTTTACCAGCAATAATGAAGTATTTCCTGCAGCAAGTTATCAGTATGTGCTATACGGTATGGGCTTTAAAAGCGACTATAGTCTTTCACCACAGCTATTAAATGACTGGCGTTTCGCAGATCAGCAGTTCGCTAAAAATAGTCAAATGGTCCAACAAGCAAATAAGTCATTACCCACCAATAGGGAATTACTTAATAAAATTTGTCAGTATGGCCTTAGTACCATCTAAACAGAGAAAGTTACCATGGAAAACCTAGTCGCTATTGATAATAAGATACATAAAAATATAAGCATAAACCCTGCGAAAGTAGCGTTACATGGCGAAAAACTCAATCTCATACCTGCCGTAGTTTCCGAGTTCATGCACTTAACCGTACAACACCCTATTGTATTCACTAAACATGGAGAAACAGGCGAATTTGTTTGTTCTGCCCTTTTGGGCTTCGAAGTTGGTGAGAATTTGTTTTGGCAAAATGGTCAATGGCAAGCAGTTTATTTACCCTTACAAATCCAACGACAACCATTTTTTATCGGTGATGCTGTTGATGACGACTCAACAAAGTCAGGTGATTATGTTGTATGCATTGATCTAAACAGCCCCGCTATTAATGACTCTGCATCAACGAATATCCCAGAGAATACCTCAAGTGAGGTTCACGCATTATTTACCGAGACAGGAGAAGAAAGCGAATATTTTCATGAGGCAAAGCAATGTTTAGCTCAACTACTGCAAGGTAAAGTCGATAATCAAAGACTTATCGGCGCACTTAAAAAACTCAACTTAATACAAGCCTTGTCACTAGAAGTCACTTTTATTAATGAAACAAGCACTCGTTTAAATGGCCTTTATACCATTAATCAAGACAAGCTCGCAGCATTAACAAATGAAGAAATTGCCGAGCTGCATCAACAACAATTATTACCCGCTATTTATACAATGATCACTTCTCTTGGCCAAATATACCCTTTGATTGAACGTAAAAATGCACGGTTGAACGGCTAATATGGCAAACTTCCAACTCAATGCTGAGATGAAAATATCATCAATAATCATGGGTAATGAGCAAATTCCATTATTGGTTATTGATAATTTATTCATCAACCCAGAACAACTAATTAATGTAGCTTGTTCTTCAGAGAGTAAAGAGCATCATTTCCAACAACAAAGCAGTGATCATTACCCCGGAATAAGAAAAGTAGCACCGCCCAACTATCACAACCAATTAAGTCAGTTATTTTCGTTATTTAAAGCTACCTTTGCCATCACAAGCGCCAGCCAAGCAGATATCATCATGTCTGCTTTTTCAATCACTACAACGCCAGAAGCGCAATTAAGGCCGATCCAAATGTTGCCCCATTTTGATTCGCCAGTGGACAATCAATTAGCCATGGTGCATTACTTATGTGACCACCAACACGGTGGTACATCATGGTATCGCCATAAATTAAGCGGTTTTGAGCGTATAACAACGACACGACATGCTGCATATAGACAACAAATAAAACAACAAGCCATTGCTGAAAAACTGCATGAAAAGCCAAAGTACATTGAAAGTGATACCGATTTATTTACACAAATTCATACTGTTGAAGCAAAAATGAATCGTGCCGTTATCTACCCAAGCAATGCTTTGCATTCGGGTAATATTCGGCCGGAGTTAGGTTTGATGAGTGATCCCCAGCAAGGTCGTTTAACGATCAGTAGTTTTATCTCAATACGCTGATCAGCTACGTCCGCTACTTTCTAATATTCTATTTAAAAATTGTCGATTTGTAGGTAACGCGCTAAGCATCTTCTCTGTTGAATGAAGAATGTCATTACGTAAGCGCTTTATTAACGCGGCTTCATTTTGATTCGTTTGAGCGAGATATTTTTGCTCGGTGTTAAAGCCCATGCCATACAATACATATTGCTTGCTTGCCGACGAAAACAATTCAAAACGTTGGTTGGTTTCATAGACTCCTGGTGCTTGAGTTCGCCATAACATCAATGCTTCTTGTAAACTTTCAGGAATAGAATCGGCTTGTTGATGTTCAAGCCAATAGTTACTGTCTTGTCGATTTGACAAGATGTAATGCAACTTCAAAAAGTCAATAATTTCTTGCCATCGCTCTAATGTTAGCTCATTAAATCGCTTCGCCAAAACCGTCATAGCACTTCGTTCTCGAGGAAGTTGTTGGCTGAGCCATTCGGCTGACTTTTCAATCAAGACCAAAGCCGTTGCCTCTAAAGGTTCAACAAAACCAGCCGAAACACCAATGGCAACACAGTTCTTATGCCAAAAGGTTTCTCGATGTCCAGGGGTAAATTTAATGGTGCGAGTAGTCACATTCTGTGCATCAAGATATGGATCATTTTTCAAGTAGCTTTGCAGCGCTTCTTCCGCTTTTTCCGTACTGGTAAAGTCACTGGAAAATACATGACCAATGCCCCGTCGATTTTGCAGTGCAATATCCCAAATCCAACCACTATCTTGTGCCGTAGCTACGGTACATGAAGCGATTGGCGTATCATTGTCTGCATATTCAACCTGAGCAGCAAGTGCGGTGTCATTAAACAATATATGCTGTTTTGATTTAAAGGGAATTTGATAATGCTTACCCATTAAAATAGCGGCAAAACCGCTACAATCAATAAATAACTCGCCGGCTATTTGTTCGCCGTTGCTTAATACAATGGCAGAGATATCATCATTTTCTGCCGGAATTACCTGTTCAACATGCCCTTGAATATATTTAACCCCTAGCTTTTCAACACAATGCTGGTGAAGCATTTGAACAAATTTACCTGCATTAAGGTGATAGCCATAATTTAAACTAAATGCGTATTCAGGCATTTGTGGAAGTTTTGGGGTTAAGTATTGTTCACAGATAGTGCCTTGTGCACAAACCCAGCGTTCAAAATCAATGTCTTTCGCTGTCGCAGACCAATGTTCCGCCAAACTGATCGAGCCATAACCTGACGGGGCGGTAAATGGATGATAATAATGTTCATTTTTGCCGTTTGACCAACCAACAAATTTAGAAGCCTGTTTAAAACTCGCATCACAGCAGCTGAGAAACTGCCGTTCTGAGATGCCTATTTGCCGTAATGTGTCACGCATTGTAGGCCAAGTTCCCTCGCCCACCCCCAAATTTTTGACATCTGGAGACTCCACCAAAGTAATTTCAGTTTGTTGTGTTTCGGTACTTTGCGAGCAATGTTTGGCTGCAATAATACCTGCCGTTAACCACCCGGCAGTGCCCCCCCCAACAATGACTACACGTGTTTTCATTTATAAGAACCTACGGAAAATTTAATAATATGCATGGATAACTTACATGCCCTGACTAGGGCAATACCGTTTAATAAAATCTGTATGTTCAGGTAATTGAGCAACAGAATTCGCTATCATTTGCCGCAATGCCGCCATTTGTTCTTTTAGGCCTTCAATAGGTAAAATACGGCCAGCCTGATGATGCTGTTTAGGCATCAAACCTTGTCCCATCATGACTTGCACCCATGAGTCTACTCTAAATAAGCCAACATCGTCTGGCCAAACATAACCATTGTCTCGAAAGATTGCCATACGATGAGCCAGTGATTCAGGTATCTCCATAGTTTTATAATGTTGCCAAAACGGACTGTCATTACGTTCCGTCAAATGGTAATGCAAAATAATAAAATCTCGAATAGTCTCAAGCTCTAACTCGGCTTCATTATTGTATTGCTTAGCAAGCAACTCAGTATTTCCACCAAAAGGAAACAATTTCATTAACCTAAGTATCGCGGTTGTAACAAGATGGATACTTGTCGACTCGAGTGGCTCTAAAAAGCCACTGGAAAGACCGATGGCAACACAGTTCTTATGCCATGACTTCTGACGCCGCCCTGTGGTAAAGCTGAGTTTTCGAGGTTCGGTGAGAGGTTGGCCCGTCAGGTTTTTCATTAAGGTGCTTTTAGCTTCATCATCAGACAAAAATTGACTGCTATAAACAATGCCATTACCAACACGATTTTGTAAGGGGATACGCCATTGCCAACCCGCGGAATGCGCAATTGCTTGAGTATATGGTTTTGGTGCTTCCACAGCTTCTGTTTGAACCGCAATAGCGCTATCAGAGGCCAGCCAATGACTCCAGTCATCAAAACCTATACCTAAGTGTTCACCTATCAACAGTCCACGAAAACCTGTGCAATCAATGAAAAAGTCACCATCAATCTGTTCGCCACTCTTTAATGTCAAAGAGGATATTTGACCATCTTCATGCTTTTTAACATGCTCTATCAGCCCTTCTTTACGTATTACGCCAGCCGCTTCGCTTTTTTTACGTAAATAGTCGGCATAGGCGGTGGCATTTAAATGGAAGGCATAATTTACTGGTTTTTTACCTGCCTGAAGGGCAAATTTATTGGCTTGAGCGGCTTTTAGTTCGAGACAATAATCATCTAAACTACCGCCAAACCCTTGTGCTTTAGCTGCCAGCCAAAATTCATGAAATTCAGCCATCCAAGAACGCTGCCCAATTTCTCCAAAAGCATGAAAATAGCTATTTCCTTGGTGTCCCCAATTATCAAATTGAATGCCTAATTTAAACGTCGCTTGGGTAGCTGACATAAACTCTTGTTCATTAATGCCAATTAACTGGTGAAAAGATCGCATAGTAGGAATGGTTGCTTCACCGACACCAACGGTGCCAATTTGATCCGACTCAACAAGGGTAATATCGAGCAAATTACCAAGACGTGTTATCAAACTAAAAGCAGTAAGCCAACCCGATGTTCCACCACCTGCTATCACTACTTTGGTTTTTGAATGCATATTGACTCTCTTTTCTTCAGCGATTTAGGTTGTTTCGTAACATGGCACCCAAGCGTCTCGCTTGGTCTTCGTCCATAGGAGCCAATGCTCCATGGCATTCTGTCGGTAAGTGAGCACGTACCTTTTCAGGATCATCAAAAATGTAATAATCAAATAATGCTCGCCACGCGGATTTTTCTTTCTCTGGGCGATCTCTAATGCTCTTCATGGCATGCAGTAATACATCCATAGGGCTACCTAAATAAGGCTCTGCCCCCATCCACCAAAAATTGACCATGGCATTGAAACGATCAAAAGCTTCAACTTCGTGCCACCACATGCTTGGATAATATAAGCCGTCGCCAGGTTCAAGATTTGCGATATAAGCATTTTCAAGCGCCGTTTCTAAACGAGGAAAGCGTTCAAAATCGGGCTTGTTGAGATCAGCAACCGTAACTACTTGCCCTCCAGGGGTTGGACTCAATGGTCCTGGATATAAATTAGCAACTTGTTCAGGTGGAAAAAGGGTAAAACGTCGTTTGCCAACGACACAACAGGCAATGTTTTTGGGTTGATCAAAATGCGCTGCGGCCACTGACTCAGTACCCAGCCATATTTTGGCAACCGGCTGGTTATTAAAAAATTCGGGATGTTCAAAAGCTAACTGATGACTTTCGCTAAGTTTGGGGAAACCTTCATCTAACCGGAGAGAGTTGATGTACAGATAATCATGACTTTCTTGGTTTAATTGACTACGTATTGTCTCAAATACTTCGCTAATGGATGAGCGGTTACCGCTAAAGTTAAAACCAGTACAAGATTCGTTATAACCAAAACGAGCTTGTATTTCTGGTGGAGCCTGATAAACCAGCAATGGCCGTTTGCTATCATGAAGTTGAAGTTCATCCATAACCAAATCTGGAGATTGCCGCCCTGCTTTCACTAAAGGCCAATCGTTGACAAGACCTTTTAGAATAACCGGTTTTCCTTGGGAAAAAAGCTCATCATAGGGAATCGACTGCGGAGTAACACCCTCAAGTATCCTGACTTCATTTCCTAGCTGTGCCATGTACGCTCCTTCGTAAAGTAACGAGCGTTAAAACATTGCAGATTTTGCATTTTTAAGTTCCATCAACTGTTGAAAATTCCCCATTGAAGATAAGATAAAATACAATAAACTCAGCACACCATATTGGTTTAACGTGGCTAATTGCTCTGGCGCAAGCTGTGATAATTTTTCTTGATTAACAGTGTAATAATCACTGAAGTTTACTTCTTCGACATTGCTGAGCTTAATTTGAATAGACACAGGCTCTAATAAATCCATGTTCTCAACTAAAGTGAATAGCGTTTTATCAAAGTTGATGCCGCTATCGATAGTCTGTAGCGCTTTTTTGACGTAATTTAAGTAGGGTGCTTCGCCACCAAACTGAAGAAAAACATCCTCTCCTTGTTTCACATTAACTCTGGAGTCTTCCATATCAATACAGATAACAGGGTCGGCTTGCTTGTCATTGGCGTTATCAGTGTTTTTATAGCCTAGACTAAAAGGACCTCTAGCAAGTAGAGCAGGCACAAACCTTGTTGTCCATCCTTGCTCGCCAATAAACAAATTCTCATCTTTTTCCAAACCCAAAATAGCATGTAGTTGCGTTTGGCCAGTATCAGGTTGTTTAAAAAACACCAAAGGAAATTCTTTGTGTAGCTCGCTTATTTCAGTCGCGTAGACTAAAGCACGATTCACATTTTGATTTGTTTGAAGCTGGGTATTAACTTTTAGATCTTTGTGATCAACATTATTTAAGACTGTTGCATTACTCATTAGCATACTTCGCATTATTGGTTTTATTAAGTTACGTATTTATCCAAAAAGCTATTATTTGCATAAACACGATACGAATATGTATGAAACATTATCACCATGTTTCATACATAGATAGTGAAATACCAAATTGCTTAACTTCATAAAATTTTCCTCGGCGAAAAATACTCAACCGAGGAAAATTAAACGTTGTTTAGAACTTGTAATTAGCACTTAAGACCATACGTTTATCAGCTTCTTGAGCAAAGAAAACATTATTCTTACTACGGCCAAACTTACGTAGACCTTCATCAGTTAAGTTAATAACATCTAGACTAAGAGATAAATCTTCAAATACCTGATAACTAACATTGATATCGATTTGTTCAGTTTCAGCAATATATACTGGGTTACGCGGACCTTTACCACGGTTAGTTGAACTTAAAAATTCATCTCGCCAGTTATACGCGATACGTGCAGAAAATCCTTCATTCTCATAAATTAATACTGCGTTAGCCGAATCGCTTAAGCCTTCCAATGCAAATTGGTCAACAGTGATCGCACCACCATTATCAAAACCGATATCACCATCAACAGTTGTGTAGTTTAATTGGTAACCAAAGCCTGTATCACCAAAGAAATGTTGCCATGCAAACTCAAAACCATCAATCACAGCACTTTTATCGTTAATAGGAGCTGTTACCTGAAATTGCAATTCCGGGTCGCCTGCCATAGCAAACACATCATACGTAGCAAACACTTCACCTTCAAAGTTTGGATTTACAGCAGGGTCTTGGAAATCTGCTGCGCCATTAGGAAAGTCTTGTGGGTTCTGCAAAACTGCTGACATGGTAAATAAATTAACTTCGTTAACTTCATAACCGCCCGCATTCAATGCTGCTATAGCATCACCTGAGGTTGTACCTGCTGCACCTGAAGTTTGATCTAACAAACCAAACAATGTTTTTTGACTTTGCGCTATACCAACAAAGTTTTTAACATCTTTTCTATAGTAACCCAATGAAATCACACTTGAGTCGCTGTAATACCATTCAACAGATAAATCAACGTTAGTTGATTCCAACGGATCTAGTTGTGCATTACCTGAATTACCCGTTGCTACACCACCAAATGCGGTAATACGTGGTTGAGGTGATATTGAAGTAGATTGGAACAGTTGATCATAAGATGGTCTCGCAAGAGTCATACTAAAAGAAGCACGCGCCTTTATTTCTTCATTAACATCAAGCGTTAAATCAAGACTAGGTAAAAAGTTAGAGTAGTCATTTTCATCTTTGATTGTTTCTATTGATGCGCCTAATACAGGTAAGAAGTCGTTATCAGCTTCCCAAATGATTGCGGTAGGCAAAAATTGATTCGCCGATGAGGTAACATCCGTTTGCTCATAACGTAAACCAGCAACAACATTTAATGGCATGCTTGCAAGTTCAAAATCCATACTCGCTTGAACATAAGCAGAAAGAATATCTTCTTCAATGGTATTATCATCATCGGTATTAATTGAGCGATTATCTAAAGTTAATCCGTAAGTAGGACCTACAGCGTTTAGAAGCGCGATAGGATCACCACCAAACGAAACACTACCTAGCGCTACGGTTGCACCTCCAGGAGACATGGCATCAGCACCTTCAACACCTGACATATCATGATCTTCAAATGCACAACCAGTACAGCTTTGCTCAAATAACCCCTCAGGAATATCACCAGGTGCGGTTACACCCCAATCACCTAAAGCATCACTTGAAGCTTGACGAGTTTGTCTCATTTCTGTTGAAACATAGCCAACACCAAAGTCGACAACAATGTCTTCGCCACTCCACTGACCTTCAAAACGTACTTGGTCTGTAGAAGTTTTTTGATTAGACATATCGGATTGCCAAACTTGAGAGCCAACATCCGCTTTATCAAAAATTCCGTTGCCGTTACCACCTTTTAGTGCATCTTCTACAAAAATGCTTGCTGAAGGAATACGGGTAGTAAAGTCAACCGTTTGCCAACCAGCCGTTGCACCTGCCAAATTAAAGCGAACAACGTTTAGTCCGTCAGGGCCAGCACCACCACTGGTTGCTTCAGAAGTAGCAGCATCAAAACGTAGGTTTAATGAATCATTCACCCAGTAATCAACGTTAAAACCAAAAGATTTTAATTCATCTTCCGTCGCTAATGCTAAGTTTTGGAAAAAGAAATCTTTACCAACTACAGCGTTATTTCCGCCACCTGTTTCAGAAAACTTAACCGGTGTAGAAACGACCGGGTTACCATCAAACTCAACAGAACTAAATTGTCGTGCAAACCATACACCATCAATAAGTGATGTTGATTCTTTCTCATTTTTTGCATACGTTGCATCAAAAGTGAATCTAAGATCATCAACCGGTTCAAATTGTACCGTTAGCATAGCATTAGTACGTTGACGATTATCTTCGTTAGTACCGACACCAATATTACTTGGTATGGATAAGATTTGACCAATATTCGGCTCATTTATAACGGTTGCACCCGCGGTGGTAAGAGAATTTAAATCATCTGCACCATTGTAGGTACGAAGTTCATAGACTTCAGTACTCATGTGACGGCTACCTGAGTCACGTTCTTGGAACGAACCAAATACTGATACACCGAATGTTGAATCTTCATTTACCCAATTTGCTAAACCACTTAATTCAGGAGTGATGCCATCGCCACTTTCATCTTTAACCGCTTTAGCACCAAGAGAAGCACTATTTTCGCTAGTATCTAATGGTTTAAGTGTTTGAATGTTGATTGTCGCACCGATACCACCTGTAGGAATTGCCGCTCGGCCGGTTTTATAAACTTCTATACCACTGACACCTTCAGAAGCTATATTTGAGAAATCAAATGAACGACTAGTACCCGCTGCGCCTTTATCTTGTGGGTTACCCGTGATACTGCCGACATTAGCAGCAGGCATTTGACGGCCATTCAAGGTTACTAAGTTAAAGTTACCACCAAAGCCACGAACCGTAACTTCTGAACCTTCACCATTTACACGGTTAATCGATACACCTGTGATACGCTGTAAAGATTCAGCAAGGTTAGTATCTGGGAATTTACCCATGTCTACGGCAGAAATTGCATCAACAACACCATTTGATTGACGTTTTACGTTCATTGATTGAGATAAGCTGCCCCGTACGCCAGTGACTTCAATAACTTCTATTTCTTTTTCTTTTTTGGTTTCTTCAGCGAAAGCTGGAGCCATAACAGCTGTACCAAGCATCAAACTTATGCTTTTAGCAAGTATGGATTTATTAAACGTTTTATGAGAATTGTGAATCATATTCTTGTCCTGTTATATTATTTTATTTATGGGAAAGTCAAAAACGAAACAGCATTTAAATCGTAGACACTCACCCCTTAGCACTTCTCTGTTTTTATATTTAATTTTCTACTCTGTTTTCTTATTTGCATTTATATAGACGATTGAAGATTATTTTTCCGCCAGTCGGTTCAAGATCATTTTAGTGAAAATATCTATAAGACATAAATTCCTCTCCTTGGGAAAAAATAATTAAAATCGGTTAATTCAAGCAATTAACCTGCAAAACTTGAATTGAACACAATGCGAACAATTAATGAGTGAGTAATTAGGGCAAGTCATTTTATCGACCATATCTAAAGGTGGTGCGCCATGTCCAATAGAAGACTGAGGCATTTAACAGCTATTGCTTTACCCTTTTGAGTTAATTAATAATGACAAAATATAATTTCGAAGGTTACATACGATTAGTAGCGTGTTAGTTTTGTTATTCTCGACTATGCGACAATAATCCAAAGCTAATGAGTTGAAAGCAATGATATTTAATTTTTCAGAAATGTTTTACAATCTCAAAACAAGCTTTCTCAGATAACGGTGAAACCCGCAGTGTATGTAAACTCAATAAATAGGATTTACAACTGTGATTGAACTCAAGACCTATGCAATTATTAAGTAGTGACATGTTGTTTATACGTTTTGTAAAAAGGCTAATTAATAAGTCACTCATCGTGATTACTTTATTCAGTT